>Ga0255340_1000837_pt1 | contig 46301 bp, 52 predicted proteins | sample wastewater_treat_7_FD_192417 | JGI IMG/M metagenome (GOLD analysis project Ga0255340, IMG submission 192417) | Wastewater microbial communities from Lulu Island WWTP, Vancouver, Canada - plant10 | ecosystem: Engineered > WWTP > Wastewater > Unclassified | place: Canada: Vancouver, British...
CATCAGCGATAAGGAGTTACAATCACAGCCGATTAAGCGGCTCCGGGCAGTCGGTTGCTATCTGTGCGGATATCCCCATGGCGAGTTCGGCCCGGAGGTAGATGATGATGTAACAAGCGAGGAGGTTGCGGAGCAAGATGCCTAAACGGAAACTCCTCGAACCAGATCTCCTGACCAGTTTCGAGCTTGCCGCTTTCCTCGGCGTCAGTCGGTGGACTCTTATTCTCTGGCTGAAACAGGGCAAGATACCGAAACCGTGCCTGATGCGTGGAAACAAGCGGCTCTGGAGTCGGGAGCAGGCAGAGGAAATCAAGCGGCGGATCGCTGTATAGGCGGTCCGCCCACCTTCTTTTTCGCGCATCACTACCACTATGACTGCCGAACTCCTGGCTTATCTTGGTCTCAACGGGCATCGATTATCACCTCGTGAATTCCAGAATAAAGCACCCGAAAAAAAAATGCAAAAAAACTTGCAAAAACCCCTTGACAACTACGTAGTGAATGGCAATAATAGACATGGTGGTATTCACTACGTAGTGAATGATGCCGAAGAAGAGAGGTAACAACATGCTGAGTAAGAAAGAGCAGAAATTCATAGCGGACGCGGATAAGGCACTTGCTAGATACGGCACGGTGGAAGAAGCGGCTAAGTCGCTCAAGATGAACCCGAACAGCTTTTATACCAGGTTCAGGCGGCTCGGATACAGGCTCGATAAGCAGGCGCGACTGGTGCCGATTCACGAACCGACTGAAAACAACAATGCCGCTTAACATCACTAATCAATCCTCCAATGTGCGGATTTCCAGTGATGACGGGATTGAAACCGAGTGGTTGTTCGAGAGGCATTATCAGCATAGCAGGAACGGATGGGTTTGTCAAGCAGAAGGGGTGGAGAACTTATGATTTCCAAGGATGGCGGAAAGGCCAAGGCGGTTAATAGCGAGAGGCGGACTATTGTGGCCGAAGTCGGAGTGCTAAACGCATCTTCGGCCACAAGTCCAAAACCGTTTATACCACAGGTCTACCAGGATGACGAGGACTGCGGCCATTATGTGGTCATCGTGACGGAGCTGCCGGACAACGAGGGGACGTTGGTCACGAATGCCATCGAGAACATCGCAAGGCAGGTGGCCAGCACAATCAAAGCGAGCAGCATTTTCTGGATCGAGCACTATCCTGCGGCGAAGCGGCGGTTCAACCGCAGGGAAGAGACGTTCGACCAGGTTTTCTTTTTGACCCAGCGACTCGGCGAAAGCCCTCTCTTTCTGCATCCCCAGTGGCGGCGGATGGACTGGGCGGAGGTCGAGCGGCTGATTGGAACGACGCCGGTAAGTTACGGCGAGCGAAGGGAGGTGATACCGATCACAGACGAGGCAGAGAAGGTCGAGACTCAGTCGCCTGAGACTGAGCAGGCCGAACCCGCGGCGACTGAGACCGCGGGAGAAACCGAGGACGCGGAAGAGTAGCGTTCCTTACCAACCACATACCCTACCCAGCCCGGGCCGGTTTCAAAGGCGCTTGGCCGGTCCGGGCAAAATCAAAAGGGGGATTAGAGAGGAAATGTCAATAGAGAAATCGCTTAATTTCCCGCCCTTGGAAACAGGCGAGATCGTAGGTTACGAGCGGATGCACATGCTGTGCCGCGGCTGTAATCTGCAGGGCAGGTGCCACAGAGATATCGGCGAGTGCAGAAGAGCGGACGTTCCGCAATACCGGCGCCGCAGATCGGCGTCCGGACATACTACACCACTTTTCACGGGAAGCTCGAAGCGCGTCAGGCGCAACAGGCGCAGCGTTTCCAACTGTATGGCTTACTTGGGCGGGTTGATGCTCGCCAAGAAGCACCAGCGGTTTATGCTCTGCTTATTCGGCGGCATCGTCGGGACGCTCGCAATACTTACCGTTATTTCGCAGCTCGTGATGTGGGCGGAAAGGAGCCCGAAGTGAGCTGGAGCATCTACAAGTTAGAGCGGCCACCTGCGCCGCCGGCGGAGCCCGCCGCGAGCACGTCGGTTCCGGGCGACCTACGACGAATCGAAGCGAATGGTTACTGTCGATATGCAGCGAGGTGAGATTGCCGTGCGGCGGCCACCAAACAAGAAAGGAGTTGCAAAGTGACTACAGCGGTTCCCGCAACTATCCTACCTGAATGCGAGTTGTGCGCTAACTGCATCCGGGAGGGCCTGTGTGATGTGTTCGAGAGCATCAAGCAGGTCAAGCAGTCCGAAGGGCTTAGGTCAGACGGTTTATGCCGGGCGTGGACCGCGAAAAGCCCGAGGAAGACGAGGCGGAGGGATGAAAGACGGAATGACAGGCGGATTTTACAACGGCGAGCTTGGCGACTACGAGGAAAGGGATTTCCAGCAGAAGATGATGGCGTTTGCGAATGACTCTAGTATTCCGCTGTGCGAGCGCGCTGAAACATTATTCCGCGAAATCACAAGCCAATACATGCTTCGCCTGCCTGATGATCTTAACCGACTAGCTGCTCAGGTCGGTGCGACCGTAGCCGTATTCGGGATTCGCTATCACGCAGAAGTAACTAAAGAGGCCATCTGTATGCTGTGTGGAGCGGCGGCCGTCTGGACTGAAGACCAAATAAAAATGCACATTGGCATCAATCTGATGCCATATATCAACGCCGCTATCTCGGCGGAACGGCGGAGGGCGGCGGCATAAAGCGACGGCTCAAAGGGGTCTAGCCCTCTGAGCCGCGCTAACATCAAAAAACAACAAGGAGATGGTACAAGAAATGGAGAGTTTAGTCAAGCAGGAAAACGAACCGACAGACGTTAGCGTGAAGGATCACATGCTGGACCAGGAGCTGTTGGATGCACAGGCCGGTGCGGATATGGCCGGGATGCAATCGATGTATCAGTGGGAGATCTACAACCAACTGCTCGCGGCCGGGCACGATCCGGACCAGGCGAAAGACTGGGTGCTGGAGCATGTCGAGCCCGACCCGCCAGTGGAGTCTCCGCGATTTCAGGTCACTGATATGAAATCGGCGGACTGGGTGCTGAAAAAGCTGGCGGAGTTGGATGCAAGCGAGGCGGAGATCGCGGAGATGGTCCAGGCGAACCACGACTCCATCGACCAGCGAGCGGAGCGAATACTGGAGCCGATCCGGCGCAGCAGGACGTTTTTCTATACCGTCTTCGCGCCGCAGATCGAGGAGTGGGCGAAGAAGCAGCTCGCCGGCAAGAAGACCAAGAGCGAGAAGCTGATCCACGGCGTGGTCGGGTTCCAGAAGAAGCCGGACTCGCTTGTCATTGATGATGGTTCCGATGCTGCGATGGACGCACTGGAAACCATGCTTCCCGAGGCGATTAAAACCACGCGCAGCATCCTCAAGACTCCGATCAAGAAGCTGCTTGAAGGCAGTGAGCGGACGGAGCTGCATGTTCCGGCCTCGATGCTGACCGGTGATGACAGCGGCCCCAGTGATGACGAATCGCGCCTGATAGCGCACATTGAGCCGGGCGAGAATGAGTTTTACATCAAGCCTGCTTGCAGGCCAAACAAGAACAGGAAAGAGTGATCAAAATGAACATGCTACCGAAAGAGAAAACACAACCGAAAACGGACATCAGGGATTTAGTTACCCTGATCTATGGACCGCCTAAGATTGGCAAAAGCACCTTCTGCTCTCAGGCAGACGGGGCGCTGTTCCTGGCGACGGAAGCCGGGTTGAACCACTTGGAGGTGTTCCAGATTCCGATTGCCAGTTGGCAGGAGTTTCTGGCTGCTTGCAGCGAGATTGCCAAGGGCGGCCACGAGTTCCGCACTATCTGTATTGATACGATAGACAACCTCTATAAGTTCTGTGTTGACCATGTGCTGCGAAAACACAACATTAGCCATCAAAGCGATCTGGAATATGGCAAGGGGTGGGACTTGGTCAACACTGAATTCCAAAGGCGACTCACGGCGCTAAGTTTGCTGCCTTACGGGCTCATCATGACCTCGCACAGCACAGAAAAGGAAGTTAAGACGCGAACAGGCAAAGAAACGCGGATTGCACCCACGATGGCAAACTCTGCTCGCAAAACTGTGCTCGGGATGTGCGACCTGATTCTCTATGCCGAGATGAACGAGGTGCAAGACGGCGAGGGTGTTATCACAGGCTACAACCGCGTGGTGCATACCAAGCCCACAACTATCTACGAGGCAGGCGACCGAACAGGACGGTTGCCCGAAACACTACCGTTAGATTATGCCGCGTTCGCCGCGGCCATTGCCGGGAAACCGGCCACGACACAACAGGAAAGCAAGGCACAACCAGCCGCTACTGCGGCCACGACTACTACACCCAAACCAAAACAAGAATCGAAACAAGAATCAAAACAGGAGGCAAATTAGAAAAATGACTGCACTACGTAAAGAGGATCTCGAGCAGTATGATGATGAGTTCCGCGAAGCTGATGAGCCCGAAATAGGCGGGAACGTGCCGGACGGCAACTACATCGTCAAGGTCGATGCCGTGGAAATGCGGACCTCGCAGAACGGCAATCCCTACCTGAACTGGGATCTGCTGGTGGTCAACGGCGAATGTGAGGGGCGGCACTTGTTCCGCAACAACATGCTCCAGACACAGCAGAATCTCGGCTACCTGAAGCACGATCTGTCAACGTGCGGAGTGAACATCAAATCGCCGCAGTTCAAGCTATCGAATTTCCTCACGAAACACTTAAACAAATTGCTTGACCTGCATTTGGAGGTGACGGCCAAGGCTCGGAGGGACGATCCCACACGGCTGAACGTTTACCTGAACAAATTGGTGGAGGCTGATGCTGTGGCGTCGGCAACCGCCGAATCAGGGGAAACGGCAGGCGGTGAGGAGGACGACTTCGATCCGTTTGGGGACAGCTGATGGCACGCAAAGGATCGAACAATATTCTGTTCCAGGCAACCGCCGCCGTTCGCTAGGCCATTTCCGGACACCGATGGCAGCTGCCATAGCTTACGACAAGGCAGCCTTAGAACATTATGGCGAATTCGCCAAGCTTAATTTTACAGCCTGCTCGGAAATATCGCCAGACAGGATGGCATAGATGAAGACTCGGCAGAAATGGACGCACCGAGCAGGCTGTAAGCAAAAGTAAGGTCAGGCTTAATCTCTCAACTTTGGACGGGGAAAGAGGATGGCAACAGTAAAGACAAAAGATAACGGCAATCATACATTTTCTAATATAGTGGTTGACAGCAGAGAACAGCGGCCCTACGCCTTCCCAAATGCAATCATCAAAAAATTAGATGCTGGCGACTATAGCATCCACGGGTTAGAAGCCAAGGTTGCCATCGAACGGAAGTCGCTGGAAGATTTAATCCATACGCTGCTCACGGGGAGGCAGCGGTTCCGCCGCGAGCTCATCAAATTGCAATCTTACGACTTCGCCGCCGTCATTGTGGAGGCGGATATCCATGACATCCTTGCCGGTGACTACCGTTCCGAGATAGCGCCCGATGCGCTGATGGCAATCATTTGCAAGTTGATGGTTGCCTATTCCCCTGTTCACTGGATTTTTGCGAGCGACCGACCTCACGCCTGCGCAGTTGTGCGGAAGCTGCTTGAAAATGCGAGTGTGCAATATGGCGGTTAATGCACTGGCACATCGCAACTACCGAGCAGAGCGAGAGATAACGGGAAAGGTATCTCGTCTCTACCATTCTTCGGAACGGTTCTCGGCTGGCATATTGCAAGCCGACGACGGCCCGATTATGGACCGAGACTGCCGCTTTTCGGTGCCGGCACTACTGCAAATTGATGAGCAGGTTACGCTAACCGGCGCGTGGGTGAATGATAATAAGTATGGATGGCAGTTTAAGGCAACTGCGGTGCAATATCCCATGCCGGAGGCAACGGTAGATGGCCTTGCCAGCTACCTCTCCAATAATCCCGCCTTCCACGGTATCGGCCCGACTAAAGCACGGCTGATTGCTGATGCTTTCGGCGAATCGTTTGATGAGGTGCTCCGCAGAGACCCGGAAAGCGTTGCTAAACTCGGGAAGCTCACGCAGGTGCAAGTTGAAACATTGCAGCGCGAATGGACGGCGCGGGCGGATCTGAACGCTATTTCTAGCTGGCTTGCCGGGTTCGGGTTGACGCACGGGCAGATTAAGAAGATAGCGACACGCTATGGCAATAAGGCCAAGAGTGTCCTGGAAAACAATCCCTACATTCTCTACACCAATATATCAGGCTTTGGATTCGGACGCACAGACGAAATTGCGCTAAAGATGGGGATTCCGAAAAACCATCCAGGACGGATACAGGCCTGCCTGTGTCATCTCGTGCAAAGCGAAGCAAACGAAGGCGGACACACATGGATACTTCGGAAAGATTTAATCAAGGCTGCCGTTGCTAAATTGGCGCTTGACGACCTTAACTCGGAACGGCTGGTTCGGTCGGAACTGAAAGGGTTGTGCGAAAACAACAAGATGCTCATTGGCGTGGAAAACGCAGATACCGGCGAGGTTCGCATTGCGCTCCGTGCGTTGCACAAAATGGAAACCGATATACGGGAATGGCTTTTAACGGCCCGATCTTTCGCAACCAGCTATAACTGTCTTTCGGACGTTGCTATCGGGAATCTCATAGACCAGGCTGCAAGTTACAAGGCAGCTAAGTTGCCCTCTTCTTCTCAACGCGCCGCTGTAGAAATGGTGATGAAAAACCAGATTTCGGTCATCACTGGGAGTGCAGGAACAGGCAAAAGCCTAACCATAGCGTTGATCAAAAAGCTATACGAAGAATCCGGCAGAAAGGTCTTGATGTGTGCACCCACGGGCAAGGCGGCCAAAAGAATTAGCGAGCATTGCGACGGCGCTTATGCTTCGACTATACACAAACTGCTAGGCTACAATCCCGCAGGCTACTATGAAAAAGATGAATCAAGCGACAATGAATGGACGCATGATCCTACAAATAACTGGAAGTTCAATGTGGACAACCAGTTGCCGGCAGACCTCGTGATAGTCGATGAGGTTTCAATGGCAGATGTCGCACTACTATGGCGACTAATGAGCGCTATCGATTTTAGCAGAACGCAACTCCTTCTAGTTGGCGATCACGAACAGTTACCACCGATAGGACCGGGTAACGTTTTGAGGGATATACTGACCTGCAAGCTTGCTCCAGTAGCATTATTGACAGTATGTTTTCGCAGTAGCGGCGACTTGAAAGCGAATTGCAATGCGCTGCTCAGCGGCCACTTGACCAGGACTACTTCCGCTAGATTGGAAAACGGTAGGCGCGAGTGGTGGATGGTAGATTCGATGGAAGATCCTGACCTTTTGATCAGCCAGTTGTGCAACCTCTTTTCTTCTCGGTTGCCGCAGTGGGGTTTCCATCCACTTAATGGCTGTATCATTATTTCCCCTTACAACAAAGGGAAACTCGGAGTTATTAGGCTCAACCGGGAAATGCAGCGACTCTGGCAGAAACATCAATATGGTGTTGAGTTGCCTGCTGTAACCGAAGCCGAATGGGACAAGCGCCCGCGGATGCTGGCAGGCGACAAAATCATTCAAACGAAAAATGATTATAAGTTAGGGCCAGATGGCACGATGAATGGAACCATCGGAGTTATTACGGCCATCACATCGAACGGTTCTCGGAATAGTAGTAAGCGTTATATCATTCAGTTTGAGGACCAGAAGGAACCCGTTGAAGTCGAAATCGGGAGCGAGCAAGAATCTAACCTTTCGCTTGCTTATGCAATAACTATCCACAAGGCTCAAGGCTCCGAATGGGAATGCGTCATTGCGGTTATCCATCGAGCCCACACATTCATGCTCACGCGCAACCTCATTTACACCGCTGCTACCCGCGCACGTAAGACAACCATACTTATTGGTGACAAGCTGGGGTTGCGACGGGCCGTACGAACTGTAAAAAGTATGAACAGGCGGACTTGGCTTAGTTTAGGAAAGGAAGGTTAATGTCAAATTCCCTGGCCAACATTCCCAACTCGCTCAAACTCCGCCCTCAATGGGTAGTCTGGCGCTATGAAACCATAACGGACACCGTTAGCGGCGAAACACGTAAGACTAAAGTGCCGCGCCAATGCAACGGCGGCGCACGCGCACGGTCGAATGACCCTAAAACTTGCAGCACCTTCGAGGCTGCTGTAGAAGCGTTAGAATCGTCTCCACGCTATGCTGGCATTGGCTACATCATATCGGAAGATGACCCGTTTACGGGGATTGATCTCGACTCCTGCGTAGCCACCGATGGCACGCTCGAACCGTGGGCACAAGCCATCGTTGACAAGTTCAATTCTTATGCTGAATTCAGCCCCTCGGGGAAGGGTGTTCACATTTTAATTGAAGCGGTGAAGCCCGGATTGCGCTGCCGCACGTTCGAGCATCCTAACATCGAGATATATGATAAACTGCGGTTCCTGGCGATAACCGGGAACAAGCTGCCAAACAGTTCTGCCGATATCGAACCTTCGGCGCTCGAACTCTCTAATTTCTACAAAGAGCTTTTCGGAGATCCCGACGCGCCGCTTGACCCTGTAGTGAAACGGCGTGTCACATCTACTCAACCGTCTAACCTGTCTGACTGGGAATTAGTCGAGAAGGCTAAAATCTCTAAGCACGGAGCCGCTTTCAGCGCACTTTGGTATGGGGACACAAGCCTTCACAACAATGATATGTCGGCTGCGTCGCTCGCACTATGCAACCACCTTGCCTTCTGGACGCAGGATGATCCCGACCGAATGGACCGCCTTTTCAGGCAGAGCGGCTTAATGCGTGATAAGTGGGATAAGAAGCGACCCGGCGGAACTTGGGGCTCAATGACGATTGCCAGAGCGATCGCCGATCCGCACGAAATATACACGCCTGTCGGTGCAACGAGCAAACTTGACAAGGCTATCGCGGAAAACTGTTCTGATGAGGAACTTGATGAAGTTAGGACTGCGGCAAAAGCGGCGGTAAGGGCAAGTGTTAAGAATGGCAATAGCAATACCGCTGTCACTGTCACTACCATTGCCAAAATGCCAACAACAATCATCAACCCAGACGCGCCAAATTTCGACTCGCTTTTGCCGCCGCGCACTTACCTGGATTCCTACGTCAAATTTGCAAGCGAACTGACGGACGCGCCGCGCGAATTCCATCTCACTGCCGGGTTAGTCTCGATAGCTGCAGCACTCGGTAACACCATCTACATCAACGCCTGGGGCCAGCACGTTTACCCTAACCTGTGGATGCTGATGCTCGCGCCGTCTGGCTTCTACCGTAAAAGCACGGCCATCAATATCGGGCTGCGCGTTCTTTACGGCAAGTGCGAAGATGTGGTTATGCCGAATGACTTCACGCGAGAAAAGCTTATCGAGTGCTTGGACAACCAGCCTTTCGGCGTTATTGGTATATACGAGTTTGGCGACTTACTAGCACAGATGCAGCGTGAATACAACTGCGGATTGAAGGAGTTTCTCACGAACATCTATGATGGCCATCCTTTCAAGCGAGCTACCAAGCGGGAAACCTCACGCATTGAAAACGCGGCACTCAGTATTATAGCCGCTTCGACTATTGATTGGATTCACGACCGGATAACAGAGGGAGACGTGCGCGGCGGGTTCCTGGCGCGGTTCCTCTTTTGGCCGTCAACCGAAAAGAACGGGTGGATGGGGCTCGATGATTGGAAAGATGATAGTCAATTCTCTTTCTTTCAAGGCTACTTAGGTTCGCTGCGAAACCTGCCAGCCGGTCCCATCAAGCTGTCAAAAGAAGCAATGAGCCGCTATAACCAGTGGAACCGCGCACACGAAGAAGAGATTAACGACCAGAAGCTACCGAGCGAGATCCAAGGGTTCTATACCCGGATGGCTACCTACGCGCTGAAGCTTGGAATGATTTATCAGATAACTATCGAAGTCGGAGCGCCGATGGTTGTCACCTTGGAAGCTTTAGAATATGGCATCCGGGTTATCGAGTATCTGAAAACCAAACTGCTTTACGTCATTCGGGAGGAACTGACGACTACACGCGATGCACGTGACCTGAAGCGCATCAAAGAACTGGTAGAGCGGGAACCGGGGATAACGCGGAGCAAGTTGCTTACGGGTAGTCATTTCATTGCCAAGCGGCTAGACGATTTACTTGTCACCTTGATTGAGGCGGGCCAGATCACAGCCCAGTCAGTGAAAAATGGCAGTAAGAAACCCAAGCAAGTATTCTACATTTCGGACGGCGAAGCTGATGAATAAAATTAGCAACCAAATTGCTAACTGCACTGCTAATTTCTCACTACTAGTAGTGAACACGGAAGAAATTAGCAATAGTTCACATGTGCTTTTGCTAATTTATTCTGAGCGTGAGTCCCTTCGTATACACGCTCATATATATTTCTATATATATAAATTAGCAAGTTATATAAGGGGGTACTGTAAAGCGTATACCATGTCCCTACCCCCTATATATTGGTCCCCCCTTGCTAATTTTGCTAATTTGCTAATTTATTCCGCCGGAGGCGGTTCCTGATGGCAAGAACAACCGAAACTGCCAAGGCTGCCAATCGGCGATCAAGTTGCAATCCGAAAACCAAGTTTCAAACTATCTGTTGGTGCGGGTGTCCTGTAGCATTGCGTCCAGCCCCACAGCATCCACCATCCGGCCCTATCGCCGAAGGCGGTTCCGGCAAGTGGGCAGAGTTTGAGTGTCCTGTCTGCAGCAAGACCGGCTATGTTTGCGAGCGCGATTGGAAATTGGGGATGGAGAGACGGAGATTGAGGGAGGAACGGAGATTGAGGGAGGAACAGGGAAAGCAAAAATTAACCGGCCCAAGCGGTCGGGCGGAAAGGAGTAGGGGATGAGCGAACCGATACGAGTCGCTTACAGTGGCGGTAGGGACAGCACGGCGCTTGCTATCTATCTCAAAGAGCAAGGTCGCAGTATTGAGCTTGTTATGGCCGACACGGGCGCGGAACTGCCGGAAACCTATTGGTTCGCTCCACATGCCGCCAGGGTGCTGGGCGTGAAGCTGGTTGTTGTCAGCAATAAGACGTTTTTCCAGCAGGTAGCCGCGTACGGCTACCTGCTGCCGAGCGTAAGGGTTAGGTGGTGCACGAAAGAACTCAAGAAGCAACCGCTTGACCGTTACGACAAGGAAATGGCGCTCGGTATCCGTGCAGACGAGCCAAACAGAATGCCGAGCGCCTACAGGCCGCTTGTTGACGCAGGGATAGGTGAGCGTGAGGTTGCTGAACTTGTGGCGCAATACGACCTGCTGAACCCGGCTTATAAGTGGCGAAGCTCGGTATCGTGCTTTTGCTGTCCATTCCAGCGGCCTTGGGACTGGCGTAACTTATGGCGTGAGCATCCGGCATTGTACGCGGTTGCAGAGAGGTGGGAGGAACTATCTATCGAGAACTCCCATGGCTTCACCTGGAATGAGCGGTTTACTCTAAAGCAGGTAAGGGAATCGAGCGAAGATCAAGTTTCGTTGTTTCCCGAATGTGCAGAAAGGGCGTGCGTGATATGCGAAACATAACAAGCCCGCAACGGGCGGAAAGGAGTAGGTAGATAAAATGGCATTTGGAGACGGGTACAGAACAGCGTGGAGAAACGGAGAGGTTGACAGGCTATGACCAAAAATCCCCACAAGCCCCGCCCTTTAGGGCTGGTCAAACCGTTCTACCAGGACAACCTTGCGACCTTATTCTTGGGAGACTGCCGCGACGTGCTGCGTGAGTTGCCGGAGGAGTCGGTGCAAGCCGTTGTGACCAGTCCGCCGTACCTAGGTTTAAGAACATACGAGGGCATAGAGCCTTCGGTTTGGGGTGGTGAACCGGAGTGTGAGCACGAGTGGCAATCTCCTATTATCAGGCAACGTGTCGGTTGGGAAAGCACACCTGAAGGCCAAAAGCAGTTCAAGACGCGCAATGCCGATAGCAAAGCTTACAGGAGCGAGTCATGTTACTGCTCGAAGTGCGGTGCGTGGTATGGCAACCTGGGTAACGAGCCTACCATTGAGCAGTATGTCGCCAATATGGTCGAAGTGTTCCGTGGTGTGCGGAGGGTGCTGAGGAAGGATTCGACATGCTTCCTGAACATGGGAGATTCGTACGCCAGCGGTAAAGGTTCGTGCTTCAATCCCGGTGGCGGCGATAGTAGCCTAGGACAAGAACGAAAAGAGGCAGGCGTTCACCCGCTATCACGCGGGAACAAGTCAGAACTTACGGCTCAAGGTTTGAAGCCGAAAGACCTATGCCTTATCCCTGCCCGTGTTGCGCTTGCGTTGCAGGCGGATGGGTGGTGGGTGAGGTCAGAGATAATATGGGCTAAAGGCTCGTGTATGCCCGAAAGCGTGAGGGATCGCCCTACTAAGAGCCATGAGCAGATATACCTGTTAAGCAAGTCCGCAAACTACTTTTACGATGCCGATGCAGTAAGGGAACCGTTAGCCGAATCAACTGTTGAGCGAGTTAAGTATGGCTGGTTTGGTGAAGTGGTGGATCCGGACCGCAGAAGTAGCCCTGATGTTACGGATGTCATGGGTGATCGGTATGTACCGGCGGCTGGTCGCAACCTGCGGGACGTTTGGCATATCAACCCGGAACCATTTCCGGGAAGTCATTTTGCGGTATTTCCCCGCGCCCTGGTAACACCCTGCATACTTGCCGGAACTTCGGAGGCTGGATGCTGCCCGGATTGTGGCAGTCCGTGGGAAAGGGTGGTGGAGAGAACAGAGCCAGTGCCTACGGGTAAGGGTGGTAGCAGGAAGATGGTTCAGGTCATTGAGAAATACAGGGGCGAGACTTCCACAGCGACAAGCTGCTTTGAAACGGGCGCAATACGGCATAGCATTACCACCGGCTTCCGCCCCACCTGCAAATGCCCTGAACACGAGCCGATCCCTTGCACGGTTTTGGACCCGTTTGCCGGTGCCTCGACTACGTTACTTCGGGCGCGGGAGTTAGGTAGGAAGTCCATCGGCGCGGAACTCTCGGCTGAATACTGCGAGATAAGCAAGAACCGCCTCGGAGGTCAGTATGTGATGTTCGCTGGAGGCGGGGAGGAGGTTGACAGGCTATGACAACAATAGCAACCAACCGCAAGCAGGTCTGCGCTTTCTGCCAAGTCGCTTTTGGACTCCCTGGGCTACAGCCAGATCACCGAGCCGGGAGTGGCTGCGCCGAAGACGTATTATCTCAAGCGGGATTTGGTCCAGCAGATGGGGTTAAATGATGGGACGTAATCCGCAGTCGCTAGACAGCCGGGCGGCGCCCGGCTCCGTCACCATTGTTCTGCCCCTGCCGCCCGGGAAGAACTCGGAGAATCGGTGCCATTGGGCCGGGAGACGCCGGGACCGCAACAGATGGAAGGCGGAAGCGGAACTAGCCTGGGCCGCCGCTGGACGCGCGAGATTCGGCAAGTGTCACTGCGTGCTGCACTTCTACTGCAAAAACATCAGAGATGAAGACAACCTGATGAGCCTGGCCGTGAAAGCCATCCTGGACGGTCTCAAGGGACGGCTTTTCACGGATGACTCGCCGGAGTATCTGAAGCAGGAAGTCGAGCAGACGATTGACCGCAAGAATCCGAGGCTGGAGATAGTGGCGAGGGTGGCAAGATGACTCATACATGCCAAAAGTGCATTGCTATGCAAGCGCAGCTCGATGCATTGCATAAGATAGTAACCGTGGAACTGGCTCCAGATACCGGAGGGTATTTTCTAGCAATACCTATCCTGGGGCCTAACTACCGAGTGTATGGCGACACGCTAGTTCAAGCCGTGGATATATTGAAGCAAGTCGTAACGCTACAGCAAGGTGTGCAATATGATAATGCGTTGGCTGACAATGAAGCGTTAAAGCAAATACAGGACGTGCTGGATGAGGTAAAAGAAAAACGCCGGCACTGCTGACGCGAAAGGAGGTGAGGACTTGATAATAAAAACCATTCGCTACGAGCGGCTGCACAGCTTCGGGAACTACGAGAACGAACGGCTGACCGCGGAGGCAGAGGTCCTGGAGGGCGAGGATCCCGTCCAGGTCCGGAACCAGCTCGTGGCGTTCGTGGAGAGCCAGATAACCGGGCTAAAGGAGGTTCGGGGCCTGGAGGAGACCAAGGCGGATCTGCAGTATTCCGTCCAGCAGCTCGAGCGGGACGAGCAGGCGCTGCAGGCGAGAGTCGAGCAGCTCCGACAGGACCGGAATGCCCTGACGGGTGAGTTCGAAGACCCTGAGGACCTCTGATCCGGAGTAAAAAGAAAATGCCGGCGCTAAGACCGGCGGAGGGCGATAGAGAAAGTAAGATTGTTTGCCACCGAGATTATAGCAGACCTGCAGCAGACAAGGCAAGCGGGAGGTGGCAACGAAAATGCCCAGGCGAGTAGTGTATGTGACTCCGGAAGAGCTCGAAGTATTAAGAGTGCAGGAAGAAATGCGCACAGGAAACTCCGTGCGCTTTGGCTATGTGGCCGGTGATTCCCCCTGGGCGGAGCTGCTCTGGAAGGAGATCCGGCAAATAGAGCGGCGCTCCTCGATGACATCCCTGCAGAAAACGGTGTGGGAATGTTACCTCTCAGGCTATCCGGTGGAAGCCATCGCAGAGGTCTTCAATCGCAACGAGTCCAGCATACGTCAGGCGTTGAATGCGGCCGAGGCCAAAGCTGAAAGCGTGGATTACTGTGGACTGCTGACGTCGATGATAGAGGACCTCGGATGGGAACAGGTCCGTCTATACCTGAGCGAACTCACGGACCGGGCAACGCCACGAATTGTCGTGCAAGTGATGGGGAAAAATACCCCGGAAAAAATTTCTGCGAGGCCCCGAAAACGGAAACAGGCTGAGCGTGGAAAAGATCGCCGAGTACCCGGAAAATAGGCGATTTGGGGCGTATACATGGGAGTGCATTTTTTCGCCGCGCGCGAATCCTGATGACAAGGGAATCAAACGCATTTGCGAGGATGCTTCTGTTCTCACATCATCTCCTTTCCTAAAGAGGGCGACGGGCTGGAGTTCGCCTGATCCTCCGGCCCGCTGCCCGCCATCATTTTGATTCTTTGATTTCTTGGAGGCTTTTTTCAAATGGCAGGACGCGGGGGCGCTCGCCCGGGTGCCGGGCGACCAGCCAAGAAAGTTAAGCACGCTCGGGCTATAGCAAGAGCCGAGAAGAGGATAGCCGATCGGCTGCCCGGTCTGGTAGATAGGCTCTTCGACCTGGCGGAGGGGTTATGCCTCATCGATGATTCAGAGGAACTGGCCGTGCTCATCCGCAGGCTTGAGGAGCACTCGGACGAACCGGAGCGGATAGCAGAGATCCTCGATGGACTGAAACAAGTTTATGGGCGCGCCCCGTCTTTCAAGGCGCTGGAATACCTGCTGAACCGGATAATGGGGAAGCCGGTAGAGAAGCAGGAGCACTCCGGAGACAACGGTGGGCCCATACCTCTGGACATCGAGATAAGTTTCGGCGGAGGCGAGCCTGATGCCGCCGAAAGTCCGGATTAAGTTTCCCCATCTATATGCCAAGCAGGCTGACTTTGTCTTCTGCGCTGCTCGCTATACGGTCATCGAGGCCGCGACTAAGTGCGGAAAGACGGTAGCCTGTCTGGTATGGCTGCTCTGGATGGCGCTGACGACCGGCGCTGCCGGGAAGAACTACTGGTGGGTAGCTCCCATCTTCGGGCAGACCAAGATTGCCTATCGCCGGCTGAAGCGATGGCTCGCTCCGTATCAAGGGTTCGCGAAGTTCAACGATTCCGAGCTGACCTGCGAACTGCCAAACGGCACAACGCTGTGGTTCAAGTCAGCGGACCATCCTGACAGCCTTTACGGTGAGGACGTCCACGCCGCTGTAATGGATGAGGCGACCAGGTGCTTCATTGCCGGCACACTTGTAGAGACTCCTACAGGGTTTCGGCCAATCGAGTCACTGAAGCCGGGCGATGCTGTTCTCAACGCCGTCGGAAAAGGATACGTTAGACGATTCATTAGGAAACAAAGTTCAGATATTGCGGTTGTCTCGGTGAAAGGATATACTATGGTATGCTCCGTAGACCATAGATATATGACCCAGCGAGGCTGGGTAGAAGCGAGGCACCTTGAGCCAACCGATTATCTCATCCGACAGCAAGAGGCTGTGCAAATTCTGCGGGGCGGAGTTCACCCCGCTACGGAACAAGCCGAACCAACAGTACTGCAGCCGGGCGTGTTTCTTCGCTGGGACGAAAGCGCCGACCAACACCAAGCTATGCGCCTGGTGCGGCAAGGAGTTCACGGTTGTAAGCAACAGGCAGCCGAAGCGTCGTTTCTGCGGTCAGAGCTGCTCCGCGAAGTGGAGAATGTCTCAGCCGGAGATCAAAGAAAAAGCCTGCGGCCCGGAAGCCCGAGCAAAGAGCCAAGCGTCCCTGCTGAAGTTCTGGCAGGCGGATACTCCTCAGACTCAGGCGATGCGGAAAGCGATAGCCGGTCGAAATGCGATGCACATCCCGGAAGTGCGGGCGAAGGTGTCGGCGACGATGAAGCAGAGAGGACATCGACCGACGGTCAGAGGAGGCAATGGCACAGGGTTAACGCTCACACAAAAAGAGCTATTAGCAGCATTAGGCGATTCGTTTTGCGCGGAGTTCTCCGTGGCTACTCAGTCGCCGAAGGTGAAGGGCGGACTACCTACCCACTATTGCATCGACATAGCCGAACCTGTGCAAAAGCTGGCAATCGAGATCGACGGGCGAAGCCATCGAAGTCCGAAGCAGCGAGCGGCAGACAAGCGCAAGACGGACTGCTTGCAGCAGCTAGGGTGGACAGTGTTGAGATTCTCAAATCAGGAGATTCTCGATTCTATGAGTACAGTGGTGGCGAAGATTCGATCTCTCTATATGACCTCGAAGTAAGTGGTCACCCCTCGTTCAGTGTAAACGGCTTTCTTGTCCACAACTGCAAGGAAGAAGCCTGGCACGCGCTCAGGTCCACACTGACGGCGACCAAGGGCCCGGTCAAGATGATCGGGAACGTCAAGGGGCGGCGCAACTTTGCTTACAAGCTGGCCAGGAAGGCTGAAGCCGGCGCGCCAGGGATGGCCTACTTCCGACTGACCGCCTACGACGCAGCCGAAGCCGGCATATACGACCTGGCGGAGATCGAGGACGCCAAGGCGAGTCTGCCGGAAGCAGTCTTCAACGAGCTTTACCTCTGCATCCCGTCCGATGATCAGGGGAATCCGTTCGGCCTGAAGGCGATAGACGCCTGCCTATCAGGCTTGTCTTCCGCGGCTCCCGCGGCTTTCGGAATAGACCTCGCCAAGAGCGTCGACTGGACAGTAGTGCTTGGGCTGGATAAGGGCGGCCGCACCAGCCGATTCAACAGGTTTCAGAAGCCATGGCAGGATACGATAAACTCCATCAAAGATGAAGTCGGAACTGTTCCCGCGCTGGTGGACTCGACCGGTGTCGGCGATCCTGTAGTTGAGATACTGCAGAGTGGAGCTCCGAACTACGAAGGCTACAAGTTTACGAGCCAGTCGAAGCAGCAGCTTATGGAGGGCCTCGCTGTCGCTATTCAGCAACAGCAGGTTTACTTCCCAGAGGGACCGATAGCCCAGGAGCTTCGGGAGTTCGAGTATGAATACACCCGGACCGGGGTCCGCTACTCGGCGCCCGAAGGGTTCAACGACGACTGCGTCTGCGCACTGGCGCTTGCGGTCCGCAAGATGACGATGCCGGTGGAGCTGGGCCGCGTGGCTCCCACAACCATCCTGACAGCGAGAACACGATAGACGATGCCGAAGAAGAAACGACAAGTTGGTGAGCCGGAACCGAGTCGGAGGAAGATGATCCGACCGGGCAGAGCGACCAGGCCGCGGGGGTCGGTGCTGTCGATGATGCCGTACAGCTACATCCCGCGGCGTCGGTACGAGCAGTATGACATCGCAAACTTTGAGCAGTCTTATCTGACGGCTTCACAACTGCTGAGTATCCTGCCGGATCTGAACCCTGATGTCGGCCTGGCGGTCTGGAACGTCCTGCGGCTTGGATCCTCCGGATGGAACTATACCGTGAAGGACGCGGCCGGGCAGGACGACGAGGCCGGTAAGGAACTGCTGGACGGGCTAATCAACAGAATCAACCCGCACGGCGGGGGCATGTCCGGGTTAATAGTCCAGTGGCTGCAATCTGGTTTCCTTCAGGGCGCGGTGGCCGGTGAGGTCGCGCTGACCGAGGGCCTGGACGACATCGAGGACTTCTACGTCGTCGATCCGTTTACTATCAAGTTCAAGCGAGATGAAAACCAGCGGCTGACGATGTGGCACATCCCGCCGAGTGGCCCGCAGCTCCCGACAGAGCTCAATCCCGAGAAGTTTTGGTATGTGCCTATTGACCCGTGGATCGACGACCCTTACGGCCGTCCGCCCGCGGCGCCGGTGCTGCAGGAGGTCTGGTTCGACATCTCCGTCATCTGTGACCTCCGTAAGGTGGTCCACAACCAGGGCTGGCCCAGGATCGACATCAAGATCATCGAGGAGGTCCTCCTCAATAACGCGCCGGCCGGTGTCAAGAACGACCAGGCCAAGCTTGCGGACTGGCTGAACGACAGGCTCACCGAGATCCAGCAGGCCTACAACGACCTGGAGCCTGATGACAGCTTTGTTCACTTCGATGCGGTGGAGATCAACGCCTCGGAGTCGACGGGCAGGCTTTTTGACGCATCCGCCGTCGTCCGGGTCATCGAGCGACGGATGATCAAGGCGCTTAAGCAGCTCCCAATCCTGATGGCCAGCAACGAAGGCACCACCGAGACACACGGGACGGTACAATGGCAGATATTCGTAGCCGGATTGCAGAGCCTGCAGGAGCCGATTGATTTCATCCTGGAGCGAATGCTGCAGTTGTCGCTCGAGGTGTTGGGGTATCAAGGCCGCGTCGAGTGTTGGTTCGAGCCGATACGGACCTCCGACAGGATGGCCGACGCAAACGCCGAGGGCAAAGAGATCGACAACGCCATCAAGAAGTGGCAGGCCGGGTTCCAGACGTGGGAAGAGTCGGCGATCGAGGTGACCGGCAGCGCGCCTCCGGAGGGGGTCGAGGAACCGGACCCGATGCTGCTTTCAGGTGGAGGAATAGCAGCCAGGCTCGACTTGAGACAGGAAGATCCGGCAGACCGCAGGCTGAGCCAAGAACTGGAACTGTACCCGGAGATGGGCGGCGATGGCCAAGAGTGACTTTGCCAGGATCGTGCAGAGCCACCGGGGCAAGCATCTACGATGGACTGCTGCCAGCGTCCGCAGGATCGACCGAATACTCCAATACGCAGCGGCCGATGTCGCAGCAAAGCTTAGGCAACACGCCGGGCGCGGAACGCTGCAGGAGCGATATCTTACCGACCTCCTGGCTGACCTCGGCAGGACTCTGGACAACCTGCGAGACGACTATGGCCACCTTACGAACCTGCATCTCCTGGGATCCGCGCAGATTGCGGCGGACCGCGAAGCGGCCATAGCGGGCCAGTTGTTCTCGGTAGACGATTTACAGCAGGCGGTTGTAGGACTCCTGCCCGAGTTGACCCAGAGCGCGACGATCGGCGGGATCGGCGAAGTATCGGTCCGGTTCGGACTGGTGGCACAGAATGCGGTCAATGCCGTGTATCAACGAGTTTACCGGGACGGCCTGAGCTTATCCGACCGGCTTTGGCGGCTCAGCGCCGGGACCAGAAAGGTCATTGAGGACAAAGTTGTCGCGGCCGTAGCCCAAGGCACCAGTGCCGAGAACCTTGCGAGAGATTTGAGGTCTTACCTGACCAAAACCGGCCAGGGGAACGCTCGATACAATGCGATGCGACTGGCCAGAACGGAGATCAACACCGCCCACCGGGAAGGCAGCATCATATCCGCCACGAAGCCCGACGGTACGCTGCGTGACCACATCCTGGCGCTGGGCTGGCGGTTGAGCAAGTCCCATGTAATCCCTGATGTGTGCGATTTATGGGCTTCGCAGGACATCGACGGATTGGGTCCAGGGAACTATCTGCCTCAAAACGTGCCGGTGGACCATGTGAACGGTTTATGTTGTTTGGTAAGCGTGCTCAAGGCGCATCCGGATCTGCAGTATGTGACGAAAGAACCGGAGCCGGACAAAGTGCCGGAGCGTGATATGAGGCGCTATGGCCTTGCGGGCGGAGAAGAGCGTGTGGATGTCGAAAAGCTGCCTAAGAATCCTGCAGCTGCCGACCGGGAGGCACGCCAGATTGCAAGTACGCCGTTGGAACGTGATACTAGTAAAAGCCAGAAGCCAAATCTTGGCGCTTAGCAAAGAGGCTCTGGTATGCCGAGAATGGAGAATTGCGGCAAGTTGATAAAGAATTGCTTGGCAGGATATTGGAAAGGGGCGTTGTGCCTGCAGGCGAACCCGAACGTGTCTCGGTATGGGGGCTGGTTGAAAAAGGCACGGCCGATGCAGTGCCCCCAGAGCTAAAAGGCGCTTTGCCCGAAGACAAAACTAAATATGAGTACGACTGGCAGAAGCCTAACTATTGGTGGATACCGAGTCAACTCAGAGAGGCGGTTGCGAAAAGGTTGCTATGAGCACTCTGACGCCTCCAGACGAATACGGTGATCGCTACCCGGCGAACGCTTATATTTTTCACTCCGGTCCTCCAGAGAAATGGGATCTTCGATTGTGGGCATCTCCGAATGGCAAGATTACAGAGGAACACCTGGATCGGCTTTGCGATCTCGTGAGAATTCGGTTGTTGGAAGGGATGTCTGATGTGCGACTGCGGGCTGCTGTGGCTGCAATCCGTGCTTGTTATGAGAGACTCGGTGTAACCGCCAGGATTTGAAAAGACAATGCGCCCGGTCAACCAACGTAGACTGTAAAGTCAAAACGCGTTCCGTCAAGACTTTCGTCTTGAGAGGGCCGGCACGTTGGAGGGCCAAAGCGCAAGAGTAGTATATCAAGCATCTTGATGCCTGCCAAGAGGGCGGAAGTAAAAACTTTTGATACAAACTCATTTTACAACCATCATCTGTGAGAAGTGCGGTCGGCAGATAACCATCGGACGCTTTGCTTTGAAGGTTCGGTGCTACCACTGCGGCCAGGTTCAGGCCGGGGTGTTGGAGCCGCTGCCAAGGAGAATCAAATGAGACTACAGGGAGACTACAACAGCAACATGCTGATAGGTCCGGCGCCGTTCTGCGGGATCGTGGACCCATCGGATGAAGATATGATCGCCATCAACGCGCTTGCCAAGAAGGAGCTGTCGCCGGGCCAGATCTACGTTTTCCCGGCAATCATCTCGACGGAGTCGCTGAATTGCTACTCAATGCAGATGACCGAGGGAAGCCTGGCCAACTTCGTAAAGGATGCCCAGGCCGGGAATCCGCTGCTGACGGGGCACAACACGAATTCGCTGCCGATAGGCCGCTCCTTCGACGGGCAGCTCCAGGATGTCGACGGGCTGAAGAGTGTGGTGGTGAAGGACTATATGCTGCGCGGCTATTCCAACGGAGACGTTGACACCGATAAAATCGCGCAGGGCATAGACGCGGGACTGAACGCGGAAATGAGCGTCAGTTACGGCGGAATCGAATGTTGGCTGAGGTGTGCGATCTGCAACCGAGATCTATACGACAAGGATTGCCCACACATTCCAGGGCTGCTCTATGACGGGGTTCGCGCGAAGGCGTTCATCGAGAATGCCAGGCTTCTCGAGCACAGCATTGTTTACGCAGGCGGGGACCCGGGTGCGGTAATCCTGAAGGCGGAATCGATGTTCGTTGCAGGGAAGCTATCCAAGAACGACATGACCGTTCTGGAGGATACTTGGAAGAGGAAACTGAGCCTGAGCCCAAGAACCATATCCATCCCTCGGGATGGACACAACAAGGAGGAATCCGAAATGACAGGAAGAGAACTGCTCGCCAAGCTGCGAGCTGCGCTGACTCCAGATATGTCCCGGATCTTCGGCCTCAAGCTTGACTCCGTTCAAGCCGAGATGTCCGAAGACGCAACAGTGGAGACGGCGCTTGCCCAGATCGCGAAGGCCTGCGAGGCCGTAAGCTCCGAGGGCGCCGCCGGAGCGCTTGCCCCGTATCGCGAGCTCGGTGTGAACTCGGTTGACGACATCAAGGCGCTACAAGAACGCGCCAAGCTCGCCGACGACGCCAGGGCCGATTTGATTAAGGATACGCTGGCCACGGGTGTCAGAGCGCAGGGAGACAAGTTCGATAAGGACCGCTGGACCAGAGCGCTCGCCGGCGCGAGTGTCGATGACATCAAGGCGTTCCGGACCCAGTTCGAGGACGAGGCGAAGCAGCGGTTGGGTGAGTCCGGGCGGCAGACGACTGCGCCGAACCCGAACGCGCCGCCGCTCGCAGCCGTTGGAGAGTTCGACAAGCTCTCGCCGGAAGACCAGGAAAAGCAGGTCAAGGCGTTCCTCGATCGGACCGGCCGCAAGTAGGGCCGCCCATTTCATCACCATTGCCGGCATTACGCGGGCCGGCCACGACGCAACCACCACCGACAAAGAAAGTGAGGTATAACGATGCCTAATTACAGCAAGACAGAGTATGATGCGCGCGCGGAATACCTGGCAGCCCGACCGGGTCGCCTGGGATCCGCCACGCTTGATGACGCCTTGTTCACCGCGGATGACGACGGGAACAAGATACTCAACCCGGGCCTCCTGCTGGCCAAGCCGAGTGCAACGGACCTGTGGGGCCCGTACGACTCGACGGCCGATGATGGCCGAGAGGTTGCGACCAACAACGTCCTGATCCTCCACGATTACGTGGATGTGACCGAGGGCGACAAGGAGGTCGCGGTGCTCCTGGAGGGCCTGGCCCAGGGCGCGAAGGTTGTGCTGGAGGATGGCACTGCCATCTCCGCGGCGCTGAAGGACGCGCTGCGCTCCAGGATCTGCGACGTCCAGTTCGCAATCGAATCGACATAACCGGGACTGCTGCAGCAGCCCGAGAAAGAGAGGTATAGAACAGTGCTTCCTGCGATACTCACGCAGCAGTTCCTTACCCGCGTGGTCAGAGAGTTTCCGGTAGAGGGCTACATTGGCAGCGAGATACTGCCGCTGGAGCCGGTCCCGGGCTTGAAGACGATGTGGGATATCATCACCAAGGATGCGAAGCTTGCGCCGTTCGTGGCGATCAACGCCGAATCCCCGCTGGCCGATAAGGCCGGATTGGAGCGGGCGTTCCACGAACTGGCGGACGTTCGCATCAAGGAGCGCCTGGACGAAGACGAGCTGATCTCGCTTCGGATGCCGGGCGAGCCCGATGTTGTGACCGGCCTGGCCGCGACTCAGCGGTCCAGCGCCGAGCGGCATATACGGAGGACTTCCGACCGGATGGCCGCGCAGGTCAACGCCAGGATCGAGTGGATGCGCTGGCAGGCGCTCCAGTCCGGCGTCATCAGCTATGACGACGGCAAGGTGATTTTCTCGGTCGACTTCGGGATTCCGGACGATCAGATCATCACACTGACTGGGGCCGATCGTTGGAGCATAACTGCTTCGGCGGACCCGCTTGCCGACATCGCCACCTGGGTTGAGGCTCAGCGACTTGCAACCGGCAGAGCTCCTACCAGGGCTTATGTCGGGGCGAATGTGCCCGGCTACCTGGTAGCAAACTCCAGCATCCGGACACTCCTGACTGGCACTGAGTCGGTCAAGCAGCTCCTCAATCCGGCGAACATCCTGAACTTCGTGGGCAGCCTGGTTGGGTTGAACATCCAGCGCTACGACACGACGTATCAGAATACTGCCGGGACCGACACCAGGTTCCTGGGCGCGAACCAGTTCATCCTGATGCCGGAACCGAGACAGGCTGACGGCGAGGTTCTGGGCGATATGGCCACAGGCCCCGCCAAAGGGAACAACTTTGAGCCGGGGATGTATGCCTGGGTGAAGGAGGAGGAGGATCCGTGGGCGACGTTCGTCGGCGCCGGGATCCACGTCTTCCCTCGGCTTTACCATCCGGGGTGGATCACCTCGGTCAACACAGTCGGCGACTCGTAAGGGTTTCGCGCCGACACTGATAACTCACACAAGGTAAGTATGGGGGCCTGGCCGCTCTAGTCCGGGCCCCGGTTTTGCTCCAAGCAGGAGGAGTGAGAGTGCTATGGCAGATTTACTGACAGAACAACAAGTTTTGAACGCGGTCTACGACCCGACGACTGGAGTGCTCAAGGTCAACGTTGCAGGAATGATCTTCGAGGGCGACGTCAACGTCGACGCCGTGACCATAAACAACCCGGTAGGCAATCCGGTGAATGTCAAGCTGCCTGAGGGTGCACAGGCGGTGCTGGATACCCATTCCGAGGCCATCAAGCTGGCCGCCGAGGCCGTTGCGGCGGCGGTTGCACCGGGGACAGCGCCCTGGTTCGATGACGTGACAATCGAGGATACCGACCCGGTTGTGGTGGACTTCGACGGCGCGGTTGCGACCTACTGCGAGATTGAGAACACCGGCGCGAGCGATCTTACGCTGACGGGCTATAACAGTTCGACGCGAACGCTTGAGCCTGGGGATAAGGCACGGATGGCGAACGCGAAACTGACGAGCGTGACGGTATCAGCGGCAAGCGGCGCTGGCTCATTCAGTGTGGATGCGACTGTCATTCCGCCTGCGGAGGGGAGCTAGAGATGGAGATTATAAAGCAAAGATTACCTTCCGCAACTAATGACGCTGATGGCAACATCGCTGTCTCTGGCGACGTGATAGCTTCCGACCTCCGTGTCGATGCGCTCGATGATGCGAGGGTTCCGGGCGGGTTCAATGTGTTGCCGAGTGGTGTGGGTGTGGTCTGTTTCAGGATCGATGACGGGTTTGACGACAATAATACCGCCTCAACATTGGCGGCGACATACGGCATACCGCTGTCGCTCGCCATAAATCCGGTGGCTGTTACCGGCACTGGTAGTCGGTTGAGTCTTGTTCAGTTACAGGCACTAGTGGCTTCGGGACACGAGATACTGAACCACGGATATACTCACTCTGTTTATACCGGCGATCTCCTGGAAGACCCTGCCGTGTATGCAGCGGAAGTGACGGCTGCTCAGGCGTGGTTTGAGGCCAACGGCATCCCGTGTGATGGTTGGATAACGGCGGGGCGCAGAGCAGGCTATGAAGGCCCGAACACGATGGCCGAATGGTTGAGCACATATTTCGGTATTAACCTGCGGCGTCTTTACAAACACGGAATCAGCCTCGGAGCGCCACCGTTCCAGCCACTACCTGAACCGACCCGTTATGGCATCGCAGAATCTCTGCTGGTAGAAGATTCCAGCGGAGGGACTGCGGCACGACTAAACCAGGCGCGGAGGGTCATCAATCATCTGTGCGATTCCGGCCAATCGGGGCATGTTTACTGGCACCGGACAAATACAGGGACACCATACATCAGTTCAACTAATTTGTCGGCAATTTTCCGTCACGCTGACAGCCTGCGGCTGCTGGGACGGCTGGAGCTATTAAGCCTCGGCGCGGCGGCTCGCAGTATGACCATCCCGACATCCCGGCCAAACCTGGTTGCTAATGGCTCGTTTGAGAGAATGAGTCCGGCGAATTATTGGGGAGCGGCCACAGGTATATGGACGGATGCGGCTACTGGCACTGGGGACGGCCAAAGGGCATGGGCGTTCCTCGAAGAGACTGACATCCACGCCGGGGCGTTGATTATGCTTCGGAACGCTGATGGCAACCAGCCTACTACGACGCTTGCAAGTGACTCGATTGCTAATGCTACTACACTGGCTGTGGCCGACGCCCAGTATTTCCCGGCTGCGTCAGCGGCGAGCCCTGGTATGGTCGAAGTGCAGTTGACCGGCGGCGGGCAACCTTATCGGATAACCTATACAGGTATCACGACCGGCGCGGGAACTGAGGAATTGACCGGATGCTCAAGGCATCCGTTATTCACGGCTACTGATGGCTATACCGTGAAGTGCGTAGGACGTTATCCTACGGCTATAACCGCAACGACTCTTACCTGCACAGGCGCGTTCGGTGGATTATCGACAGGAACTAAATACTGGATTCGGCTGCTGCTTGGACCGGGACATGGGCTGGAGCCAGTCAGTTTCACGACCGACGGGTCAAGCGTTGATCCTGATGTGGCGACACTCGATGCAGGCCAGAGTTTCCTTGTTGATCGCGTAGGCGCGGTAGTGGCGTCTACTGATACATTGTTTGAGATTTGGGAGGATGGCACGAGTGTCGCCCATACCGGACAGATGTATGTGCGGCTGAAGGGCGGTCCCGCAGGCGGCACGACTTCTTCCCGTGTTGCGGTCAGGCTAATCCCTGTCAGGCCAGGGAAGCGTTACCGCATTTCATGGTGGCAGCGGAGCTTCACGGCGGCCAAGAGTCTGCAATGCCAGATACTGACGAGCCCTAACTATTCTGGCGGCAGCACTACAACGGTAATGGATTATACGTCCTACACCAACGCCACACAGAAGGTGTGGGAGCAATTCCACAAGACGATTCAGGTTCCCGCAACCGCGTGGCACATGATACTCAACTATCGCATTGTAGGCGCAGGTACAGGCCCGATGGCACTGGATGATGTTGAGGTTGTGGAGATATAATGCCCTCCCTCACCCATCAACCAACCTCCGTCGCGCAGGCGGGGGAAACGGAGTAACTTAATGTTCGGCGCTCACTTCCATTTACCCGGTAAGGATAAGCTCGACCACTTTAGCTGGGTCAGCCCGTTCCCGGCTGATGACAAGCAATATGCTGTTGCGCGCCCGGTGGTAGATACTTTGGCTATGGCGCTGGATGGGTTGCTCATTAGCAAGGATAACCCGCACTATAACCCTGTGCCATTTGCCGAAGCCGAGGCTAACGGCTGGCTGATGCTGGACGATAACGGGCAGCCTGTTCCTTACAGTGGCGGTGATGGGCGGTATGTCTGCGATCCTGCGGCGAAGGGCTATGCTGAAGCGTGGGCTGAAGGCGCGATAGCCAAGGCTCGTGAATATGGCTGTGACTACATTTGGATAGACTCGATAGCCAACGAGAAACTGCGATGGATAGTCGAGCGGGACAAGATACCAGCCAAGTATCGGGCGAAGGACGACGCTGCGGGGGCGGAGTGGCTAGAAGCGATTAACAAGTGGCTGTCGTATGTAAGCCCTGCCATACGCGAGGCAGGACTAAGGGTTGCAGTTAACACTGGTGACCGTAGATGGTTGTCGGGACTTATATCATGGGTCGCTCTTTTTTCTGACGCCATGATGAATGAAGGAGCGTTTTTTAGTATTCTCGGCAATGGCGAATATGAAACACCTCTTGCGTGCGACAAGCTGATAGTCGAGATACAGCTTGTCGAAAAAAAGGCGCTCCTACTTTCCAAGATACCACAGTCGTGCGCGGACTTCGACAAGAAGGTTGGGTTCGCGCTTGGCTGCTTTCTGATAGCGCAGAAGGAGGGCGACGTGTTCCTGCTTTGGGACGAGAAGCCGCGTGAGGAGTGGTATCCGGTATGGAGTGGCTGGCATACGTCGTTCGATAAGGCGCTGGCATTAGGCAGGCCATTGACCAGGCCGCGCAAGTGGTTCGGCTGGTGGTGGAGGCTGTATCGTGGTGGCCTTGTGATGGTGGATACGCAAAAGCGGCAGGTACAGTGGGTGTGAAACAATGACCACAACAAGAAAAGACCTTAGAGATCAGATACGGCGGCAGGTCCGGGACGAGGCATCCGGATCCTACGTGTTCACCGATGCGGAGTTGAACACTTATCTGGCGAACGCGATCCGGGCCTACTCTAAGGATATTCCGCGCGAAATATCCACGACTCTGAACCTGGTGGATGGGCAGGCGGAGTACAGCCTGCCGGAGGGCTGCCGGGAGATCGTCTCACTCAATGTCGGCACCACGGAATACTCGGTTATTGACATCTTCGCCGGCGTGATGACCATCAGCCCGACACCGACAGCGGCCGCGGTCGCCACCTTTAGGTATCGCGGCTGCCACACGATTCCGACTGCCGACACGGGCGAGGGATCGACATCGACTTACGACGCCATAGACGAGCCGCTGATTGCGATGCACGTCAAGGCCCAGTGCTGGGAGACGCTGGCCGGGGACGGCGCGCGGTACTACCAGTACCGTGAGGGCGACGTCGAAGAGAACCAGGGGAAGACGCAAGAGCAGTTCCGCAAAGAGGCCGACAGGCTCTATGCTGAGTTCGCGGCCGGAGTGGCCAGCTCGAAAGATACGCTGCAGGCGCTCAGGCCGACCGCCGAGCATACCATCGCCGGTGTGGTCAGCCGCGAGAGCAAGCAGCGGGGGGCCAACAGCATCTACCGAGGGCGATACGTCAGATGACCACTAAGGTCAACGCTGTCAGCGTAACTGTCGAGCGGAAGACCCGCACGTCGGACGGCGCCGGCGGCTACACAGTCGAGCTGGATGCTATCACAGGCAGCCCGTTTTCGTGCCGGCTGATCCGGCGCATGTTTCGTAGTCCCGTGCTGATCGAGGGCAGGCCCGCGGATATGGCTGTTGATCAGATCATTCTTGTCTTCCCTCCGGACACCGACATCAGGCCGAACGACGTCTGCACGGTGAGCAGCGCGTCTTACACAGTGACGGGGGTGAGATCCTATCTGCGCAGCGTCCAGGCCGACGTGGAGATGGTGAACTAGATGCTGCGCGGGCAGGAAGAGGTCTTTCGGAACCTCGACAAGTGGTATTCCGAAGGGATACTGAAGAAGGCCGCCACGGTGATGGAGGAGATAGCGGCGATTCTTGAGGGGTATTCGAAGAGTCATCATCCGTGGAACCCGCGGACAGGCGCCACCGATACGTCAACGAGAGGATTCATCGCAGAGGCTACCCCGCAGGTTATCACGGCGGTCCTGACGGCTGGGATGGAATATGACATATTTTTGGAGCTATCGAGAGAAGGAAAATGGGCTTGGCTCTGGCCGGCCGTGGAAGCCAACATGGAACTCATCAGGCAGAAGCTACAGAGCATCACACAATGAGCGCTGAAACCAAGACAGCAATATACACGGTCCTGTCATCCGACTCGGAGTTGACGGATCTCCTGGCGACCGACGAGAACAACGATCCGGCGATCTTCAATTCTAATATGAACAAGCTGGCTATCGACCGCAAGGCCGAAGACGTTCCGATGCCGTGCGTGACTTACCGCGAAGGACCGGGCTCCGCCGATTCCCGGTTCCGGCAGGAGGCGGTGGACGCGGAGACGTTCGACCTCGAAGTATGGGCAAAGACAGAATCAGGACTTGTGGTGCCGGCTATCGGGGTCCGCATCGATGCGCTGCTGCATAACCAGGTGCTTACCCTAAGCTCAGGGACAAACTACGACTGTGTCCGGATCTCGCAGACTCCGGACCTTTACGACGATAAGCTAAATCTGCACTTCGGCCTCTACCGGTATCGACTGATAGTGAGCCGGAACTAATCCACAAGGAGGATATACAACGATGGCAAACGGTATCATTTTCGCCAAGGGGCACTTGATAGCCGATGGAGCGGGCCCGGGCGGCGCCGACGTAGAGTTCGGCGAGCTACAGGACTGCAGCTTCGAGGTTCGCGATACAACCAAGGAGGCCAGGGGGCCGGACTCGGTGTTCCCGCTGGCTCGAGAGATCGCGGAGCGCAGCCTGACGTTCAGGGCAAGCTATCTGAAAGTCTATGCTCAGGGGCTGGCGCTTCTGACAGGCGGGACCGTGAGTTACGCGGACGATAAGACGACGATCTCGGTCGGCAAGGAGTCCCTGCCGTCCACGTTCAAAGCCGTTTTGAAGTCGCCGTCGGATGGCAGTGAGATAGAACTGGTGCTCTACAAGATCAGCGCGACCAACCTGACCTTGCCGTTCGCGATGAGGGACTTCAGTATCCCGAATTTCGAGGCGGAGATCCTCGTCGACGAGGATAACGACGATAAGGTCTGCGACATAATTCTGCCCGGCTATCAGTCGGTCAATTAAGTTCGCTCCGACCGCCGGCCGCCCGCACAGGGGCCGTGAGTGTCACCCTTTCCACTCGCGGCCCCTGGCCCTTTTGGGGGAGTGAGAAGTGGAAAGCGGAAAGGCGAAAATCAGTCAGGAGGGATGAGGTATCAATTTGACACAGCCTATAGAGTGTGAATATCACGGGGCCATCTGGGGCGGGACCGGGTATTCCGAAGCCGCGCGAAACGCCGTTCTGGCGCTTAACGCGGCGGGTGTTCGCGTAAAGGTGGACCCTTCGGGGTTTGCCAAAGGGACCATCACCGTCGGCAACAACATCATCACTATTAAACGCCACGAGGTGAACCGAGGGCTCAAGTTCCCGCTGGAGTTCAGGACGCTCATCGAGCAACTTCGGTATAAGCCTATAGATAAAGAGAGTCCGTTGGTGATTCACGCGCCGAGCCCTCGATGGGGCGAGTTGATGGACCCGCGCCGGCGGACAATCGGTTACACCGCTTGGGAAACAGCGATGATGCCGCAGAACTGGGTCGACGGCTGCAACATGGTGGATGAGGTGTGGATCCCCAGTTTCCACAACCGCGATGTCTTGAAGCGGAGCGACGTCGAGGTGCCGATCTACGTGGTGCCCCATCCTATCGACACGGAGCGGTTTTCGCCGGCGAAGATCCGGCTGAACGGAACGTTCACATTCATCAGCGTCTTCCGCTGGGGGCTTCGTAAGGGCTGGCCGGAGCTGTTCACGGCCTACGAGCAGGCGTTTAACAGCTCGTGTGACGTGATCCTGCGGGTGCTGACGAACTACAGGAGTGACGAGCATCGGGCGCAGGCTCAGGCGATAATCGAGCACTTCCGGCAACGGGGCAAGCCACAGGTAGAGATACTGCCGCTGGAGTTCGTGCCCTACGATTTTATGCCCATCCTCTATCAGAACGCGGACGCTTTCGTGCTGCCGTCTCGAGGCGAGGGGTTCTGTCTGCCGTGTGCGGAGGCGATGGCCTGCGGACTGCCAGCGATCGTGACCAACGCGACCGCTTTCCTGGACTATGTGGACAAGAATAACGGCTACCCGGTGTCTTTCAGGACCGAGGAGGCGGAGGACTCCAGCGACCCGGACCGGGACGCCACGACGTGGGTAGTGGCCGATATAGAGGATCTGTCGAACCAGATGCTACAGGCCTGGAGCGACGCGGGCGAACTGCGACGGCGGGGCACGAACGCGCGAGCGACGATAGAGAGCAAGTTCAGCTACAAGCGGGTGGCAGATACTATGATTCGGAGGTTGGATGCGGATGACTAAGAAAGGGGTCAGAGTAGAGATGTCCCTCCGGGATGTCGAGCCGGTGAAGGGGTTCATCTCGGAGATAAGGAGTATTTGCGATGGCCTTGAACCCGGACCAGTTCGGGCGCTTATCAACGGCGCGTTGTTACGACTTGAGTTCGGGTTTGCGCCGCCGCCACTGGTTGACGGCGGTGAAACAAAAGAGGCGCGCGGCTGGAAAATACCGAAGCCGAGCAATTCGGTCAGGGTAGAGCGCGAGGAATGGCCGGAGGTCTGCATCATCATTCCCGTGTTCAATTCGCCGGATCTCTTGAAGCGATGCTTATCCAGCCTGCTGCGCACAGACTACCCGGGCAACGTTTACATCTCGTGCGTCGATAATGCTTCGACGGATCCGGAGACGCTGCATATTCTGTCACAGCAGGATTACCCACCGCTTAGGTTCGAGTCGCCGGTCGGTTTTGCGTCGGCGGTAAACGCCGGTATCAAGGCATGCGGTGGGTTCAGCTTTTACGTTCTCTTCAACCAGGACTGCCAGGTGATTGAAGAGGACTGGCTGACGGCGCTTATCGACTGGATGGAGCAGCGGCCGCAGTGCGCGATTGCCGGCGCAAAGCTGCTGTATCCTGACGGGACGCTACAGCACGCGGGAATGGAGATACCGAAGGGTTCCTGCGGGAAGCATCGATATCTTCATCAGTCGGCGGACCTGGAGGAGGCGAACTATTTCGAGAAGGTGCAATCCGTGACGGGCGCAGTCTATTGCATCCGCGGCTCCGTATTCGACGAGATCGGCTATTTGGATGAGGGCTATAAGCTGGGCTGCGAGGACTCCGAGTTTTGTCTTAGGGCGGCGTCGAAGGCGGGGAAGGAAGTCTGGTATGTGCCGACCTCGGTGGTCCAGCATTTCGACAACGGCGTGCGGAAGACGAACTCGGAGGATGCCTCGCGCATACGAACCTGGGCGACGGAGAGCGACAAGAAATTCCGCTCCGAGTGGGGCCCGTTCATCGACTTGGCCGCAAGCGGTCGGGTAGCTTTCGTCCTTCCCGATTTCAATCCCGTCGCCGGCGGCTGCCGTGTTGTCGGTGCGCTGGCCAACTATTTCATCAACTGCGGAGTCGAGACGACACTCTATGTAACGTCACATAGGGCACATGGGATGGACCCGGACTTCCCGGTTCTCTTCGACGTCAAGCCGCTTGAAGACCTGGAGTATGCGGATATCTTGATCGCCACCAGGTTCGACACCGTGGCAGCCACAAAACAGATAGCCGCGGCCCGGAGGTTTTACCTAGTCCAGCAGATAGAGACAGCAATGGCGAAGTACTGCGGCGGCATGGAGGCCGACGTGCTGACGAGCTATCAGCAGACGGAATACGAGATCCTCACCATCGGTGAGCACCTGGCCGCGCAGCTTGCCGAGATGGGGCGAACTTCGACCGTGCTGGACGTCGGACTGTATCGGGACCTCTATCCGTTTATTCCGCGCGGAATATCGACGGATAGGCCGATTCGCGTCCTAATGTATGGCTGCAGCGTAGACTATAAGGGTGGCGACGATATGCCTAAGATCGCCGAGGCCATCCGCGAGCGGTTGGGAAACCGAGTGAGGATCAACACCTATCACCGGGATTTTGGCCAGCCAGTGTGGGCTGACGGCCACTACAGGCCGAAGCGCACGTCGGAAGTGGCGGCGGTATATGCGGATCACGACATCTACGTGTATGCCAGCCTGACAGACGGGTTTGCGATGACTCCGGTTGAGGCGATGGCCTGCGGGACGCCGGTGGTGATGACGGATTTCCCCGGAAAGGACCAGTATGCGCGGCAGGGGGAGAATTGCTTGATCGAAAGGTTCCGAGATGTAGAAGGTGTGGCGTCGGCGGTCTTTACACTGGCTCGCAAGCCGGAGTTGCGGAAACGGCTGTCGGCAGCCGGGGCGGAAACGGCGGACCGCTACGACTGGAGTAAAATCGGGCGACAATATGTTCGAGCTATGCTAGGGGCGCCGGTATGAAAAACGTAATGTGCGATTCTTGCGAACTAAAACAGACACCTCGGTGCGCAGCCGGATGGCCAAACCCGCTGGTGGATTTTGTGGGATGGGACCAGGCTACAAAGGTATTGCCTCACAACGACAGCGCGGAAAACCACAAAGGAATGCAGGAGCTACTGTATCCACTGTCGATCGTGAATCGACCCGAATCGATCCTTGAAGTAGGATTCGGTTGGGCTTATTCCACGCGGCTCTATCTGTGCGCGACGGACGCTAGGCTTGTAACAGTCGACGTAAACGACTGGGGACTGGAAACGGGGAGCCCAGAACCGTCCGAGCACGGGTTCAACGGCGGCGCGATGATGCGCCGGTTCCCGCCTTGCCTACGGTCACGTTGGGAGTTTAGGCGAGGGCGTGGAGATAAACTGCCTTGTAGGGATGATGAGAGCTTCGATATCGTGTTCCTTGATTCGGATCATGAATATCAAAATACACTGAGAGAACTAGGAGAATGCTGGCGATATGTGCGTCCAGGCGGTGCTCTGGCGGCGCACGATTATATGGGATTATGCGGAGTACCGCAGGCCGTGAGAGAGTTCGCTATCGCGGTCAAGGCGCCGGTTCATACATTCTGGGTACCGCGAGATAGAATCCAGGCCGGAATGGCGGTCATCAGGAAGGAGAGTTGACAGATGAAGATAGCATTAACAGGTCACTACGGATCGGGGAACATCGGGGACGAGGCGCAGAGGGAAGTCATTGAGTCTCATCTGCGAAACTCTGGTTTTGACGTGGAGGTGTTTGGCGTCACTACGCCGACAGACTCTCGCGTTCGTCAACTCAAGACGGATATACAGATTGCCGAGCTTGCCAAATTCGATGCGATCGTCTGGGGCGGCGGTCTGGCTTGTTTGAATCAACCCTCGCCAGTCTGGTTCAGTGACGCATATCGCACGCTTACGGTCCCTCAACATTTCTTTTGTATCGGTGCTGAGACCTTGAGCGATGCCGCTAAGAGCGTCTACTCTCCGTCTATCGAGAAGGCCGTCAGTATATCGTTCAGGGATCAACCAAGCGCGGACCAGTTCCCCGGTGTGGAATCAAGCGTCGCGGCGGACCTGGCCTATCTGGTGTCATCGCCGCATAGAGCAGAGAACCGAAAGTGTTTCACGATCTGTCCTGGTATGGGCGAATGGATCGACTGGATTCCGGTTCTCGTGCAATGGGCGTTGGAGGAAGGCATTGCCGAGTCGGCGCGCCTAGTGATCCTGATGGACTACAACGACGAGTACACGGACTGGCATTCCATCAAGCAGATAATCAATGACGGGCTGACAGCCGTGGTTGCTAAGCCATGGTCTACGGCCGACGCGATGACTCTCTTCGCGGAGTCGTCAGTAACTATCAGCGGCCGCCGTCACGGTGCTATCCTGGCCGCGATGGCAGGGTCTCCGGTCCTGGCGGTTGGCGACCATCCCCGTATGCGGGCTGTTTCCGAGGAGCTGAAGGCGAACGTGCATGCCGGCGCAAACGCAAGCCTGGACGATCTTAAGCAGGCCGTTAGACAGGCGGCAAGGCTTTCCGCGAGAGGGCGTAAGGCGCTACAGAGCCGCGTTTCCCTCGCTCTCGATAATCTCACGAAGTCACTACGAAAGGGACAGTAGCTATGCAAAAAAAGACAACACTTGAGCAGATGACGGAAATCAGTATTCCTTACACCACGAGCCGGGGGGTAAAGTATGATCTCCCTCGCCCGTGGATCGGGTTCTGGCGGATCTTCAGGGAGTTCCAGATTGCCTGCAACGAACTGCAGGCGAGTAATGAGATCACTCCGGAGTTCCTGGACCGTTACACGGAGTTCTTGTTCGTGTGGGCGAACGGGCCACTCTTGCCCGGGCAGGAACCGAAGATCTCGCGCGAGCAGATCGAAACCGATTTTGACGTTGCGGACATGCAGCCTCTGGCCCGGATCGTCCGCAAGATATCCGGGATGGTGGATGCAGCCGTCCCCCCGGAGGAAGCGGCGGAGAATCAGACTGGGGACTGATCTTCGCCGAGATATGTGAGCGCTTTGGATACCGGATGATCGAGATCCCACTAATCGACATCTTCCACTTCCTGGCGCTCTGCCGCTTCCTAAATGAGCGGCCCGTCCCCTACGCACAGATGGTCGAGGTCAAGCGTTCGACCCGACCCACATTCGACAATCCCGACCTGCCGCCGCCGGCGGATGAGCCACAGTCCGTAGTCGAACTCGCGTCGATGCTGAACGGCCTGGCGCGCGGCTGACTACAACAAGCACAGTTACCACTATGCAAGGCGTAAACCTCGGATCCATATTTGCAGATATCCGGCTCGACACATCCGGCTTGACGGTCAGTGTGCAGCATGCCAAGCGCGAGATCGCGTCGCTGGCCCAAAACGCTTCAAAAAGCGCGGACCAGGTTGTAGCGATCGGTACGCGGATGAGCATGCAGTTCACCGCGCCGATCGTGGCAGGACTGGGCCTCGCCGCTCGTGAGTTTATGGGCTTCGAGCGGTCGATGCGGAACGTCAACTCCATCTCCGGGATGACTGAGTCGGAGCTCGGCGCGGTCACAGGAGAAGTTAAGGATCTGGCAACAGAGTTGGGGCGGATGCCGCAGGACCTCGCAGAAGGCTTATATGACATTGCGTCATCGGGGTTCCAGGGTGCGGCCGGGCTGGAGGTGCTGGACGCCTCCGCGCAGGGGGCCACGGCGGGCCTGGCTACGACCAAGGAAGCGGCTGCGAGCTTGACAACTGTCCTGAACGCTTACGCGATGGATGTAAGCAAGGTTGGGCAGGTGTCCGACGTGATGTTCAGGGCTGTGGATATCGGCGTAGTTACGTTCGCTGAGCTGGGAGAAAACCTGGGGCAGGTAGTGGCGACGGCGGCAGCCGCGGGCGTGCCGTTCGAGCAGGTGGCTGCCGGTTTCGCCACTATGACCAAAGGTGGAATCAATGCCGCAGAGACCTCTACGGCCTTGAACCGCGTTATCCTCGCATTCCTTAACCCGAGCAAGAAGCTGACAGAAGCGCTGAAGGCTTCGGGTTACGCGTCCGGCGCCGCGGTTATTCAGGCCAGGGGGCTGGCAGGCGCTGTCGAATATCTCCAGGAAGTGACCGGTGGGTCCACGGAGGAACTTGCGCAACTCGGGATGGACGCCCGCGCGCTGAAGGCGGCGTTGTCGCTGGCCAGGGACGAGGGCCGGGTGTTCACATCGGACCTGGAAGCGATGAACAATGCCGCGGGGGCGACGCAGGCTGCGCTCGCAGAGCAGTCAAAAGCGCTATCCTTCCAGTGGGACCAGATGAAGGCGTCGGCTGCGGTGCTGGCAGGCGAGATCGGAGAAGCTCTGGCGCCTTCGCTCCGCGCGGGGGTCGATGCCGTTAAGGGCGCCACTGAATGGCTCAGGCAGATGAGTCCCGAAATGAAGAAAGCGGCGGTTGCAGTGGCGGCCGTGGTGGCGTCCATCGGTCCACTGCTGGTGATGGCGGGCACTCTGACCAAGGTTGTGGCGACGGCGAAGATAGGATGGGCGGCGATCGCGGCAGTGATGAGCGGCCCGGTAGTATGGGGGACAGTGGCAGCCGCGGCTGCCCTGTACGGGCTTGTGCGTATTGTGCAGTCGCTTCGAAGGGACACCGATGCGGAGACGAAGGCAGCGCAGGAATCGGCCCGGGTCAAGCGCGAACAGGCCGGTGAAGTGGTCAAGCTCGTGAAAGAACACGACGAGCTGGCCAAGAAGACCAATCGTACTAAAGAAGAGTCTGCGCGGCTCGAAGAGATTCTGAACCGGATTTCGGCACTGAATCCGTCCCTTGTGGCAGGCTACGACAAGCAGGGGACCGTGCTCGGGCTGATGGCCGATGCTTACGCCAGAGCCAGAGCCGAGGCGGAAGCATTCGAGGCTGCTGCCGCCAGGGCTGCGCACGGTGAGAACATTGCCCGTCGCGTTGCGCTGATGAAGGAGCGGGAGGCGCTCGAAAAAGAGATGGCGGTCCACGAGGAGAGCCTGCGGACCGGAACGATCCAGAAGGTCGCCTATAAGGGACGCGGGTTCAAGCTGGAGCGGCAGAAGGCCACTCCGGATGAAACGGCGGAGATCGCGCGGACGCAGAGAGAAGCGCAAGCCAGACTACAGGAGATCAAGGCTGAAGAGGGGCGGCTGAAGGCCGAGGGGCACGTTCTGGCCAGAGGGAGAATGCCCGGACCTGAAACGCCTGCCACTACAATCCCGAAACCGAAGAGACAAGATACCGGGACGCCGACCGTTCCGCCAGGCTCGGGCACGGAGCGGAAAAAGACGCCGACCGAACTGGCAGACGAGGCCGCCGCGGGCGCTATGCAGTGGATGCAGAATATGGTCGCCCTCGGGCGGATGACGGACGCGGAACACGAGGCGGGTCTGACCAAGATCATCGACCGGGAAGAGCAGTACGCACAGATTTCACTCAACACGGAGGCCAGAACCTTCCAGGAACGCAGCCGGATGAGGCAGGCGGCTCTTCGTAAAGACGAACAGTCAGCGGAGGAGCGCAAGCGCGCTGAAGAGCGGGCCGCATCCGAGAGGGCGCGCATCGAGCAGGCTAATCAGGATGCGCTGATAGACCTCTACAGGGCGATGGACCTGGAACGACAGGCCGTCGAGGAACAACGGAAGCGCCGAATTCAGGACCAGTTGGCTCAGGGCGTGGACATCGCGTTGGCCGTAGTTACGGCGAACAAGGAAGCGGATCAGGCTATAGCCGCCTTGGAGGAACGCAGAGCGGAGGACGAAGAGCGAGCTGCGTCGGAGAGGCTCCGATCGGAGATGCAGGTCCTCGATTTCGAGCTGCAGCACAATATCATCACCACCGACGCCTATATTGCCGCGCTTCAAACCAGGCTCGATGCCACCGAGCGGTATTCCGATGAGTGGTTAGACATCCACAACCGGATGGAGGACGCGCACGCCGACAGCGCCGATGAGATCGTCCGGCAGACCGAATCGATGGCCAGGAAGAACCGCGACGCGGCCATCGCCAGCATTCTGCTGTGGATCGACCATTACGCATCTCTCGGCGAGGTCGGAGTGGCGGCCGTCGAAAAGCTGAGCGCTGCATTGACAAAACTGTCAGTCGAGCAGAAGAGGGTTGCTGACGACTGGCGAAAGTCTTACCGTCAGACCCTCGGGGCCATCCGAACCGACTTCGTGGATACGGTGGTCGGCATGATCGAGGGCACGAAGAGCTTTACCGATTTCGTAAAGTCGGCGCTGCACGACACGCTGCGTTTCATTGTCAACGAGCTGATCCAGGTCGCAATCGAGAGCGACAAGGTATGGTCTACGGTTGGCAGCGGCATCAAGAAGTATTTCAGCGACGTCATAGAGCTGATGAAGAGCGAGATCGCCACCGCCATTGCCGGCATCTACGGGCTCTACAATATCGCGCAGTCCCAGGACAAGAAGCGCCGGAAAGGCGGCTTGCTGGGAGGCGTCATCGGCGCCGTGGCAGGTTTTGCTCTTGGCGGTCCCGCCGGCGCGTGGCAGGGCTTCCAGTGGGGTTCCGCAATCGGCGGCGCAGCTGCATCCGGCGGCTTCGATAATCCGATCAACGACACTGCCGCCGTACGCTACGGCGCCGACTTCGGCAGGCTCTTCTCACAGGGATTGGACTCGGAACTCGGCAGAGCTTTCCCTCAGCGCGCGCTGGAACCGAGGCAGAGTGGCCCAACCATCATCAACAACAATCCCACCATCACCGTCACCACGCACGTCGATAAGGTGACCGGCATAGACGACATCGAGCGGGTGTCGGAGGCGCAGGCGTGGATAATCAGCCAGCGGCTGCGGCTCACGCCCACCGGAGCATAAACTGATGGACTACAGCCTTTCTTTCGGCAGCTACACTTTTCCTCGCACATTTCATCCGGCATCGGTCCCGCAGAACAGCCGGGTCCCGATAACGGAGATCCCTCGGAGGGACGGCGGAGTGCTGGGGGACCAGCGGGTGGCGCACAAGGTCATCACGATCCAGGGGATGCTGCGAGGAGATACCGCGCAGGACCTGCGAGACGCGATGGACGCTCTCCTGGCCGCGCTGAACGACGGGCGGCAGCAGTTGACCGTCTGGGACGACCGCTACATCTACGCCGTGAAGCAGGCCGTGACGACCGACTATGAGCCTACTTCATTCAAGCGCTACTGTAACGTCTCCATCCAGTTCCTATGCGATGACCCGTTCTGGGAGGCCATAGAGGAATCGAGCGACACCTGGGCGAGCCCATCAGGTTCCCACGACATCGAGATAGGCGGCAACGCGCCGGCGGTCCCGACGTTTGAGTTCACAGTGGGGACCGGCGGCGAGCTCGACATACAACTGACTTGTGGCGACTACGGGTTTACGCTGACGGGCACCGTTCAGGCTGGGCAGGTGCTCGTGGTGAACAACTTGGCTATGTCCGTCGAGATAGATGCTTTGGACTATATGAGCATGTTCGATTTTGACTTCATACGACTGACGGGCGGCGCCACTAATATGCTGGAATATAGTTCCGATGGCACGGCGACCATCAGCCAGATCGTGACCAAGTGGCGGGACAGGTGGTACTAGAGATGGCACAACAGATAGTCGAGTCGCCGACCGTTATACTGCCCGTCACTCCGCGCCAGGTTGTAGTGATAGCGGAACGCGGCAGGCACATAGGCTTTTGCCTGGCCTGCCGGTGCCGGGCAGCGAATGGTGAAGGGGCTGTTGTGCAGTTGACTCAAGGGACGGCGGACGGAACGACATTGACTAAAGCACAATTCGAGGCGAGCAGGGCGGAGGCCGATATGCACTGGAAAACCCGTTACCCGGAGGCGAAGATTGTCCATTTGGACTGCCCGGAGTCCGTGAATCCGCAGACTTTCGCCCGATTAGAGGCGGAGAGGAGAGTTACCATTGGCTGCTGATATTAAGTTTAGGTTGCTTTCGGACGACAGCGATATAACGGACAACAGCGCGAGTCCGCACCAGTTGACGCCTTATGCGCTCTACAGGGGCATGGCGGTGGCGCAGGAGTACCACGAGATTTACGCCAAGAATGAGGGCGCGAATGAGTTAGTGGATCCGAGTCATATGCATTCTGCTGTTTCCTATCCTTATGCATTCTGGCGCCATTGGAGGAAGGTTACCGGTTCAGCGAAAGACGGAGGCAGCACATCCACAGTGTATATCGATTATGGGTCAGCTGCTGGGTTTGTTAATGCCATAGGCCCGGATGCTATACCGGACGTCGACAACGAGATGGCTGTGGGACGTTGCTATGATTTGTGGAGCAAGTATCAGATTCACACTAGTGCCGGCGATATTGGGACTGCAACTTTCCGCCATTCAATCGGTGGCTCGGAACCAGCGTAGGCTTATATCATGCCCACCTTTACCACAGACGAGCGGTTTTCTATCGATGCATTTTTTGCCGTCGAGCAGATATACATTCCCGGCTGGTACACGAACGAGCAGTTCGCGATTCGTAAGCCGCCGCCGCCGCAACCTCCCGATTATCGCATCTACGACCGCTACGGGAACCGAAAGTATCTGCCGCCGATAGTGAGCGCGGACTGGGAGCTGACCGAAGGCGGATGGTTCGGGTCGGCCAATATACAGATCGCCAAAGACTTCAGCGGGCTGCACGACTTCGACGGGTTCGATACGCTGGAAATCTGGTTCGGCGGTGTGCGGCGGTATCGCGGGAAGCTCGTCTGCCCTCAGCAGGACCTGCAAATACCGGAGTCCTGGACGCTAGCCTGTATGGGCCTGGCGGACCGGCTGAACACAATCATGGTCGATAAGAGGTACGTCTATCCCGGAGGGGTCGATGTGTCGCAAGCGTTCGCGCGGCTGGCGATAGACTATATCCTGACCAGGCTGACGCCGCTCTCCCTTGACATCCAGGAAGTGGGATTCACGGTCGAGAACCTGGTGTTCGAGGGAGTGTCGGTGCGGGAGGCCATCGGCAGCCTGATCGAGCAGTGCGCCAAACGGGCCGTCTGGGGCTTCGATGTGGACGACGCAGGCCTGGACCGCCTGTTCTTCCGCCCGAAGGTTGATGAGCCGGTCTATCACTACCCGGTGGGCGGCAGGGTCAAGCACTACAGCTACCCGCCGGACTACGGGAACATAGTGAACACGGTCAAGCTGATCGGGTCCGAGAGCAAGTATCCGAACCTGCTGACCAACCCCAGCTTTGAGCAGCCGAAAGTGGCCGACGTCGCGGACGGGAATTTGGTGTTCAATCCCAGTTTCGAGTTGACGGACGGCGAGTCCGGCCTCGCCTCGTGGAACCTTTCCTCCAACGCGTGGTGGGTGTATCCCGGCCACGTGCCGAAAGGCGACCAGGCATGGCCGAGGACGGGCGATAAATGCGTCGAGTTGGATTGCGTTCAGGGGCCGGATGAATACGCCGAGACTAAGGACGGCGCCCAGTATAATATCACGGCGGGTCAGACCTACCTCTGGGAGTTCTGGCACTACAATCCGAACAAGGGACGATACCGCGTGACCGCGACGTTCAGCGATGACAGCGTCATCCATTTTCCCGGCGCCGACAGCACTTACTTGGTGATGGGCGTCGGCGCGACAGGGAAATATCGACGAGCCACAGGGCAATTCAAAGCGCCGGCGGGTGTCACCTGGGTCAAGCTGCGGATCACCCAGACTGAGAACAGCCCGAACTTCCGGATCGACGACGTGGCGCTCTATCAGGTTGATGGCATAGTTCAGGCCGGTTGGCAGATACAGTATTCAGCCAGCGTTGACGACGCGGCGAACGACTATGCCTGTGACCTGGCGGCCTATCACGGCTGCTACTCGGTGCGGCTCAAGGGCTATGTGCTGGCGGGTCGGGAGATCCGGCTGATCCAGCGCTACGAGCAGCGATTGACCATCGAGCCGAGCATTTACTACCAGGCGGCGGCGTGGGTCTATCCGATGAACGTCGCACGGGTCACGCTGGCGGCCTGGGTGGTGAAGGACAGCGGCGCCGGGCGATGGGAATACGGCCAGAGCTATTTGTTGGAGGACCTGAATCAGTGGCATCAACTGCTCTGGAACGATCTGGGATGGCTGACGGAATCAGACGACCGCTACGCGCAGATCGCGCTCTTGGTCATCGACAACACCGAAAACAGGGACATCGATCTGCTGGTGGACGCGATGTATTTCGGCCTGTGGGCTTCGGACAATGAGATCAATAACGGAGTCTACTGCCCGGCCAGGAACTATGAGTTCGAGCTAAACACCGACCAGGCGTTCGTGCAGAACGACTCGCGGCTGAGCGCGGAGATCAAGGCCAGCCGAACCACCTACGGGATCCGCGAGGCACGGGAGACCGTGGCGGAGATAACGGACCTGACGCAGGCGCAGAACTGGGCCATCGGGTATTTCGGAATTCACGCGGAGCCCGTGGCGGCGCACCGGTGCGATATCGTGCTCAACGACGACGAGGTCATCCAGCCGGACGGGCAGCTCCGGTTAGTGGGGAGCGACGTCCCGCCGGCGTTCGTGAGCAGAGCGCGTTATTCGCTGAAGGGCGACGATCCGCTGTCCTGCAGCGTGGACCTTAACACGGAGCGGCCGTCTTTCGAGGGGCTGCTGACGAAGGTGCTGAGGCAGTCCCGCTCGGCTGCGCGGGATGCTCGATAGAAGTTCAAATCTACAACATCACACTACGTCAGGCCCTTCTTCGGAGGGGCCTTTTTGTTGGAGGCAATAGTGACTCCTGACATGATCTCAAAACCCTTAGATGCCGGCGCGCAATATGGCAGCGCCGGGCCGTTCATCATTGTAGTTTTAATCTTTGTGGCGTTCCTCGTGGTCGCAGGTATCGGGATGTTTCGATACCTCAGCGCACGGGATAAGCAGCACGCCGAAACTGTTACCGCCGTCGTGGCGGATGTCAAAGAGGCAACGAAGATGATGCGTGACTCAGTAAGTCAATGTTCGGTCAATCAGTTGAGGCAAAAATAGCCGGTCAACCCGGCAGAAGGAGGAAAGGTAAATGTTCGGTTGGATTACACCTGAATGGATCGGAATAGTCGCCATCTTGGGCGGCTGGCTTGTGACCTGGCTGAGGGGTCGAAAACTCCCCGCGTGGGCCAAGAAGTGGCTCGATAAGTTGGGAGACGACGCCGTGCTGGAGGCCATCGAGGCCGCAAAGCGCTTCGATACGCCGGAGGAGAGGCGCGTCGAGGCCGTCAAGTATCTGCAGCGGCTGGCGATGAGGAAGTTTGGCGTTTCATTGCCTGATAGCATCGCCAACTTGCTGGTGGAATACATCTACCAGCTCTACAAGAAGGGCAAAGCGCGGCTGTAGGAACAATGAAGCGCCTGCGCATAGCAGTCGATGGCAGCGACCAGGCTGTCAGGCTTGTCCGACAGATGGTCCTCCAGGCAATCTCGCCGTTCGTGGACCCGTGCCTGCTGATGGGGGCGGGGATTGCGATCGGCGAGATTGTGACTAACGCCTGGGTCCACGGGAACGGGCGGAATCCGGACAAGCAGATAGAGCTCTGCCTGCGGATTCAGCCCGACAGCCTGATCGTGCAGGTCTATGACCAGGGACCGGGCTTCAACCCGAACCGCCTGGCAGCGCCCGTGCCGGGCCAGGAGCACGGCTATGGAATCCATCTGGCCCGCAAGGAGGTGCGCTCGCTGAAGTACTACCGCACAGAAGGCCGCTTCTGCGCGCAGCTACTCCTCAACCGAAAGGTGGAAAATCCAGTATGAAAATAGTTATCGACGCCGGACACGGCAAAAACCTGATTGGTCTATGGACCGGGACGAGGGGCAACGGCCTCATCGAGGACGTCGTGGTCAAAGAGATAGAGATCGTGGACAACCTCGGGCTGAAATCCGAGCAGGCTAACGGGATGGTGGACCGGCTCGGCTGGTGGCTGCGCAAGGCAGGACACGAGACGGTCTATACCCGCACGGGCGACAGAGCCTGTGGGCTGGTCGGCTCGACTGACATCAGTCATCGGGTCAAGATCGCACGGAACTCGAAGGCAGATCTGCTGATCAGCCTGCACTGTAACAGCGTGGCCAAGACAACGCCTCGAGGCTTCGAGGTATTCGCCGCAGCCGGAGACAACAGGAGTATGGCCATCGCGAGGCGGGTGGAGTCGGCGATCATCAAGTCGCTTGGCGATGATATTCCGTCGAGAGGCGCGAAGTGGGACACTCAGTCGGCCGTTAAAAAGCTCGGCATACTACGCGGCCTGGTGGGCGTGATGCCGGCGATCCTCATCGAGGTCGGCTTCCTCTCGAACATCGATGATGTGCGGCTCATCAACAACCGCCAGTTCCGTCAGAGGTTTTGTGAGGCGATTGCCACAGCTGTGACAGCGGGAACCTAATCGATTAACCTCAGAGGTCAACACAATGCGCTCCTGTCCACCATTCCAATCCGACCGATTCCCGACACTGCGGATCGCCTATGAGGGCAGCCCGCAGACGGCTCGCTCTGCACGAGGCTCGCTCAAGGACGCCCTGGACCGCTGGGGCGTCCCCTTCAACATCCACGCCGAAGATCTCCTGATGTCGGTCCACGAGGCCGTCAGCAACGCCTGGCGGCACGGCAGCCAACAGACACCGGGCAGGCCGATCCGGATGGTCGCAATTTGTGTCGAACTGCCGGAACTGAACGGGCGGAAAGCCGCGCACAAGATCACAGTCGCCATCTCGGACACCGGGGAAGGCTTCGACACCTCGGCACCGCTGCGCGTGGAGATGCTCGACGGTGAAGGCAATGAAGTCCACGCGTGCGGGCGGTTCCTCATGTCCAAGGGCTGCGACTCGGTGGAGTACTGCAGGCAGGACGGCTGGTTTACCTGCATCCTCGAAAAGACACTGCCGACTTTCCGCGCGGAATAAAACCTCCTCCTCTCTCCTCTCTACTCCTGAACCCTTCCCATTTTATGAAAAAAACTTAAGATATAAAATGCCAAATACCTATTGACTTAGGTGTAGAATAGAGTATAATTAGATTGTAGGGCAATCACTAAACGAGGAGGAATGAGGAAATGCCAAGAGCAACGGAGAAACAAATTAGATTCATAACCAGCCTGATGAGGGACCGCGAGATCGGTTCGTATTATGATTCAGTCGAGGCACAGAGCATTCGCGCTGGGATGGGAGACGAGCTTTCCATCCGGCAGGCCAGCCAGTTTATAGATGCGCTGCTTGAGTGCCCACGAAATAGCGAAGTGGCAGCATAAATATCGAAAAGAGAATCATATAAAAATGGAGGCGAATCGAATGGAAAAGTTACGGTATTGGAAGTGCGGCAGTTGCGGTGAAACGCTGCAAGGGATTGAAGATGCTGACGGCGACTTCATCAGCGATAAGGAGTTACAATCACAGCCGATTAAGCGGCTCCGGGCAGTCGGTTGCTATCTGTGCGGATATCCCCATGGCGAGTTCGGCCCGGAGGTAGATGAGGCTGTAGGCGAGGAGGTTGTGGAACAAGATGCCTAAAAGGAAGCTACTAGAACCCGACCTACTAACCAGCATCGAACTCGCGGCCTATCTCGGCGTCAGCCGGTGGTCTCTTATTTTCTGGCTGAAACAGGGCAAGATTCCGCAGCCCGCCGTGATGCGTGGGAACAAGCGGCTCTGGAGCCGTGAGCAGGCAGAGGAGATCAAGAGGAGGATCGCTGTATAGGCGGTCCTCCCCAATTCCAGCATAAAGCACCCCGAAAAAAAATGCAAAATATTTTGCCAAAACCCCTTGACAACTACATAGTGAATGGCAATAATAAACATGGTGGTATTCACTACGTAGTGAATGATGCCCGCAGAAAGAGGTAACGGAATGCTGAGTAAGAAAGAGCAGAAATTCATAGCGGACGCTGACAAGGCGCTTGCTAGGTACGGCACCGTTGAAGAGGCTGCTAAGTCGCTCAAGATGAATCCGAACAGTTTCTACACCAGGTTCAGGCGGCTCGGATACAGGCTCGATAAGCAGGCGCGACTGGTGCCGATTCACGAACCGACTGAAAACAACAATGCCGCTTAACATCACTAATCAATCCTCCAATGTGCGGATTTCCAGT
>Ga0255340_1000845_pt1 | contig 46015 bp, 40 predicted proteins | sample wastewater_treat_7_FD_192417 | JGI IMG/M metagenome (GOLD analysis project Ga0255340, IMG submission 192417) | Wastewater microbial communities from Lulu Island WWTP, Vancouver, Canada - plant10 | ecosystem: Engineered > WWTP > Wastewater > Unclassified | place: Canada: Vancouver, British...
TCCACGACGATGCCCTCATTCAGCCCGAACGCGTTGCCGAGGACGACATTGGCCGTCTTGCGCCCCACACCGTCGAGCTGGGTGAGGGCCGCCATCGTGCGCGGAACTTTGCCTTGGTGTTTTTCCTCAATCGCCCGGCAACAGGCTTGGATGTGCTTCGCCTTGTGACGGAAGAAACCGGTGGACTTGATGTCCTTTTCAAGCGCCGCGAGGTCCGCGTTCGCGTAGTCCGCTGCGGACCGATATTTTTGGAACAGCGTGGCCGTCACCAAGTTCACCCGCTGATCGGTGCATTGGGCGGAAAGAATCGTGGCGACGAGCAACTCGAGCGGATTGGCAAAATTCAATTCACAATGCGCTTCCGGATAGGTGCGTTGCAGGCCGGCGATGATTTTCTTCAGCCGCGCGGCTTTGGCGGAGGCGGTTTCTTCCGGCATGATGGACATCAGTTTGCCCGGACGCATTCGGACGACAAGCCTCCTGAATCCGGCGGCCTGCCGCTACACCAACTCCGGCTCGACAATTTCCCGGGGTGCGGCGAACTGCGGGGTGCCATCCGGCGCTTCGGGATACTCGAAGATCTTACCCTCGTAGTTGCGGATGATTACACGGCCGGTGCTGCGGCTCAGAACGTATTCGGGGCTGACCGGCACTTTGCCGCCGCCGCCTGGTGCGTCAATCACGTAGGTCGGGACGGCGTACCCCGTGGTATGCCCGCGCAGCGCCTGCATGATCTCCAATCCCTTGCGCACGCTGGTCCGCAAATGCGCGGAGCCGGCGATCAGATCGCATTGGTAGATGTAGTAAGGCCGCACGCGGCACATCAACAGCTTTTGCACATGCGCCTTCATCACCTCGGCGTCGTCGTTGACGTGCCGCAACAACACCGACTGGTTGCCCAGCGGAATGCCGGCGTCGGCCAGCCGTTCCAAGGCGGTGCGGACTTCGGTGGTCAACTCGCGGGGATGATTCGAGTGAATGCTGATGAAGAGCGGATGATGCCGTTTCAACATGGCGCACAGTTCCGGCGTGATGCGTTGGGGCAGAAAGATCGGAATGCGCGTGCCGATGCGGACAAATTCCACGTGCGGAATCGCCCGCAGCGCGGTGAGCAACTGGTTCAGTTTGTCATCGCTGAAAAGCAACGGATCGCCGCCGCTCAGGAGAACGTCGCGGATTTCCGGGTGCTGACGGATATAGTCCAGTTGATCCGCAAAACGCGGATGGAAATCATATCCGCTCGCATTGCTGACCAGCCGCGAACGTGTGCAATAACGGCAATAAGACGCGCAGCGGTCGGTGACCAGGAACAGCACGCGGTCGGGATACCGATGCACCAAGCCCGGCACCGGCGAGTGCGAGTCTTCGCCGCACGGATCGGACATTTCCCACGGTGCCGTGTGGGTCTCCTCCAGCCGCGGGATGACCTGCCGACGGATGGGACAATGTTCATCCGCCGGATTGATCAGGTTGAAAAAATAGGGCGTGATGGCGAGCGCCAGCTTGTGATTGGCCAGTTGCGTGCCGGCGTATTCCTCCGCCGTCAGCGTGGGCATCAGCCGCGTCAACTGTTCGAGCCGGGTGATGCGGTGCTTAAGTTGCCAGTGCCAGTCGTTCCAATCCGCGTCGGAAACATTGTGCCACAAACCACGGCCGGCGGAGACAAAGCGCTTGAGAGCGCCGGGGGAACTGCCTTCGTCGCCGCTATCTTCCGTGGAAGCTTCAATTGACATAATGGGCGAACTATAGAACCGGATGAGTCACTGTCAAGTGAGCCCCCGATATTCATGGGAAAAGGCGGAATGGATTGTGTTTCCGGCGCTGAAGCATTGCAACATCTCCAGAAAATCGGCTGATCCTCGAACTGGCTGAAGCTCAACGACCAAGCCGGGCGGGCGTCTCAGCGCGTTTTCCGCAGAGCCGCCGCATACGCGCCGTCTGTGTCATCGGCGAAGGGCAACAATTTCCGCTCGCTCGCCAATTGGAATTCGGGATGCGTAGCGAGGAACTGTTTTACCACGTCCTGATTTTCCTCCGGTTCCAAGCTGCAAGTGCTGTAAACCAGCAGTCCGCCCGGTTTTACGACGGCTGCGGCGTCGGTGAGCAGGGCAAGCTGCGATTTGCGCAGGCGTTCGATTTCCTCGGGCCGCAGGCGCCAGCGCAAATCCACGCGCCGCCGGATGACGCCGGTATTGGAGCACGGCGCATCCACGAGCACGCGGTCGAAGGCGGGAAACGTCACCGTGTGGAGTGCATCGCGGGTGGTCGCGGATGTCGCTTCCACGGATGCAGATGGACGGCTGAAATCCACACAGGTCACGCCGAGTCGCCGGCAGTTATCTTGGATAAGCCCAAGACGTGCCTCAGAAACATCGCGGGCGACAATGCGGCCTTGGTTGTGGAGCAGTTGGGCGATGAAGGTGGTTTTGCCGCCTGGAGCAGCGCAGTAATCGAGAATCGTTTCTCCGGGTTGCGGAGCGAGGAGTTGAACGGCGAGCAGCGTGCTCGGGTCCTGGACGTAAAACCAGCCGTCCCGGAAACTGCCCATGCGCGCCAAAGGCGGATGCGCCTTCAACTCGAAAATCAGGTTCTCCGCCAACCAGTCGCGGTGGACGAAGTCGTATTCGACGTTTTCCATCTGCCGCCAGCGTTCGAGCAGTTTACCGGCATCGGTTTTGAGAGTATTAACCCGGGCAAAAGTTTTCGGTGGGGTGTTGTTCCATTCGAGCAGCCGGATGGTGTGTTCCATGCCCCAGAGTTGACGCCAGCGAGTGACCAGCCACTCGGGATGCGACCAGCCAAGGTGCGGTTGCGCAGATTGGAGATTCGCCAGTAATTTCCGCGTGGCATCCGCTTCGCGCAGATAACCCCGGAGCACGGCGTTGACAAATCCCGCCTGAGCCCCGAACCCCTGTCGTTTGGCCAGCTCGACCGTTTCATGGACAGCCGCATGGCCGGGGATGCGGTCCAACCAGAAAATCTGGTAGAGGCCCAGCCGGAGCACATCTTGCAGGGCCGGTTTTTGGGAGCGACCCGCAGTTTTACGGGCGATCAGCCAGTCAAGGGTGGCGCACCACCGGATTACGCCAAAGGTAAGTTCCTGGCAGAGATGACGATCGGCGGCGGACAACTGGGCGCGGGCCAGCGCGGAATCCAGGAGGGTTTCGATGAATTCCCCGCCGCGCGCATGTTGCCGCAAGAGCTGTGCCGCAATTTGTCTTGGTTTTTGTCCGTTCAATGCGTTTAATGATGGCCAGCGGTGTTGCGGATGCGAGAGAATTGATGCCTTATGCGTGAGGAATTTGAGAAACTGGCGGTAGCGGGCAAGATTGAAGGGCGGCATATTGAGCCGCTGGTCCAACTGGCAACCACAGGTTTCTGCATCCACCGCAGTTGGGGGTTCGGGTGTATTCGCACCATGGATCCGGTGTTTGCCCGGTTCACCATTGATTTCGTCAACAAACCGGGGCACACGATGGACTTGGGTTTCGCCACGGAAACGCTCAAACCCATTCCCAAGGAACACATTTTTGCGCGGAAAGCGACCGACCCGGAGGCGTTGCGCCAACTGGCGGTCGCCAATCGTCTGGAACTGATCAAGATCGTGCTGCTCAGCTTCGAGGGCCGGGCCACCGTTGAACAAATCCAACAAATTCTGGTCCCCGATATCATTCACGAGGATTGGAGAAAATGGTGGGAGTCCGCACGGCGTGAGTTGAAGCAGAGTGGTCATTTCCTCGTGCCGTTGAAGAAGTCGGATCCCATTGTTTATCAGGAGGAAAAAAGGTCGCTCGAAGATCGGTTGCTGGGCGAATTCCATGCTGCGAAGGGATTGAAATCCAAAATTGCGGTGGCCGGCGAGATATTGCGTAACTCTAACGATATCAATGAGTTAGACAACATTGTTGCCGAGGTGATTCGTGTTCTCAATGGAGATATTGCCTCTCACCAGCGCACGCAACCGGCGCTGGCATTGGAAGCGATTTTCATGCGCGATGATCTTCGAGATTTGACTGAAGAATCGCCGGCGGAAGGGGAGTTGACGGCGCATCAATTTTGGGTGCAGGAAACCGATCCGGGATTGGTTTTGGAGCAAATTCCCGCCGCGAAACAGCGGCGAGCGCTGGAGGGATTCAAGGCCGCCTACCCGGATACTTGGGATCAAAGCCTGCTCAATTTACTGAACACCGTCTCGTTTAAGTTATGCCGTGAGTTTACGAGTTTGCTGATCCAAAACGGGAAAATCGAGGCGCTCAAGGAAACGCTCGCCACTTTGATCGGCCACCACACGGCCAGCAGTGAATTGCTTCTTTGGCTGGGGAAAGACCGCAGCGATGCCTTTGCGGATATTCTCGGTCCGGAAGTCTTGCGCGCCATGCTCAGCGCCATGGAGCGCGATCAATTCAATGAAAAGCGATCAAGCCGTCTGCGGGAGTTTATCCTCAACGATGCGGAGCTTATCGGGGAATTGACGGCAGCGGCCGATATTGAGGTGGTCAAGGATCTCACCCGCGCGCTTCAATACTCGCCGGTGTTCGACGACATGGATAAACGGGCGTTGTTGGCGCGCATAGTCAAGAGTCACGCGCCTATCCAATCGCTGATTACCGGCGAACAGCCGCGGCAGGACACTTCATTTTGGGTTTCCTGGGAGAGTTTGAATCGGCGACGTGAGGAATATGATGAACTCGTCCGCAAGAAAATCCCCGCCAATTCCAAGGAAATCGCCATTGCCCGTAGTTACGGTGATCTCAGCGAAAACCACGAATACAAGGCCGCCAAGGAAATGCAGAAAATTCTGATGCGGCGTAAAGAAGAGTTGGAAGAACAGTTGGTTCGCGCCCGGGGTACAGATTTTTCCCAAGTCGTCGGCGATATCGTCGGTCCGGGGACCGTGGTTCACACCACGGATCTTACCACGGGTCACACAGAGATTTTCACGATCCTCGGGGCTTGGGATTCGCAACCCGAAGCTGGGGTGATTAGCTATCTCACGCCGGTGGCCCAAGCGCTTTTGGGGCGTAAACCGGGAGAAGAAGTAGAATTTGAGTGGGAAAACACCATGCGGCGGCATCGCATTGAAAGCGTGCAACCCTATCGTCCACAATCGGTTACGGATCCGACACTGGTTTCGAATGCGACGGAAATCAATCCAAGCGTTCAGCCAGGTTCAGCGCCAGCAGCGTGACTGGCATAAAATATTCTTTCCCCTGAGACAGTCGAATTATGCCCAATCTATTTTTTGATGTGGCTTAATTGGGGCGGGTTCTCAAGCAGCAGGCGATTCTACTGACGAGGGCGTCGTTTTTGTAACTTGGTGATTGTCGACTGAATCGGGTGGCGTGGCAGGCTCGCCTGCGCGTTTCAAAAATACCATCAAGATGCTGATGTCGGCTGGAGAAACGCCAGAAATCCGGGCAGCTTGACCCAGTGTTTGTGGCTTGATCTGGGTCAGTTTTTGTCGTGCCTCCAAACGCAAACTCGGAACGGTGCGGTAATCAAATCCTTCTGGAATTCGCCGATTTTCCATTGCTTTTAATTTCTCGACTTCCGTTTTTTGACGCTCGATGTAGCCGGCATACTTGATCTCCAACTCCACCTGCCACGCGGTCTCTTGGTCTAATGCTTCATTTTTTCCGGGAAGCGTTTGATAGGCAACATCAGGCCGGGCAAGAATCTGAGCCAAGGTTCGTCCGTCGTGCCGCGTTTTATTGAGGCGATCCAATTCACTTGTCACTGCAGCTTGTTTACCCCGCACTTGGCTTATTTGGCGTTCCGATAACAATCCAACGCGGTATCCGATTTCTGCCAAGCGCAAATCCGCATTATCCTGACGCAATAAAAGTCGGTATTCAGCCCGAGACGTAAACATTCGGTAGGGCTCGGATGTGCCTTTGGTTACCAAATCATCAATCAACACGCCGATGTAAGCCTGGTCCCGTTTGAGAATGACGAGCGGTTTTCCTTGTACCGCCATGGCAGCATTGATTCCTGATATAAGCCCTTGAGCCGCTGCTTCTTCATAGCCTGAAGTACCGTTAATTTGACCGGCGAGAAACAGATTGGCGCAGATTTTCGTTTCCAGCGTGGGTTTGAGTTGGGTGGGGAAAACGAAATCGTATTCCACCGCGTACGCCGGACGCATGATAACGGCATTTTCACATCCAATTACCGAATGCACCAAATCAATTTGAACACGGTACGGGAGCGAAGTTGAAAGGCCATTGACATAAATTTCATCCATCTCAGCGCCTTCGGGTTCGAGGAAAATTTGGTGATGTTTTTTGTCGGCAAAGCGAACAATTTTATCCTCAATCGAGGGACAATAACGAATGCCGATCCCTTTTATGGCGCCTGAATACATGGGTGATTCATGCAGATTCGCTCGAATCAATTCGGCAGTTTTTCCGGTTGTAAAGCTGATGTGACACGGTAATTGATGACCAATTCTGCTCAGCACCGAGCCGTATGGATAATCGCGATGGTCTGACCCGAGACTATCTGAATTGAGTTTCGATTGTTCCACGTGGAACAAATCATCTTTCCAAAACGAAAAATACGCAGGCGGATCATCGCCGGTTTGAATTTCTGTCCTCGAAAAATCTATCGAAGATTTTAGTAATCTTGGCGGAGTCCCAGTTTTTAATCGTCCCAATTCAAACCCCATCTTTTCCAATGAGGCAGAGAGCCCTACTGCTGCCGCCTCTCCAGCTCGCCCGCCAGGATGTTGGGTTAGTCCGATATGCATTAAACCGCGCAGGAATGTGCCTGTGGTGACAATTACGGTTGTCGAGTGAAAAACAATACCTAGTGCGGTCAAAATCCCGGTAACGCGCCCATCTTCATGCTGGATCTCCACCACTTGATCTTGAAAAAGATCGAGATTGTTCTGTTGTTCGCACACGTATTTCAGGTGCGATTGATAGGCTTGCTTGTCACATTGGGCACGAGGCGCAATCACTGCCGGACCTTTTTTTGTATTCAACATCCGAAATTGAATACCACAAAAATCAGTCGCTTTTGCCATATATCCGCCCATGGCATCAATTTCCCGAACCAAATGACCTTTAGCCAAGCCGCCGATGGCTGGATTACAGGATAGCTTGCCAATCGCGTCTAAATTGATGCTGACGACCAAAGTGCGACAACCCAATTTGGCGCTCGCCAGCGCCGCCTCAATCCCCGCGTGTCCAGCGCCGATGACAATAACGTCGTATTGCTTAGGATAATGGAACATTCAAATTGATTGGAATACAAATCATTGTATTACTTATGATTTATCGTAAATACTTTTTAACGAATTTCAAATAAGACGTTCGCAATTCAATAAGCAGAGAAAGGTAATTTAGTCAGGGAACGCTTGCGAGTATTTTTCAATGGAATGGCCAATCGTAGGCCAATCTTAAAAATCTACTATAGAATTAATCAAATTATATGGATATAAAAATAACCCAATTGTGAGAGATATTCATATCTCTATCGTTAGAGATAAACTACATATCGTTATCTTAAAATCACAAATTTTACCGTCGAAACATAGGTTTATCCTGAAAATTTGCGGCGTACGTCCACATAGTTCCGTAAATTTTCGCATTCCAATTTTCCTTTGCCGAACGCGGATTGATATATGGGTTGGGAAAGTAATTTGGCGGAATTGATCATGCGATATCTACACCGGTCTTACCCACAGCTTGCGACTTCAAGATGGCATTGCTTACCGCACTCCCACCATTTCAGTGCATTGATTATCATTGGGAAGCCCGTTTGGTTTGAACGCTTGAAAAGGATAACCATTGCACAGGAGCGAAGGGCTGGTTATCATTGCGGCAGGCAGGCAGAAGATGAAATATGGTCCACTCATTCTTGCTGGGGTTTGGTTGCTGGTTTCACACGCCGGCGCCACCGCCGCTAATGTGGGGCTGATCCGTGTTCATGGGGCGATTGGTCCGGCTACGGCAACCTACATTGCCCGCGCCATCGACGTCGCCGCCGACCGGAAAGATGCCTGCCTATTGCTGCAACTCAATACGCCAGGGGGATTGGTCAGTTCCACCGAAGACATTGTGCAGTCGTTCTACGCCTCCCGCGTGCCCATCGTCGTGTATGTGGCGCCGTCAGGTGCCAGTGCGACAAGCGCCGGGACCTTTATCACGCTGGCGGCGGATGTGGCGGCGATGGCACCGAATACGCGCATCGGGGCGGCGCATCCGGTTGCTCTGGGGTTGGGGGTTGGCGAATCCACCAACGACGTGATGCGGGCCAAAGCCCAAAACGACTTGGCGAGTTTCGTCCGTAATATCGCCGAAAAACATGGTCGCAACGCGGAATGGGCCGAAACCGCCGTCCGGGAAAGCGCGTCCATCACGTCGGAAAAGGCCCTCGAATTAAACGTGATTGATCTGGTTGCCAAGGATGTACCCGACCTCTTGGAACAACTGGACGGCCGCACTCTGGGTGAACATCACTTGCAAACGGCGGGCGCGACAGTATCGGAAATCTCCATGGTGATGCGCGAGAAAGTATTCCAACGGCTCTGGCGGCCGGAGGTGATGTTTATCCTGATGCTGATTGCGATTTACGGCATCATTGGCGAATTAAGCAATCCCGGCGCGATTTTTCCGGGGGTGGTGGGGGCCATCGCCCTGGTTTTGGTCCTCTACATGTCCGCCATTTTACCAATCAATATCGCCGGGCTCGCCCTCATTGGGCTGGCCATTGCCTTGTTTATTGCCGACGTGTTTGCGCCTACCCACGGGGTGTTGACCGCCGGTGGCATTGCGTCGTTTTTCCTGGGCGCGCTGATGTTGTTTAACAAAGCCGAGCCGGGATTCCGACTGTCGCTGACCTTCATTGTTCCCGGCGTGGTGCTGACCACGGCCTTCTTCGTGTTCGTGGTAGGCGCGGGGCTGCGGGCGCAATTACTGCCAGTCCAAGTGGGCCGTGAAACGCTGTTGGGGCAGGTCGTCCCGGCGGTGACTCCGATTGACGCGCAGGGCGGCAAGGTGTTTATCGAGGGAGAATACTGGAATGCCGTGAGTGAAACGCCGGTAGCGGCCGGTCAACCGGTGGAGATTCTGGCAGTGCGGGGATTGACTTTAACCGTAAAACCAAAACCCGGGTGAAGTCTCGGCGGCGGCGCGTTGCCTTGGAGCAACAAGCCCGTTGTCCGGGGTTTCAACCCAACAACCACACAACATTATGGAACAACTGATTCTTTCAATGATGAAACTGGGACCGTGGGTCTTTTTCCTTGTCCTGGGTGCGGCGGTTATTTTGCCCCAGATGATTCGCGTGCTTCGCGAATACGAGCGCGGGGTTATCTTCCGGCTCGGCAAACTGATCGGCGCCAAAGGCCCGGGCCTGATCTTCCTCTGGCCGTTCATTGACAAGATGGTGAAGATGGATCTGCGGGTGGTGACCATTGACGTTGCCAAACAGGAGGTCATGACGCGGGACAATGTGCCGGTGTTCGTGGACGCCGTCGTGTATTTCCGTGTGGTGGACGCGACAGCCGCCGTCATCAAAGTGGAGAATTTTTGGAAGGCCACGTCGCTGATCGCGCAGACGACCTTGCGCAGCGTGCTGGGGCAGGCCGAATTGGACGAGCTGCTGGCGCACCGCGACAAAATCAATCTCCACTTGCAGGAGATCATTGACCGGCAGACCGATCCGTGGGGCATCAAAGTCACAGCGGTCGAAGTCAAGGACGTCTCCTTGCCGGACGGGATGAAGCGGGCCATGGCCAAACAGGCGGAAGCCGAGCGCGAACGCCGGGCGAAAATTGTCAATGCCGAGGGCGAATTCCAAGCGGCGGAAAAAATGGTGCAAGCGGCCACGATGATTGCCGAGCAACCGATCGCCCTGCAATTGCGCTTCCTGCAAACCATGCGCGAGATTTCCAGCGAGCACAACACCACCACGTTCCTGCCCGTGCCGATTGATTTGTTCAGTCCTTTCATCAAGAAGGCGGTGGACGAGAAGAAATAAGATTTCGCCGGCGCGCGATGGAATAAGCCGGGTATCGCGCCTGGCGTGGCCGGTGCGAAAAAAGAGGTCCGTTGCCCGGTCGGAGTTGCATTGGCCATCGAGCATGAATGGGACGGGGACCCAACCGGACGCGGGTTTTTGAAGCGCCAATTATCTCATGCCCATTTACGAATATGAACTTTGCGAAGGCGACTGCGCCGCGTGCGGGGGGCGGTTCACCTTGGTGCGGCCGTTGCGCGCCAAGCCCCTTACGCACTGCCCGGCGTGCAAGCGGCCCGTGCGCAAGGTCATCTCCGCTTTCAGCACGCCGACGAAACTTAAACCGCTTTCCGTTACCGATGCTAAAAAGGCCGGGTTCACCGTGTACAAAAAACTCGGCAAAGGAGAGTACGAACGGCAATAGGCAGCACGCCCGGCCACTTTGCGGCGCTCAATCGTTCCCGCCGAAGACACTGTCTAGAATCACTTCCTTGGTTTTCCAGAGCAGCGCCATGGTCATGGCCAGCGGGAGTAACACGAGCAGAACAAGCAAGACCAAACCGACGCGATCCAGCCACAGAAGCGCTTTGCCGGCCAGCAAGGTGTACGGCGCCAGGCGTTGCAGGAAAAGCTGCCCCACAGCGCCCAGCAACGCCACCAGAAGCAGGCCGCGGTTGAGCGGCGTGAACTGGCGTGCTTCTTGCCGCAAGGTTTCGTCCGGCAACAGGGCGCTCAATCGGAGCAGGACCAGATTGAGCTGGCTGAGGAAGATCAACGCGCCAAAGGCCAGGATCATCGCCATCATGCTGAAGAGAGGGTGGAACGGCAGTTTGTTCCACCAGTAGAGAAACGGGCTGAGCCCCAGATTGACGAGCGCCAGCAAGCGCGCCCCGTCCAGCGCCCGTTGCCAGATGCGTTCCTGCCGTTGAAACGCGCTCATCTGGCTCAAGCCAAAAAGCAGCAAGCCGGTGGCGACCACCGCGGGAGCCAAGCCGAAGGGCTGCAGCCAATCGGTCTTGGCCGTTTGCACGCACACCACCAACGCCAGCGGCAACCCCCAAAACAGGGCCGACAGCCCGCGCACCAAGCGTCCCAAGGACCGCAACAGGGCGGCGTTGGGCGTCGGCTCAGGCATGACGAAGGGCAATCCGCCGTGGCTGGTGCTGCCGCCGGAAACCGCGGGCGTGGGACCAGCCGCCGGATTGCTGGGAGTGGCGAAGGCGGGGTTGCATGAATCCTCTACGGCGCGGGCTAGAAGGAGAGGTAGGTGTATTCCCGCAATCCGCGCTCGTAATCATCCAGCAGCCGCATCGCCTCGGAGGGTTTCATCCGGTCGGATTTAATGGCCTCGTCCACCTGCGCTTTCATCTGCCGCTTGAGTTCGTTTTCGTCATACTGCACGGAAGCCAGCGCTTGGACGATGGTGGTGCCTTCAATGATTTCCTCAATGTAGTAGCCCGCCGGCTCGTCGGGATCGAGGAAGACATGGACTTCGTTAACGCGCCCGAAGAGATTGTGCAGGTCGCCCATGATGTCTTGGTAGGCGCCCATCAGAAAAAAGCCGAGGTAGTATGGTTCCGTAGGGGGCGGGATGCCGTTGCCGTTCCCGTTGCGCCAGGGCACCGCGTGCAGGGCCAGCGTGTCGCGCACGTCCCGCAGATCAATGAACTTGTTGATCTGGCCGTCGGAATCGCAGGTGATGTCCACCAACGTGGCTTCGTGCCGGGGTTCTTCGTTCAAACGGCTGATGGGCATGATGGGAAAGAGATGTCCCAGCGCCCAATGATCCAGCAAGGATTGGAAGACGGAAAAATTGCAAAGATACTGGTCGCCCAGGCTATCCTCCAACTTGCGGATTTCCTCCGGCACATACGTCTGGTTACGATAGCTGGCCACCACCGCGCGACCGATTTCCCAGTAAAGACTCTCGATCTTGGCTTTGTCCGGCAGACTCAACACGCCCAGGGTGAACATGTTTTGGGCGTCATCCCGGCGTTCGACGGCGTCGTGGTAGGCCTCCAGCTTGTTGAGCTTGGCGAGGCCGTTGCGAATGCCGAGCAACTCCCGGACGAGCCGGTGTTCGCTGTCGTTGTATTCGAACCGGGCCTCGGGAGGGGATTTTTCAATGGCCCCGACGACTTCGACGACGAGCACGCTATGATGCGCCACCAACGCCCGCCCGCTTTCGCTGATCAAATGGGGATGCGGCACTTCTTCCATGTTGCAGACATCGGCGACGTAATAAACGATGTCATTGGTGTATTCCTGGAGCGTGTAGTTGGTTGAGCTGTCGAAAGCGGACCGGCTGCCGTCGTAATCCACGCCCAATCCCCCGCCCACGTCGAGATATTCCACCGCCAAACCCATTTTCCACAGCTTCGCGTAAAAACGTGCCGCTTCCTGCACCGCCTTCTTGATCGTCAGAATGTCGGGCACTTGGGACCCGATGTGGAAATGCAGCAGTTTGCAACAGTGGCTTAAATTTTCGGCCTGCAACAGATTGCAGGCGGCCAGGATTTCCACCGTGCTCAGACCGAACTTGGCGTTCTCACCGCCGCTCTCGGCCCACCGGCCCGCGCCCTTGGCCAGCAACCGCACCCGCAGCCCGATTTGCGGCTGCACGCCCAGTTGTTTGGAGATGGCGATGATCTGCCGCAATTCCTCGAGTTTCTCCACCACCATGATGACCTGTTTGCCCAGCTTGTTCCCCAACAACGCCATCTTGATGAAGCTCGGGTCCTTGTAGCCGTTGCAGATGATCAGGCTGCCCATTTCCTTCTGAAGCGCCAACCCGGCGAACAATTCCGGTTTGCTGCCCACCTCCAGGCCAAAATCGAACGGCTTGCCGGCGTCCAGGATTTCTTCCACCACCTCGCGCAGTTGATTCACCTTAATGGGAAACACGCCGCGGTAGCGTCCCTGGTAGTCGTATTCCGCGATGGAATTGCGGAACGCCTGATTCAAAGCCTCCACCCGGTGGCGCAAAATATCTTGAAACCGGATCAGCACAGGAAACTTCAATCCGCGCCCGCGCGCTTCCTCCACCACATCGGTCAGGTCCACGACATCGCCCGCCTCCTGGAGCGGTTTGGCGATGACATGTCCCTCCTCGTTAATATCAAAATAACCCGCTCCCCAGCGGTGAATATTATAGAGGTTGCGCGCCGCGGTGATACTCCACGGCTGGGTCGGCTCGGTCGGGTTGCTCATGGCTGCGATTTAATCGGGCGCAACTATAGGAATTGCCACCCAGATTTCAATAGGACTTGTGCAAAGTTTTTCAATGGAAAAATGATCTTCCCTTCCGCCGGGGGCGTTTCCGCATCCGCTCGCGAACCGGTCCCCGTTTTTGTTCCACCCGCGAGCCGGTGTGTCTGGTGCGGATCTCAATCCTTCCGCGTCCATTCCGACTTCGAGGTCAGCCGCATTCGGGCAGGGAGGCCCGGCCCTTTGCCGGCGTCGCCAGCTTGACCCGCCCGTTGCCAAGCCGATTCAGTTTGAAAAAGCGAGTCCCGTTTGGCGAGCTTGGGTTGATGGAAAAAATACCGGCTCGTACGTCTCAACCAGACGTTGGCCAAACGATGCCGCTGGATTACGGCTTCAAACACCCCTTCGTCCCTCCGAATTGCGCCTTCTGATCAGCGCCTCACAGCTTATGGAGGCAAAATCAAGCGGCCCACGGCTTAGCAACTTTTACTTCAAATCTTCGGCAATTTCGGCGAACTGCGCCAAAGCGGCTTCAAGGTCCTCGGCAATCTCCTCAGCGATAACGTGCGGGGCGGGCAGGTTCGCACTGTCTTCGAGGCTTTCATCTTTGAGCCAGAAGATGTCGAGATTGACCTTGTCGCGCTTGAGCAGGTCGTCGTAGGCGAAACCCTTGAATCGCTCGCTTTCCTTGCGGTCGTGGCGATTCTTCGGGTTGTAGCACTTCACGAAATCTTCCAGATCGGCACGTTGCAGGGCGTTTTCCTTGAGCGTGAAATGTTTGTTCGTCCGCAGGTCGTAAATCCAGAGCCGCTCCGTCCACGGCTGTTCCCGCGCCGGTTTGCGATCAAAGAACAGGGCGTTGGCTTTCACACCTTGCGCATAGAAAATATCGGTCGGGAGGCGCAACAGCGTATGCACGTCGGCCTGCTTGAGCAGTTCCCGCCGGATCGTTTCCCCGGCACCGCCCTCGAAGAGCACGTTGCCCGGCAACACCACCGCCGCGCGTCCGTGCTGCTTGAGGATCGTAAAAATATGCTGAAGGAAATTGAGTTGTTTGTCGCTGGTGGACGCCCAAAAATCTTCGCGATTGATGACCAAGCTTTCCTTCTGTTGCTCTCCGGCCTCGTTGATGATGGTGACACTGCTCTTTTTGCCGAACGGCGGATTGGCCAGCACGATTTCATACTCGCCGTGCTTCCCGGCCAACGCATCCTTGGTCACCACAGGCAAACTGTAGGCCGCGTCCCCCGACGCGGCGTCCTTCCCGCCCGATGAAGGCATCGGGCCTGCATCCGTTTCCCCTATCCCATGCAACAGCAGATTCATTGCGCACAGTCGCGTGACACTGTCCACCAGTTCGATGCCGAACAAGGTGCCGTTGCGGAGTTTCTTCTTCTGCGCCCGGTCGAGCTGATAATGCTTTGCCAGATAATCATGCGTCGCCAATAGAAATCCGCCCGTGCCGCAGGCTGGATCACAAATCGTCTGGCCCGGTTGCGGGGCAACCGCATCCACCATGGCGGCAATGAGCGGACGCGGCGTGAAGTATTGGCCAGCGCCGCCCTTCACGTCCTCGGCGTTCTTCTGTAAAAGCCCCTCGTAAGCGTCGCCCTTCACATCGGCGGACAAGCTCGACCACTGCTCCTTGTCAATCAGGTCCACGATCAACCGCCGCAGCTTGGCCGGGTCCTGGATCTTGTTCTGCGCCTTGCGGAAGATGACGCCCAGCATGCCTTTTTGTTTACCAAGCGATTCGAGCACATGGCGATAGTGGGTTTCCAACTCATCGCCATCGCGTGCCAGCAAACTGGGCCAGGCGAACTCCTTGGGCACGGCCGACGGTTTATTGAACGGCGGGCGCGACTGCTCATCCGCCATCTTGAGGAACAGCAGAAACGTGAGTTGTTCCACGTAATCGCCGTAGGACAAACCGTCATCCCGCAGGACGTTGCAGTAGTTCCAGAGCTTCTGGACAAGTTGTGGAGCGTTACTCATCAGGTCTTTGGCAGAAGCTTCCGCAACCGTGCGGTCGTTTGTTCGCGGTCCAACTCACTTGCGGCGACAGCCAGTGTCAAATTCTCCCATTCCGGTCCGTCCGGCTTTGGCTCGATTCCGTTCAACCGCAAGAAAACGAGGCACGCACCCAGCGCCGTACGCTTGTTGCCGTCAAGGAACGGATGATTTCGGCAAAGGTAGAACAGATAGGCCGCCGCCATCTCCGCCACGTCGGCGTAAACAGACTTCCCGGCATAGCCGGCCTGCGGCGCCGCCACCGCCGACTCCAGCAAAGCCATATCCCGCACCCCATCCGAGCCGCCGAACTTGGCCAGGGCTTCGGCATGAATCTCCTGCACGATCGGCACCGTCAGATGGAAGCAGTTCTCTGCGGTTGCGCTCATGCCAGCTTCTTCATTGTGCGCGCGTAATCCTTCATCGTTGCCTTGATGACCCGCGTCACCTCCTGCTGCGATATACGAGGCCGGATCGGCGTCAAGGTGATCGTACCGCCCTCGTGAATTTCCACGTTTACTTCATCGCCCGGTTTCAGACGCGCCAACTCCATCAACGCCGCGTCGAAAATGATGCCTTGTGAATTGCCGATTTTGGTAATGGTCTTCGTCACGAAGTCATACTATGTTTTACGGTCAACTATGTCAAGTGGTGGCGGTTCCTCTGCCATTTTCAGGAATAATGGTCCCGGCAATTGCTACATCTCATCGCCGGACAAGAAGCCGTCGCCGCAGTTCCAGAGCTGCTGCAAGTTGTGGGGCGTTGCTCAAAGTGCGATCACCGCTTAGTCCCGCTCTCAACTAGATTCCGAGTGCAGTGGTCCGCAGAGGGAGCAAACTTTGTCGCAGGAAATACACTGCGGCCTCTGGCAGGAATGGTACTATGGAGTTGCATCTTTGGCGGTATGCTTTTGGTCGATATACACGACATTCAGGAACACGCCGTTGAGGTGGTCGAAATCGTGATCTGTCGTCAGGAGCGTGGCGTTGCGCACCGAACCAGTCGCCGCAATCCAGAGATCATTCTTGCCGGTATTCCGAGATGACAAGCCCGGCGGCAGTGGCTTGCCGGGTAGTTTGCCTTGGCTGTAAGCGTCAATCTCCGCATACCGGTGGATTATCCTCTCATGGTTGATGGCCACTGCCGGTATCCGACGTAACAGGGCGTCCAGTTCCTGCCGCTTCGACTCACTCTAGTTGAACTGAATCGCCAACGAGTAAATTTCGCCTATGCTGACGACGGACACGATCGGAATATTGGGCGGCTGGGATGGGGCGTATTTCTTCTCGGCGTACTCGGCGAACCCGGCACCGCGGACGTAGCCGACAAGCATTCCGGTATCGAGGAGATAGTACGTCGCCATGATGAGGGTTAGGTCTGGTGCAGTGCCGCCAACAAGTCCTCCACTGATTCATCCCCGGGCCATTTCCCCCAGATATTCTTCAACCACCCCCGGCGTTCGGACGTTTGCGCGACTGTGCGCACAAACTCTGCTTCCGTCTGCTCCTGCGGCATCGCCTCGAAGATCTCGTCACCGCTTTCCATAAACTTGATCAGGTGAGATTCCAAAAGCTGAATTTTGCCGGACGGACGGAAATAGGCCGTGCCCTTGATCGTGACTTTTCGACCCCAAAACTGCCGCATCGCTTCCGCATCCATGAACTCGGCGTCCACTCTCCCAGGCATGACTTGGCCATCGCTCAACACGAGTTGAAACCGCTTTCTGTGATGTTCGATTGAATTTAGATGGCCGGAGACAATGAAGGCGCGCGGTTCTGGCGTACGTTTTTTCAACCGCTCCACCTTTTCCATCCCGGCCAGATCCAGCATGAAATTCTCATTGCGGCGAGCTTTTGCACTCAGTTCGATGGAAGTGGCTTCCGTCTTCAAGATGGGTTTCAGTGCCAGCAATCCACTCAGAACGCCGCCGTCGTAGTATTCACTTTCAAGGTTCTCCGCTGTCGTATCGTGTACGGAGCGCGAAAGCAACGTCAACGCCGTATCGTTCGGCGATGGCGGCGTGTACCATATTTCCTGTTGTGAGATCCGGTCGCCGACAGTCTCGCCGAGCAGCGGGGCTTCAATCTTCAGAACTGTTGAGCCGCGACCCAGACCCGTCACCCTCAGATTTAGCGACTCTCCCAGCCATTTGGGCAACCTGCCGCGCTTGACGCTCATGCCTTCCACGGCCAGGCGTAGTCCACGTTCCGTACATTCGATCATGCGTCGAAGCACGTCCATGAGCACCCGTGCGGAAATGGTTCCAGCAGGCGTGGACAGTCCTTTTAGCCGCAACTCGTATTGAACGTCGCATTCGTGTTTGCTCATATTGCCGATGCACCTCAGTTCATTTTCTACCAGAACCATGCCCTGCCTGCCGATTCTTTTCTATCAGATCCTCATAAATTAACGACTTTCCCAAAAACGGCCGCTGCAAAGGGGGGCTGTCGGGCGCTTGAAATCGGAAGGAAAAAGGCAAAAAGAAATAGGCTGAAAACCGGTTTCATACCAATTCGCCCGTGAAAGCCTTCTGGAGAATGGCTTGCAGCAGGTGGGATGCGCGTTGCAGGTTGGCCGACACCACTTTCTCCAACTCCTCCACCGCGCTCAACCGTCCGACGCCGCGTGAGGGCACGCGGCCTACACCAGCACCGCGTTTGCCATTGTAGGCCGGGTCCCCTGACCCGGCGTTGACACGACCGATAATCATACCAGCTCGCCTGAGAATGCCTTTTGCAGAATGGATTGCCGCAGGCGGGATGCGCGTTGCAGGTTGGCCGACACCACCGACTCCAATTCCTCCACCACGCTTAACCGCCGCTCTACTTCCCCCACAATCCGTGTTTGCTCGGCCACCGGGGGAAGGGGGACAACTGTTTCATTCAGTATTCGTTGATTAACAAAAGGCTGGCCAGAACCTGCCGCTCTTTTGTTTAGGCCCGCTCGAATAAATGCAATCTCAACAAATTTCATGGAAACGAACGAGGGCGTCCGTGTCGCGTAAATTGCATTATCAGTAATCCAAGCGCGTCCTTTTGTGAGATACACGTTACCGCACAACGCACCGACTCGCCCGATGACAATTGTTGGAAATTCGGCAATAAATTCATTGTGATAACTGGTGACGCCGTTGCCGCCATAAACCGGATAGTCTCCAGGTTGAATATCTTTTTGAGCCAGACCATCACCGCTTGACCACGCAAACAGTTGTGCGCCGCTCGCCCACGTCCAGCCTTCGGGGAGGGACGGGAGATTGGCGGTGTCGGGGGCGGCGGGTTCTTTGTATTTGCCGCGGCCACGAACGCCGCGTGAGGGCACGCGGCCTACAGCATCGGCACGTCTCGTTGTAGGCCGGCTGCCCCCAGCCGGCGTTTGTTCCCAGTTCTTCCGGCACTCGGCAAGGATGCGCGCCAGAAGTTCCGCGCCCGTTTCGTAGCCCGGATGTTTAGCGACAGAGGACGCAGAGCCTGGATCGGAATTTTTCTTTGCACTCTTTGCGGCCAGTTCCGCCTCGGTGGGGACGAGTTTGCCTTCGCAGGCGGCTTTGAGGACGGCGGCGCGGTAACGTTTGAGGTTGGCCTGCACCCGCTGCAATGCCGCCACCCCCGCCTCCAGCCGCGTGAATTGCTTCTCAATCTCCGCAACGATCCGACGCTGTTCGGAGAGTGGGGCGACGGGCAAAATAATATCGGATAAATCGCCTTTGTTGAATCCGTTCTGTGCCGACCGGGAAATCATGTGAATCGGCGTTTGGAAAAACGGCGTCTGAAGAAGATAAAACAAATACCGGTTAAAGAATTGGTTTTTGTCGAAGATGACTTTGGCAAGGGCGACGTTATATGCACCGCTTTCACCAGTGACAATTCTTCCGAGGGAAGCTCCGTAGCGGGCAATGAGAATGTCATCTTTTGTGCAACGCTTGGTCACCGAATCTTCACGAACAAAGGTCGGCACACCACGTTCGCCAAAATCTCGAATTTGAAGAAGTTGAACGTAACCCGGCGTTGGCTCGTAAACGAAGGTGGATTTGGGGGGTTGGCTGCCACCCTGAATGTCGAGAACTTTGTCGAAGCGCTCATAGGTCCACTGTGGTGGTAGCTTCGGAAGCTGAACGTGGTAACGACTACCGTTTTCTTTCGCCCCTTCAGGGCTTGCGCCGCGTGGGGACACGCGGCCTACAGGGGACGAACGGTGCGTCTTGTTGGCCGGGTCTCCTGACCTGGCGTTCGGAGCTGAGCCCGATTTCTTCGGTCCTGTTGTGGCTGCGCCGCGTGGGGACACGCGGCCTACAGGGGACGGACGGCGCGCCTTGTGGGCCGGGTGTCTTGACCCGGCGTTCGCAGCATCCTTTGCCTTCGCGCCGTGTGAGGGCACACGGCCTACACGTTGTGATGGTACGCTCATGTTGGCGGCCGGTTGCCGGCGACCGGTGTGCTTCCATCCTCACACGGTGTCGTTTTGTCCCCGTCTTCTGCAATCAACATCCCCGTTTCCAACAACGACGGCGTGGCGCGAACTAATCTTGGTCCACCCGCTTCCTCGTAAGAAATCTCGCCGGCGTATGGCCACTCCTCGGGGCGTTTTACCAAACCGGCGCGCACCGGATTCAAACACACGTATTCCCATTTGCGTGCTTCGCTTTCGGGCGACCGAAATTTGTGGTCGTGAAAACCTTCCTGCCACCGCCATGCGCGTTTGATGCGGGTGAATTCGTGAGCGCCGCGTGGGGACATGCAGTCGACAACGGGCGGATCGTTGTAGGCCGGGTCCCCTGACCCGGCGTTCGGAGCGCCCTTTGCCTTCGCGCCGTGTGAGGGCACACGGCCTACAGAGGGCAGATGGTGCGTTTTGTAGGCCGGGTCACCCGACCCGGCATTTGGGTGCGACACTGGTTCGCCGTGTGAGGACACACAGCCGACAGCGGAGGAATCGTTACCGGCCGCGTCCTCTAACGCCGCGCCGGATGACGTGCGGTATTCCATCCCGCCAACCACAGCCTTCAACGCTTTTATCCATTGCCCGAGTCGGACGGATTCATGCCCCATGTGTGCAATCAAATGAATGTGATCAGGCATGATGACAAACCGGCGGCCAAACCAATGGTAACGCACCGGGCTGTTGGTAAGAAACGAAACCAAGCGTTCGAACGTGGGTTCATTGTCGAGAACGCGGATACGGCCTTTCACACAGATAGTCAGCAGATAAGAAATGTTGCCTTCCCGATCAGGCCACACGCGATCCAGACGGCGGAGACGACGTGGAAGTGGTGCGTTGTCGGCCGGATCGCCCGATTCGGCTTTCGAGGAGTCCTTTGATTTCGCGCCGCGTGAGGACACGCGGCCTACAGAGAGCGGGCGGTGCGCCTTGTAGGCCGGGTCTCCCGACCCGGCGTTCGCAGCCTGCTTTGCCTTCGCGCCGTGTGAGAGCACACGGCCTACATTATCGCGAGTTTGTGCCTGATCTTTCATGCCGCCAGCGCCGTGTTGAGTTCATCAAGCAGTGGGAGCAGTTGCTCGCCGAACAGTTGATACGCTTTGCCAAGGCCGCCGCTTCCACTTATTGCCTTCGCACTCATTTGGTTTGGGCACGATACGGCGGTGAGGCTTCATGAAGCGCCGGCGGGGTGGTCAAGTTACCGTTTCGCCCGCGAATGGCCAATTCACGTTCGCGCAAAGCATCCAGCATCCGCAGCTTTTCCGCGATGGGCCGCGCCGCCAATTCGCGGCGGAAGGTGCGTTTGCTTTCAAGAATTTTCTGGAGATCAGAGCTCATGGCGAGTCGCGCAAATCATTTTCTTTCTTCTGCATTCTTACTTCATCCTTGTCACCCTACGAGCACCTCGTTGAGTTCATCAAGCAGCGGTAGCAGTTGCTCGCCGAATAGTTGATACGCTTTGCCAAGGCCGCCGCGCTGGTTGAACGGCGCATAATCGAAATCCTGCGACTCAATGCTCAGGCTGGTGGCGATGTGGTCGCGGATGAGATTGAGCCAGGCGAGCTGGTCCGGGGTGAAGGTCACTCCCGCCTGGGCCTTGTCTATGAGCCATTCGTTGAAGCGGGTGGTGACGGATGCGGCGAAAGGTTCGAGCACGGGCTGTTGCTCCAGCGCAAACCGGACGAGCGACACCAAATCGGCGAAGCGCCCGGCTTGCGAGCGGCCCTGGACCTTGCCGGGGTGGGTCGCAGCGAAGGCGCTCCACAGATTGTCCTCGGTCCAGGCGGCGTGCTGTTCGCGGAGCTTTTCCTCCAGTTCCTTGAGCATCGGTTCCGTGAGACGCTGTTTGTAGGGGCGGCTGTAGAGAATCTGGAGCGCGGTGATCTCGGCTTGATGTTGCTCGATGTACGTCCAGAAAGATTGGAGGAGGCTCTGCGCTTTCTCCTTGGCGGCCGGGTCAAAGCCTTGGGAGACGATTTTATCAACGGTGACGCGGTCAATGGTTTGTTCGGTCTCCTGTTTGGCTTTGGTCAACGCATCACGCAACGCGGGGAGATCGAACGGAGCACAGGCAGCGGTGACGAGTTGTTGCCGGGCTTGTTCCAGCGCCGCCGGTGCGACTCCGTTCAGTGCGGTACCGGGTTTACCGGTCGCCTGAACGGCGATGGCGTCGGGATCAACGGCTCGCAGCAACACCGCGGACAAATCACTGAGCGATCGGCCACCGGCCAGCTCGGTGAGCCTTTGGGTTTCCGACGGCGGGAGTTCGCGCTGCAGTCGCGCGAGGCGGCCGGCCAGCGTGGTCAGTGTGTCTTCGTCGCGTTTGCCGAGGGCGACCCCGAGCAGAAGTTTGTCAAAGGGGACGGTGCGCTGGCGTTCCAGGGGCCGGGAATCGGTCTTGTCGCTCTCGCACACGCCGACGGCGTCAATGATGTAGAAATGGGTCTTGGCCCGCGCATCCGCGCCGCTGACGGCTTGGAGGTCGGTGGGGGTGAGAATGCGCGTACCCCGGCCTTTCATTTGCTCGAAATAGGTCCGACTGCGGATGTCGCGGAGGAAGAGCAGACATTCGAGGGGTTTGATGTCGGTGCCGGTGGCGATCATGTCCACAGTCACGGCGATACGGAGTTGGGGCGAGGTGCGGAACTCCTGGATGAGCGTCTCGGATTTCTCGTAGCGTTTGGTCTCGGGGTTGTAGGTCTTGTAGGTGATCTTCTTGGCGAAATCGTTGCCTTTGCCGAACACTATGCGCACCAGATGCACGACGTCTTCGGCATGAGCGTTCTTCCCGGAAATAGTTCAGTGAACAGGGCGTCCTTGTAGGCTTGAAGGACGGTGCGGATTTGCGAGGGGACGACAACGGAGCGGTCGAGATCCCCGGCTTGATATTCAAGGTCTTCGTCGAGGCGCTGCCAGCGAATCGCCCGCGTTTCCTTCGAGCGTTTGTCCACGTAGAATCCTTTTTCCACCTTGCCGCCGCGTTCGGTGGTCTCGGTGCGGATGCGATAAACTTCGTAGCCGACGTTGACACCATCGGCCACGGCGCGCTCGTGATTGTATTCCATCACGAGATTCTGGTTAAAGAAGCCGATGGTCTGCTTGGAGGGCGTGGCGGTGAGGCCGATGAGGAAGCTGTCGAAGTATTCGAGCACCTGCCGCCAGAGATTGTAGATCGAGCGGTGACATTCATCGGTGATGATGAAGTCGAACGCTTCGATGGGAATCTGCGCGTTGTATTTTACTTCGCGAGGCCGGTCATCGGCGACGGAAAGTTCAAAGCCGGATTTCTCGTCAATATCCTCGTCCAGTTCCTCGCCGCGCAGGATCGAATAAAGGCGCTGGATGGTGCAAATAGTCACGCGGGCCACGGAATCCAACTGGTTGGAGGTGAGGTGCTGGACGTTATACAACTCGGTGAACTTGCGCCCGGTATCCGGCGTGACGAATTGCTGAAACTCGGCGAGCGCCTGCCGGCCAAGGTTGGCGCGGTCCACGAGAAACAGAACGCGCTTTGCGCCCGCATGCTTGATCAGCCGGTACGTGAACGCGCAAGCCGTGTAAGTCTTGCCGGCGCCGGTGGCCATTTGGATCAGCGCGCGCGGGTCGCCTTGGGCGAACGATTTCTCCAAATTCGTGATGGCTTCGATCTGACAGGTCCGCATGCCGGTCGTATCGAGTGGGTGCCGCTCCGGCATGACGGCGAGTTTGGCGCGGAGAGTGCGTGAATCCTGCAACATTGCGGCCAGACTTTCGGGACGGTGGAAAGCGAATACCCGCCGGGAACGAGGCTCAGGATCGCGTTCATCGCGGAAGTAGGTCTCAACTCCGGTGGATTCGTACAGGAAGGGGAGCGGTCCTGCCGGCCTGAGAAAATCGGGTAGATTCACGGCGTAATGGCTCGATTGTTCCGCCACCCCGGACAGCAGCGTGCCTTTCTTCTTGGCTTCGATAACGCCGACGGCTTGGCGATCTACGAGCAGGAGATAATCGCACGTCCCCGATTGGAGCGGGACTTCGCGGATGGCAATACCCCGACCCGCGCTCAGATTGATCTGTTTGTAATCCTGCAGCACCCAGCCGCACTGGCATAGCAGGCCGTCAATTGTCGCTCGCGCTTTTCCTTCCGGGGCCATCTTCTTGCAAAGCTGCGGCGGGATGCTGGCAAAGAGAAGACAACAGAACAAGCAACAACAGCGGCGGATGGCCTCTCCTCCGACGCGCCGGCATTCGGGAAAATAGGGAAATTGGATTCCGGCTTGCCTGGCCGGGGTGGCTTTGGTCAAATGAAACCACGTTCTCGCAGCAATCGCGCATGCAAAACCATCCCAAGCATTACTGTGGTGTCTTCGGTGTTTACGGACATCCGAGGGCGGCGGAATTAACCTATTACGGACTGTTTGCCCTCCAGCATCGGGGGCAGGAAAGCGCCGGCATCGTCTCCTCCGATGGCACGGGTTTTCATGTCCACAAGGGCATGGGTCTGGTGCCCCAGGTGTTCAACTCGACCGTGTTGCAAAAGCTTTCCGGCACGCTCGCCATCGGGCACACCCGCTATTCCACCGCCGGGTCCGCCCATTTCCGCAACTGCCAGCCGCTCACGGTGGATTGTGCCCGCGGCCAGATCGCCATCGGTCACAACGGCAGTTTAACCAACGCCGCCCAGTTGCGCGAGGAACTGGAACTTAACGGCTCAATCTTCCAAACCACCGCCGACAGCGAAATCATTCTGCACCTGCTGGCGCAGCCGGATTACAACGGTTCGGCGGACACCCTCGGCCAGACGATGCGGCGGATTCAGGGCGCGTTCTCGCTCGTCATTTTGACCGAGCGGGAACTCATTGGGGTGCGGGATCCGCGCGGTTTTCGACCGCTCTCGCTGGGTCGCGTGGAGAATGCCTGGGTGCTCTCCAGCGAGACCTGTGCCTTCGATCTCATCCACGCCGAGTTCGTGCGCGACATCCAGCCGGGCGAAATCGTGATCATCAATGACCAGGGCATTCACAGCGTGCCGATTTCTCCAGAACCACAAGCCCGGGCGTTGTGCGTGTTTGAATACGTCTATTTCGCGCGGCCGGACAGCACCATTGCGGGACGCAACGTGCATCAGGCCCGGGTGGAAATGGGCCGGCAGCTGGCCCGTGAACATCCGGTGAAAGCCGACCTGGTAATCCCCGTGCCGGATAGCGGCACCTGCGCGGCGCTCGGTTTTTCGCAGGAATCCGGCATCCCTTTCGAGATGGCGTTCGTGCGCAATCACTACGTGGGCCGCAGTTTTTTGCAGCCGTCGCAACTCATCCGGGATTTCAACGTGCGCGTGAAGCTGAACCTCATCACGGAACTGGTGAAGGGCAAACGGGTGGTGGTGGTGGACGATTCCATCGTGCGCGGAACGACCTGCCGGACGCGGGTCAACACACTCAAGGAAGCCGGGGCGCGGGAGGTTCACGTGCGTGTGAGTTGTCCCCCGCACATGAACCCGTGTGTGTACGGCATTGATTTCCCCGACCGCAGCAAATTGATGGCGGCAAACCACTCCCTCGAAGCCATTCGCCAGTATCTCAAAGCCGACTCGCTGCACTACCTCTCGCTCGAGGGGATGGTTAAAGCCATCGGCCAACCCGCCAACACGTTTTGCCTGGCCTGCTACAATGGCCAATATCCCGTTCCCTATGATCCGGTCCTGAACCAGCACATTCTGGAACGGCGCGCCCAACGGGGACTAAAGCTGGTGGAGGCGCTCATGAAAGAGCGGGCGCAGGGGCGGTTGTTGTAACGGAGGCGGTACGAGGCGCCGGCGGTTATTCCGGAGGCGACTGGCTCAGAATTCAAGGGGAGGGAGACCGGCCGCGTTGGGCTTTGCCGGTCATGGGCACAAAACGCACCGGCAACACCGCGCGCCGCTCAAGCTGGGTCCCGCGTTTGCGCAGCAGCACCAGGTTTTGCGCGCCGAAAGAGCCGACGGGAATGATCATGCGCCCGCCTTCCTTGAGTTGCTTCACCAACGGGCGGGGCACGTCCTCCGGCGCGCAGGTGACGATGATGGCATCGAACGGCGCGGCTTCAGGCCAGCCTTGATAGCCGTCGCCCGCGCGCACAAACACATTGGTGCAACCCAGTCGTTGCAAATCCGCCTTGGCGCGCTCGGCCAGCGGTTCGACAATTTCAATGGTGTAAACCGTTTGCACCAACTCGGCGAGCACTGCGGCCTGATAGCCGGATCCCGTGCCGATCTCCAACACGCGATCGGTCGGCTGGGGATCCAGTTGCTCCGTCATGAAGGCCACGATGTAAGGTTGCGAAATGGTCTGGCCGTATCCAATGGGCAGGGGCGTGTCCTCATAAGCGGCCGACCGCACCCGTTCCGGCACCAGTTCGTGCCGGGGCACTTTGCGCATGGCCGCCAGCACCCGGGCGTTGGTGATGCCCCGGTCTCCGCTTTGCAACTGCTCCCGCACCATGCGTCCGCGGGCTTCGACCAAACGCGTCGCTTCCCGCTCCGCCGCCGGCACCGGCGGCGGCGTTGCCGCTGCGAATAAGCCGAATAAACCCAAGGCCACAGGCAAAACTCCGACTTTCACGGGGAGAAAGATAACCCGCTTTCCCGCATCTGGCTATGGGTGATTCCGCCGGGGCCCGCCAAGAGGCCCGCCGCCGCGGAGCGAATCACGGAAAACCCGTGATTATCCAGTAAATCCCAACTGCGATGGCGGCGAAGGCGCAGCCGTACATCAAGCTGCGATACAACGCGGGCCCGCTCGCTTTGAAACGGGTGCCCAGCCAGCCCATTGCCCAGGAAAACAACGCCATTGAGGCAATTGTCCCCACGGCATACGCAATCAGATACCCGGTGGCCTGGGTGCGCGTGGGCAGCGCGAGCACTGGTAGCACCGCGAGGAAATGCGAACTGCCGGCCAAGCCGTGTAGGATGCCGATCCCCAAAGCGGCGTGAGCCTGATGATGCGCGGCGCGGTGTTCGGGCGACGACGCAGAGTCATGAGCGTGCCCATGAACATGCGGGGTACCGTCATGCGCTGGGGCGGCCGTGGGAAAGTGGACTCGTGACGCTTTGCGGAAGGCCCAGATGCCGATACCGATGAGCAGCACGCCGACCAATAGTTCGCCCCAAAGGGACAATTGTTCCACCGGCAACAAATCGCGCAGCAGGAGCGACAATCCTCCCACGATGCCCACGCCCGCGGAATGACCAATCCCCCACCGGACTCCCGGCACCCACGCGCGCCGGGGTTGCCGCACCGATAAAGGCGCAATCGCCACCAAATGATCCGGCCCGGACCAGACATGCACGGCCCCGGCCACCAATCCCGTCGCCAAAGGCGCAATCATGGCAGCCGTTCCTCCTCAAAAATGCGCGTCCGATCCAGGTCGCGCCACGCGTCCAGCGAGATACGCCGGATTTCGGCAAAATACGCGGGCGTCAGATCGCCATGTTCTTGAATCGCTTTACGAATGGCGGCCTGAATCGGTTGCACCGCTTCCGGGCGCACGCGGAGACGCAATCGTTTTTCGCCAAAGGTGAAAATGGCGGCGGCCTGCGGCGCGTCGGTCTCCGGCACCCGGATGGTGCCGCGGCCCAAACTGGCGCCGGTGGCGGTTTGCAGGCCGTCATTAAAACAGCTCACCGGCGGACGCAACCCCGCCTGACTTTCCACCCGCAACTCATCCAACGACGCCCCGAGCAATTCCCGGGCGCGCAGACCCATCTTGGCGCCCAAGATCGAATACAGCCCCAAATGCCGGTGCAATTCGCTGGTCAGCACGTTCACTTTCCATTCCTCAAAACCATGGCGACGCAGGATTTCATCAACGAGCGGCGCCAAGTCCGGCTGAAACAATTCCGGGGTCACCGGGAATTCCCGGAGGGTGACCAACTCGCGCGCGGGCGCCCCGCCCAGCCGCAATTCGGTCAGATACACCGTCCGCGCGCTTTCGGGGTCAAACCGGTCCAGCACCCGCACCGGCGAGCCGGGCGACCATTCGCGCCACTGGCCCAGCCACGGCTCGTGGAAGAGCAACACCGGGGTTTCGTCCCACGCGTGGAAATGGCGGACGGCCATCAGACGCTGCACCCGGGAATCGGCGTGCAACCGGACAATGAGTTGCGCGGCGGGCACGTCAATCTCCCCGATGGCTTTCCATATATCGGCGTCGAAAGGCAGACTTTGCTTCGGCGTCAGTTGCACCGCGAACACTTCCAAACCGCTGGCAAACACGGCGCGGGCAGCGGCGAGATCGCGTTGGGTGTTCCAACCCAGTTGGGGCGCGTCCGGCGGCGTGCCATAATACCACACGCGACTGATACGCTGTTTGAGTTCGGGTTGTTCGCGCAAGAGATCGGCCAGATTGGACAGCGGCCCGAAACAGAACCAAGCGACAGCCTCGGGAGAGCGGGCAAAGGTCTGGCGCAACACCGTCGCCGCATCCGCCACACTGGCGTTGGTCGAGAGCGGCAGGTCGGACCACCCCAGGGTAACGGAGCGCTCCGCCCATTCGGGGGCGGGAAGATTCAGAGGGCGCCCGGCGCCGACGGGAATTTCTTCCCGGTTGAGGAACCGCAGCAGCCGGAGAACATTCGTGGCGCCCACGTCCGGCGGACAAGCGCCGTCCGAGGTGACAATGGCCCGCATCCGCACCTCGGGCGCGTGCAACAACAAGGCCAGTGCCCGGGCATCGTCCAAGGCCATATCCGTGTCCACGATCACCGGCACGACCTCCTCGTGCGCGCGGGCGGAGAAAACGAGGGTCAACCCGCACAGCGCGAGCAGTCCCGCCGTAAACCACCCCGGAACGCGGCGGCGCGCCCGGGCACAAATTCGTGCTTGCCTCGCAAGCAGCCATGATTCATATTTCACGCCATGAACGTAACACTTGCTTTCTCCACGGGTCAACGAGAGATTTCTCGTGTCGCACTCACTATTGTTTGTCTCGCCCTGGCGGGCGTGGGATGGGTGACGCCTCTGCGGGCGGAAACCCATGCCAACCTGCAATCCGTCACCGCGGTCGGTACCTCCGCTTGGGACGGCGCGTATCCCATCACCCTCGTCGGGGTGTTGCTGACCGATCCGGATGAAATGCTGGATGCCACGCCCAATTTCCAACCGGCCAGCGCCGGGGTCATCGGCGGCGAGTGGCAGATCGTCCTGCAAGCGGCGTTGCCGGGCGATCAAGGCGGCACGTTCTGCTGGATGGGCCAGAATTACGCGACGCGGCGGCCGCCGGGCGATGATTCCTTCAGTTACAGCGACGCCGAATGGGTGGCGGAAATTGACCGGCTGAATCATGACCCGGCCACCGGCCACGCCTTTCGCAAGGGCGATCTGGTTTCCGTGACGGCCAACGCCTCGCTGTTCTACGGGGGCAAACGCAATATCAATGAAATGCACCGGAACGAACCCGAATTCGATTTCTCCCTTTCGCTGGTGGCCTCCAACTACGGCCTGCCGGCGCCGGCGGTCCTTTCGCTGAGTTCACTGATGCGCACCGATGACAATGATCCCGCCACGTTCGAGGATATTTTTGATCCCACGCGCCAAACCGGCGGGGAACGCTGGCAGGGTGAGCGCGTGCGCCTCAATCAACTGACTCTGGTGACCACGGAAGGCTGGGATGCGACGAAGCCGTGGGGGCAACGGCTGTGCACCGTGACGGATGGGGAAAATCGTTTCTTCTCCCTGCGCCATCCGCGTTACAGCTTGGGCCCGCCGCCGACCGGGACGTTCGACGCCATTGGCATTCTCAATCAGGAAAGCGGCTCCGGCGTGCAAGGAACGAATCGCTACGAGTTGTTCGTGCAACAAGTGGTGCCGTCCGAACCGGCGGAGCTAAACATCGCCACGGCGCCGGTCATCACCTGGCCGGGCGCGCTGGAAAATTACCAGTTGCAATACACCAATCGCGTGGATGGCACCGGGGAATGGCAGGCGGCAACCAATGTGCCGGTCCTGATGAATGGTCGGTGGACGGTGGTGGTGGATCCGGCGGAGGCGCAAACGCGGTTCTACCGGTTGCAACGGGTGCGGTGATCGGCCACTTTCACTTGGTGAAAGATCTTCAACAGGGTGTAACCCCGGCGCCGCGAAGCCTCAACGGGCGCGGTCGGCCGGGGTTCACGCTGATTGAATTATTGGTGGTCATCGCCATCATCGCCTTGTTGGCGGGCCTGCTGTTGCCGGCACTCAGCCGCGCGAAAGAAAAGGCGAAAGTCGCCAAAGTCCATGCCGAGCTTTACGGCATCGGCATGGCGCTGCACATGTATGCGGATGACCACGGCGGGCGGGTGCCGCCAGTGCGCGAAAACTGCAACACCGACTTGCGGGAGCATTGGTGCCAACTACCCGTGGAATTGGCGGAGGGACGCTACCTGCCCCACAGCGACCTGGGCGGACGCGAGGCGAATTTGGAAGATCCCTTTGACGTGGGACACACTTACAAATACGCCGCACCCGGACCGTTGATCCTCAACGGCGAACCCGCCGGCGATTACGGCCTCTGGGTGCCGACGAACTTCCCCAATCTGAAAAGCGAGTTTGGCCGGTTCTACACCAAGCCTGCGGAAAGCCCGGTCCGTTGGGCCGTGTGGAGCCTCGGGCCCCGGCCGAAGAGCGCCAAGAGCCGAAGCAGCCGCGCGCCCATGAGCGAGTTGACCTGGTATAAACGCGCCGGCGACGATGGCGTGGTCATGCGCTACGCCACGCGCGAAGGGCTGCAGTTCAAAAGCCCTTGAGGAGCCGGCGGGCGCGCTGGTTGCCGGGCGTCAGCCTCAAGGCCCGGTTTCCGACGGCTCCAGTTTGAGGGCGTCGTCGTGGTCCAGGTGTTCGCGGCAGACGCGAAAAAACTCCGCCCGCGTTTCCGCGCGCCGAATCGCGTAAAGAAACCGCCCGGCGTGGGCGCCCAAGCCTTCGCCGATGTAATTCGTGAACCGTTTCATCCACTGCGCCTGCAATTTCTCGGATACGCCGTTCGTGTCGTTGGTCGCCCACAACGCTTCGATGTAGGCCAGCACATCGCGTCCGGTGGGATACATCACCGGCTCACCCCGCAGGCGTTGACGAATTTGCGAGAACAGCCACGGATTGCGGATGGCACCGCGCCCAATCATCAGCCCGCGCGCTTTCGTCCGCGCCAATACGGCGAGGGCTTGGTCGGCGGAATAAATGTGACCATTGGCCAGGACCGGGCAGGGCATCATCTCGGCGGCGCGGCGGATAAGATCGTAGTGTACGGGCAGACCGTAGCCTTGGGTGACGGTGCGCGCGTGGACCGTGAGCAAATCCAGGGAATGCCGCGCAAAGATCGGCAGGAGCGTGGCGAAGTCCGCTGCGGATTCGAAGCCGAGACGGGTCTTGACGGTGAACTTGATGCGCACGGTCTCCCGCAACGCACCCAAGATGGCGTCCACGCGCTGCGGGTCCCGCAACAGGCCGCCGCCGGCGCATTTCTTGTACACGACCGGCGCGGGACAGCCGAGGTTGAAATCAATGGCGGCAACGGGCAATTGTTCCAGTTGCCGGGCGGTACGCACCAGATGCGGAATGTCGTTGCCGATCATTTGCGCCACCACCGGCCGTCCGGTGGGATTGGCCCGCACCGATGCCACAATCCACTTTTCCAAACAGGAAACCGCATGGACGCGGCAATACTCGGTCCAATAAACATCGGCGCCGCCGCGTTGCTGCACCAGTTCCCAGAACGCGGCGTCGGTGACCTCCTGCATCGGGGCCAACGCCAGCAGCGGCTGGCCGCTCTCAAGAAGTGCAGCAAAGCTGGTCACCGCCGACCGGAGAATTTTGTGTGGGGATGAATCAACGCCCACCGAGCCTCAGCAGGCACGCTGATCTTCCCGTGCGCGGGCAGCAACAGTTCAACGACCGACCCGGATGAATTCGCGATTGACATGGGCGCAAGTAACCCCATTCGGTCCGGCAAAGCAAACCTCCGGGAGGATGTCGCCACTGTCCCGCGGGCTGACTCTGCCGTCGGAGCTTCATCGTCTTGAGCCCGAACCGTTCAGCCGCAACAGACCAAGTCATCATCACGTCTTTTCCAGATCAGCCCAGAGCGCAGGTGCGCGGGCACATCCGGTCCGCATTTTAATGTTTATCTCTGTGGGGCCATCGGGTATCAATCGCGCCGCTATGAACGAACTTGCCAACCAAATTGCGCTCGTCACAGGTGCCGGTCGGGGCATCGGCCAAGCCATTGCGTTGAAACTGGCGGCCAGCGGCGCGGACATTGTGGCGGTGGATTTGAAGCCCGAATTTCTGGAAGAAACCGTGGCGGAGGTGCGGAAATTGGGACGCCAGGCTTGGGCGGTGGCGGCCAACGTGGCGGAGGCATCCAGCGTGGACGTGGCGGTGGAACAGATTCTCAAGGACGCCGGGCGGGTGGATATTCTGGTCAACAACGCCGGCATCACCCGGGACGGACTCTTGATGCGCATGAGCGAGGCGGATTGGGATGCGGTGCTGGATATTAATCTCAAAGGCACGTTCCTTTTCACGAAAGCACTCACGCGGGCGTTTTTGAAACAGCGTTCCGGACGCATCATTAACATCGCTTCGGTAATCGGTTTGATGGGCAACGCGGGCCAGGCAAATTATGCGGCAAGCAAATCTGGCGTTATCGGTCTAACCAAGGCTTGTGCCAAAGAATTTGCCAGCCGAGGAATCACCGTTAACGCTATCGCCCCCGGTTTTATTCAAACTGCAATGACCGATAAACTCACGCAAGAGCAACGGGATGCCATTGCCAAACAGATTCCCTTGGCCACGCTGGGCACTGCCAATGACGTGGCGCATGCCGTCTGGTTTTTTGCCTTGCCGGCGTCGCACTATATCACTGGACAGGTGTTGCCGGTGGATGGGGGGATGGTGATGTAGCAGAAAATCTGGCATTCAGGGCTTGACGGCCTTGAGCGCCTCGCATAGACACAGACAAAACATTAATGGAGTAACCCATGGCTGAAAATAATATTGAACAGCGAGTCAAGAAGATCATCGTCGAGCAATTGGGCGTGAACGAGGATCAAGTGACGGCGGAAGCCAAATTCATTGAGGACCTTGGCGCCGATTCACTTGATACGGTGGAATTGGTGATGGCTTTGGAAGAAGAGTTTGGCCATGACATTCCCGACGAGCAGGCCGAGAAATTGCAGACGGTCGGCGATGTCATCAAATACATCGAGGAAATTCCGGCGAAGTAAGTTTCATTCGACGTGTTCGGGGCAGTTGTGGCTGGTACCAGCTCAACCTGCCCCTTTTAGTTTATGGCAATTTCCCCCTTGGACCGCCGGGTGGTCGTCACCGGCATGGGCGTGGTCACCCCGATCGGGCAGACGCTCGACACTTTTTGGAGCAATCTCATCGCCGGCCAGTGTGGCGTGGATCGGATCACCCGGTTTGATCCCTCGGCGTTCGACACGCAGATTGCCGCTGAAGTGCGGGACTTTGATCCGACGCCCGCCTTCCCGTCGGCCAAGGAGGTCCGGCGGACCGACCGGTTCACCCAGTTCGGCATCTACGCGGCGTGGGCGGCGTTGCAAGACAGCGGCGCGGAACTCGACAAATTGAACTGCGACGAAATCGGCGCCATCATCGGCTCCGGCATTGGCGGTCTGGAAACCACCACCCTGCAACACAAAATTTTGTTGGAACGCGGGCCGGGCCGGCTTTCGCCGTTCATGATCCCCAGCCTCATCAGCAACATGGCCTCGGGAATCTTCTCAATGTATTACAATCTGCGGGGCCCGAATTTTGCCACCTGTTCCGCCTGCGCCACCGCCAACCACGCCCTCGGCGAGGCTTACCGCACCATCAAGTTCGGCGACGCCGTGATGATGTTCGCCGGCGGATCGGAGGCGACCATTGTGCCCATCGGGATCGGCGGGTTTTGCGCCATGAAAGCCATCAGCACGCGCAACGACGATCCCAAACGCGCTTCCCGGCCTTTTGACAAGGAACGCGACGGCTTCGTGATGGGCGAAGGCGGCGGCGTGTTGGTGCTGGAGGAATTGGAGCACGCCAAACGCCGCGGCGCGCGGATCTATTGTGAAATCATCGGCTACGGCAACACCGCCGACGCCTATCACCTGACCGCCCCCGCTGAAGGCGGCGAAGGCGCGGCCCGGTGCATGCGCATGGCCCTGCGCAGCGCGGGGTTGAATCCCGAGGACATTGCCTACATCAACGCCCACGGCACTTCGACGCCGTTGGGCGATATTGCCGAAGCTCAGGCCGTGAAAACGGTCTTCGGCGAGCACGCCCGTAAACTGGTCATCAGTTCCACCAAGGGCGCTACGGGCCACATGCTGGGCGCGGCGGGTGCGGTCGAAATGACCGCCTGCATCCTGGCCATGCAACACAATCTGGTCCCGCCCACCATTAATTACGAAGTGCCCGATCCGCTATGCGATCTGGACTTCGCCCCCAACCAGGCCCGCGAGATGGACGTCAACGCCGTCATCAATAATTCCTTCGGCTTCGGCGGCCACAATTCCAGCATCGTCGCCCGGCGGTTTGTCGGATAACCGGGCGGCGGGTGGCGCCGCGGGCCAAGGCGAAGCGAAATGAACTTCCTGTCGCTGATCGAGGCCAAACGCGACGGGCAGGTCTTGTCCGCCGCGCAACTGCGCGAGATCATGGCCGGCGTGGCGGCCGGGCGTCTTCCCGACTACCAACTCGCGAGTTTTCTCATGGCCGTTTTCTTCCGGGGCTTGAACCCGGCGGAAACCGCCGCGCTCACGCTCGCTATGCGCGATTCCGGCGACGTACTTCAATTCCCCCAAGACCCCCGCCCGCTGGTGGATAAACATTCCACCGGCGGCGTGGGCGACAAAGTTTCCCTTCCGCTCGCCCCTTTGCTGGCGTGTCTCGGTTTCCGGGTGCCGATGATTTCCGGGCGCGGACTGGGCATCACCGGCGGCACGCTGGACAAGCTCGATGCCATTCCCGGCATGCAAACCCGGCTGTCCGCAAAACGCATCGTGGCCATCGTGCAAGAGGTTGGCTGTGTCATCTGCGGCCAGACCGATCGCATGGTGCCGGCGGACCAAAAACTTTACGCCTTGCGCGACGTGACCGGCACCGTGCCGAGCATCCCGCTGATTGTTGCGTCCATCCTCTCCAAAAAGCTGGCGGAAAACCTCGACGCGCTGGTGTTGGACGTGAAGTTCGGCGCCGCGGCGTTCATGCCCACCAAGACAGCCGCCCGCAAACTGGCCAAGGCCATGGTTCAACTGGGCTGCCGCTGCGGCACGAACACCCGCGCCCTCTTGACCGACATGAACACCCCACTGGGCCGGGCCGCCGGCAACTGGCTTGAAGTCAAGGAAGCGGTGGCGTGTTTGACTCCCCGCCGCGCCGGGGCACGCTGGGATGCGTCGTCCATCACCGCCGATTCAACCAACACACCTGACCGGTTATCGCTGGCGGATCTCCGGGAACTGACGCTCGCTTGTGCGGCGCATCTGCTCGTGCAAACCCGGCGGGCGCGGGATTTCGCCGCCGCGTATCGCCGGGCGGCGGATTGCCTGGACTCAGGCCAGCCGCGCCGGAAGTGGGACGAAATGCTCGCCGCGCAAGGGGCGGACTTGGACGCCTTCCACCGCCAACTCGCCCGCGATCACACCGCGCCGGTCGTTGTGGAACTGAAAGCCACCCGCACCGGCTTTGTCACCCGGTGCGACGCCCGGTTGTGGGGGGAGGTCATTCGCGACCTCGGCGGGGGACGTCTCACGAAGGAATCCGTCGTGCACTACGACGTGGGCGTGGATCATCTGGCCAAGCCGGGGGATGCAGTTCGAGCGGGTGACGTGCTGGCCCGCATCCATGCGCGCTCGCCAAAACAGGCCGAGACAGCGCGCCGGCGATTGCGCGCGGCTTTCGCGATTGCCGAAAAACCCGGACGCCGGACGCCGTTGATTGCGGAAATCATCACACGATGATCCGTCAGGCATTGCGCGGATCCGAGCGCGTGTTCAGATGTGCCGGGAGTCTTGTTCGTCCTTGACCGTGTAACCCGTTTCCTGGCGTTTGAAATTGACTTCGTTCTTCTTCACGTAAGCGTTGAAGACATCGTCCGCGCTCAACCCCAGCACTTGGGCCAGGCTGATGAGGAAGTGAAACAAATCCACGACTTCGATTCGCGCGTTCTGCTCGTCGAACTTCTGGTAACGCGCCCACCATTTCCACGGCACGCTGTCGGTCAACTCCGCAATTTCCTGGGACAAGGCGCGGCAGTAGTTGAGCACCCAGTGAATCTTGTCCGCTTCGTTCAGGTTATCGGTATGCACGCCGATGCGCTCGTTGAGCGCCTTTTGCAATCGCCAGAGTTCCCGCAGTTGATCTGGTTTATCCATGCGCCCAGCATCCGCGTCGCTGGCCCGGAAGCAAAGCGGAAAATCGTCGAACTCAACAACCTTGCCGCCAGCAGACCCGCCGGATGCTCACGGCGTGGGTGACTCTTCCGCCGGTGGAAGCACAGAGTTGTTACCAACTTCACGCACGAGGTCTTCCACATCCCAGTTTGGCTGACGCGCGGTCAACGTGTCCGCCGTCGCGCCATGTTGCCAAACCGCGTATCGCGTGGTGTGGAGCACATCGTTCTGCAACGCAGGTTGGGCGAGCAGACCCGCGAGGTAACCCGCCAGTACATCCCCACTGCCGCCTTGGGCCAGGTGCGGATTGCCGCTGCTGTTGACAAATAGCTCGCCCTCGCTCCGGCCCACCAGCGTCTGATGCCCTTTGAGCACGACCCAACAATCTCCAAACCGCCGGGAAATTTCCCGCACGGCGTTGGGTCGGTCGGCCAGCACATCCGCGACTGGCGCCCGGAGCAAACGCGCCGCCTCGCCGGGATGCGGCGTGAGGACCCGAATGGCATTGCGCGGGAACGGGCCCAAGAGCAACCAATCCAAGGCGCTGGCATCCACCACCACCGGCTCCATCACGTCCCGCCATAGCCGGCGCAAGGTCAGGGTCATCTCCGACGGCAGATCCGGCGCCGCCAGGCCGGGCCCAAATAGAAACGCGCTGAAAGCTCCCGGCAGATTGACCTCCGACGTCCAGGGCCGGACCATGGCCGCCTGTAATTGCGCGGCGACCGGGTGATACACGGTGTCGGTGGTGAACGTGGTGACCAATCCAGGCTGGGCGCGCAACGCGGCCCGGGTGGCCAACACTGCGGCCCCGTGATAACCCAGGCTGCCCGCCACCACCGCCAGATGACCGAAACTGCCTTTGTGATCCGTGACCGGACGCGCCGGAGGGAAACCCGTAAAATCCCGCGGCAACGTCCAGTTGATTTCGCTGGTGTGAGGGCAGGCGGACAACCCGATCTCCGGCAGCACCTCCACGCGTCCGGCATACTCCGCCGCCCCCATGCGTAGCAGACCCGGTTTGGGCGCGCCCAAGGTCAACGTCACCCGGGCCCGCACCGCCGCGCCTTGCGGTTCGCCAATATCCGCGTCCAACCCGGAGGGCACATCCACCGCCAACACCGGCAGTTGACTGTCGTTAATCCGTTGAACGAAAGCGCACCAGGCCGCATCCAACGGACGATTCAAACCAATGCCAAACAACCCATCCAAAACCCATGCCGGTCGCGCAGCCAGCAACGCCTCGAGCCGGGGCAAATCCGCGACCGGATCCTGGACGTGCAACAAATCCACCCGGCGCTCGGTCAGATGCGGTTGGGCGGCGCGGACATCGTCCCCATTGTGCCCCTTGCCCGCCAGCAGCAACACCCGCTGACCGGGGCGCGTCAGTTCGACGACCCGCTGCGCCACGAGTTGGCCCACCCGGGCGATGACCGCGGACTCGCTCAAGCCGGCGGCCCAACTGGCCTGCTCCCACGCGCGCATTTGCGCCACACTTATGACGGGTCTGGACATGAAAATATGGGTGTTTGAATCTGCATACCTGTAACGGTCATTGGACAGCGGAAACGGAGATTTGACTCAAGCAAAATGCGCATAACCACCTTCCGGCAGTGATTGGCCGCCATGTTTATCGCGCACAGTCACGGTGTTTCCGGCGGTGATTTTGCCAATGCAACTCAATCGCAGCTTGGGAAATTGTTGCCGCCACGCATCCAGCAACGGCACCGCCGCCTTGCTGGGCACGGTGAATAGCAATTCGAAATCCTCGCCATCCGTCAGCGCTGCCAGCCACGGCGACTTGCCTTCTACCGAACGCGGCGAAGAATTATCCGACGCCTCCGCTCCGCTGCCCGCGCGGTGGCGTTCCCGGGCCGCACGGCTGATCGGGATGGCGGTTTTCAGCAATTCCGCCCCCACACCGCTGGCACGAAGTAAATGCCGCAAATCACCGGCGAGGCCGTCGCTTAAATCAATCATCGCGTGGACAGCAAAATGTTCGACCAACCACCGGGCTTCCGCCAAACGCGGTTCGAAATCGAGATGTTTACCCGCCAGACTGCCGCCCAGGGTGCCGGTGACAAATAACGCATCGCCCACGCGCGCGCCGGAGCGCCGGACCACCCGGTTTTTTTCCACCCAACCCACCAGCGCCACCGAGATCAGCACGCGGTCGGGATGGGTCGTGGTTTCCCCTCCGACAATCGCCACCGTGTGCGCCCGCGCCAGGCGGTTCATGCCGGCGTAGATCTGTTCCACCGGCCGCAGTTGGAACGCGCGCGGCAATCCCAGCGTGACCACCGCCGCCGTGGGGACGCCAGCCATTGCCGCCACATCACTCAGACACCGGGCCAGCGCTTTGCGCCCCACTTTTTCCGGGGGTGTATCCCGCGTGAAATGGATGTCCTGCACCACGGCGTCAGTCTTGAACAACAGCCAGCGGTCCGGTGCGCCGCAATCGAGCACCGCACAATCATCCCCCGGCCCGGTCACCACCGCGGCGTTGGTGGGCAGATTGCGGGTCAGCCGATGGATCAATTCAAATTCGTTCATGGCGCCACCAAGGACGGTTCAATGGGATTCCACTAATTGCAGCGCCATAAAATTCACGGCATTGAACAAGGCATGCGTAACCATGGGCGCCAGCAGATTGCCGGTCCGCTCGTAGAGCCAGGTCAACACCAACGCCAGCAACACCAGCGGCAGGAAAGACGCCAGATTCCAATGGATGGCGGCGAACAAAAGCGTGGTGCCCCACAAGGCCAGCCGGGGATATCCCAGACGTTTGATCGTGGGATAAATCAAACCGCGAAAGACGGCTTCCTCCGCCGGAGGCGCGATGACGATGGCGATGATCCCCAGCGGCAGCCGGTCCGTCCACGCGGGCGCGTCGCGCAGCACCTGCACCGCCACTTGGGCATCGGCGCCCAGGTTCAGGCGCGTCAACAACTGCACAATGCCCAGTTGCAACAGCCACGCCACCGGCAGCACCGCCCCCACCGCCAGCGCGCCCCATCCCATCGCCCGCCAGGGACGCTCGCGCCACCCGAAGGCGGTGGTCCAGCGCAACCCTTGTTCCCGCAGGAACAGACTCACCAAGACCAGGGTCATGCCTTGAAAACTGATGCCCGCGATGATCATTTGATCCGGCCCCGGCGCCCCGGCCGGAGCCGGCACCAGCCGTTGCGCCACGCCCGTCAACACCAGGCCCGTGTAAAGGCTCACCACCAACCCGGTCAATCGCCGCCGCATCGTCTCGAACTGCCACGGTTGACGCGTCAACCCCAGCGCGACGCCCAGCGCCACCATCCCGCCGCCGATCACCGCCCAGGCGGCCAATGGATGCGCGACCATGCCGGCCCGCGCCAAGCGCAGCAGGCAGGTCATCAATCCGCCCGCCAGCACGCAGACCAGCGCGCCCAGCAGCAGACGGATCAACGCTTCCATTCGCCACGGCGTTTCCGGCAACATCAGCCGAGGCTAACCGGAGACCGCCGGAGTGACGATGGAAAAAGTGCCCGCCGGTGTCGGCTTTGGCCGCCGTCCATCCTTCCCGTTACCGCCAGAAACTGTTTAACACATCGTGCCGGGCCGCGCGTTGGGATTGCGCGATTGCCTGGGTCACAAACTGCTTGGCCGCCGCGACCGCTTCCGGCAGCGTCCGGCCCCGCGCCAGTTCGCCGGCAATGGCCGCCGAATACGTGCAGCCCGTGCCGTGGGTGCCGATCCCGCGCACCACCGGCGCCTCCAACAATAATTCCTGTTCGCCGTCGTTGAAAATATCCACCGCCGTCCGCCCGCCGCGCAGATGGCCCCCCTTGATGAGCGCGGCGCAACCATACCGCCGGACGACCTCCCGGGCCGCCGCCCGCATCGCCTCGACGGTCGTCGGTTGGGTCCCGACGAGGATCGCGGTTTCATCCAGATTGGGGGTGGCCAGGACGGCGCGCGGCAGCAACTCGCGCGTGAGGGCCTGGACGGCGTTCGCTTTGAGCAACGGCGCGCCGCTGGTGGCCACCATCACCGGATCCACCACGAGCGGCGGCCGGTTGCGCCCCGAAAAAAACGCGGCCACCGCGCGGATGATGGCGGCCGAATACAACATGCCCGTCTTGACCGCCGCGGGCGGCAACGCGGCAAACACCGCTTCGATTTGCGCCGTGACCAGCGCGGGACGAATTGCCTGCAGGCCGCGGACGCCGCGCGGATTTTGCGCGGTGATGCAGGTGAGCGCGCTCGTGCCGTGGAGGCCGAGCGCGGCGAAGGTTTTGAGATCCGCTTGAATGCCCGCCCCGCCGCCACTGTCTGAACCGGCAATGGTGAGGGCGATGGGAAGTTGCGCGCGTTTTGCCATGTGGGAAGTATAATTGTCCCGCGAGCGTTGTCAGCCTTCGGATGTTTGGGGGAATGCACCGCAGAGGCGCGGAGGCGCGGAGGAAATGAGGGATTCCCAATGAAAGTGCGGAGTGCGGAGTGCGGAAGGGGGAATACGATGGTTTCACGGGATTCGGCGCACTGCTTTTTGCTGACCGAGACTCGGATCCAAAAAATTCAGCCCAACCAAATCTCTGAAATCTCTGCACAGGTCACCTTTTCTCGATTTCACCCTTGGGACCACCCCTGAAAAGTGTAAAACCGTCGGAATGCATTACACTTTTTCCACGCCGCACCGATCGCTTGATAATTCGTTAATAATCAACGAGTTGTGAGTTTGATGACGCGTATTTTCCGTTAATTCACAAAAAAAACGTCGGTACAGCTTACAGTATCAATAATACTACTCTAAAATAGGATTTTAAATTATCAGAAAATTGTTAGGCTGTAATTGCCTATATCACAGCAGATTGACCAACAGGCGTTGCCCGTTCACATATTCGGGCTGATGCCCGTTGGGGGGACGCACCGGTTGGTATTCGCGCATGGTCGTTTTCAGGTCGGTCAGGGTGTTCCGTCCGGGGGTGCCCCCGTGACGGGTCGCGTCGTTGAGCAAACCCTGGATGCTCTGCAGCAATTTGGCCGTGTGTTCGTCAATAATCTCCGCCAACTCATGGATGGCGTCCGCGCGGGTCAATCCATACCGGACATGATCAAAAACTTCCTCAGCGATGTCCAACGCATATTCCGATGGCTTTTTCATTGTATTAGCCACCAAAATGGGGGTGGAATTTCGGCGTGTCAAACCGAACGGAGAAAAAATTAGCGATCAAGGTTCTTTTTTTCCGTAACCCAGCAACCCGTCGCGTTTGATGCGGGCCACGATGGGGGGCGGCACCAATCCTTCCCAGGCGGCGTCGCCTTTCCGGATTTTGGCTAGAATATCGGCCCGCCGGATGGCGAGGAAGGCCCGGTCGGTTGGTTCAATGCCCACGAGATAATGATTTTCCCGCAAATACGCGTATAAATGCCGGAGATGCGGCGCGATGGGGAAATTTTCGACGGTGGTCACCTCCCCGGTTTCCAGGTTCAGATTGGGATAGACGTATAACCGGGCGGGATTTTTGAAAAGCTGGCCCAACCCGCCCAGCAACCCGCCCTCGGTTTCGTTGTAAAAGCGTTCGTCGAAAATCTCGGCCAATTTGAACGCGCCCAACGCCAAACCGAGCGGGCGATTGGTGTACCGGGAGAGATACCACGCCAGCCGGTGGAACCGGCGGAAATTGGAGATCAACACCGTGCGCCCCAGCGCCCGCAGCATGTCGGCGCGCTGCAGGAAATCCGCGTGGTTGATCGCGTTGCCGGTGGTCAGGTGCCGCAGGGTCATTTCCACCAGCACCACCGGGGTTTCGCCCTGCAATTCCGGTTCGGCCACAAACCGTTCGTGGGCGCGTTCCAGCACGTCGAGCGCGGCATGGGTGAGCGGATTGAAACTGCCGCGCTGCACCAGAACCGGTTTTTTGTAGAGCACCTCGGCCCACTGCACCGCCTCTCCTTCGGCGGTGAACATGGCCGCCTCGGTCAGGTCCTGCTCCACCAGTTGCAGCGCCATCAGGCGGTTGTCCAACCCGGCAAACGCCGGTCCGTCAAAGCGGATCATGTCCACTTCCACGCGTTCCCACGTCAGGTTGTCCAGCAGCGAACGAATCAACCGGTCCGGATATTCGCGCAGATACAGCGCGCCGTATAACAGATTCACCCCAATGCTGCCCAAGGCCTCCTGCTGCCGCACGTTCTCCTTGTCCAACAACCGCACATGCATGAGGATTTCCGACGGGGCCGCGCGGGGCTGGGCTTGGAAACGAATGCCCAGCCAGCCGTCGCCGCCCTCCTTGCGCGTGGCCACTGTATCGGCAAAAACGAAAAAGGTGCGGTCGGCGCCGCGGGTGGCGTCGAGACGTTCGAGCAACAGCGCGAACTCATGATTCAGCATGGCCTGCAACCGTCGCCGGCTCACGTACCGTTCCGCCGAACCGTAGAGCGCGTCGCTTACGGTCATGTCGTAGGCGCAGATGGTTTTGGCCACTGAACCGGAGGCGCCGCCGACGCGGAAGAACCAGCGCGCCACTTCCTGGCCGGCGCCGATCTCGGCAAAGGTGCCGTAACAACGCGCGTCGCGATTGATGCGCAACGCCTTCTGGTGGGTTTCGGTAATGTCTGTAATCATGCGCGGTGGCGTGGCTGTCGCCAGTAAACGCCCTAACCGCCGCCGCGGCAATCCCGGAATGCATCCCGCTTTGCCTGGGCGGACCGAACCGGTATCGTCGCGCCGTGAAGACGGGGCGAATCGTCATCGTGGGCGGCGGCGCGGCGGGTTTTCTGGCCGCCGTCACCAGCGCGGAAGCCGGGGGAGCGCGGGAGGTGATGCTCCGAAGCCGCGTCGGGAGACGCGGCCTACAGGGGCGGGGCGCGGAAGCCAGGGGAGCGCGGGAGGTGATGCTCCTGGAAAAGACCGCGCAATTTCTGACCAAGGTTCGCATCTCCGGCGGCGGCCGCTGCAACGTCACCCACGCCTGCTTCACGCCGCGGGAACTGGCCGCGCATTATCCCCGCGGCGGGGCCGCGTTGATTTCGGCTTTCGCCCAATTCCAACCCGCCGATACGGTGGCTTGGTTCGCCACCCGCGGCGTGACGCTCAAAACCGAATCCGATGGACGGATGTTTCCCACCACGGATTCGTCCCAGACCATCACCGATTGCCTGTGGCAAGCGGCCCGCCGGGTGGGAGTAATTTTGCGGTCGGGCTGTGGTGTGGAACAGATTGCGCGTCGGCCTGCCGGCGGTTTTACGCTGACCCTCACCGACGGCACAACCCTGGCCTGCGACCGCGTGTTGCTCGCCACGGGAGGCTGTCGGACGCCCGCCCACGGCCGGCTCGCCGAAATGCTCGGGCACACGTTGGCCGCGCCCGTGCCGTCGCTGTTCACTTTGCAAATAGTCGCGCCGTGGCTGCGATCGTTGGCGGGAATCTCGGTGCCGGCGGTGGAAGTGGCGGTGGCCGGGACGCGGTTGCGCGAGCGGGGCGCGCTCCTCGTGACCCACCGGGGGTTGAGCGGGCCGGCCATTCTGCGGCTCTCGGCCTGGGGCGCGCGGGTGCTGCATGAACGCGCTTACACCGGCACCTTGCAAGTCAACTGGCTGCCGGATTGGCGCGCGGAAACCTTGGCGCGTGAATGGCAGATCCGGCGCCAGACGCAGCCCGCGCGGCGCGTCGTCAATTCTCCAATCGCCCCCCTGTCCAGCCGCCTGTGGGAACAACTGGTCCGTGCGGCGGGTGTGGGGGCGGACACCCGTTGGGCGGAATTGACCCGGACCGCCCGGCATCAACTGGGCCAGCAGTTGTTGCGGACTGAATTACCGATCAACGGTAAAAGCCTGAACCGGGACGAATTCGTGACCTGCGGCGGCGTGCGCTTGGCCGAGGTGAATTTCAAAACCATGGAAAGCCGGCTTTGCCCGGGCTTGTTCTTCGCGGGCGAGTTGCTGGATGTGGACGGCCTCACCGGCGGTTTCAATTTGCAAGCGGCGTGGACCACCGGCTGGATTGCCGGCCGGGCGTTGGCCGGGAAATCGGAACGCGATTAGAAGCGGCGATCGGCCCTTTCACCAGCCAGAGGGCCGGACTTCCTCTCGTCCGCCGCGCCTGAATCCGGCGCGTTTCTTGACACCCGCCGTTTGTTCCCGAACACTCCCCGTTCTATGGCTGACGCTAAATCCAGCGAATGGATGGAAAAAATCGTGGCCCTGTGCAAACGCAAGGGTTTCATTTACCCGTCGTCGGAAATCTACGGCGGGATCAACGGGTTTTGGGATTACGGTCCCCTGGGCGCGGAACTCAAGCAGAACATCAAAACGCATTGGTGGCATTGGATGACCCGGCGGCGCGACGACGTGGTCGGCTTGGAGGCCACGATCATCATGTCGCCGAAGATTTGGGAGGCCAGCGGGCACGTGTCCACGTTCAGCGATCCCATGATTGATTGCAAAACGTGCAAAGGCCGGTTTCGCGCGGATCAAACCCACGAAATTCCCTGCCCGCAAAAACCGAGCAAAATGGTGAGCGAATGCCACGGCGAAAAAACCGCCGTCCGGGCGTTCAATCTCATGTTCAAAACCACCGTCGGCCCCATCGAATCCGACGACAACATCGCCTACCTGCGCCCGGAAACCGCGCAGGCCATTTTTGTTCAGTTCAAAAACGTGCTCGAAACGTCCCGGCAGAAAGTGCCCTTCGGGATCGCGCAGATCGGCAAGGCATTCCGCAACGAGGTCACCCCCCGCAATTACACTTTCCGGTCGCGGGAGTTTGAGCAGATGGAGTTGGAGTTTTTCATCAAACCCGATGAAGCGGTGGAAGCCATCCACGGCACCGTGGCGCAGCCCGCGGGACCGGGGCATCCGGGCGACCCGCAGCCGAACTGGGGCTGGCGGATGTGGCATCAATACTGGGTCGAGGAACGCATCCGGTTTTACGAGAGCATCGGGTTGCCCCGCGCCACGCTGGAGGAGTATTGGCAAAAACCGGAGGAACTGGCGCATTACGCCCGGGTGTGTGTGGATCTATTGTTCAAATTCCCGTTCGGCACCCAGGAACTCGAGGGCATCGCCGCCCGGAGCGATTTTGACTTGAGCCAGCATCAACGGTTCTCCGGCAAACCGATGACCGTGTTCGACGAGGCGTTGAAGCCGGCCTGGCCAAACCTGGCCCCCACCAAACAAGCGGAGTTGAAGGAACGTTATTACCAGAACCGGCTGCGTTACCTCACGCAAATGGGCGAGGCTCCGGAGGCGGCGGAGAAACTCGCGCGGGAAGACGCCGAGGCGTTGACCAAAGGTTATTACGTGCCGCACGTCATCGAGCCTTCGGCGGGCGTGGACCGGCTGGCGCTGGCGTTGATCACCAACGCCTACGCCGAAGACCAGGCGCCCGATGACAAAGGCCGGTTGGAAAGCCGGGTGGTGATGCGGTTCCATCCGCGCGTCGCGCCGATCAAGGTGGCGGTCTTTCCGCTGCTCAAAAACAAGCCGGACCTCGTGCGCAAAGCCCTGGAGGTCCGCGACCAGTTGCGGCCGTGGATGAATGTGTTCTATGACGACGCCGGCGCCATCGGCCGCCGATACCGGCGGCAGGACGAAGCCGGCACTCCGTTCGGCGTGACGATTGATTTCGATACCCTGGGAGAAAAAGGCGAAGCCTTGAAGGACACCGTGACCTTGCGCGAGCGGGATTCCATGAAGCAAGAGCGGGTGCCGATCCCGGCGCTCCTGCCGCGGTTGTTGGAAAAGGTGCAGTAAAACCCGGGCCGGAATACATCGCGGCAAGCCGGCGGCAGGCCACTTGGGGTGCGCGGATTTTTGGGGTGGACAATGAGAAGAGCCTCACCTGTGGGGTGGGGACGCGATGACCGTTTTGAACTTCCTGAAATCCATTTTGATTGCCGGTGTTTTCCTGCTGGTGCTGAGCGGACCGGCGAGGCTGTCCGCGCAGACGTCTCCGCTTGAGCGAACGCTTGCTTGGGCGGAAATCACCGAACAACCCGTTTCTTTTTCAGCCGACATTGGTGCATCCGGTGA
>Ga0255340_1000856_pt1 | contig 45626 bp, 44 predicted proteins | sample wastewater_treat_7_FD_192417 | JGI IMG/M metagenome (GOLD analysis project Ga0255340, IMG submission 192417) | Wastewater microbial communities from Lulu Island WWTP, Vancouver, Canada - plant10 | ecosystem: Engineered > WWTP > Wastewater > Unclassified | place: Canada: Vancouver, British...
CCCCTGTGTTGCCTTTTTCCTCTGTTTCGTGTTTACCTTCATTGTGGCTCCTTTCTCTTTTGAGCTATTTGCCCGTGGATTATTCCACGGTGGGAGCCACACTTCAAGTTTCAAGTAAGAATAGTATGTTTCCAGCTTTTCATATTTCATGATTGCTTCTTCAAGGGCCGCCACACAGAATGAGGCATCCAGGGTATTCGATAATCTCCAGGATAATACTTTCCTGCTTGCCCAGTCCATAACGGCAACGAGATAGCAGAAGCCCTTTGCCATGGGAATGTAGGTGATATCGGAATACCATACGGAATTAGCCTCGGCAATGTCGAGTCCTCTTAAGAGGTAGGGATAGACCGTATGGCCGGGATGGGGTTTCGAGAGACGAGGCTTCTTGTAGAGAGCCTCGATGCCCATCTTCCGCATGAGGGTCCGTACATGGATTCTGCCTATGGCATAGCCTCTCATTCTGAGCACGTTTCTCATACCCCGGGAGCCGAGATAGGGTTCTTCGAGATGGATCTCGTCTATTATGCCCATGAGTTCTCTGTCGTTATCGCTGACCGGTACAGGCGTATAAGTAGAGGCTTGACCGGGAGAGTTGCAATATATGACACTGTTTCGTTACCGGCAATGGATGTTCCTTCTCGATCATTTCTTTGCGTTCGACCCGTCTATACGTCCGAGCGCGACGGATAAAAAATCGTTTTCCATGGCAAGCTGCCCGATCTTGGCGTGGAGTTCTTTTACATCCGGTTCCCTGGAGGGCTTTCCTTTATCGAAGATCTCTGATGCCCTCTCCAGAAGAACCTTCTTCCACTTAAGCAATCAGGTTGGGATGAATAGCGAAACCACTTATGTCACTGTCTGAATTTATTGTACCAGCTCTCCAGTTGAACCGGCCAGATGAAGACTGCAGTTGGGCGCAACAAACGAGCCTTACTCTGTCGCCGCAAGGCATGCTATACACCCTCAAACGCTGGCTTAAACATAAACCATAGTATTACAAGTTTAACATAAAATTCCTAAAATGTGATCTCGTATGACCCCAAATAGGCGATTAAGCGTACGGTCCATAGCCGCATAGGCCCGGTAAAAGAAATGGAATGGTTGAACGGCCATGATATGTGCACACATTCGTAATAGGACTGTGGCGATTTTGTAATACCGTTTTGCCAGAAGCTTCTCAACGTCGGCGCAGGGTCTTTGTTCCACTTTAAATGCTTCATTATGTATATCTTTCATCATCTTATGGATAGCTGCCGGATGCTCTCCCGTAAAACGCTCCAACCAGCCGATGTGTCGATAAGTATTGTGGGCCCGAAAGGGTTTGGCCAAGCGAAGATACACGGACTCCTCCCACGTGTCGAAACGCTCACCAAATAGATTCTTGTAGTACTGTACCTTGCTGAAAACCTGGTGTGGAAACAAAAGGGAATAATGGTACATATATATCTGCATTCGTTTAAGATCACTTGCTTGAAGCCAGTACTTCTTTCTGAGGTCTGTCCCTTGTTCGTCTATAACCGTCGCAGGGCGATGAGTCTTATAGCTGTAACCTGCACCCCAGGCGAAAAGGCGGGGAATCTGATCATGTTTGTCACGAATAAGGAAGAAACCGTCCACAATGTAGTCGGGACTGCCCCAAAAGGTAATCATCGGAAAGGAAATCATATCTGGCCTTTTCGTACGCAGAATATCTATCACCCGCACGAGTTGCTCCTCATGATAAAATTCATCTGAATCGATTTGCCAAAGGTAGTTTCCAGTCGTCCTCTTCGCATACGCTGTGGACATTTCATCTTTTTCCGGCCAGAGTCCATCCGCATATCCCTCATCAGCAGCGGTGACGATTTCCACTTTATTATCTGGGTCCTGTTCGTGTTTAAACCGATACAGCGACTCTAGGGTTCCATCTGTGGAATGACCATCAGGCCCAGCTACCGATGAGGACGAACGGCATGCCCCTTCAACTACAATAATTTGGTGTGCGAAGGGATATACTGAAGATAAGTTATATTTGACGAACGGTTCACCATTAAAAACTATCATCCCAAAAGTAATCCTGATGTCTCTATCATGTTCATGCATATTCTTCACTCACTTTCGAATCCACAAAAGATTCTAAACACATCCCCCCTAATCTTTCATTGCAAAAAATTTTTCACAACTCGGCCAACTTTTCTGGCGAATTCAATGGCTGACCCATCAAAAAGCGTTTGGAATGACTTGAGATTCATATCACCTTTTATGCCCACGCGAGGCAGACAATAATATTCTGTGGCGCCCAAAGGCATTTTTCTACTAGCTGTTACTGCGCATTCGTAACCTGCGACTTTCACGGCATTTAAAACCTGGTTGGTCCACTGACCCCAAGGATAAGACAGTGCATAAAATGACTCGCCCAAATCCCTGAGCGTAATGTGCGAATCCACCAGTTCCTGATAAACCTTTTTCTCATCGACTTTAGCCAGGTTGGAATGAGTCATAGTGTGACTGCCTAACGAAACACCTTGCGCCTTTATATGCCTGATTTCATCTTCGGACATGAGTTGGGCATGTTTGCTGTGTGAATTCCAGGATACCTTGTCACCGAGCATACCCGCAACAATAAAGACAGTGGCTGGAACTTTGTAGTGGAGCAGTATGGGCAGCGCAGTTGTCAGGAAGTCCTTATATCCGTCATCGAAAGTAAACACGATCTTTGTCCTTAGACTCTTGTATTCGCCAATTTTGAGCAGGTTGACTATGGTAGCTAAAGAAACAGCTTCAAACCCGCGCTCTATCAACCATGACAGCTGTTCTTCAAACTTGTTGGGAGGCACGGTATACGGATCCTCTGAGCCTTCGGCAATTGAATGATACATAAGTATAAAGGGTCCCATTCTTCAGTAAGAGAGCAACACTAAGTCACGTCTTGGTTACTCTCAGAAAAAACATATTTGATGTAACCTTCTGTCGGGTTATTATGCGGCTTTACGACCGCAGGGTTTCCGGCAACCATGGAATTACTAGGTACATCAAAATTGACATACGAATTCGGTGCGATAAGAACATTGTCACCAATGGTAATCTTCCCCACCACGACGGCCCCGGCACCTATCCAGACCCGCTCTCCAATCTTTGGGCAACCCTTTCTTTCGCCACGATTTGCCTGGCCAATGGTTACTAAGTGAGTAAGGGTGCAGTTATCCCCAATTTCTGTTTGGCCATTTATTACGACAGTACCCCGGTGGCCGATGTAAAGGCCTTTTCCTATCTTGGTATTGGGCATTATCTGAAACCCATATTTGTAACTGTAGTGGTTTAAAAGCACTCTATAGAAAAGACCCCTGATCGAGTACTTCTTAAAAACTGAAGCATGTCGCAAAAGATATGTATATCTGAAGGCCGGCAGGGAAGGTGTAAGGGCCTTGAGAAAATAACATAATGCCTTTGCCCCATTGTATCTGTACAAGTCAGCTCGTAGATAGTTTTTCAGATCATGGCGTTCCATAATAAAACCTTTTTGAAATCTCTTTACGTGGTAGATTTTGAGAGTTCTAAATGAGCCTTTCTTGAGCTACAAAATGTCTATATGCCATGAACCAGATTACCTTGATATATTCAGTAGCAGCCATCTTAAGGTCACACATACTTGAAAGCCAGACTGAATCAAGACCAGGCTCGTATCTTGCTGGTACAAATTTCATTTGCAGAAATCTGCTATCAAAAATATTATCAGCCATGATCTTGATCCGCCGCATATGAAAAGGAGAGCTCACAAATATTGCTGATCGAAATCCTTTCTTATCGACTACTTTTTTAACTTCAAGCATTTCTCGATGGGTGTCTTCAAAGTAAGAAGGATAATTTATAATGGGTCTATTGGTTATTGTCACGTTATTAACTGGCGCCTCAAAGAAAGTACCATTTGCTGGGATGAGGAGATGCTGGGCAAAGCCTTCGTTTATGAGATTGAGAGCTTCTCTGAGCCTAAGAGGGGTTGTCAACTTGGAACCAACGAAAAGTACGACAACATCTGACTTGGATGGCTTATCGGCATATGCCAAGTATTTTGGTGCGTACCAAATGGCTGAGATAAAAACTGTGATTATAGCAAATGACACTGCAATTTTGAATTTATAATATCGCATGGAAAACAGGGGTTCGTTTGGCTTATCTGGTTTATGGAACCCAAAAAACGGAATTGGCCATTTTTCTGCCTAGAAGCGGATCCATCATTGATTCCGGTACCATTCGATTGTTTTCATCAATCCTTCTTTGAATCCTGTTGCGGCTGTGAAGCCAAACTCTTTTCTCGCTCGCTCAGTATCGAGCATACGGCGAGGCTGCCCGTCGGGCTTGGTTTTGTCCCAAGCAACCTTTCCTTTGTAGTCCATCAATTCCACGATAAGTTTTACAAGGTTTTTGATGGAGATCTCAAAACCAGATCCGATGTTGACCGGCTCACTCTTGTTGTATTTTTCTGTTGCCAAGGCGATTGCCTCTGCTGCATCTTCAACATAGAAGAATTCACGGGTGGCGCTACCGGTGCCCCAAACCTCAACTTGAGTTGAGGTAGCCGAGGGGCGACCGCCTTTGGCTTGGACGACCGCTCCCGCCTGCCTCAATCCGTTTTTGGCGGGCAGGTCTCTCGGAAGAGGGGAAACTGAAGTCGAAGATCCAGAGAAAGAAATGCCATAATGATTCAGGACGGCTAGGATATCGGCATGCGATGTGTTCTTCGTGAGCATGACTTTCTTGCCGGCCGTAACAATCTCGGTTTCGTGATTAAATTGAAAGTCCCTGATGATGGCGGCGAAGTCATTGCATGAAAGGAGTTGGGCAAGGTGGAACTTGCGGATGAGGGCAGGGATCACGTGAGATGAGGTAAATGTAAAATTATCGCTCGGGCCGTAAAGGTTGACCGGCAGGAGAAAGATGGAGTTGAATTCATACTGCTGGCGATATGCCTGTGACTGGACAAGCATCATCTTCTTTGCCAGGCCATAGGGGGCGTTAGTCTCTTCAGGATAACCAGCCCAGAGATCGCGTTCTTTGAAGGGAACAGGAGTGAACTTTGGGTATGCACAGATGGTGCCAAGAGCAACGAATTTGTCGATATTGCGGGTGTATCCCTCGTGTATGAGCTGGATGCCCATCATGGCGTTTTCGTAAAAGAGCAATGCTGGGTTTTGCTGGTTGTAGCCTATTCCGCCAACCTTTGCCGCAAGATGGATGACAATATCGGGCTTCTGCTCACGGTACATACGCCGGATGTCATCGGCCCTGGTAAGATTGTATTCGGGAAGGTCAGCAATGGTGATATGCTTCCATCCATGAGCTTTCAGCCTGACAATAAGATGCTGGCCGAGAAAACCTTGCCCGCCGGTTACAGTGATGCGTTTGTTCAAAGAAGTAGGGCTGTTCAAGGTTCTATGTTCAAAGTTCAAGGTTAAACCTCCACGGTCTTCTAATTCTTTCTGTCTGCGTTCTTGAGATACCTAATGAAGCCATTAATCAGATTTGCCAATCTTGTGCAGCGTTCGTGTAATTGTGCAAAGGTGGTGGCATCGATGTAACCGACATCAGCTCCAGCATATAGAAGACTACGTACTTCCGATGTCGAGCCTCTAGCAATAACGAGAAATTGAATAAATTCCCTATTACTTCCCCTGTCAAATCCTTCAGCGATATTTGTCATAACGGACAATGCAGCGCGCTGGATCTGACCACGATAGGAGAAATCTTTCATCTTGTTGAAGGCTGAATGAATTTCTCTAAGCAGAACACGGGATTCTTTCCACGCCTCAATATCTTTAAAATGCTCAATAATCATAAGAACTATTCTAGGTTCTAGGCTCAAGATTCAAGGTTAAGAACAAGAAAAACATTTAACTGAATGTAACATTGAACCTTGAACTGATTTTCAAGATCTGCCTTGAAAACTGCATTCATATCCGGCGTCGCGGAGCGTCTTTTCTCTGGCGGCGAGTTCCATGTCTGCTGCGATCATCATATCGATGAGGGCATCGAAGCCGACCTTCGGCTGCCAGCCGAGGTTCTTTTTGGCCTTGGAGGAGTCGCCCAGGAGGACATCAACCTCCGTAGGCCGAAAGTAACGCTTGTCAATTTCCACATACTCGCGGTAGTCCAAATCCAGTTTCTGAAATACTTTCTCTACAAATTCGCTTACAGAGTGGGTTTCTCCGTAAGCGATAACATAGTCGTCCGGGTTGTCCTGTTGGAGCATGAGCCACATTGCTTCTACGTAATCACCTGCAAAACCCCAGTCACGTTTGGCTTTGGTGTTACCGAGATAGAGTTTTTTTTGCAAACCAAGCTTGATGCGAGTTGCTGCACGGGTGACCTTTCTGGTAACAAAGGTTTCACCACGCCGGGGTGACTCGTGGTTGAAAAGGATGCCGTTCCAAGCTAAGAGGTTATAGGCGTCCCGATAATTCTTCACGACATAATACGCATAGACCTTGGCCGCGGCATACGGGCTCTGGGGTTGAAAAGGTGTTTCTTCGGATTGGGGCGGTGGAGCGGCGCCGAACATCTCGCTGGATGATGCCTGGTAGAATTTTGTTTGTATTCCGGTCTTGCGGATGGCCTCCAGGAGGCGGAGTGTTCCCAGTCCTGTGATATCGCCTGTATATTCAGGCATGTTAAAGCTCACCCGCACATGGCTTTGAGCTCCGAGGTTATAAATCTCATGGGGCTGGATGGTGGAAAGAAGATCTGTCAACTGTCCTGACACTGACAGATCCCCATAGTGGAGATATACCCGTGCCTCAGGATCATGGGAATCCTTGTAAAGGTGGTCGATACGTTCTGTGTTGAAGGTACTGGAACGACGAATCAGGCCATGGACTTCATAGCCTTTGGAGAGGAGAAGTTCAGCTAGATATGAACCGTCCTGCCCGGTAATACCAGTGATAAATGCACGTTTCATGAAAACTCCTTGTAGGATGAGACTAGTTTGACCTGCGATACCTCATGCGGGAATACATAAGAAAACTATATACTAGAATGCCCGTGATGAATGGCGAAGCAGTCATCTTGTTAATGTATCGTGCCTTTGGTGGCCATAAAAAGCATCATAGTTCAAGGTCATCATACTAGCTTACCGGATGCGCCAGTACAAGCGATAAGTCTGTTCAGCTCAAAATGCTACTTCATTAGGGGGAAGCCGATAAATCGGAGGCTGGTGACGCCCATTCGTTTCATACCACTCGACCATCCTGCGAATACCCTCAGTTAGCGAAACCTCCGGCTGAAAGCCGGTCTTCAACAGCTTTTCAACCTCAAATCTAGTTTGTGTATCAGCGAACTTTCGAATGCGTTGAGTAGAAACGGGAAGGTTTAATCCTGTAAAGGTACTAATAATATCAAATGGGAGGCCAAGTACGAGCGCCAACCAAAGAGGGATACGAAGCTGAGGGACACGCCTTTCAAGCGCAACATAGATGGCCTCTGAAATCTGATTACTGGTTAGATCTGGCTTGTCTACGTAATTGTATACATCGAAAGGCTGATCAGAATACCCCCATAGACATAACGATGCGTTTACGAGGTTCTCCACATAGCAAATACTTTTCACATTTTGTCCATTCCCAACTGGGATAAATCGTCTAAGATAAATTTGCCGGATAAGTGCGTACATATTCGCAAAATTATGTGGTCCAAACGTATTGGTCGGCCTGATGACTAAGGCCTTACGCCCCTGGCCTTGGTTTGCCCACCTCCGAAACACCTCCTCGGCAGTAAGCTTCGATTGCCCATAAGCGGTGGTGGGTAACTTAACACATTCCTCATGATGAGGATCCGGAGCATCACCATAGACGGCTACTGACGAGTAAAAACATGCGCGTTTAATGCCATACAGGTCCATTGTATCGCACACCACTTGTGAACCAATCTCGTTAACTGAGAAATATGTTTCCCGCTGAATCCCAAAATCATGATGCGCTGCAGCAAGATGAAACACCGCGGTGCAATCCTCCATTGCTGCTCGCATCGCATTTGGGTTACGTACATCTCCCTTGATAAAATTAATTGAACGAAGATCCGAGTCGGGTTCGAAAAGATCAAGCACATTTACCGAATGGCCAGTTTCAATAAGTCGCTTGCAAAGATAAGTGCCAATAAATCCAGTTCCACCGGTAACCAATATGTGCTCTGGCTTTTCATCAAGGTTATAATTTCTTTTCATTTCAACTTTATTCCCTCAATTAGTATTTTGTTATCGGCCCAATATTCATATCATTCAGGACGCAATATTTTCGTCCTGCATCTGCATAATACTTTGTCGGCAATTTTCTTGTCTATTGCCTCATCAAAATCATCACATTTAGAGCGAGGATCTTCATTTTCCCAACATCTGAATGAGCAAAAAAGTGTTTGTTGAAGTCAGGTACTTTAGGCAAGTCAACAATATTCAGATTGATTTGGGTATTTTGCTTCATTACATCATTAATACCATCAATAATATTTTGACCCACTGATTGGTGGCAGAAGTAGATCTTTTTCTGGGCAAGCTTTTGCCAAACCTCGGCAGGAACGTCTTTAATTGTGGGAAAGGTGACTTTGTTCGTAGTATCCATTTTACCTCCGCTGCAGTTGGTGATCGCTAATGCGATCAAGCTCATAGCTGTAAGCTGATAGCTCATAGCAAATACTCTATTCAAACTTCTAAGCATGTCAACCTCCAAAATAGCTCATAGCTGTAAGCTGTAAGGAAAAGCTTATTTGATCGAATAAATTGGCTGATAGCTGAGAGAGACAATAATTTATAAAGAGGCCGGTCATAGAGTCAAAAAATTAGCTAATAGTTGAGGGCTGAGCGCTCACAAAAAATCCTTGTCTCTCGCCCAGTCGCTTGCGCTTCTTAGAGCCGCAGAGATCGCAGAGGGGAGATAGATGTGTTGTCCCGATGCTGAGAATGATGTATCGGGCCAACATTCCAGGCACCGTACGGTGCCGGCAATAACCACGCTTCTCCTGCTTCGAAGATGCATGGAGTGTGGCCGGAATTCGGCTTTCTCAGAATTCCGGTCATTATCATGATTGCCTTTCTCTGTGTACTCTGCGTCTCGAACGATCCCGTCACAACGGGTGAGTGGGCGGTGAATAAAATGGTTTGTCTTATTAAACATATTGTCCATAGCCTACGACATGCGAAGCTTCAGATACTGACTGCAATTCAGGAAATAAGCTCATAGCACATAGTTCATAGCTGTAAGCTGATAGGGATAACAATTTATTGGATTCATTGGGTCAGGAAACTAGTTCATTTTTCCCACTTCTATGAGCTTACAGCTATGAACTGTCTGTTACAAGCTGCTGGTAGAGCACGAGGCAGGACCGACGATCAATTTTTCCACTTACCTTTTTCGGAAGATTCTTGGCAAACCGAGCTTCAGAAGGAACCTTGTATTTTGGAAGCCGGTCTGTACAGTAACCAAGAATATTATTTTCACTACAATTATTGCGCACCGGCACAGCTAACACAGCTATCTTGTTACCCAGCAACTTGTCAGGCAAACCAATGACCACTGCTTCTACAAAAAGGCCGGATTCCATCAAAACATCTTCAACCTCGACTGGGCTGATGCGATGACCACCCACCTTCAGGAGGTCATCCTGACGGCCCACAAGAAAGAAGAAACCCTCATTATCCTGGTAGGCCCGATCTCCTGTGTGATACCATCCATTTGCAAGCGCCTTTTTTGTAGCTTCAGTTCGACGCCAATATCCCGGCATGATATTAGTACCACGGGCAACAAGCTCTCCAATTTCCCCATTTGCAGCCACGTCCCCTTGATCGTTTAAAACCATCAGCTCAACGCCAGGGATTGCCTTGCCAATTGACTCCATCTTATCTGAAAAGCATGTGGGCTCAAGGTAAGAAAGCCGAGCGGCCGCCTCTGTGGCACCGTACATTATAAAAATTTCTGTGTAGGATGGCAATACACGGCGTAATTCTTCTTTGATTGCCTTAGACATATGTCCACCGGCCTGGCTTACGTATCTGAGGGAGGTAAGCTTATCTCGATTAGAAGCAAGGGGTGAGCGGTGAAGAAGATAGGCGAATGTTGACGGGACACCTGAAAAACCTGTGACTTTTTCCGCAATCATCTCTTTCAGGACAGTGGCCGGAAAGGCAAACTGGTTGTTGATCACCACCGTCCCACCAACGGCAATGTGGGTGTTGAGGAGAGATTTACCCATAACATAGAAAAAGGGGAGAACGCACATCTGGATATCTTTGTCGGTAAGGCGCAGGTACTGGCAAATAGATGAGACATTATCCACGATGTTGCGGTGGGTCAGCATGACGCCTTTCGGGCCACCGGTGGAACCGGAGGTGTAAATGATGCTGGCGAGATCGAATGGTAATAGAGTTGGGAGGCGGGAGGCAGAAGGCGATGGGGAAGAACCGGCGGGAGGTAGGAGGCAGGAGGTAGGAGGCGATGGGGAAGAGACAGTGTCGAAGGAGATAGTTGAGAGTTGAGAACTGAGCGCTGAGAGCTCATGAGGCGACTTCAGGATGAGATGCACAAGGCCGAGTTTATGAAGATTTGAGGTAGAGATTAATTTTTCAAAACGTTTGTTGGAGATTAAAATCTTGGCTTCGAGGTCCTCAATGGCGTATCGGAGCCCTTCAGGCTTTAGATCTGAGTTGAGGGGTACAGCAACGGCTCCTGCTTTCATGATGCCATAGTAGCTGATGACGTATTCAACGCAGTTCTCCATGAGAAGAGCAATGCGGTCTCCTTTCCGCGTACCGATGGAGAGAAGGTATAAGGCGAAATTATCTGCGCGGCTGTTGATATCGGCATAGGTGGCGCGAACCTTCCCGTGGATAATGGCGACTTTGTCTGGATAGAGTCGGGTACTGCGCTCCAAAAAATGGTGCACAAGGGTTATTGATGGATCAATGGGAATGATAGGAGTTATAGAGTTTGTTGAGTTCATAGAGTTCATAGAGTTCATTGGGTCAATAAATTAGCTCATAGCTCATAGCTGAGAGCTGTAAGTGAATAACTTCGCCAAGTGATGGGCAAAATCGTTTATTGAGTCGAAAAGTCAGCTGATAGCTCTAAGCTCATAGCTCATAGCTGAATGCTCATAGCAAATACTCTATTCAAACTTCTAAGCATGTCAACCTCCAAAATAGCTGATAGCTCATAGCTCATAGCTGCAAGCTGTAAGGAAAAGCTTATTTGATCGAATAAATTAGCTGATAGTTGAGGGCTGAGGGCTCACAAAAAATCCTTGTCTCTCGCCCAGTCGCTTGCGCTCTTTAGAGCCGCAGAGATCGCAGAGGGGAGATAGATGTGTTGTCCCGATGCTGAGAATGATGTATCGGGCCAACATTCCAGGCACCGTACGGTGCCGGTAATAACCACGCTTCTCCTGCATCGAAGATGTGAGAAGTATGACCTGAATTCAGTAGTCTTAGAATTCCGGTCACAATCATGATTGCCTTTCTCTGTGTACTCTGCGTCTCGAACGATCCCGTCACAACGGGTGAGTGGGCGGTGAATAAAAAAATGGTTTGTCTTATTAAACATATTGTCCATAGCCTATGACATGCCAGATTTCAAATACTGACTGCAATTCAGGAAATCAGCTCATAGCTCATAGCTGAAAGCTCATAGCAAATACTCTATTCAAACTTCTAAGCATGTCAACCTCCAAGATAGCTCATAGCGGATAGCTGTAAGCTGTAAGGAAAAGCTTATTTGATCGAATAGATCAGGCTCATAGCTGCAAGCTGTAAGGATCGAACAAAGCAACTGAGTGAAACGATCTTGAAGAAAAATTATGGTGGAGAAACCTCCATTCCTGTGTTCTTGAAATGTTTAGTGTCAAATGTATGTATTTTCTTAACACCCAGGGTCTTAGCAAACTCAATTATCCAGGCGTCCACAAAATCAATATTTGTCTGCCCATAAAACCTTGTTGCCCCTGAAATAATAGCCTCATCCTGAACCTCTATTCCTGGAGTATGCAGAATCGCATTAACAAGTTCTGAAATTTGTTCACGGGACATTCGATAAAAACTTTCTAACTCCCACACCAGTTCCGCTACTACGACCGAAGGAAATAATATTTTAATCTTGCCCAACCGCGCCTTCTTGAGAAGAGCGTCGACGGACATAGCTTTGGCAGGATCGTCTTCGGTGAGATAGCGAACAAGGAGGTTGGTATCCACAACCACCCTGGTATCATCGCTCATCGTTCCTCACCTTTTCAGCAACGTGCTTCTTTGCGGCTGCCCTTATCTTGTCAAAATCGGCATGCGTAGCTTTGCCTTTTAGTATCCCTCGAAACTCACTTAATGTTTTCGCTGGTTTCAGAAGCACTTTGTCTTCTTCTGTCTCGAATATGATCACAGATCCCGGGTCCACCTTGAGTAATTTTCGTACCTGTAAAGGTATTGTTATTTGACCTTTTGAGGTAACTTTTGCAGTAATGGCCATTGTTAATTTCCTTACATACTATTTAAATCTTACTATCAGTATAGTCCTTACTTAATAGATAGTCAAGGAGGAGATGGGTTGGAAAATCAGTTCATAGCTGAGAGTTGTAAGCTGTGTGCTAACAGGAAAGCCATTATTGAGCTTGTATCTATTTAAGACCTAATTTCTTTCGCCCGTACTCGACTATCTCGGAATTTTGTGGGGTGTAGATTTTTTCGATCCCTTCTTCTCTGGGCACAACCCCCTGGCGGACCATGTTTGCTATTTCCCACACATAGGGGTGGAACTTCAGGCGCTCAAGGTGTACCTGGTTGGCGAACGCATTGAGCAAACAATTGGTCGAGTTCGTGTCTGTATTTGTGGGCGCCTCCCAACCAATGCTTTCGAGTTCTCCCTTAATCTTCTCTTCATCGTAATCGAAAAAGGCAAGGGGGTGAATGTTGGTAGGAAACCTGTCCTTATACAAATCGTAATAGGCAGGAGGTAGGAGGTAGGAGGCGACCTGCGAACGCAACTCAGGGGGAAGACTGGCCGACAAGGTTTTCTGATTCTGGCGGATCAGGGGGCCGTTTGTTTTCATTATGGCCGACTGGATAGGGGCCTGGCCAGGTGACCAGCCAAAAGCAGAAAGCGGAATCGACATCTCTATGGCCAACTTAAGGGTAAGGCTTTTAACAAAAGTGATACACGCCGTGCAGATAGAGCTTGCACGGAGCAGGGTTGCCGCGGAAAATATGTCCTCCTGAGCCGTGAGGCCGAAGAGGGACTTCATCAAGGGCCACGGTGGTTTAAAACTGATGTGATCAACCTGAAGTGCGTCGGTGACAGCCCGGATATTCTCGAAGGCAGTTGGTGAAACAAAGTGATTGTTGAATGTTAAGGCGAGAATTCGCAAGTCATAACGCTCACGTAAAAGCTTTAAGGTATAGCTTGAATCTTTACCTCCGCTGTATGCCATAATAGCATCGTAGGAGGGAGCTTTCCCCCTGGTGGAGGCCACAAGGTCGTCAAGCTTTTGCCGATAGTCAGCTTTCCTGGCGGGAGCCCTGGCTAACACAGGCTCCTCCTTTCGACAGTGGTTGCAGATGCCATCGGAATCGAATGTAATATTGGGGAAGGTTTCAGGGAGAATGCAGCGAGTACATATTTTTATGTTGGTTTCAGTTTTTTTCATCAAATTTCATCCTTGCTATGTATTTCCGGATATGAAGAATGTTTAAGGTAGGAGGTACGCTCCGCTTGAGGTAACAAAGTTTCAAAATATCCTCCAGAGTAGCAGCTGATAGCTGTAAGCTGTAAGCTCATAGTAAAAGCTGAGTTATTAACTTAGTGAAGCAATCAACCCAGAAAGCATTCTGTTAATCTCGTCTGCCTTCTCATATAATCCAAAATAAGTTTCTTCATCCAACCATTTTTTTCTTTCAAAGATATCAAGCATGGTTATAGTTTCATAAAGAGAACCGCGTGAAATATACAGGAATTGCTTAAACTCTTTCTTTGAAAATCGTCCTTTTCCCTCGGCAATATTCAAGGCGATTGAGGTACAGGAAGATTCGAGTTGTTCTATAAGCCGGTAATGCTTTCGTGGCGTTTTTATATTATCTATAACGTTTATTACCGAAATGGAAAATTCCATTGACTTTTGATAAACCATCAAATCCTCGAATGCAAACCCCATCTGATTCTTCCCTATGAGCTATGAGCTATGAGCTTTGAGCTTACAGCTATTACTTAGCTCTAAAGTCATACACTTTCACCTTCTCGGGCTCGATTATTGGGCGATATGGAAAGTTCTTGATGAACATTTCGTCCAGTAACTGTGTTGAGAGGATGCCGATGAGGCCCATATTTTCCCGCTCGCTTAGAAGTTGCCCATCCTGTCGACGCACCTTGGCCACCAGTTTTGCCACTTTTTCGGGATGGAAATACCCTTTTTCTTTAAGGCTTGATTCAGAAAGAAGATCATCAACATATTGCAAGTGTTGATCACCAAAGAAACACTTGCTTATAGGTGCACGGTACGGGTGTTTTGGTCTATTTGCAAGCTCAGGTGGAATCACGTCTTGAGCTGCTTCACGCAATATAAATTTCTCCTTGAGTCCCATGAGTCTGTAGGTTGGTGGTACCCTGGTAGCAAACTCAACAACACGATAATCGAGAAAAGGAAACCGGCCCTCCACTGCATGGGCCATGGCCATTCTGTCACCCTGGGATGAGAGGAGATAATTCGTCAGAAATATCGTACTTTCCGTATATTGGGCCCTGGAAAGGGGATTCCATGTCATAAAGTCTGGAGGCAACGAGGCTGCGAACCGGCCAAAAAAGTCGTTGGGTCGTTGGGTCGTTGGGTGAGATGGCCCTGAGAGAGTTGACAGCAGGGTCGAACTAAAGAAACCTTGTAAAAGAGCTGTGTTGTTCCAACGAATCATGTGGGAATATCCAGGAGAATCAACGAATGAGAGATTCTTGCGAAAAAATCCTTCAAGAAAGGCTCTTGATCTCGCGTCTGACTGTTGAAAAATATCAGGATAGAGTCTTTGGAGAAGCCTTGGCCGGGTTGCTGATGAAGGCTGCCGAGACCAGAAACGTCGTATTCTATCCTCTTTGAAGATGTCATACCCAGCAAAAATCTCATCAGACCCTTCCCCTGTCAACACTACTTTGTAATTATTTTCCCTTACCAGTTTTGAAAGTCGAAATAAGGGGACAGGGGCTGTCCGAAGAAGGGGGGTTTCGGTATGCCATAGTACGTCAGGAAAATCCTTTCCAATATCGACGTCAGTACAATGAATCATTTTATGGTCTGTTCCGATGGCCTGAACTGCCTTTGCCTGAAAAAAAGCTTCATCAAAACGGCTGTCTGCAAAACTTACTGAAAAAGTGCAGAGGTGATTGTTGAATATTTTCTTTACTATAGACGTTGTATATGTGCTGTCGAGGCCTCCACTCAAATAGCTTCCTACGGGCACATCAGCACGGAGACGAATGCGACAGGCATCTTGAAGAAGCCCTTTGAGTTCCTCCTTCCATTCATGGAGGGGCCGGTCACTATTCGTATTGTGCTCGAACGTGAGCTTCCAGTATTGCCTGGTTTTCATTCCATCAGCACCGATGAGCGCATAGTGTCCAGGCATAAGCTGTTGGATGCCTTCGAATGCTGTTTTGTCTCCAAATGGCGACCAGCAGGTAAAGATATCAGAAAGAGTCACCGGATCCAGGGTCCGGGGAATTGTCAGGTCTGCGAGGATAGCTTTTATCTCTGAAGAAAAGATAATGCGAGATCCTACTTTTGTATAAAAGAGCGGGCGGATACCCATGCGGTCACGGACAAGAAACAACTCCTTCCTGTTTTTGTCCCAAATTGCCATGGCAAATTGACCATTGAGGTCATTCAGCATCTCTGGGCCTTTTTCTTCATAGAGATGGAGAAGAACCTCTGTATCTGTGTTGGTATAGAATTTATGTCCACGTGCTTCAAGGTCAGGGCGTAACTCAATGTAGTTGAATGCTTCGCCGTTGCATACGATCCACAGAGCCTGGTCCTCGTTGTGAATCGGCTGGTCACCACCATGGAGGTCTATGATGCTAAGGCGGGTGAATGCGAGCCCTGCGATGTCATCCATGTATATGCCGAAAGCATCAGGGCCGCGGTGACGAATAAGCCCAAGCATCCTGCGAAGCATGGCCTCGTCTGGCTTGCGCCCTGAGAAGTCAATTATTCCTGCTATTCCACACATAGGTTAGTTAGTCGAGTTAAGGGAGTCTGTCGGGTCGTCGGGTCGTTGGGTCATAGGGTCATAGGGTCGTTGGGTCGTTGGGTCACAAACCATCGTTTCTCGCCCACTCATCCCGTCTTTGACGGGACTCGTTCGAGCCGCAGAGGGCGCAGAGGAAGGTGTATTTGTCAGCAGAATGGGAGAGAACATCATTCTGCTGAAACTCCTGCGCTTTGCGCGGCAGTCGAATAATTATTGGCAATCCTTGTAATGCCATCTCTGAGCAATGCTTCATTGAAGTTGATCAGAAGACCGAGTTGTTTGCCGGTAAGTCGAAGGTACGTTAGTAACTGTTTCTTGTGGACTGGCTTGATCTCTTCCACAGACTTCAATTCTACCACAATTGCATTTTCAACAATCAAATCTATACGGAAGGAATTGTCGGATATTTCATGCCCTTTGTAGTTCACACATATCGGCATTTCGGTGCAAACCTGAAGACCTCTTTCCTTTAGTTCTATTTCCAGACATTTCTGATATACCGACTCGAGCAGGCCCGGACCGATTTCTTTATGAACATCTATAGCTGCTCCAATCACCTTGGCGCTTACTTCGTTGAGATTCATACCCTGCAATGTAATGATTTGGTTACTCCGCACCGTCAGGTGCTGGAGATTGTCTGGAATCAGTCTGTCTCATGATTCCAGACAACATTGTGTCTGCCTTTCTCTGCGCTCACTGCGGCTCAAGCGAAGCGGGCGTGAGATACATTGATTTGAACAAATTCTAAAAACGATGAATTGATAGGGTTGAAACAAGCCTAGCTTACAGAACCTTCTGCGGTTTTTGGTTGCGAAAGTTTCCCAGTAATGTAAGATGTAATATTGATTATGGAATCGAGGTTCTCGGGGATGATTTCTTCATCTTCAACCTTAATTTCATACGTTTCCTCGATGAAAGCCACAAGCTCCAGGACTCCTGTGGAATCGATGACACCTGTTTCCAGGAGTGAATCCTCTGCTCTGAGCTTTATTGAATCATCGAAGAGAAAGTTCGTTGTGATAAATTCTGTTATTTGCTGCCTTATTGTTTCATTCATATATTCACCATAACTGAAAAAGTTCTACCAACATTATCGAATTATTCTTTCAAAAATAAAGCTATACTTTTGTATTGACTCAACGACTCAATGACCCGACAGACCCAATTAACCCCATAAATTGTTATCTCTACCAGCTTTCAGCTATGAGCTATGAGCTGATCTATTAAATAAGCTTTTCCTTACAGCTTTCAGCTTAGAGCTATGAGCTTTCTATTAAATAAGCTTTTCCTTAGAGCTTTCAGCTTAGAGCTATGAGCTATGAACTTACAGCTATGAGCTATTTTGGAGGTTGACATGATTAGAAGTTTGAATAGAGTATTTGCTATGAGCTATCAGCTTACAGCTATGAGCTATGGACTATGAGCTATGCGCTGATCTATTGACTCAATGACCCTATAGACTCTATAAACCATGTTATCTTGCTCCTTCCCTGAGGAGAACCACACCGATGGTTCTCAATATTATCTTGAGATCGAGAAGGATAGACATATTCTTCAGATAATAGAGGTCGAATTCAAGTTTGTGTATGGCGTCATCAACTGAATCACCATATTGATAGTTAATCTGAGCCCAACCGGTTAAGCCTGGCTGGACACTGTGCCTTACAAAGTAATACGGGACTTTCTCTTCAAGCATGGTAACGAATTCTGATCTTTCAGGTCTGGGACCCACAAAGCTCATATCACCCTTAAAGATGTTCCATATCTGTGGGAGCTCATCGATATGGGTCAGGCGAAGCCATTTACCCACCCTGGTTACGCGGGGATCTTTATAAGAGGCCCATCTGGCGCCGTCTTTTTCCGCATTGTGCTGCATTGATCTGAATTTATAAATGGTGAACGTCTGGTTGCCTTTCCCAATTCTTTCCTGGGTATACAATACAGGGCCCGGGCTATCAAGGCGAATGGCGATTGCTACAAGACCTAACAGAGGTGATGTTACAGCAAGAACAATGGCTGCCACTGCCATATCCATAAGACGCTTAATCTTTCGAATATACTCCTTGTGGAGGAGATAAAATCCATCAGAAAAGAGAAGCCACTGATCTGCAATGTTTTGCACCGGTATCCTGCCTGTGAGCCGCTCGACAACATTTGGCATATCCTCTATTTCAATGCCCTTGAGGCGAGCATGGAGTATGTTCCGAATTAATGACAAAGGCCTGTTTCTGGGAATGGCCATAATAGCGCGATCTACCCCAACCTCCTGTGCAATCTCCTCAAGCTGGTCGCAGGTCCCGAGAACTCTTGGTGAGAAAGATAGCCCAATCTTTTCGGGGTTGTCATCAACGAACCCTTTAACATCATATGGCGAAAATCGGGACTTGAGGAGTTCATGCAATGCCCTTCCCGATTGTCCGGCCCCCAGAACAAGAACAGGAATTTTAGCCATGGCGGGCTGAAAAAAGACAGAGTAGGTCAACCGCCACCCGTTCAGAAGAATCCATGTGATAACCATGTGGATAGCCATGATACCCCTTCCATACCAACCGTATGGCACTAAATAGAATATAAAAATGGATACAATCCCTCCGGCACATATGGCAAAAGCGCTCCTCAGTAAAGTTTCCACAGATCGAAATAGCCTGGATAAATTGTAGAGATCAAAGATATACAGGGCAGTTGGATATACGAAGAGGGTAACAAAGATCACCCATGTATAGAAAAAAACTGGATCCACGGGCTCACCAAATCTGATCAGAGAAGCCAGGCAATGTGCCAGAGTCAGAACAAAAATATCTCCAAAAATGAGGAACCATCGCTGTTTGGGATGCCCAAAAAAGATTTCCCCCCTATTTGATATTCTTTTCTTCGTATCGCTTTTTCTGGCAGATTCTGATCTATCTTCATCATAAGAAGACTCTGACTCAGAAACTATCAGATTCGTAACCTGCTCGACAGTGTTATCGTTCGCTTTATTCATTTGTCTCTGTGTTTCTTTTTTTGCGCCTATAGGTACCGGTAAATAAGCTCTGGTATATAGAGCCGCCTCTTGTTAAAGACAATGCCGAGAATATTACCGCCACTCTTGAGAATCTTTTCTTTCACACTCAGGGCAACGTGCCACCTGGTTTTTTCTGCCTCAACAACAAGAATTACCCCGTCGAGACGGGATACTATGGCAGGGCCATCAGGAAACATAGATGCCGGGGGTGAGTCTACAATAATTAAATCGAATTGATCCTTTAAGGATTCCCAGAAATCACCACGTTTCGCATAATCGATGGTCTTTGGAGTAACCATGGTCCTCCAAAAAAGAGGCATAACATAAAGACTGCTCTCTTCAACACGGGCTAGGGTTAGTCCAAGCTGACCCTCTCCATCTTGAAGGTCAGCTTGGGGCTTAAGTGTTGAGTAAACATGCAAATCTGGCCGACTTCTATCGAGATCTATGAGAAGAACAGATTTTTCCAAACGCAACGATGCAACCCGTGCCAATTGCCGTGCAATGGTGGACGTTCCCTCGTTTGAACGGGAGCCTACGAAAAGGACAGTACGCCGGTCAGTGTCAGGTAATGCCGCTGTGATAGTCTGGTAGAGGTCAATCATCTCCTGCTCCATATCCATTTCTGATTTGGCTGAATCATGTGTTGGATTAACATCAACGGGCACCCTGGATGAAATCATTAATCTCCGAATGGCTGACAAAACTGGAAGGTTGAGACGCCTCTCAGCGCTCCACGGTGTAGTCATGCCCGGAGCAATGAATTCGAGGAGAAAGGCGATGGCAAGACCCGCAGCAATACCTCCAAAAAGTCCCATGAGTATAACCACTAACTTGTTTGCTTTGCCTTGCTTGGGTAAAGAACTTGCAACAGCTTTCTCAACGATAGTGATTGCCACCATTTTTCGTCGGTCCATGTCGTCCATAATCATGGATTCTTCCAGCTTCCGTGAATAGTTCTGATAGTTCTGTTCTTGCAAGGCTGCCTCGCGTTTTGCTCCCTGCAATTCAAGGGCGCGGGTCTCAAGGGATTGCAATGCGGCTTCAACCTGTCCGAGCTGGCGCCTCGCGTTATCAGCCCGAACTCTTGCCATGTTTAATTCACCTTCTGCCTTATGAATTTCTGTTTGTCTGATTTCTTCTGATTGCTTCTTGAGGGATTCTTTTACTGCATCCATTTCTTTGCGAACATTTTGAACTGGCACGGTCCCATCAATATATCTTCCCATTACTTCCCGCTCTCTCTGCTGAAGCGCTATCAACTGTGCCCGTATCTCAGGTGGAACCTCAGGTGCCCATTTCGGGTTTTTAATCATAGCGACCTTTTGTTCCAGTTCGTTTACCTGGCTTTGCGCTGCCTTGAGATTTGTATCAAGAGTGCTTCGTTGCTGAATCAGCGCCGTTTTTTGCTCTTCAAAGGAGAAAACGCCGTACTTCTGTTTAAGGCTGGCTAACTTGGTCTCTGATTCTTTCAATCTTTCCTGAAAAACTTTTTCCTGGCTTTTCAAAAACGGGGTGCTGTCTGTGCTGAATACCTCAAGATGCTTTATCTTTAAAGCATCAACGAGCGTGTTTACCACATTTGCGGCAATGTAAGGATCAGGATGGGTAAATGCGATCTGTATCATGCTGGAACCCTGGATGTTGTTAACGCTGAGGTTCTCCTGAAATAAATTTATAGCTAAATCATCCGGCGATATACTGCCGGGGATGGCTTTGCTCAAGACAGGAAAAATCTTCTCTTGACCGACTGTTTTTATTACCGTATTGATGAGGTCCCTGCTGGTAATCAGGCTCATTTCAGCTCTCATAATGGTTTCGGGTGGAACAGAAAATCCTCGACCTGTATCTCCACCCACTTCGGGCCGAGACGTAAACTCCCTTCCAAGTTTGACCAGCAACACAGATTGAGACTCATAGACTCTCTTTAATGAAAATGCATATAGAGTAACTCCTGCGCTAATGATCAGAAAGGTTATCAGGATTATGTACTTGTGCTTGAATATGATAGTCAGGATGTCCCTGGCGCTGCTCAGGTCAAATGGCTGATGACTTTGTTCCATTTATCTCACACAGATATCCGTTTATTTGCTGGCAATACTTGTGGTGTTGTCGATTATACCGGGAAAGAAATAATCGGTATCATTTTGCATATCGAATACCATAACACTCGTTACGAATAATGGCAACAACACAAAAGCTAAATCTAAAATGTCTGGACAAAATATTTCCAGGCTACCGCCATTACCCCTGACCAGCATCATTCAGGAATTTTGGAAAAATAATCCCAACTATCTTTTGTTACCCCCCGAAAGTTGCCTACCAGATTACAATTCGTTCGCTATTATACCATACAATTCTATCTTCAATCATATCGGCATCTATTTGCAACTTCTTTACCATGTTAGTCTCAATTAGTTCTTTACATTAGTTGTCGATGTTATCATGCATTCTATGTGCCAGATGATTCATTCTCTTTGCAAAAGGGCAGAAACCATTTTAATGACATGCCGGTACCTCAATACAGATCCCGTATTTCAAGTTCTAAATTTCTATCATAACCACTGAAGATCATCTTTTCAACTACGCTGTATGTCTGTAGTGCTACAAATTTTGGAGACAACGGACAGAGGAAAAGCAAAACTGCATTCTTTGCGCAATACCAGACAGGTATTGGTGATTCTGACATAAATAACCGATGTCAGCCATTTATATTATTATCTGGAAATATTTGTATATTCCCGAGATATATCGTAAATACTTCTCTGCCACCTGAACTCTGGGACCACTTCAACCCGGAGGTGTCTTGAACAATAACTCGTAAAGCATTCCGTGAACGTTTGCCTTATAACAGAGATTTCCCTGCCTCAATCAAGGAAGTCTTCGACAAAAAACAAGATCAGGATGGGTTTCTTTATGGCAATCAGTGCGGTCAAAAACTCAAGAATGGTACCACCAGGGGCAACCATCTTGTTGAAGGAACCAGAGGATATTTGCCTGCGTGCTCTTCGTGGTACCCGTGAAGGCAAACAACGCAGGCAGACCTTTGATGACGAAACCGTTCTTAAGCTGTGGAAATCTTAATCCCCATATAGCATGGCTATGGCAGGTAAAACAAACCTTATTGTATGGTCAACGGTCTGGCTGCTGATGCTGATCCAATTTTGTTGGTCACCCTTAACGTATAAGAGGCAGAAATACCCGGCACATATCCATTCGGTTTCGGTACAGCAAAAACAGCCGAGCTTTTACCGGTCGCCGGGTTCATAGACCAGGAAATAATTCTACAGCTTCGTGGATGACCACCCATTTGATCCTCGAGATAGATTTTTCCCTTTTTTGAACCAAAGTAATCCCCTGCTATCTCTATTTGATTGCCCGGAAGTCCTGAATCAGAACTGAAAGATATATTTTCCGGTTCCTTAATGGTGAATAGATTCTCTTCTAAGGTGATATAGGATTTTTGTTGTTTTGGTTGTATCTTTATCTGATATGGTCCCGGAATCATGGGCTTCTTTATCTCAAAGAGGATTGAGGAATCGCTCCAGGTTATGATCTTTGCCTGTACATTTCCGATAAAGACCTTTCCCTTTTTGTCGCCAAAGCCAGAGCCGGTTATGGTTACCCTGGTGCCAATGGTACCGGTATCACGAGAGAGCGACCCATTGAGGTTAAAGGTGGCAGTAAGATTGATAGGTGTATCTTGAACAGTAATTGTACAGGCACCAGTGCCTGAACAGCCACCACCTGACCAACCGGCAAACACCGATCCTGCATCTGGCGCAGCAGTAAAGATCACCACAGATCCTTCGTCATAGTACTCACCACAGTCAGTTCCGCAAAAGATGCCAGGGCCGTTTACCGTGCCCGTTCCTTTACCTGATTTGACCACTGTGAGTGCTCGTTGAATAGCCAGTGTAGCAGAGGTAGCCTTGTTGGAATATGAAGAATCTCCACTCGCGTTGAATGCCCTCACCCTATAGGTATAACTGGTATTCGCCAGAAGCCCTGTATTGCTCCATTCTGTCGTGTTTGCACTCACTGTCTTGACAAGTGCAAAATTCGAGCACCCGGAACCTGTACATCGCTCAATCTCAAAACCCTGCTCATTGGTGGAATTGTCAGTCCACTGGAGGTCTATCTGGTTGGCGGACACTGCGGTGGCCTTCAAATTGCCCGGGGCCGCAGGAGATAAAGGTTGTGCGGCGTTTTTATATGCAATCGTCCACCTGCCGAAGTAGACACATGAATTAATTTCGGAATAGGCAATGTTAAAATAGCCGCCTTCCCCCCAACCGGTACCCCAGCTGTTTTTCACGATAAAGTATCCGCCGCCGTTAACTGATGGATCATCCTTATATCCTACAACCAAAACAGCATGTCCACCGAGCCGTTTTCCTGTTGTATATTCATACACTCCGTTTTTATATGAGTAGAAATCATTATATACGTCCAGAGTCGTTACGAGGGGGCCATACATGTGAAGGGCATTTTTAATGGAATCAACTGACACTGAAGAGTTGGTGATATATAACCACGAGTCAATTCTGGAGGTAAAGTCTTCCCACCCGGGCAGTGCGTAGCTACATGAATCATCACTCGATGTTGCGGTGTAGGGAAAATATGATTCAGGCGGCAACCCTGTGTTGCGAATATAGTTTGATGCTGAGCCAATGTACCCACCATTGCAGCTCCCTGCTCCTGAACACGAAAGAAGAATCTCCTCGGCACGGTTATCATCGAACCCGGGGGTGTTGTCCTTGATCAGATTATAGGATTCGAGTGCTGCTGCAGTGGCAAAAGCCCAGCAACTGCCGCAATTACCCTGGTTCCTGACAGGTGTCACATAGTATCCGCCGTTTGCTCTCCAATCCAGGGCATCCGGGAGATCCACAAGGGGCTCATGAAGGAAGAAAACCATTTCCATTTCAGCCGCTGCAGGATCAGTTTCATCCGGTTTAATAAGACCCAACCGGAGCTTCTTTTCGCGGTCGCTCAATTTGGAAACAGACGTTTCGCCGGCAATCCATCTTGCGCCTTTTTTGTCTATTGCTGACCTTATTTCATCCAGTTTACTGGCAGAGGCTGCTGTCACTGTCAAAAAAATTGCACCGGTAATGAATATTAGTGACCCACACAGAATTTTAATCTTTTTCCATTTCATATCAGTATCTCCCGGTTGTTAATGACTAATCTTTACAATGACCTGGCTTTTGTTGCAGTGACTGATATCAATTTTCCGAGGTTTCATTACCATCGGGCCTTTGGGCTGACAGGTAGTGTCTCGGAGGTCGATCCCAAAAATAACCTTAATTGATATTACAGAGCTTTGATCGAAGTGGCAATATTATTATCCCAGATTTTCCACCAGGGTGAGTATCTGTGTTAGAAATTATTCGCAAACATGCAGATTGTGTGATCGCGATACTGGGAAGAAGCCAAAAAAATGATTTTCTCCATTAAGAAGCCGGTCTGATGCGAAAAAAACTTTCACTTTCGTCGCTGCCGACTTTAACTCCGTGACCCGTCTCAAGGATAACCCTGACCTTGCATTCAGTGTGTGTTTCTTCTGTAACCGGCACAGTCCAGATAAATTTTCCTGCATTTTCGACAAAGCCCTTGATTTTCTTCCATTTTCTTCCCCCGTCAAGAGTATAGGAAAACCTTACCCTTGGTGCGTCATGGGTTACAGCATATGTTGTCCACTGAATAGTCTGGGATGAGCCCGCAACCACTTCCTGTCCTCCATTGAGAGAAGTCAGTTTCACAACCTTTATGGCGAATGTCCCTATCGATTTGGCTGAAGCTATCTTTTTCCCCTTCACATTATAGCCAACAATCCTGACCTTACATCTTTCCAGATTCCTCGCAAGGGCAGGGATCTGCCATTGATATCTGCTGCCTGTAACACCCCTGGCGATAGATCTCCATGTCAGCCCATTCAGGTAGGAAAGGTCAAATTTAACAATGTCAGGGGTAGCTTCCCAAACAATAGTCCAGGTAGATCCGGCAGAAAGCGTTTCCCCTCCACTGGGGGATGTTATGGTAATGTCAGGTCTACCCCCGCTAACAAGGTTAAACGTGGCAGTCACAATTACGTTTGCGCTCATCGTAACAGTACATGTGGGCGTTGTGCCGGAACAGCCACCTGACCAACCCACAAATGAAGAGCCTGCATCAGGGGTTGCAGTAAGGGTTACGACAGTACCTCTGGCAAAGCTTAAACCAGAAGGATTATTTGAGACGGTTCCCGTACCAGATCCTGATCTGTTTATGGTCAGGGTATACTTTGTAGTATCTGCCTTGAAGCTTGCTGATATGGTGTGGTTTGCTGTTACATTACTGAAGGTATAGGTGCTTACTGCTCCCACTGATGATCCGTCTACAATAACGCGATCGATGCTGTACCCTGTGCTGGGTGTTATAGTGAAGGACCGGCTTGCGTTCCTGCTGACCGTTACTGTGCCAGCGGGTGAGATGGTGCCTCCAGTTCCGGCAGAGGCAGTGATGGTATAGGTGGTGGTATCTGCCTTGAAGCTTGCTGATATGGTGTGGTTTGCTGTTACATTACTGAAGGTATAGGTGCTTACTGCTCCCACGGATGATCCATCTACAATAACGCGATCGATGCTGTACCCTGTGCTGGGTGTTATAGTGAAGGACCGGCTTGCGTTCCTGCTGACCGTTACTGTGCCGGTGGGTGAGATGGTGCCTCCAGTTCCGGCAGAGGCAGTGATGGTATAGGTGGTGGTGCTGTTACCTTCCTGTGTTACTGTAAATGTATTTTTCGCTATAGTGGAACTGGCTGTTCTGGAAGATGAATCGCTATTAGCATTAATGGAATAATATACCGTACCATTCCCGGTTCCGCGACTCCCTGAGGTGATAGTCATCCACGAAACATTACTGCTGGCATTCCAGGAACATGCAGACTGCGTGCTCACATTAATAGAGCCGGTTCCTCCTGATGCAGGAAAACTCTGACCTGGAGGCGAAATGGAATATCTGCATGTACTTGTGCTTACCTCGTTGGAATAGGTACTCTCGAGATTTGACGTGTCGTAGGCAGTAACTGCAAAATAATAGGTTCGCCCATCGGCAAGGCCCGATACTGTAAAGGTTGTAACCTTTTTAGCGTCGATTGACCAATCATAGACACGAGATGCTGTACCATAATAAATTTTATAACCTGCTATGTCCGGCTCCGGGCTTGCGTTCCAGGCAAGCCGTACATCCGCTGCATGCCCCGTTCCCATGAGCACCACGAGGGCAAGACTCATCATAAAAGTTAACTGCAGAAGATTTCTGATTAAATTATTCCTATTATTACAGTATGTTAGAGCTTTTAATACGGGCAAAACAACGTCCTCTGATAAAGTTTCTGACCCTCTCCAGAAAGAATTTCTGTAATCCTTCTTTTCCGCATGTGTAATTGGTTTCGCAAGCAAGGCCTGTGCCAATGCAGCTATGAGTGATATTACTTCGATATCATTGATGTTTTATATTACAAATCCATTTTGTTCTCGAAAGAGCGCATGGTTTCAATAACATATTGCCTGTGGCGAATGTAGGAATTTCCCTACATCCATATGTTCTTACACCTAAGTTCCTAATTTATCATTATAAATGGTGAAAACCGTTCACAACCGGGGAGGGAATGTTGAGGAATTGTAATGCTGGTGAATGGCCCAAACAGGCCATTTTGTATTTTTTTGTGCCTTTAATGAAAAAAGTCGATCAGAGCCTGGATCGCTCTACCGCGGTGGCTTAAGCGATTTTTTTTCTCCATGGGAATTTCGGCAAGGTATCTGTTCAGCTCAGGGACAAAGAAGACAGGATCAAAACCAAAACCATTCTGGCCGTGCTTATCCATACCGATAATCCCTCTCAACTCGCCATAGAAAACATAGCACCGTTCCCTTTCGGGCATATAGAAAGCGAGGTAGGCCTTGAAAACAGCAGCCCGCTCATCCCAGGGGATACCTTCAAGTTCTGAGAGCAGCCTGGCAATCCTCTCATCATCATTCTTGCCGTAGCGAGACGAGCGAACCCCCGGTCTTCCTCCCAGCGCCTGTACCTCAAGGCCAGAATCATCAGCCAGGGTGTGCATGCCGAACCTGTCGCCTATTTTCCTGGCTTTTTTCAGGGCATTCTCAATATAAAGGTCGCTGTCTTCTTCAATGGGGACCCTGTCTTTGTAATCACGCAATGAGTAGAAATTGTCGAAACTATGTTCCAGGAGGGCCTTGATTTCCCGGAATTTTCCCATGTTTTCTGTTGCGATAATGATGTTTTTCACGCCGGAAACATTGGCCCCAGGGCAATCTTCTGCTGTCGGGTGATTTCATTGATCCCCCTGTGCGCATACTGATACATGACATCAAGCTGCTCTTTTGAGAATGGGGTCTTTTCTGCAGTACCCTGCACCTCTATGAGCTGGCCTTTTCCGGTCATCACAAAATTCATGTCCACTTCTGCCTTCGAGTCTTCTTCATAGGAAAGGTCAAGAAGGATTTCTCCGCCAACAAGCCCCACACTGATTGCCGCTACCGAGTCGCGCAGGGGTATCTTCTGGATCACCCCCCTCTTTTTGAGGTTCCACAGGGCATCGACAAGGGCCACATAACCCCCGGTGATGCTCGCCGTCCTTGTCCCGCCGTCAGCCTGGATCACATCACAATCAACCCAGAGCGTTCTTTCCCCGATTATGTCGAGATTTACGATTCCCCGGAGCGCTCTTCCGATAAGCCTTTGAATCTCATGGGTCCGTCCGCCAACGCGCCCTGTTACCGACTCACGGACTGACCTGGTGTGGGTTGACCGCGGCAACATGGAGTATTCAGCGGTAAGCCAGCCTTTCCCGGAGTTTCGCAGAAAGGGGGGTACCTTTTCCTCCACACTCACCCCACAAATCACCTTTGTCTCTCCCATCTCTACAAGTACAGAGCCCTCGGGATACTTAAGGAAGCTCTTGGATATCTTCAGTTCTCTTATTTTGTCATTCGGTCTGTTGTTATCTCTCATCCTTCATACCTCGCTTAAAATACCTTTGCATACCTTCGTGGAGCCGGGCAAACACCTCAAGCGTTTTCTCGGGTGTAAAGCTTATTTTCAGGAAAACACCGGGCATGTCAACCCCGAGCAGCGGGAAAAGAGGGAACTCTTTGATCCCCTTATCAAACACAGAGGCGAGCGATGATGACAGCTCCCGCGATTCATTCGCGTAAAGGGCAGGCAGTTCATCGATGGCCAGTATAGTGCCCTTCCCTCTTTTTGCCCTTGTGATCGCCACCATCACCTGGTCTTTCTCGCCTACGCCAAAATCCATGGCTAAAAAGGCCGAGGCTTTTAACTTGTTGATACGATTGACTATTTCCACGTGTTTTTCGATGTTGTCCGCCCCATCAAATATGCTTATTCTGTACCCTTTCGCACCGAGGTACCTTTTCAATTGATCCCAGGCAACACCATCTTTTGCCCCGAGACGATAAAATACAATATGTTCGTTCCCATGGGAATAGAAAACTGGTGCAAAGAAAAAAATAACTATGAGAATGAATGTTTTTATGCGCACAAAGCATTACCCTTTATAGCTATTGGAAGCTTGCATGCTTGCTTAAACCAGAGGGAAGAAGGAAGCCCGGTTGCCATTCACGCATTTTCCGCTCCGCCTTTCGTGTTCCACAGTTGTCTTTTCCCATGACCCTTTACCTATAACCTGGCTTTTTGATACATTTCAACATTTCAAGAACGTCCCCGAAGTTTTATCGGGTTTCCATGATGTAGTGTTCCAAACTAACGGCGGCCAGTGCGCCATCTCCCACCGCTGTGGTTATCTGCCGCAGAGGCTTCTTTCTCGCATCCCCGGCAACATACAGGCCTGCTGTTTTTGTGGCCAGGTTTTCATCAGTGACAATAAAACCTGCCCCATCCCTCTCCACAAGGTTACCAAGGAACTGTGTATTCGGTCGGGCACCCACATAGACAAACACACCATCAACCTTTACGCGGGAGTGCTCATGGGTTTTTGTATCTTCAATCAGTATGGATTCCACCTGATCCTTTCCTTCAATTTCAACAGGAACCTTGTTCCACAGAAATTCCATTTTCTCGTTTTTGAATGCCCTGTCCTGGATGATCTTCTGCGCCCTCAGTTGGTCTCTGCGGTGGATCACGTACACTTTGCGAACTATGTTTGTCAGGGCAAGGCCTTCCTGGATTGCCGCATCGCCACCGCCGATAACTGCCACATCAAGGTTTCTGAAAAAGGCTCCATCGCAGGTGGCGCAGTATGAGACACCCCTGCCTACAAATTCCTCCTCTCCCGGAATGCCCATCTTCACAGAAACAGTTCCGGTGCATACGATCACCCCGAGGGATTCCATTGAATCTGCGCCAGCTTTGATGATAAATCTATCTCCCTCACTGTTGACCTCTTCAACCTCCATAAACTCTTTTATGGGAAGACCAAAGCGTTTTGCCTGTTCAGCCATCTTCTGCATGAGCTCTGGGCTTGATATGCCTCCGGGAAAGCCGGGATAATTTTCAACATGTTCATAGTTCATCGGTGTGCCGCCCATGACCCCTTTTTCTATGAGCACGGATTCTACCCCTGCTCTCATCAGGTAAATACCTGCAGTCAATCCCGCGGGACCTGCCCCTATGATTATTGCCTCATGGAATTCGCCCACTTCAACCTCCTAAGATCCGTAACGCGTGACGCGTAATCCGTGATTGATATTCTTTAAAAACCCGTTACGCGTTACTTATCACGCGTCACAGCTTTTGCCGCTATTTTAAGCAATCCCCATTTAATATTCAAATAGTTTTTCCTTGACACAAATGCCGGACGTGGGCGATTTTAGTAAAAAAATCAGAAAAGGACAAACACCATGAGCGAACCACACACGCTATACAACGTAAACAACCATGTTGCCATAATCACCCTGAACAGGCCAAAGGCAAAAAACGCTTTCAGCACCGAGATGATATCTCTGTGGCAGGAATACCTGGAGGAGGCAAGAAAGAATGATGAGATACGGGTTATCATTGTCACAGGCAAGGGCGACACCTTCTGTTCTGGCGGGGATATACGAGACATGGCAGAAGGCAAGCTGAAATCGTGGGACATGAAAAGATTTCTCTGGGATGGGGTTCACCGCATTGTTTTGACCCTTGAAGATCTGGACAAACCGGTTATTGCCGCTATCAACGGCGCTGCTATGGGTGCTGGCATGGACATGGCCATCATGTGCGACATGAGGGTATGCTCGGACAGGGCAAAACTGGCTGAATCCTACATAATGATGGGCCTTGTACCCGGTGACGGCGGAGCGTATTTTCTGCCCAGGCTCACAGGCGTTTCCAAGGGCCTGGAGCTTCTGTTAACGGGGGATGTTATAGATCCTGAGGAGGCATTGCGGCTCGGGATTGTGAATCGTGTCGTTCCTCACGAAAACCTTATGGAAGAAACGATGAAGCTCGCTGCAAAGATTGCCGCCAAACCGCCCCTTGCAATTAGAATGATGAAGAGAGCCGTCTATCAGGGACAGACCAGCACATTGCGTGCCCACCTTGACTACATCTCTTCCCAGATCTCACTCCTTTCAGAGACACACGACCACATGGAGGCAGCAACAGCATTCCTTGAAAAACGCACGCCTGTGTTCACAGGAAAATAAAACCTGCGGGGACGCTCTTGAAATGTTGAAATGTTTTCCCCTGGATAAAATTATCCATATTTTACCACGGTTAGACACAGAGAAAAGCAGATCTCCCGCCTGCTTCGCCCGGGCACACAGAATACACAGAGACGGTTCTCTTCTTTCTTTCCAGATTTTACAAAAAGGCCTGAATAAGGCGGGATCGCGCGCCATGCACTGAAAGCATTCCCTCCAATGTATAGCAACAGAAAAGGATGCATTAATCTGAAAGCGCAGCGGCCTCGGACGAACGCATGTGACCGTGCATGAGGAGATAAGCTTGTACAGGCTGACGACGAAATATGGTCATCCAAAAGTCTTCAGAAGTTCCATAGCCTTTTTGGCATGTTCCGGCTGAAGACTGCCAACACCGCAGCTTGTGGTAACGATGAGGTTCTGCAGCCCCTCAGGACCGACCTTATCTATCATTAGGGACTGAAACTTCTCCATAAGGTGTTCCATATCTTTTGGAGTAGCTTTCATAACCTCCTCGGATGAAGGCACAATACCCGGGGCAATCCTGCCTCCCCCTTTGATAAACCTTCGTAAATCATCGTCAAAGTAGAAGATTGTGTCCAGATAATTAAAGGCATCATAATTGATGATATCCACCTGTGCATTGAGAAGAACTGACCAGTCAGTATTGCCGCAGCAATGGATACCCCTGATGCCAGGTATGTCCCCGAGCACATCATTGAATATGCCAACCGCCTCCTCTCTGGAGATGGAAACATAGGCAGAACCAAAAGAGACCATATAGGGCTCGTCAAAAAAAATTATGATCCCCTTGTCAGGAAATTGCCCTTTTATTGTGGCGATCATCCACTGAGCTTTCATGTGAATGGCTTTTTTGATGATATCAAAATACCCGTAGTTGTAAATAACGGCCTTTCCGGTTTCATCTTTCAAACCAAGTCCCATGCTGAACGGACCGGTAATCTGAGTCTTGATGAATCTGACGGCACTGGTTCTCTCCCTGAGACGATCGAGAAACCTGTAGAAACCAGGGGCAACCTTTTCAGAAATCTGAAAGGCCTCGAGGTTACCGCCCTGAACATTGTCATAGAACTCTTCTATCCCCTCGGCGTTCTCCGTATCCATGATGGCTGACCCTTCATTTTCATTTACAACCACACACGGTATGCCTTCGAGAAAAGGGATATACATGTTCTCATAGGGTGCACGTTTTGGCAGTTGCGGCCAAAAAGGGATTTCTGGGCATGTTTCGAATATTATATCAATCGCTTCATCTACATCTGTAAAAGGAAAACTGCCAATACCGGAAACCATAAAGACTCCTTAAAACGGGCATCGAGTGATGGGCAAGATAAAAATCATTCGCTTAGCTCCTGCCGCTGGGAAATTATAATCTGTCATCGGAAAAACTTCAATTGTGATTTATTTTTCACGATTCCCGCTCTTGTTCCGCGTTATCTTAAACATTTCAGCTCCTGTTCCCTATCAAGTAACATCTCTGATTAACCCCGGGCAGATTCAACAGTTTGATCGGTTCTGAGACGGTCCAGAAAAGATGCTTATTTCTTAGGGAATACTTTTTTAATGGTGTTCCTGGGACCGATTATGCCCGGGTTCACAGCCGCTCCCGGGTGGTTGACAGTCGTGATATTACTGCTATTATTATAGTATGAGGATTTAAATAAAGGTTATCGGGAATAAGAAGATAGCCTTTAAAAAGGAGGTACATATGCTAATACCGACAAGAATCCTTGTACCTACCGATTTCTCCCAGTATTCAGACACGGCCCTCTTATACGCTCTTGATATTGCCCAGGAGTACAAAGCTCAGGTCTACATTCTCCATGTGGTTGCTGATAGGATCGGTCACACCATAGACGACTACGGACTGACACCCCGATCAATCAAACAGATGGAAGCAAAAATGATTAAAGGGGCCAGAAATAAGCTTCAAAAACAGATCGACAAGTTCCCACAGACCAACACCCTGGAAGTCTTTAGTGAAGTAGTGATTGGAAATCCTTCCGAAATCATTTTGAATACCCAGAAAGACAAGAAGATTGATTTGATTGTCATCTCGTCACTGGGCAAAACTGGTCTGGCACAGTATTTCCTTGGCAGCGTGGTTAGGAATGTTCTCAAGGGCTCAACCTGCTCTGTGCTGTTAACAAAATAACGGGGGATTATCATGGCAGGCTTTGGTTCCTGCAGGATGTCAACAGGATCGGCAATTCCAAATTTATCCGCATTCTTTTATTTGAAAGGAGGGACAGGATATGCTACGACCAACAAAGATTCTTGTTCCAACCGATTTTTCAGAATATTCTGACAAGGCTCTGAAGCAGGCGCTGGATATTGGGAAACAGTACAATGCCAAGGTATTTCTTTTTCATGTAGTTTCTGGAGAGATTCAACGTTGCGTGGGAGATATATGCCTGGGTGATGATATTATCCGTCAAATTGAGACCCAGCTAAAAAACAAGGCGCAGGAGGATCTCCAAAAACAGATGAATAAATTTCCTCAGTCCAAAGAGGTATCCGTTGCCATGGATATTGGCCATGGAATACCCCACGAGGCTATCCTTAGGGAGGCAGAAGACAAAGGAATCGATCTCATTGTCATTGCGTCCCTCGGGAGATCTGCCATAGCAAGGTTTCTCATAGGAAGCGTTGCACGAAATGTTCTCAAAGGAGCCAAATGCCCGGTACTTCTCACGAAGTAGTTCAGGATTGAGAGAGTAAGGTTGTAGATTAAAAACACATATTGCCAATCCCCCTATTCGTGTTTACCTTTAAGCAACAGGGTCGAGCTTTAAATCTCCCCCATTTCAGAAAAGGAGCATCCATGAACAAGTTAGCCAATGAAAAATCAGCTTACCTCCAGCATGCTGCACATCAACAGATCAACTGGCATCCCTGGGGAGATGAACCCTTTGAAAAGGCAAAACAGGAAGACAAACCCGTTTTTTTGAGCTCGGGGGCAATCTGGTGCCACTGGTGCCATGTCATGGCAAAGGAAAGTTTTGAAGATGAAGAGGTTGCAAAGATCATTAACGAAAACTATGTGGCCATAAAACTCGACAGAGATGAAATGCCTGATATAGACAGACGGTACCAGCAGGTTATAGCTGCCATGGGTTTTGGCGGTGGCTGGCCTCTGAGCGTGTTCCTGACATCAGACAAGAAACCATTTTATGGCGGCACATACTTTCCTCCAAACGAACGTTTTGGAAGACCTGCGTTTAAAACGATACTCATGGCTATAGCTGAACTCTACCGAACACAGCGCGCTCAGGTAGTGGAGAGCAGCGAACAGCTTCTCAACATGATCAAACACAAGCTGCTTGTCTCCTCTGAAATACAAGAATCGATCATTGACAAAGGCGCAAGCACAATTCTGAAATCTGCAGATACGCTCTACGGTGGATTTGGTAGAGCGCCAAAATTTCCCATGGCAGGGGCTATCGAGTTTCTCCTCAGCAGATATTTTTTTACCAGAGATGAGTCCCTGGCAACCATGCTTCGGAAAACACTCACCTCAATGGCAAGGGGTGGGTTCCACGACCACCTTGCCGGAGGATTTCACCGCTACTCAACTGATCAGTCCTGGATTGTCCCCCATTTCGAAAAAATGGCAGATGACAATGCCTGGCTCCTGAGAAATTATGTGGATGCATACAGCATCTTTGGCGATCCCTTTTTCAAAGATGTGGCGCAGGGCATCATAAACTTCACGAGAAATGAGCTGTCACATCCTGATGGGGGTTTCCATACAAGCCAGGATGCTGATGTGACGCCTGATGATGAAGGAGGATACTTCACCTGGACTGACAATGATTTTAAAACACTGCTCACCGATGAAGAATATACTGTTCTCTCCAAATACTTCCTCCATGAACGGGCCATAATGCATCACGATTCATCAAAACGGGTACTGTACATAGATAAAAACCCTGAGGACGTGGCAGAGATGATTGGAATGAATGTCGAAAAGGTCAATCAAATCATTATTCAGGGCAGAAGAAAACTCCTCCATGCCCGTGAAACCAGAACAAAACCTTTTGTCGATACTGCCATGTACTCATCCCTGAACGGCATGTATATCTCTGCTTTTCTACGGGCTTACCGTGTACTCAGGGATTCAGCCATTAAAGACTTTGCCCTTAAGAGCCTTGAAAGAATCCTCACCATTAACACTGACAATAACACCGTGTTTCACACCCCCGGCATAAAGGGTCTTCTCGATGATCACATCCATCTTATCGATGCTCTTGTGAGTGCCTATGAAGTCACAGGCAAAAGACCCTATCTTGAAAAGGCAGACCTATTCATGGTGCAAACAATAGAACTCTTCTGGGATAATGATGAAGGGGGCTTTTTCGATACCTCCGAAGAGGTCCTTGGCACAAGGCTTAAGGGCATTGACGACACACCCCATCCATCTGCAAATTCACTTGCAATCATGCTGCTCATAAAACTTGCTTTTATCAGAGATAAACAGGAATATCGGGCCCTTGCTGAAAAGGCACTCAAGCTGTTCTCTTCGTGGGGACAGGAAGCAGGCGTTCATGGTGGATATTATTTCAGCGCCCTGGATGCTTTCTACAATGGACTTGAGCTTACCCTTAACGCATCTCCAGGAACTGAGCTGGCAGAAAGAGCCCTGTCAACATTTCGCCCCTATGCAGCCTTTGCATACGGACAGGAACAAGAAGGAAACGTCACACCCTGTGTCAGAAACGTATGCTACGAATCAATAAAGGAGCCGGACATCCTCCAGAAATTCCTGTCAACGCCAATATAAGCTCATAGCTGAAAGCTCCAAGGTGTGCGCAAAGGCTCAAAAAGACAATTGCAGTTCTGCATTTCCTTACAGCCAAGGGCTTTACCCTTCTTTTTTCTTTCTTTCACAATGCTCCTGTATTTACTTTTCACTTTTCACTTTCTTTCCTGCCCTTCCCATTGACCCTCGCCTCACACCTATCCCGTGCCTTTATATTATTTTCTGGAAATCCTTTTTCATTTCTGCTAATATTCTTTTCTCAATGGTCCCATAGTCTAGTGGCCTAGGACGCTGGCCTCTCACGCCGGAAACGGGGGTTCGAAACCCCCTGGGACTATTTCTTAGAATATCAATAAGTTGCAAGAATAGTCAGGTTGCATCAATTATGTAGCTAAAATGTCTGTTCAGCACCAGGCCTAATCTTCAGAAAACAATATAAAATGGATGAGGAAGCCTGATCTTTGTCGAGAGCGTTTTTTTTATAAGGTAAATCACATCCGTTACTGGGGCCATGAGAGCAGAAGTAACGAATCGTACAGGGGATCGGTTATCAGCCTTTTTCCCTGTATCGGTCCATTCTGAAATACTGAAGAAGCTTCTGGAAAGACGGCAGGCTAACCGGATTGTCCGCGAATCCGAATAGATGGGTATCACAAACACAGTCAGTGGAACCAAACCCCTTTATCGACCACGGAGCAATCTTTGATACCCCATTGGCTACCTGGCATTCCAGACGGTCAGAAGAGCGAATGGCAAGGGCGTACATGAAATCCGCAGAGTCTCTCAGAAAATCAATGTGCCAGTGAAAAGTTTTTCGGATTCTCTTGTGCCGCTCAATCCGTGAGGTGAGATTAGCCATGGCAGAGCCCACATACACGTAAAAACCTTTTTTGAACAGAATTGTTCCTAATTTGCCCACGTTTACTCTTGTATCCTCTGCCAGGCTGAGGATGATGAGATAACTACCCCTGTCACAAGATTCACGCTCTATATATTCCCATGGAACATGCAGAATTTTCGCACCCGGTTCCAAAGAAAGATCATGATTCCAGTGAACTGCCGCAGGAATGACTTCAACGGCACTGCGCACTCTGGCGATGGTCTGGGCAAAATAAAGGTCTGTATGGTAATCCGGCATGAAAAATTCTGCGTAAGGCCAGTGTACTATGAAGAGTACGACAGCTCGTTTCCCCTTGGCAAAAAGTCTGGCAAGTTCTTCCAGATGCCGTGCCCCTCGTGCCGTGACTGCATCGGGAAACATGGCAACCTTATCTCCCACCAGGGTGCACGATTTAACCTCCACATAAACTTCTTTCCTTCCATCGTGCAAAAGAAAGTCAAAGCGGCTTCCACCCACTGTTGCCTCTGCCTTGATAATCTCTGCCCCTCGAAGGTTCTGTATGAATCCATTCTCTATAAGATATCTCGCAACCTGATTTGTTCGGTGGGTATGAAGCATTACTGGAACACCTTCCCGTTCAACAGCAATAACGGTAAGGGAGGTCTTTCTCAGGGGGCTTGAACTTTCTTCATTCAGATAAAGCGTAGCCCCTGGCAGAAGGAGCTCCTGGAGCCTCCCGGGATTCGGGAGAAAAGCCTGTACATGATTTTCATTCAACACACATTCCACCAGAAAGCGGTTTGGACGGCTGACAAACGTAGCCTGGAATGGTTTTTTAAAAAGCCTGAGAGGTCTAATAAGAGGCATAGGTTTGAGGTCAACCCTTGTTCAGGATAACCCAGAGGCCTCCATCTAGAACAATCCAAAAATCTGTCAATATGCCGCTCGCCTTGATATCTTCTCTGATCTGGTCAGCAGCAACTTCAACCTTGCCAATCTTCAGATTTAGTTCTTTTGATTGTTCTGCAATAGGGCGAATTATCTCAGGAGGGGTTAACTTTCCAAAACCACCCCCGATCATGGCAATTCCACCTTTTTTTATGACCCTGTTTATAGCTCCGTAATCAACCTGAAAAAGGGATGGGAAAAATAGCGCCCCCCGGAAAACAATGAGATCGATGCTATCTCTTTTTATACCGGAGAGGGATTGGTCAGTCTCGACAACACAAATCTTTTCACCATGCCCTTTCTCGTGAATCTGCTTGCCGAAAAAAGATACCATCTCAGGCGGAAAAGCAGCCATCACAAACTGGCTGCCAACACCCTGCAACAGCAATGAATATATGGCACCGCAAAAAGGTCCTATTTCAAGAATCACTCCATCTTTTCTGCCGTACAACTCAACAATATGTTTTGCCAAGAATGGGTATACTGGCTCCCACAACTCGTCAATTTCCTGAATAAGATGGACCGTGTTTTCAGGGATACGTTTCATGTCGTTCAAAGCCCCCACAGTATATGAGAGTTCTCAAATCCTGTCAACGGCATGTTATACTTGAGGGCCCATAGTACACTCAGTAAGGAGATGATTCTTGTTGAATTTATCTCCTGTTACACGTATTGTTTCTCTGCATGTGGGAACTGAACTACACCATACCAACATCCATTCCTGAAGGAGGAGAATATGGAGCCAAAGGTCTTTGTTACCAGAAAAATCCCTGAATCGGGCATCAACCTGGTACGTGAATACTGCGAAGTAACCGTCTATCCTGGCAAGGGGCCGCTAAAAGGCGATGAGCTGATACAACACGCCTCCACTATGGATGGCATTATCTGTCTTCCCGGGGACATAATAGACAAGACTTTTATGAGTGCAGCACCCCATCTCAAGGTTGTCAGTACCTCCAGTGTTGGATTTGAACATATTGACGTTGAGGAGGCAACACGAAGGGGGATCTACATCGGCTACACTCCTGGCATACTCACCGATGCAACTGCTGATCTTGCTTTTGCCCTCTTGCTCAGCATGGCAAGAAGAATCCCCCAGTGCGATCGGTTTGTTCGTGCATTTAACTGGAAAGCTATCGGTTCACCTCTTCATCTCTTTGGAACTTCGGTTTGGGGAACCACACTCGGCATTATTGGCCTTGGAAGGATTGGAAAGGCCATGGCTGAAAGAGCCAGGGGTTTCCATATGAGAGTGCTCTATAACGACAATATGCGCCTCACCCCAGCGGAAGAAGAAGACCTTCATATAACATACAGTACCATTGATACACTTATGCAGGAATCAGATTTTGTTTCACTTCATACACCCCTCAGCTCAGACACGCGACATCTGGTCAATGCAGAAAAATTGAGGCTAATGAAGCCCTCGGCTATTCTCATAAACACTTCCCGCGGCGCTGTAATCGATGAACAAGCCCTGGTTCAGGCCCTCAAGGAGAACTGGATAGCTGGTGCTGGCCTCGATGTGTATGAAAAAGAACCGCTCGATCCGAAAAATCCTCTCCTTTCTCTGGACAACGTTGTGCTCGTGCCTCATATGGGGAGCGCCACCAAACAGACCCGTTCTGCCATGTCTGAGCTTGCAGCGCGCAATCTTCTTGCAGTTCTTCATGGCACACCCCCTCCCTCGTGGTTAAACCCTGAAGTGGAAAAAATCCGTCCCCTCTCAGAAGTCAAGATGATTCCTTAAAAACGCATTGAGCATAGAGGAAAATACTGGACAGCAGACAAAGGCCGCTGGTTGAATTGGCAGCAGGCTACAAGGTTCGCCCTGGGGTTGACAATTTTGCATACCATGACTATCCTGTATTTAGTATTAACAACAATAATTACCAATATTTAGGAGGTGCCCTATGGCAGCAAAAGAATCGAAAGAAATAGCAAGAGCAGAACAACCAAGGAGCCTGCAAACCCTTTTGGATATTGATGCTATGTTTGATGAATTTTTTCGGAGGCCCTTTTCTGTATTTGGACTACCAAGGCTTCGTTTTCCTGAAACAGCAGAACTAACGCCAACAGTAGATATTTACGAGGAAAAGGGTGATGTGGTGGTAAAGGCCGAACTTCCTGGAATCAATAAGGAGGATCTTGATGTTACAGTGTCTGAAGATACCATTACCATAGCCGGTGAAAAGAAGAAAGAAGAGGAGGTTAAAAAATCTGACTACTACAGGTGGGAATGCTCCTATGGTTCATTCCACAGAACATTTACCCTTCCGGCTGAGGTACAGACTGATAAGATCAAGACAAAATTCAAGAACGGTATCCTTGAGATAAGGTTGCCAAAAACCGAGGAGTCAAAAAAGAAGGAGAAAAAGATAAAAATAGAATAATCTTTTTCAGGGCCTCATATTCTGATTCAGCTCACATGAGGCCCTCTCCCGCCTGTCTCACTCGCCCTGTCCTGTCCACCCTTACGACGCACTCTTCACTTTTACTTTTTACTTTCACTTCTTACTCCCTTTCCCGTTGACTTTTGCCCCATTTTTGCTCAAAATACATGGGTGATTGGAATATCGAAACTATACTGTGGAGCTGTTGAGGCTTCTGATCCGCTCAGGTATGGCAGGGATTCAAAGAGACTTCCTTCCCACCTCTTACAGTTCTCTGCAGACAAGAAACCGGTTGTTGTCTGGAACATGACCAGGCGATGCAATCTGAAATGTGTCCATTGCTATGCCCATGCGAGGGATGCCTTTTTCAAAGGCAACGAGCTCAATACAGAAGAAGGAAAACGCTTAATCGATGATCTTGCTGCTTTTGGTTCTCCGGTAATGCTCTTCTCAGGGGGAGAACCGGTCCTCCGAGAGGATTTGCCAGAGTTGATCGACTACGCAGTAAAGAAAGGGATGCGGGCGGTCATTTCCACAAACGGAACCCTTATCACCGAGGAAAAGGCACGAATCTTTGCAAAGTTCAATCTTTCTTACATCGGTGTCAGTCTCGACGGTATCGGTGGCGTGAATGATGCCTTCAGGGGTGTGAAGGGCGCCTTTGGCAAAGCCATGGATGGCATCAGGAATGCAAAAAAAGCAGGCATCAAGGTCGGGCTCCGATTTACCATCAACAAGCGCAACTACAAAGAAATCCCCAGGATATTTGATCTCATAGATACGGAAGGGATTGAACGGGCGTGCTTCTACCATCTCGTGTATGCAGGACGCGGATCAGAATTGATGAATGAAGATCTCAGCCACGAAGAGTCTCGGAAGTCGGTGGACTACATCCTCGATCGCACAAAATCGTTTTTTGATAAAGGAAAGCCCATTGAAGTTTTGACCGTTGACAACCATGCTGACGGCCCATATCTTTACATGCGCCTCCTCAGGGAAGATCCAGCGAGGGCAGCTGAGGTTTTCGACCTTCTCATGATGAATGAAGGAAATGCCTCTGGAGTCGGCATAGCCTGCGTGGATGAGGAAGGCAATGTGCATGCTGACCAGTTCTGGCGACATTACAGCTTTGGAAATGTTCGGGAAAGGCCATTCAGCGAAATATGGATGGATACCTCAAATGAATTAATGGATAAGCTGAAAAGAAAAAAGGAGTTCGTGAAGGGAAGATGCGCCAGGTGCCGATGGCTGAACATATGTGGCGGCAACTTCAGGGTAAGGGCCGAAGCCAAAACAGGGGATCTGTGGGCCGAAGACCCGCAGTGCTATCTGACCGAAAATGAAATTGCCAAATAATGGTAACAGGCACTGGGCAACAGTCTATGGAAAAAAAAGGCTTTGAGGATACCATTGTGTGGCAAAAAGCCAAGGAGCTTACTGTATCAATCTGTAAGATTACAGCAGAAAACAAGGCTTTTGAAAAAGAATTCGGCCTGGGAGATCAGATAAAAAGAAGCTCGGTAAGCACAGCGGGCAATATTGCAGAGGGTGGTGAACGAGACACCCGCAAGGAGTCAATAAGATTTTTCTATAGTGCAAAAGGATCATTGGCAGAACCGCGCATACAGTTAGAAATCCCCTGTTCGATTCAATACAAAACTTCCGGTGTTTTTGAAACTTTGGATTCGAACTGCCAAACGTCCGGGAAAAATGTTTCTTTCATTTCCCATTGCCTCTCGCCTCTCGCCTTTCGCCCATTCATGCATTCTATTGTGAGGTGAACATGAATTACCCCGTTTACAGGCCTCGCCGGTTAAGGAAAAATGAGAAATTCAGAAACATGATTCAGGAAACAGAACTATCCCCGAACCATCTTATTTACCCTGTCTTCGTAAAGGAAATGGCCGAGAAAAAGGTTCCCATCCCTGCCATGCCAGATGTGTATCAGTTCTCGGTTGAAGGGCTTCCCCAAGAGATAGAGGAGGTTGCGAGCCTTTCCATTCCTGCAGTTCTTCTTTTTGGTATCCCGGAGAAGAAAGATGAAGTGGGAAGCGGTGCCTATGCTGAAGATGGGGTTGTTCAAAAGGCGGTTCGTGTTATAAAGAAGCTCTTCGGCAGCGACATCATGGTAATAACCGATGTGTGCATGTGTGAATACACAAATCACGGTCATTGCGGGGTTATCAAGGACGGTGAGGTTGATAATGACGAAACTCTCAAGCTCCTTGCCAGAAGCGCCCACTCACACGTTGTTGCCGGTGCTGACATGGTAGCCCCTTCTGACATGATGGATGGGAGGGTGAAAGCCATTAGGGAGACCCTTGATATTAGCGGATTCTGCACTATCCCTATCATGAGCTATGCTGCAAAGTACGCCTCAGCACTTTACGGCCCTTTCAGGGAGGCGGCAGAGTCAGCCCCCCAGTTTGGTGACCGGCGCGGATATCAGATGGATCCCCCAAACCAGAGAGAAGCCCTCCGGGAAATCAGACTCGATATTCAGGAAGGTGCTGACATCATCATGGTAAAGCCTGCACTCTTTTATCTCGATGTCCTTTCCATGGCAAAGCAAGAATTTAACATCCCTCTCGCAGCTTATTCAGTAAGTGGCGAGTATACAATGATCAAACTCGCCGCATCAAAAGGATACCTTGACTATGAACGGGCTGTTGTCGAGGCAAACACCTCAATACGGAGAGCAGGCGCTGATATAATCATAACCTATTTTGCAAAGGACCTTGCCGGATGGTACAAAACACTCTGAGAATGGTTGCATGGGAACTTACCCGCAACTGCAACCTCAACTGTGTCCACTGCAGGGCAGCGGCATCTAAAGGTCCCCACAAAGAAGAATTGACCTTTGCCGAGTGCAAACGTATCCTCGACCAGATTGCCGAGTTTGCCTCCCCAACAATCATCCTTACGGGTGGTGAACCGCTCATGCGGGACGACATCTTCGAAATCATTGAGTACGGAAATAAGCAGGGTCTCAGGCTTGTTATAGCCATAAACGGTACCCTCCTCACCGAGGAAAAGGCCCTGAAACTCAGGGATGGTGGAATCAAGCGGGTAAGCCTTAGCCTCGATGGCAAGGATGCAAAAGCCCACGATGCCTTCAGGGGGGTAGACGGATCCTACAACTCGGTTATGAAGGCAGCAGATATTTTGAATGCAACAGGCCTTCCTTTCCAGATCAACACAACCGTAACACGCTTCAATGTAAGTGATCTTTTCGAAATTTATAATCTGGTAAAATTAATAGGCGCAGTTGCATGGCATGTTTTTCTTCTTGTTCCTGTTGGCCGGGGTAAAGATCTCAAAGGTAAAGAATTAGATGCGATGGCATATGAGGATGTCCTGAACTGGTTGTACGATATTGAGTCCAGAAATGAGCTTGAGATGAAGGTAACCTGTGCACCCCATTACTACCGAATTGTAAAAGAACGGGGGAGTATTCCGAAGAGCGCTGGGTGCCTTGCCGGAAAAAGCTTCATGTTTATATCGCACAAAGGTATTGCTCAACCCTGCGGCTACCTTGAAATCTCATCAGGAGATGTGCGGGCCCATGGCGTTAAAAAAGTCTGGGAAGAATCTCCAGTATTCAATCAGCTGAGAGACATCTCTTCGTACAGAGGAAAATGCGGTGGATGTCGCTATCTTAAGATTTGCAGTGGATGTCGTGCCCGTGCGTACGAACTCCATGGTGATTTCCTGCAGGAGGAACCTTACTGCTCGTACGGTCACCCTGCGGAAGAGTAAGCGATTGATGTAAATCACTCACCGGAAGGCTCATAGTTTTCAACAGAGCCAAATGTGATAATTACAAACGCATTTGCTTACCATTGACAACTGGATCCATGAACGAAAGAAACCTGACACGTGAGAGATGATGATGGAGGGAATTGATCACACCACATCATGGACTGCACAGATAACATGTATGAAATGGACAATATCAGTCCTTTTCATAATATGGTTGTTGCTAACCCCCCAACCATCGTCTGGTGCGCGGCCACTTGTGACAGATGATGCAGATACTGCGGGCAAGGGAAAGGCCCAGATAGAACTTGGTGTTGAGATATTCACATGGCAGGATCGGGAAAGGGGAATAAAGACCAGGGAAACAGGTACAGAAATATCTTCAACCTTTACCTATGGCGTAGCAGATCATCTCGATCTGGTCGTGGGGATCCCTTATGTTTGGGGTGCTATGGAAAAGAATGGCCAGACCACATTTGATGCGGATCGGCTCTCTGATATCTCACTTGAAGTTAAATGGCGCTTCTATGAGAATAAAGTGTTTCAAGTTGCTTTTAAGCCGGGGTTAACCCTTCCTACAGGTAACCACAGGAAAGAATTCGGAACAGGCAGACCAACCTATGGTCTCGTGTTTATTGCCAGTAAAGAGATGGGAGACATGGGCTTTCATTTCAACACCTGTTACACGAGAAATGAAAACAAGGTTGATAAACGAGTTAACCTCTGGTCTGCTTCTGTGGCAGCCACGTATGAGGCGATAAAAGGACTGAATTTGGTGGGCAATGTGGGACTCAAACATAATACAGACCCCGCCATTAAAACAGCTCCTGCATTCTGGCTGGCGGGCTTTAATTATTCTTTCAATGACTACTTTACAATAGATGGAGCCCTTAAATTCCGTCTTAACAGGCAAGAGGCTGACCGTGCCATGATAGCTGGAATAACCATACGCTTTTGAGGTAAAAAACAGGTTCCACGGTTTTGTTCAATTCACTGTTTCACCTGATGGTTCAATTCGCCACACAAAAAAGTTGCAAGAATTTAATGAAATAGCTTGACATGCTTTGGCAATTCATATACAATTGCGAATCGTTATCATTTAGGGGTCTTTCCTAATGGTTCCAACCTATCGCGAAAGATATCAGGCTATGGTGAAAAAGCTGAAGGACAACAGCCATAAGCTGACCCCTCAACGCCTTGCAATCATCAGAATTCTTGCGGGAAGTGAGAACCATCCCTCTGTTGAAGATATTTATAACCTGTTGCACAAACGCTTTCCCGGCATCAGTCAGGCAACAGTATATCGAAACATTATGCTTATTAAATCACTGGGCGAGGTTCTGGAAATAGGTTTCGCAGGAGCAAGTACTCGATATGACGGTATAAAACCCTTCCCTCACCCCCATGTTGTTTGCCTGAAATGTAATAAAATAATAGACCCGGAATTGGCAAGCCTGCACGATATGACGAAAGAGATCACCGACGAGAGCGGTTTTGAAATAGTGACATTCCGACTTGACTTCTTCGGTGTGTGCCCGGAGTGCCGTGCCATGGGCTAATTTTTTTTGCAGAAACGGTACAAATGGTTCCTTTTTGTACCAGCAGGGCGAGATACAAACAATGTATACCTTAAAAAAAGCTTACTATAAAGAAGTAAGCCCGGAGAGAATACAACAAGCAATGATTATGGAAGAAAAAGAGCATGGCAATTACAATCTGTTAAGGTTAGTTTCAGTTGGGAACAAAAACACCTTGACAGGAGGAGTAACCGCCATGCGTAGAAAGAATGATAACAGACAGGTAGAGAAGCGTCAACGAATAACGGACGCAACGTTGGTGATAGGGATGGATATCGGCTGTGAATTCAACGCCATGTGCCTGATGAGCAAAGAAGGAACCATTCTGGGCAGATATCCGAAGATATACAACTCCCGGAAGGGCTTTGACTATTTCCATGGGATTGTCGAGTCAATGAAGGAGAAGTATGGATTC
>Ga0255340_1000866_pt1 | contig 45161 bp, 31 predicted proteins | sample wastewater_treat_7_FD_192417 | JGI IMG/M metagenome (GOLD analysis project Ga0255340, IMG submission 192417) | Wastewater microbial communities from Lulu Island WWTP, Vancouver, Canada - plant10 | ecosystem: Engineered > WWTP > Wastewater > Unclassified | place: Canada: Vancouver, British...
TTTTAACAATAGAAATTATTGTTAATTTATATTTAAATTTTATTCAAGAACAAAAAATTTTTTTTACTTTATTTCTATTTTAGCAGATCCGCTTATCTCTGCAATCTCTGTATAGATATAATAACTTGGTTCATTCTCAGGATAATCCCTTTCATCTTTTGAGTCTTCCCAGTTAATGCAGGCTACTCTATAGAAATATATTCCCTTATTGCTAGCGCCATTAACATGAGTAAAGGATGCTGTATATGGGTTTCCAAGAGAGTAATTTCCCCATCTATTTTCTATTAAAATGTATGTTGAGTATTCATTGTTAGGTTCTTTTGTCCTGTATATTTCTATGCCTGCAAAATCCTCTGAGTCAAAATTTTCATCCCATTTGACTATTACATCATTTCCTGATTGAAAAACATCTATGGAAAAAGAGGATCTTGTACTAATTTTCCCTTCTATAGTATCGGAGACATAAGAACATCCCGAATTTAATATAATTAATAATAAAGCTAATTTTATTATATTTTTCATGGACTTTCTCATATCGTTAGATTTTAAAAAATAGATTTCCCTCAAAGGACCATTTGTCAACAGTCTCTGTAAGTTTTTCCAGTTCACTGGAGAAGTTATACATGGCTTTAAGACCTCCTCCTATAAAAGAAAAGTTAGCTTCACTGCCAATAATCCACCCATAAACACCATATCCTTTGTTTGGTTCATCTCTATGTATTTTGATAGCAGGATCCCAGTATTTGCTTAATCCTATATAGCTTGTAATATAGCTTCTTTGTTCTGCCCCCTCAACTACTATTTTGGGATTATAGGAAAGAATCAGGTGCCACTCTTTTATTGCAGGGGCATTTATCTTCTTCATGGTATTTTTTTCGTATATATCGTGATTTATATATTGCAAGCTTATTTGGCCTTCCAGCTTAAAATTTTTGATTAGAGGTTGATTAACATTTATGGAAAAAATATTTAGCTTTGAGTGGTCCTCTGGAAAAGTTGCAATACTATCTTTTGGGTTTCCATTATAAAAAGGGCTTTTACTCCATACTGGGTCATAGTCTGCATCGTTATATATTCTAATGTTTTTATAGCTTATTTTGATCTCTGGAAGCTTTTCTTTGTATGTCTCATCAAAAAGGAGGAATAGCTTGGTCAGCGCAATTTCAAATTTAAGAGACTGGCTTTTATTCTTATCAATGTTTGTGCTAAAACTGAGGAGATCATAAATTTCTGTCATAAAGAATTGCTTTGTCTGGCTTGCCTCTGGATGGCTATATTCAATGGTTCCATTATTATTGGGTATGTATTTGTTGTTCACTATAAGACCATAGTGGATTGTCAAATAGGGCCTATAAAGTACTGATATTGCATATATATCGTCAAAGAACTGTGCATGTTTGTAGTCAGATGCTGTTTCTGTTCCAGCATAGCCTCTGTCAATATAGACATCCCCTGTAAGGCCATAGTGAAAGCCAGAGGTGGAAAGAGCTATTAAAAGATCGCTTCCTCCTTTGTCCTTTCTAAATTCTCCAATGGGCATTGCAAGTGTGAGATTTCCATATGTCCTTATTAGGTTGAGCTTTCTTTCTTCGTAGTTTCCTGTTCCTGCGTTGTATGTATTTATGGTAAAATCTGTTACCTTGTTTATTCTTCCATCTATGTAAAGATAAAAATTTTCTTCCTTAAGAGTCTCCCAATTTTCTATAAAGAGATTAGATATTGTTTCTGATCGTGAAACAGAATTATGAAGATCCGATGCTTCATATACAGTAGCTGAGGCACCATGGGGTAGGCATTGAATATAAGAGGCTATTATAAGTAAGATTATAAAATTTTTTAGATTCATTTTTTTATAATTATTTATAAATTTTTTAAAAAATAATTTTGCCAAAAAATAATTCCTTTTGAAGAGAAAATCAATAATAAAAATTTAATTTGCAAGAGTTCAGTCAATAGTTGTTGATTTTAGAGTTAGTAAAAAATTGATTTATAAATTTACATGAGACTAAAAAATTTTTATAAAATAAAGATTTTGTAAAAATATAATTGACTTAAAATAATATAGAATATATTTTTTTTAAAAAAAAACAAATATAAATAAGATTTTTTATAAAAAATCTTATTTATTATAAAAATAAATGGCCTAAAATAAATAAAATTTGGAGTTTTGCTATGAACAGTACTGCACAAAAAAAGGATAGAAGAATAAAAATGTCTTCATGGCAGGAGGATTATAAGGCAAAGCTCACTTCTCCAGAGGATGCAGCAAAGCTTATTAAATCCAATGACCGTCTTTTTATGGGTGGAGGGGTTAACATCCCAAAGGCTTTTGCTACTGCTTTGGGCGCACGGGCCGGTGAGCTTTCAAATGTAACAATTTTTCAGGGTTATGCCATGGCTTTATATGAGTATATGAAGCCAGAGGCCAAGGGGAGCTTTAATATAGAAACCATGTTTGTTGGACCTCTTGAGAGGATTTGCATGGAGTGGGGAGTTGGCTCCTATAAGCCTCACAGCTTTTCTGATCTTGGCAAGATCGCTCTTTCTGTTGCGCCAAACAGAGTTGCCTTTTCAGCAACTCCTCCTGATAAGGATGGCTATGTGAATAAATCCTGTTTTGGATCTTTTTTACCAAGGAAGGAGTGTCTGGAGCCTGCGGAGACTGTTATCTGTGAAATAAATAGTCATTTGCCATGGTGCTGTGGTGACGATTTTAAGGTGCATATCTCTGAGATTGATTATATAATTGAAAATGATAATCCTTTATTTGAACTTCCAGAAATTCCCATTACTGATGTTGAACAGAAAATGGCTGAGTATATTGTGGAGATGGTTCCTGATGGAGCAACCATTCAACTGGGTTTTGGTGGCCTTGCAAATGCTATAGGTCATCTCCTAAAAGGCAAAAAGGATCTTGGGATGCACTCAGAGGTTATTACCCCTTCAGTGACAGAGCTAATTAAGGCTGGAACAATTACATGTAAAAAGAAGAATTTTTATCCTGGTAAGGTTATCACTGCCTTTGCTGTTGGAACAAACCAGTTTTATAAGGATATTGACCACAATGAGATCTTTGAGTTTAAGGAGGTCCACTGGGTAAATCAGCCGGAGAATATTGCAAAAAACGATAATCTTGTTTCAATAAATAACACTCTTATGATAGATCTCACCGGGCAGGCTGCTTCTGAGTCAATTGGCGTAAAGCAGTATAGTGGAACAGGGGGCCAGGTAAATTTTAATCAAGGGGCCAAGATGTCCAGGGGAGGAAAAAGAATTCTTAGCCTTGCATCAACTTATACAGATAAAGATGGAAATCTAAAATCAAAGATTTTGCCAACTCTGCCTGAGGGTTCTATTGTTACTACATCGCGTAATGAGCAGGAGTATATTGTAACTGAATATGGTGTTGCTAATATCTATCTTGATTCAATCAGCACAAGGGTTAAAAAGTTGATACAGATTGCCCATCCTGATTTCCGAGATGAGCTTACCTTTTATGCAAAGAAGTATAAATGGATTTAATTAAAAAGCCTGCTTGTTGCAGGCTTTTTAATTTGCTTATCTATTCCTCTCCATCTTCATCATCTGGTTCAATTTTTATTTTAAAGTTGAAGTTTTTCATTCTCTTGTCTTTTTTTATTCCTTGCATTATCAGCTTAAATAGTGGATCTACATTATTCACTGGCTGAGTTTTGTCATTTGGGCAACCATACATGAGCCAGCGTGTTACAATGAATTCAATACTCCCTATTATAACAGATCTGACAAAATATGGATCAAGGTCGCTTTTGAGTTCTCCACTTTCCATTCCTTCTTTGATAACATTTATAATTATCTTATAATATTCAATAAGATCTTTATATGTATCAGTCTCCATAAATTTTTTGTTTGTTTTAAGGGTCATAAGAGATATGGATGCAAAGTATGGATTATCCTGATAGAATTTGCATAGGTGATATATCATTCCTCTTAGCTTGTTTGTTGGCCCATTTATGTAGCTTAAATGGGAATCAAGCATTTGCTTACTCAATTCAATGCCATCTCTTGGGATTGAAAATAGTAAATCCTCCTTTGAAGAAAAATATTCATAAATGGTTGTATCTGAAACACCTGTTTCCTTTGCAACGTCAGAGATTGTGGAGTTCTGGAAACCTTTTTCGGAAAAGACCTTTTCAGCTGCTTTAAGAATTTGTTCTCTTCTGGCTTCTTTTAATGATTTGACAGTCATAGCTTTCTCCAGATGTCTTAAGTTTAGTGATTCTAATAAAAATTAAATAATTTCAAAGACTATATAAGAACAATGTGGAGCAAGCCTATTTTGAGTCAATTATTTTTTGTAAATTTCAACTCTTAAAAAGAGCTAAAATGTTAAAAAAATACTCTATTCCGACCATTTAGTCGCAACATAGTTTGATATAAAAATTTTTATAAAATAGGTATAAATATCCTTTCTGAAATATCTAAATTTTCCTTTACAAAAAATAATTTTATGGAGTTTTACTATATACCTGATACTTGATTTATTCTCAAATATTTATTATTTTCATACTTTGTTAATATACAATGAATCGATTTTTAAAATTATTATAAAGAGGAATTTTTATGAAAAGATTTTTATTTATCATTTTGCTACTGCCATTATTTGTTTCTTTAAATGCTGGAGAGACTCAGGATGCAAAAAGTGAGGCTTCAAGCAAAATAACATCAGTTAAGCTCTTTACAAATAGAGCTGAGATTACAAGAACTGCTAAGGTTAAGCTCTCTAAGGGATTAAATACCGTAGTCATTGCTGGCCTGCCTGATAATCTTTTTGACTGGTCTTTAAGGGGCAGTCTGCCAGAAAAATTTAATGGTAAGATTCTTTCTATGGAGATTTCCCGTCAGGCTCTGACAGAAAAGCGTAAAAAGAGGATTGCAGAGATAGAAAAAAAGCTTGAGGAGCTTCGAGATCTGGATGCTGGATTTGTTGATGATCTGGCAAATATAAAGAGCCAGGAGGAGTTTTTAAATTCAGTTAATGACTTCACAAAGCAAAATGCCTCAAAGGAGTTACAAACTCGTATTCCGCAGGTCGAGCTCTGGGGAAATACTCTTGATTATGTTTCCAAAAAGAGAAAGGATCTGCAGACTCAATCGCGGCTCATCCAGAAGAAGAGAAGGGAACTGGCTAAGGAAATTCAGAAATGGGAATTTGAGCTTGCTCAGATTGCAGGGGCCTCTTATTTTTCTGGATACCAGAAGATTAACAAGGCCATGGAAAAAAATATTTCTCAAATGCAAGTGCAGCAGTATTCTGATTTAACAGATCAATATGCAGCACAGCAAAATTATCTTAAATCTGATAATACCATTGAAACAGAGAAAAGCCTTATTCTTTCCATTGCTTCAAATGTAGAAGGAGAAACTGAATTCTCTGTTATATATATGATTCCAAATACTTACTGGCAGATGCTCTATGACTTTAGAGCAAGTAAGCTTAGAGATGAAGTTGAGATTTTTGTATATGCTAACATTTATCAGAAGTCTGGAGAAGATTGGGATAATGTTTTCTTGAGTCTTTCAACAGGTGAGCCAAGAACTATTTCTGCAATTCCATCTTTGCCGCCGTGGTTTTTATCTGTCTATAAGCCAGAGGAGGAAGCGTCTTATTATAAATCGGCTATGCCAAAAAGAGCGGCAAAGGAAGAATATAGTAAGGATGAAATGGAACTTTATGACAAAGATGGTAGCGAGAACTTTATACCAGAAACAGCTGTAAAAGAGGTTGGATTCAACTTTGAAATAAGCTTTCCTTTGAGACAGACTATTGTCTCTTCAGAGAAATATCAAAAGAAGTTAATTAAATCCTATAGCCTTAAGTCACCAAAATCTCTTAAATATTTTTATAAAACTGTTCCAGCTTCTGCAGGAAGTGTTTTTTTAATGGCTAAAGTCCTAAATCAAACAGAGCTTTCATGGCTTCCTGGCGAGGCTCAGGTTTTTTTGGAAAATGAATTTATAGGCAAGGTTAATATTCCCCATACCCCTGTTGAAAAGGAACAAAATATAGTCCTTGGTATCGCTCCAGATATGATTGCTAAAAAGGAATTGATTACGAGGTATGATGATACAGCTGGTGTTTTTGGAGGCAACAAGAGAATCGTTTATTCATACAAAATTACTCTCGAGAATAATGGTAAAGAACAAAGAGAGATTGTTCTGCTGGATAATTTCCCTGTAAGTAAGGATAAGGAAATTACTGTGGAGATAAAGGATCTATCGGATCACTTTGTTAATGATGAGGAAACAAAAAAATCAACAGAGTATCAGCAGGGGATTAGAAAGTTTATTATAAATATTCCTGCAGGTGCTAAAAAAGAGATTACCTATAAAGCTATAATTACATATGATAAGAATCTTGTTATTGAGGGATTAAGGTAAAGCTATGAGAAAGACTAAGATTATTTGCACTCTGGGTCCTGCAACTGATGACACAGATGTGTTGAGGAGAATTTTTTTAACAGGTATGGATGTGGCGCGGCTTAACTTTTCCCATGGAACACATGAGGAGCATTTAAAGCGCGTGGAGATTTTTAAGCAGATTAGAGATGAGCTAAAAAAACCAGTAGCCCTTCTTCTTGATACAAAGGGTCCTGAGATAAGGCTGAGAACATTCAAAAATGGGGAGGTCATTTTAAAAGAGGGTGACAAATTTACCCTCACCACTGAGGAGATTGAAGGAGATGAAACAAGGGTTTCAATATCCTATAAAGGTCTTGTCAATGATGTAAACAGAGGAGATAGAATCTTAATTGCTGATGGTCTCATTGAGTTGAGAGTTCTGGAGGTTACTTCAATTGATATTGTTTGTGAGGTTGTAAATGGTGGTGAGCTGAGTAACAGAAAAGGAGTTAATGTCCCTGGTGTTACTGTGAGACTGCCTTTTTTAAGTGATAATGATAAAAAGGATCTCATTTTTGGTATTAAAAATGATTTTGACTATGTTGCTCTTTCATTTGTACGTAGCGCTGAGGATGTAAAGGTTGTTCAAAAATTCATGGAAGAGAACGGCGGTTTGAATATAAAGCTCATCTCTAAAATTGAAAACAGAGATGGTGTTAGAAATATCGATGAGATAATAAGGGTAAGTGATGGGGTTATGGTTGCAAGAGGGGATATGGGTGTGGAGATCCCCTTCGAGGAAATTCCTCATCTTCAGAAGATGATCATAAAGAAGACAGTATCTGCAGGTAAACCGGTCATAACTGCAACTCAGATGCTGGATTCAATGATCCGCAATCCAAGACCAACAAGAGCAGAGATTACAGATGTTGCCAATGCCATCTATGATGGAACAAGCGCTCTTATGCTCTCTGGAGAAACCTCCATAGGCAAATACGCTGAGCTTACAGTTGCTACTATGGCCAAGATCGCAGAAAAGACAGAGACAGAGATTGATTATGTTAAGCTCTTTGATAATACTCACATAAATATCTCCAGGAATGTAACTGATGCAATAAGTTACTCCACATGTTCTGCTGCTCATTCTCTTAATGCTGCTGCTATTATTACAATTACAAAGTCAGGTCATACCTCAAGAATGGTTTCTCGCTATAGGCCAAAGTGTCCTATTATTGCTTCAACTCCTTTACGGAAGGTTTATAATCAACTGGCCCTTTCATGGGGGGTAATACCTATGCTGGCTGAAGAGGCTACTACTACTGATGAGATTTTTCAAAATGCTGTTGATAATGCCCTTGCAGCAGGACTTATAAAAAATGGAGATTTAGTTGTTATTACTGGAGGAATGCCTGTGGGCATTAGTGGAACAACTAACATGATCAAGATCCATATAGTTGGCGATATTCTTGTTTCAGGGATAAGTCTCAATGGTTTATCTGCAACTGGGGTTCTCTGTGTTATAGCCTCATCAAAGTCTTCACCTGAGGATTTTAAAGGTGGAGATATTCTTGTAATTGAAAAATCCAGTGAACAGATTCTTCATCTTATAAAAAACGCCTCTGCTGTAATAACTGAGGAAGGAGCTGATTCGCCTACAGCAATAGTAGCAAGGGCGCTGGATATTCCTGTTATAGTTGAGGCTGCAAAAGCTACAGAGATTCTCACCAGTGGGATTGCTGTGAGAATTGACGGTGAAAAGGGTCTTGTCTATAGTGGTCAGAGCAAGTCAGGTCTTAAGTAGGTTATGAAAAAGATTTTTTTTCTTTTTGCTGTTTTTTTTATTACACCATGTAACAGTAAAGAGTTACATGGTGAGGCCTTAATAGCTTCCTTTGCAACATCAATCTTGAACCAGGAGCAATCGGTTCGTTTTAATATAGGCCTTGCAGCAGCTAAGATTAATGGGGTTACTGTATATCCTGGTGAGATTTTTTCTTTTAATAATATTGTTGGTGAGGCAAGTGCCTCAAAGGGATTTAAAACTGGCAGGGTTTTGTATGAAGACAGGGTCTCTTATGAGGCCGGTGGAGGAGTTTGTCAGGTTTCCTCAACTTTATTCAATGCCTTTCTTCTTGCTGGATGCACAATAATTGAAAGACACAGGCATCAGTTTCCTGTTAGTTATGTTCCCCCTGGTCTTGATGCAACAATAAAATTTGGGAAAAAGGATTTAAGAATAAAAAATCCTCATTCATGCCCTATTATAATTAAATCACTTGTAAATGAAAGCTCTCTGATAATTTCAATTTTTGCTTCTGAGAATTTATCAGAATTTTATGAGGTCTGGACCGAGACTGATGAATTGACAATGCCCTTAAACAATGACAGCGACAAAAAGATTAGAAATGCCATGACTATTTATGTTTATAGAAGAACTTTAAAAGAAGGAAAGACAATAAAGACATCTCTGCTATATAAAGATTTTTATCCTCCATATTATATTGATTGATTTTTTATGAAAAGGCTGATTCTAATATCTTTTTTTATTATTCTTTCATCAGTGGCTTTCTCTAATAGCTTGAGAGATTTTGAGTTGTTTTCCAGAAGCAGGGATTGTCATATTTTAATTAATTGGCTTAAGGATTGCTCTTATGCTATTTTAAAAAAAGAGGAAATTTTACCTCCTCCTAAGATTAATTTTCCTTCAGTATATGGTAGAAATGGATTATTTGTTACTTTGATAAAAGATGGAACCGTCAGAGGATGCTTTGGTGCCTTTGATCATTCCATAGAGGATTCCTTTGAGCTTCTTGTTGGTTATCTAAGAGAGGCTCTTTACTCTGATCCAAGATACAGACCCCTTGATCTATATGAGCTTGATGACATGGAGATTATTATAACTGTTACATCAAGGCCGCAGGGTATAGATGAAATTGATAAAATTGATATTTCTAAATATGGAATTTTTATTCAGTGTGATGGGGATAATACAGTTATTGTTCCTGCTGAATACAGAACTCATCTTAAAATTTTTCAAAGATTTTCTTCTAAGGATTGCCATTTTTCAAAGTTTGATTGTGTTACTATAAGGAGGTTAAAGCGATGAGGAGAATTTTTATAGGACTTTATGTCCTTTTGGCTTTCTTTGTTTTTGATGCAATAGCTCAGGAAGATAGGAATTCTGGTGACTCAGAAATAGCTATATCTCAGGATCTGGCAAAGATCTCTTACATTGAAGGAAAGGTGATTGATGACGAAACAGGAAAGCCCATAGCAGGGGCTCTTATAGAGGTTAAGAACTCACAGAGAGGAATTGGTTATTATAAAGTAACTACTGATAGGAATGGCTATTATAGAATAGATAACTTTATACCTTATGTTAAATATGATTTCAATGTCTCTGCAGAGGGTTATGTTACTTTTTTAAAAACATCTGGAATATCCTCAGTGCAAAATAACATAAAACTCCTTCGTGAGTCTTTAATAAGTGGAATAGTTAAAGACAGCTCTGGCAGGCCTCTTAATGATGTTGAGATAACTCTCAAGAGAATAGGCTATTATGATGACTCTGCCATTATGGATAGTAGCCTAAAACCTCTTTTTACAAAAAGTAACGAAAGAGGGGAGTTTCGCTTTAACAAGCTTATGAGTGGTGAATATTCTCTTTCTTTCTCCAGAAGTGGCTATATAACAGAAACAGCTCTTTTGTCTCAGATAAGGAAAGGGGAAAATTTTAAATTCCAGATGACCATGTTCAGACCAGCAACTGTCACAGGCCTTGTAAAGGTTAAGGGATTGGATGCTCCTGCTGTTAATATAAATACTGATCTTTCTGGCAGATATAATTATTCAAATGTGACCTATAGAGATGGCTCCTTTATATTTGAGGATGTAAAGCCCGGGGTATATACTCTGAAGCTTACCCATCAGGGGTTTAATGGAATAAATGCCGGAGCTATTACTGTCAAGGAAGGGGAGACTATCTCTGGACTTAAATTTGAACTTCAGGCTAAATCTCCAGAGGTAAATATCCATTCCTATAGATATACCTTTACACCTGGAAACGAAGTGGAGTTTAATTTGCGGACCCTCAGGCTTGAAAGTGTTCATATAAAGATTTATTCAGTGCCCTTTTCTATATTTCTCTCTGAGGAAAGGGATCCTTCAAAATTTAGTCCTTCCAAATATGGATTTAAAACAGTAGCCGAGTGGGATGAATCTGTTAAGAATTTTTCTCCGTATGAGTGGAATTATTTTGCCATAAAAATAAATAAGCCCCTTAGCTCCGGAGGATATTGTATTGAGGTTTCTGGAAGCGGTAATGCAATCTCCAGAAAGTTTTTTACAGTTACAGATATAGGTGCAATTGTAAAAAAATCCCCGGAAAAGCTAACAGTTTATGTTACAGATCTTGTTCAGAATAAGCCTCTTAAAGATATATCTATTTTTGTTTTTGATAATAAACTAAAAAAGATTGATAACTCTGCTTATGATAATGAGAGCAGTGGAATTGATATTGAAAGATTGCCAGTAGGTGTAATTGCAAAGGGTGTCAGTGATGAAAATGGCCTTGTTACATTTTCTGGCATAAGTGATGATCGGAACTATGTCCTTGCTGTATCGCAACAGGGTAGCTATGCAATTTGCAATGCAGGCTCCTCTGGGAGTTTTAGAAGTGAAAAAGAGAAGATCTTTATATATACGGATCGTCCTGTTTATAGAAGTGGGGATAAGGTTTTTTTCAAAATAATAGCCAAAGAGAGAAAAGAGCGCTTTTTCCCTATAACGGCTCGGAAGATTTTTTATTCAGTGCAGAAGGCCTATTCCGGCAAGGTCATTTTTAGCTCCTATGCAGATCTTGATGAGTGGGGAACTGCTTCCTGTGATGTTGAGATCCCATCTGATGCAGAACTTGGTTATTTTACAATAAAGGCTGGATTTAATGAGGAGGATCTCTATGGCAGTTGTGGATTTTATGTTGAACACTATAGAAAGCCAGAATTTAAAACAGAAATAACAGCATCAAAGGAATTTTATGTAAATGGAGATACTGCTGAGTTTAAAGTAAGCTCAAAATTTTTATTTGGAGCTCCTTTGTCCAATGCTCTGGTTAAATACAGATTTTATGAAAAGAAGATTGAGGAAGAGGAAGATATTTCTGGAGATTATTCTGATAGCTATTATTCAAGGCTTAAGCTTGAAGGTGAAAAATATACAGATTCCAATGGTGAGATTTTTCTAAAAATTTTTACGGGCAATTATCCCTATGATAGAGATATTATACTTGAAACAACAGTTATAGATAAGGCCAATATAGCTATTACAACAAAGAGAAGCATCAGAGTTGGAAGAGGTGATTTTTCCATAAAGGTTTTTCCTGCTGAGAATTTTTTCTTAACTGGTAAGGAAAAAGAAATTCAGATAAATACTTTTGATCATGCAGGTAAACCTGTTTCTGCTAATGTTGAGGTTAATCTCTTTAAGTATATATGGAAGCCTGCTCAAAGAGTTTACATCCATGACAGCAGACCTTATTTTACAAGGAAGCTATCTACAGATCTATCCGGTTCATGCAATTTTAAACTGCCATCAGATCTTAATGCCTCTGGAGAATTTGATCTTATTGTTACTGCAAGAGATAGCAGAGGCAATGTGATAAAAACCTCAAAGGTTATATGGATCTATAATGACTATGCCAGTGACTCCCAGTCTCGCTTTAAGGATTTAGAAATTGAGATAAACAGATCTGACTTTTCTGGTGATGGGGAACTGGCCTGTGTTGTGAAAAGCAGATTCACTGATTCCTTTATTCTTGTAACTCTGGAGGGGAAGGGTGTTTATGACTATAGAGTTGTGAAGATGTCCAAAAACATTATGCCTCTGAGCTTTAAGATAAAGAAGGATTATGCTCCTAATCTCTATGTAAAAGCCTTGATGCAGAGAGGGAGAGCCTTATATGCAGCAGAAAAATCAGTAAATATTCCTCTGGAGGATATTACCTTTAAAATTAATATTTCAACAGATAAAGAAATTTATTCCCCTGGGGATGAAGTAAAAGTTAATATTAAAACTACAGATAATAATGGGAAGCCATTATCTTGCGATCTCTCTCTGGCTGCAGTGGATGAGTCTATTTTCCTGATAAGGCCTGATACAACTCCTGAGATATCAAGCTATTTTTATTCAAAGATATCAAATTGGGTTATAACCTCTTATTCATATCCAATAACACTGCTGGCAGGTGCGGCCAAGGATAGCAAGTCAAAGATCAGAGAGGATTTTAAGGATACTGCCTTCTGGCATTCAAGTATAAGAACCAATAGCAAAGGTGAGGCTTTGGTTTCTTTTAAGATCCCCGATAATCTCACAACCTGGAGGCTTACTGTCAGAGGGCATGATCTGAGAGGGCGTATGGCTGAAGAGAGAAAGAGGTTTATGTCAACAAAGGATTTAGTAGTTTCCCTTGGAAAGCCAAGATTTTTTGTAGAAGGAGACACAGTTGGCCTTATAGGCATTGTTACAAATAATTCAAAGGAAGGCATAGAGAAGGTCCAGACAGAATTTTTATTTAACGAACAAAAAATTACAGCGGATAAGGAGTTTAACATAAGTCTCACAGAGTATGGTTCTGCAAGAAAATTCTATAGCATTGGTGTCCCATCGAATAGGGATAAAGTTTCTCTGCAATTTAGCGCTAAGTCTCATAGCAGTGGCGATTCCATCAGGCTCTCAGTTCCTGTTGAGAAAAGAGGTTTAAAATTTTCAATATCTGGCTCAGGAGATGGAGGTGATTCCGCCTTTGAATTAAAGGCTCTAAGGGATGATGAAGATTTTGATTTTTATCCAGAAGTGCTTAAGGTGACACTTACACCCTCTCCTGTAATTCAGATGATAAAGGCATGTGAATATCTCGATAGATTTCCTTATGGATGCACAGAACAGACTATAAATAAGCTTATACCAAGGCTTATGGTTGCAAAGCTCCTTGAGAATAAAAATTATTCAGATTTGATGCCAGATACTCTGAAAGAGAATAGCTTCAGAGGCATTGATGAGATAATAAAAAAGATTGAAGACTTTCAAAATGATGATGGGACATGGGGCTGGTGGAATGGAGATAGGGGCAATGCCTATCTTACAGGCTATGCTATGTTTTCTCTTTTTTTGCTAAAGCAATTAGGTTTTGCTATAAATGAGGAGATTACCTCTAATGGCATTTATGCCATGGAGAGATTTTTTGAAGATGCAACAAAAGCAGATTCAAGTGAGATATCATATCTGCTTTATGTTTATGCTATTTATGGAAAGTGGAATCACGGAGCATTTAAAAGAATAATCAGCAGTGAACAACTCACTCCATATCAGGCGGCGAATCTTCTTAAAGCAGTAGCTATCCTTTCTTTTAGAGACTCATATAATTCATTGCAGGATTTTGAGATAAAAGAGGTTATTGAGGGCAAAAAACTTCTCACTAAACAAATTAGTGACTTCGCAAAGAGAGATAATAAAGGAGCCTACTGGTCTGCAACAAAGGAGGAAGAATATTCATGGCCTGGAACTGATTTAGAAATAACGGCTCATGTTTTATCTGCTCTTATAATGGCAGGGGATACTTCTTCTCTGGTAACAGATGCTGTGAGATACATTACTTCATCTTTCAAAGGAGAGGCATGGGCTTCTACAAAGGAAAGCTCCACTGTAATTTTAGCTCTCTGTGATTATTTTGCTGATAAGGATATAGACTTTAAAAGATCAGGGAAAATTAATATTTCTGTAAATAATAAGAATATAGGAGATATAGACTATAATATTTCAGGAGGCAAAGATCTTCAGGAATTACAAAAGACTTTCCCAATTGACAGAAGAGAAAAATCCAGAGATTACAGAATTTCAGTTAAAGGGGATTTTAAAGGTGGTGTGATTTCTGCAACATTGACAGGCTCTTTGTATTTTAAGCCAAAGGGATTTTTTTCTTTCATCAAATCACAGGAAAGAAGTATTAAGAATCTCTCAAAGGGAATTACTCTTTATAGAGAATTTTATAGGCTCAGCAGAGTAAGGGATCAAAACATGGAGGAGTTTTTTGTTCCACAAAATATTGAGGAAAATGAAAAAATAAGAGTGGGTGAGGAAATTTTAGTAAAGGTAAAATTTCTATGTGATGAAAACTATGGCTTTCTTATGCTTGAAGATATGCTGCCATCAGGATTTGAGGTTATAAAAGAAAGTGCCTATGATGAGTTTATACCTTATTCTCATGTAGAGCGCAGGGACAACCGTATGGTTTTCTTTTTTACAGAATCCACAAAAGGGAGAGTTTACGAAGTTGGTTATATAATGAGAGCTGAGTTGCCAGGATCTTTTATCATGAGGCCTGCAAGGCTTAGCAGTATGTATGAAGAAAAAATTCAGGGCTGGAGTAAACCTGTTATAATTGATGTAGTGAATGAATAAGATTTATCTTGCTCTATATTTTATTATATTTTTACTTATAAGCTCAGTTTCTCTTTTTTCTGGTGGGGAGCCTTTATCTTTTAAAGAAGATAGAGTATCTATTGATATTTTGTCAAAACATGTTAAAATGATGAAAGAAGCAAGAGAGGGTAGCTTGGTTTTTTCTTTTCCTGACAATGCTGAGATTGTTTTCCCTTATAGGGAAAATCTTAAAAATATAAAGATAGTATTTGCTGACAGAGTGAAGGTGCTTGCAGATGGCAGGCTGCTTGACTATGGTATATACAATATATCTGCTGGTGATGCTTCTGAATTTAGCCTCAAGCTTTCTGATGTAACTGATATACGAATTTATCCTTTACCCCTTAAGATTATTTATTCCACTGAGAATTTAAAATTTATTATTGAAGAGAAAAAGATAAGATACGCTATTGATTCCTCCTTTGCAGAAATGGGTGGAGTTAGAGATGAATCCTTTGAGGCATTTAAGGCGCTTGCGATTTTGATCTATGGTAGATGCTCTCAAACCCTTTATAGAGGCAAGCATAGAGATGCAGATTTTTGTGATCTATCCTGCTGCCAGGTTTATAGAGGTAGACAGAGTATAACTTTACCGGAGTTTTTAGCCATAGATGTTTCTGCCTTAAGGAAAGGGCTTTATTTTTGTGCATCAGGAGGAGGAAGGCTATTCTCTGATGGAATCTTTTCAAATACTGGCAGGAGATATAATCCACCAGCGGATGTTTTGCTTGCTGAATCTTTGCCTTTGAGCAAAAGCAACAATTCGCAGTGGAGTTGTGAAATAAAGGCAGGTGAGCTTTCCGAAATGTTTTTTACTAAAAGCGGAGAATTTATAGAAGATATTATATTCTCTCTTGATAAAGAAATAGTTTTTGTTAAGAGTAATTTTACTGTGTATACTTTTGCTCCAGAGGATTTTAGACTGAGAATAAACAGGCTAAAGGGATGGAATTTTTTACGCAGCAATAATTATATTGTAAAAAAGGAGGGTGATAAATTTATATTCAATGGCTCAGGGCTTGGTCATGGAGTTGGGCTAAGCATGGATGGTGCAATTGAATTATCCCATAGAGGATTTTCAGCCTATGAGATACTGGAACACTATTATCCGGATATTAAATACATCTCCTTTAATCGACGGATTTATAGTCAGTATATTCTCTTTGATACTGAAAATGGTAAAATCCTGAAAAGCAGTGGAAAAAACTTTTATGAAAGAAGAATCCCCTTGGGATCCATATTTAAAATTCTGGTTACATTATATCTCTGGGAAGAGAGAAGGGATTTGCTTAATTATAAGTATACCTGTCTTTCTGAAAACCAGGAGCCATTGCCTTTGAAATGCTGGGATAAAAATGGCCATGGAGCCCTTGATTTAAAAGATGCCCTTTCTCTTTCATGCAATATTTACTTTGCCTCTTTATACAATAAAATTAACAGAGATAGCTTCTATCAATGGATTCGCAGATTTAAATCCTACCATGGCTTAAAACTTGAAGTTCCATATATATCAGATGATAAAAAATGGCCACAATTTCTTGCAGGCCTTGATTTCAGGTGCACCATGACTGTTTCTGATTTTGTAAAGCTTGTCTTAATCTTAAACAAAAAGATGAAAGAGAAAGACTCCTGTGCTATTTTTTTTAGTGATTCACTTAAAAATACATTTATAACAGGAACAGCAAGGCCAGATAAAGGGAATTTTATATCACAGGAAGTGATAAGAGCAGGTATATGGGGAAAGACTTCTACTATTATCTATGGAAGCAATTTTACAACCTCCTATGGGCTTTTTGTCGGTGCAATTGGAGAAAAAGGCATTGTCACTCTTCTTAGAAAGTCTGTTGGAAGGGATGCAGCAAATCTTTCTGCAGAGATTTTATATGAAAACTGTAAATAAATTTTGGAAACTTTAAAAAAGAGTTGCCACATTTAAAATTTTTTAGTAATTTAAAATATAATTTATTTTTAAATTTTTTAATGACCATATCATAAAATGAGGTATATATATGGAACCAAAAAGGGTTAAAGATAGCAGTGTAACTGTTGTTCAACAGATGACTCAGCAGGATGCAAATCTTGCAGGGAATGTTCATGGGGGAGTTATAATGAAACTCATAGATAATACCGCAGGTATTGTGGGAGTGAGACATACAGGAGGCAATGTTGTAACTGCCTCAATTGACAGGCTTGATTTCCATTCACCTGTATTTGTTGGTGATCTCCTTAGAGTAAGTGCAAGCATAAATTATGTAGGGAAAACATCCATGGAGATAGGAGTGAGGGTTGAGGCAGAAAACTTTGTTACAGGAGAGGTAAGGCATACAGCATCTGCATATCTCACCTTTGTATCTCTGGATGAAAAATTTAAGCCAAGGCCTATTCCTCCAATAATCCTTGAAACTGATGATGAAAAGAGAAGAAACTGTGAGGCACAAATGAGAAGGGCTGCACGGCTACAGGCTGTTGAAGAGGGTAAGACTAAGTGCAAGATCTAAATTTTTTCACACACCAGATTTATGGTGTGTGAAATTTATGGATAAATTTTTATTTATTTTCTTTTATAACTCTTGGAGCCCTTATTTTGAAGAGATTTTCCACGCTTTCTTTTACTACTGAATCATTAGTATCTTTGCAATAAACTGAAAATTTTAATACAGGCTTAATCTCTGTTGCAAAGTTTTTGCGATAGTAGTCTGTTTTGAATTGTAAAAAATATCCGCCGGCATTTTTTCCATATACAAATTGTGCAGAGGGGCGTTTTGTTTCATCAATTTCCAGCAATCGCACAGTTACGCTATAGACATCTTCAGAGATTGCAATTTTATCATCTTTTTTAAGCATTGCCTCAAGGGCATCAATGGATTTCATGTCATCAGCATAATTTCCTCTATAGATATTTCCAGTTATAATATCCCTTTTGAGTTTTGCAAGATCTGTGGTAAAAAATTTTGATTCTGATTTTTTAAGGATTCTATAATTTTTTGTCAGAGGATAGTATTCCACAACAGAATCAACTGTATTATCGCTGTTTTTATCCTCAATGAGAATTATTCTCTTGTCAACACCTGAAAAATCTCCAATGACTATAAAGCTATCACTTTCAATTGCCTGCAAAAAGAAGTAATTCTTATTATCCTCTGGAACAGGAAAGTATTTTAGCCTGTCAATAGTTACTGGCTTAATTTGAAGATCCTCAAGTCCGATTGCAAAAAGAGAGCTTATGGATAAAATATACAGAAAAATTATAAATAATATTTTTTTCATATTCATGGTTTACTCCCATATTGATTTATCTAATTTAATTTTGTTAAACCTTCCTTGAGCTTTTCAAGGATTTCTTTTAGTTCTTTTTGTTTTGCCTTTTCCTTTTCTATAACCTCCTGAGGCGCCTTTGACACAAAGCTCTCATTAGAAAGCTTTGACTCTACCTTTTGCAGATCAGAACTGACCTTGGCAATTTCTTTTTCAAGTCTCATCTTTTCCTTTTCAATGTCAACAGCACCTTTAAGAGGAACATAGATCTCAAGCTCTGGCATAACTGCCACTGCATCGGTTTTATCAGGGCAATACTCATTGTTAATTTCTATCCCCTCAACCTTTGCAAGAGCCTTTATGTGAGATTGCTCATTTTGCAATATGCTTAGTAAAAGTTTATCGCTGGTTTTAAATATTACCTTTACCTTTTTATCTGGAGGTATATTCATCTCTCCTCTGACATTGCGGATTTTATAAACTATCTCCTTAAAAAGGTTTGTATAATTAGAATCAGCTGTAAAGACAAGCTTTGAGTCAAATTCAGGCCACTGAGTTACAATTATATCGCTTTCTCCTTGTATTTTAATAAAGCTCCATATCTCCTCTGTTATAAATGGCATAAAAGGATGGAGAAGCTTAAGGCCTGTTTTTAAAACTGTGTAAAGTGTCTGTTTTGCTATAGCAGAAGACTCCTTCATCGCAGGATCCTTAGAATATATCCTCTGCTTAACAAGTTCCAGATACCAGTCGCAGAATTCATTCCACCAGAATTCATATATGAGGCTTGCTGCTTCATTAAACTTATACTGCTGGAGAGCTGAATCAACAGCTTTGACAGTTTCATTCATTGTATGGAGAATCCATTTATCAAAGACCTCAAGATTTGATTTATCATAAGTTCCTGGCGTAAAATCTTCCCCCAGGTTCATGAGGATAAATCTTGTGGCATTCCATATTTTATTGCAAAAGGCTCTGTAGCCTTCAATGCGCTTTTCCGATAGGATAATATCCCTTCCTTGAGCAGCAAAGGCCGCCAGTGTAAACCTGAAAGCGTCTGTTCCGTATCTCTCCATCATTATGAGAGGATCGATTACATTTCCTTTTGATTTACTCATCTTTTGGCCATGTTCATCTCTAACCAGGGCATGAATATAAACATCCCTGAAGGGGATCTCCTTCATAAAGCGCACCCCTGTCATAATCATTCGTGCAACCCAGAAAAATATGATATCAAAGCCTGTTACAAGAACGCTTGTTGGATAGTATTTTTTCAGTTCAGGAGTTTCATCTGGCCAGCCCATTGTTGAAAAGGGCCACAGAGCAGAGGAAAACCATGTATCAAGCACATCCTCATCCTGACGGATATTGGTAGATCCACATTTACATTTCTTTGGATCTTCCATTGAAACTGTTACCTCTCCACAGTCGTTGCAGTAAAAGGCAGGAATTCTATGACCCCACCACAGTTGCCTTGATATACACCAGTCTTTGATATTATACATCCACTCAAAGTAGGTTTTTGCCCAGTTACCAGGGACAAATCTTATACGGCCATCTTCTACTACTTTTATTGCTTCCTCTGCAAGGGGTTTGATTTTTACAAACCATTGTTTTGATAGATAGGGCTCTATAACTGTTGAGCATCTGTAACAGTGACCAACGGAGTGGACATGCTTTTCAACTTTTTCAAGTAGACCCAGGTTTGTCAGATCCTCTACAATCTTTTTTCTGGCCTCATATCTATCAAGTCCCTGATATTTGCCGCCATTTTCGTTAATAATGCCATGCTCATCCATAATTATAATTTCCTCAAGATCATGGCGTTTACCCATTTCAAAGTCATTTGGATCGTGAGCAGGGGTTACTTTTACAAAACCAGAACCAAATTCCATGTCAACATAGCTGTCAGCAAAAACTGGAATCTCTCTGTTCATTAAAGGGAGTATAACTGTTTTGCCAATTAAGTGCTTGTGCCTTTCATCCTCTGGATTAACAGCCACTCCAGTATCCCCAAGCATTGTCTCAGGACGGGTGGTTGCTACTGTTACAAATTCATTGCTATTTTTAATAGGATATTTGATATGCCAGAGATTCCCCTCAAGCTCTTTATAATCTGTCTCAATATCTGATAGAGCTGTTTCACATCGAGGACACCAATTTATTATTCTGTATCCCTGATAGATAAGACCATCATTATAAAGAGATACAAAAACCTTGCGAACAGCTCTGGATAAACCTTCATCAAGGGTAAACCTCTCCCTTTGCCAGTCAAGAGATGCTCCAAGCCTTTTTAGCTGACTTTGAATCTGCCCACCAGAGTGCTCTTTCCATTGCCAGACTCTTTTTTCAAAGGCCTCACGTCCAAGGTCATACTTGCTTTTGCCCTCTGAGGCAAGGAGTCTTTCCACTACATTTTGAGTAGCAATTCCTGCATGATCGGTCCCTGGCATCCATAAAACTGATTTGCCCTTCATTCTTTGCCATCGTGCAAGAATATCCTGAAGAGTATTGTTCAGGGCATGCCCCATGTGAAGGTTTCCTGTTACGTTAGGTGGAGGAATGACTATAGAAAAGGGTTCCTTATTGTCGTTAACATCTGCATGGAAGTAACCCATTTTTTCCCAGTGCTCATACCATTTGGTTTCAACATCTTTTGGTTCGTAGGAGGATGGAAGCTGCATTTTTTTCTCCACTATTTAATTTTTTATAACTCTCTTTGTAAGATATATTTTTCGTTTTTAAATCTCTTTTTTATTCCTTAAAATTATTGTATGAATAATAAAGAGCACAGTGCCATTGATGGCATGGTCAATTTATTATTTCATTCATAAATTCCATTTTAGTTAGAAATAATTAAAAATAGTTTCATTGTCATTAATGCAATGATAAAAATAGTGTCAATACATTTTGAAATCTAAGTGGGTTAATCTATAAGCAAGCAAAGAAGAAAAAAGAGCCTCTTAATTTATAGTTCCTTTATTATAGAGAAATTTTTCTGTTTCAATAATAGAGAGAAACTTTTCCACAGGGTTATCATATTCTATAAGCTCTTCCCCAAGTATTAATCCGCTGTGGGAAGGAATTTCTATAGAGTTATAGCCAAAATATGCTCCCTGTATAAAGATCTGCAAGAATATACCATGAGAGGTTTCTGTAAGCTCCATCTGGCTAAGGGACTCAATAATAAAGCCCTTGTTTGGTGAGAGAGGATCTGTTAAATTAAATTCACATGCCTCATTAAGGCTGTTACAGAGGGTTTCTGTAATTTCTGTAGCTACAGCATCGACTTTTGAATAGTCATAATTTTCAAGAATTCTGCTGCATGTAACAAAATCATAGCCGTATTTTAGATTTTCTTTTATTGCCTCTATTTCTTTTATTATATCATTGGATTTTGAATCAATAGTTATAAGGTATTTGTAATCCATATCCTTTGCGAAGTTATAGGCAGCAAAAAAACATTCTCCATATCCCATTTGTGTTTCAACTAAAATGCATTTTGTTGATTTATAATCTTCAATTTCATCAATGAGATTATAGCTTGATCCATTATCAATAACTATAGTGTCTGCATCTTTGAGATTTTCTAAAATCCCGAGGGCTTTACTTATGTTGTTTATATTGTTGTCAGAGATTAAGGCTATAAGAAATTCTTTTTGCATAATATACCTCTATAGCTATAAGCTAAAAAGATCTCTTTCTTTGGCAAATCTTTTTTTGAGATTGTGCTTTTATGTTGCCAGATTTAGGGAGGGAGAATCAGAAATATTTGAAAATTGCTTGCAATTTCCTTTTAATTATTCTAAATATGGTGTAGGTATTTTAAGTATTGAGATCATTCTATTAAAATAAAATACTGTATTTTATGTTGAACTTATAATATCTATCAGGAGTTCAATGCTTTTTCTAAGTGTTTTTTACGCACTATGTGGCGACTACCTATTGACTATGGGTCAATTTTATTATAATTTATTTATATAAAATTGCGATACTTAATAATCATGAGGTATTGCTATGAAGCGTTTATATATTATTTTTATATTATTTTTATATTATTTTTAGTAATTATTAACATTCAATGTAATAGCGGTGGTAATGCAATAGTAACAATCAATGTTGGCACTACCCCAAAAATTTCATACCTTGATCATTTTTTACAATTACTTACATTTGCAAAAAAGGCCAATGCTGCGGTTTCAACCAATGTGGCAAGCATTTCATATAAAGTTGAAGCCAGTGATATTGAAACAATAACAGGAGCCATTCCTCTTGAAACCGGTAGTGTAACTATAGAGCTAACCCCTGGAAACAACCGCACATTCACTATATATGCTTATGACTCAAATAATTTTAAAATATACGCCTGCAAAACAACAGTTGATTTACAACCAGGGAATAATACTGTTGATATTGTGATGGAAAAAACAATGTTCACAATTGATTCATCATCAAACATACCAGACATTGATTTAGCTATTGGAAATGGGATCCCTTATATTGCATATATAAAATCTTCACAAATAAATATAAAATATTTAAGTGAAACATTGCAAACAATTGATACTACCTCATTAAACTACCCTGCAGATAGTTTAGATCTGGAATATTATAATACCCTGTATATTGCCAGTCATTTTCAAAATGTTAACTATTATATTAACGTAAGTAAATTTAATGGCTCATCATGGGGCCCATTGTTAGATAATGGTGATGATATTTCAAATGTTGATAATAATCCCAATACTTTTTCATTGAAAATAAATTCAGCTGGCCCATATATTGCTTATATAATTAATGACTACTATCCTGCTGTCAAAAAATATAGCGAAGGTGCAACTCCAAAATGGGATCCAGTTGGCTCATTGAGTACTCCTCAGGGGGGTGATATTTCAATGGCCTATGATTCAGCTAATAATATTTACATAGCATATACAACATCAATGCCAACAGCTATTGAAGTAAAAAAATACAGCGGCTCATCATGGTCAAATTTTCCAAATACCAGCACTCCACCCACATATAACCCCATGGAAGTATCCATTGCAATAGATGGTAACGACGTTGTATATGTTGCTCACAGAAATAATATTAATCCAAGTAGAGTTGCTGTTGTTAAATGTCCTCAAAACGGAACTGAATGGACTCCTGCTGCTGGAAGTGATATGTATGTTTCTGGAACAATAAAAGCAGCTCAGGATATTCAAATGGCATTTGATGGTAATAATAGGCTTTATGTGGTTTATTATGACTTTAATAGTGATTATAGTAATTACCAGCTGCATATAAAAAGAGTCAACGGCTCAAACTGGGAAGAAGTAGATGTAATAAATTTACCTGCAAAACATTATGTTTTTAGTCCAAAAATAGCAATTAGAGGAGATGTTTGCTATATTGCTTACGTAGATTGTTATGATTCACAACGTGATGTTATTTTATATAAAATTATGTTGTGACATAACAAAATTTTTCATCGTAAAGGTAGTGTCCAAAATTTGTATCCCTCTAATCCCTCTGTGGCAAGATAGATTGAAAATTTTTAAAAAATACCCATCTTTAAAAAATGAATGTTAGTTGATAAATTTATATAAAAATTATTTTTGGAAAAGTCAAAATATAAAGTAATTTCGGCGATTATAATGTTTTTACCTGGAAAAGAAGATGAATAAATTTAAGGTTGTATCACCATATAAGCCTTCATACGATCAGAGTAAAGCCATTGAGGAGTTGTCCTCTGGTATTATTTCTGGCAGAAAGTTCCAGACTCTTCTTGGGGTAACTGGCTCTGGAAAAACTTTTACCATGGCCAAGGTTATAGAAGCTGTAGGTAAGCCAACTCTGGTTTTGACTCACAATAAGACTCTGGCAGCTCAATTATACAGAGAGTTTAAGGAATTTTTCCCAGAAAATGCTGTGGAGTATTTTGTATCCTACTATGACTACTATCAGCCAGAGGCTTATGTGGTTTCTTCGGATTTATATATAGAAAAAGATGCCTCTATAAATGATGAGATAGAGAGATTAAGGCTTAAGGCAACCTCTTCACTTCTTGAGAGGCGTGATGTAGTTGTGGTTTCTTCTGTTTCTTGCATTTATGGACTGGGTAAGCCTGATAATTTTGAAAAAGCTCATCTTGTATTAAAAGTTGGTCTTGAATACGGAAGGGATAATCTACTGAGGAAGTTAGTGGCGATTCATTATGACAGAAATGATGTCTCTTTTGAAAGGGGGACATTCAGGGTTAGAGGTGATATAGTTGATATCTATCCAGCATATTCCAAACAGGAGGCTTTGAGGATTGAGTTTTTTGGCGATGAGATAGATGCTATCACAGTTTTTAACCCTGTAAGTGGAGAGGTTAAGGGAACTACAGATATGTGTGCTATATTTCCAGCCAAGCATTTTATATCAGAGCCAGAGGAGATGGAAGAAACTATAAGCATGATAGAGCAGGAGCTTGAAGAAAGGCTTGAATTTTTTAGAAAGAATGGCAAACTCCTTGAGGCTCAGAGATTGGAAAGCAGAACCAGATATGATATTGAAATGCTCAGAGAAACAGGCTATTGCAGCGGCATAGAAAATTATTCCAGAATAATCGACAGAAGAAGCCCAGGGCAAAGACCCTATTGCCTCCTTGATTATTTTAAAAAGGATTATTTGATGCTTATTGATGAGTCCCATGTAACGATCCCTCAGGTGAGAGGTATGTATGAGGGAGACAGGTCTCGTAAGGAAAATTTAGTCAATTACGGATTCAGGCTTCCTTCCGCTCTTGATAACAGGCCTCTTGTTTTTGAGGAATTTGAGCAGATGATAGATCAGTCAATATTTGTGTCAGCTACTCCTGCTGATTACGAGCTTCAAAAATCAGAAGCTGTTGTTGAGCAGGTAATAAGGCCTACAGGATTGCTTGATCCAGAGATTGAGGTAAGGCCTGCTTCAAATCAGGTGGATGATCTAATAGGTGAGGTTAATAAAAGAGTTGAGGCTGGAGAGAGAGTTCTTGTAACCACTCTGACAAAAAAGATGGCAGAGGATTTAACTTCCTATTTTGAAGAGGCTGGCATAAAAACTCGCTATCTTCATTCAGAAATAGATACTATAGAAAGAGTGGAGATTATAAGGGATTTGCGCAAAGGGGAGTTTGATTGCCTTATTGGAATAAACCTCTTGAGAGAAGGTCTTGATATTCCTGAGGTTTCTCTTGTTGCAATTCTTGATGCAGATAAAGAGGGATTTTTGAGATCCAAGAGATCTCTTATACAGACCGCAGGTAGAGCTGCTCGCAACATAAATGGTAAGGTAATAATGTATGGAGATACAATTACAGGATCTATGAGAGAGGCCATAGATGAAACAGTGAGGCGTCGCAAAATTCAGCAGGCCTATAATGAAGCAAATAATATAAAGCCAGAGTCCATCAAAAAGGAAATTTTTGACCTCATAGAAAGAGAATATCTTAAAGAGAACAGCTTTGTTGAGTATGTGGCTGACTCTTCAAGGCTTTACAGAAGTAATAACTTGCAGGAGCTTGAATCTTACAGGGATAAGCTTCGTCAGCAGATGCTTGAGGCTGCAGATAATCTTGAGTTTGAAAAAGCAGCGGCAATTCGCGATCAGATGATAGATATTGAAAGGAAGATAGATGTTTTGAAAAAAAAGAAGAAGTAGGTTTAAAAAGTAAGTTAAAGCTACATATAAAGTGAATTAAATTTTTGTTGCTTACCTTTTAAATAAAAAAAAGTTGATATATTTCTTTAATGTTTTACAAAAAGCAATGTTTTGTTTTACTTTATAAACAAGCAGCTGAGTAGTTTATTTAGCTTGACTTAAAGAAGATAATTTTATGGAAACTGAAGAAAAAACGGAGGAATGCAGGTGAAGTGGTGGATATTATATTTAATTCTTGCTGTAGTGATTGGTGCAATAGTGGCTGGATATTTTTTCCTTAAAAAGAAAATGGAGGAGAAAATTTCTCTGCAAAAAGATCTGGTGGATCAGCATAAGGTAACAACGCAGATTCTTGTGCTGGAAAAAAGAATGGATAAGGTGGATAATGCAAATATTCCAAAAAATGTCGTGGCACAAATACCCAAGATCTACAAGATAAAAAAGGTCCCAATTGTTAAAGCAAAAATAGGGCCGCAGGTTATGGATCTACTCTGTGATGAAGAGGTCTTTGAAAAGATTCCTGAAAAGAAGACTATTAATGTAGAGCTTGCGGGTATTTTTATAGCAGGAATTAAATCTGCCAAAGCAAAAGGCAAGAAGTAATCATCATATTCCCTTATGTCTAATGGAAAAGGCATAAGGGAATGCCTTAAAAAATAAAAAATTTCAGAAAAATAAATATTAATATTGACACAAATACTGCTGTTGCGTTAATGTCCATCTCGTTGTTTTTGATAAGCTTGATTTTTTAATTTTTATATTAAATTTTTAAATAAAATTTGAAAAAAATTAAAAAAATCTTGACACAAAAATGACCTATTGATAAATAGTTTTTTCGTTGAGTGACAACTTGACGAGCTTCTTGTAAAACATCACATAAGCATTCTGGTAACTACTAATAGGTTGATATTAGTAAAGTGTCGGAATCTCCTTGTGTCTGGCGGTTGTGTTGCTGGAGGGGGAGATTTTTTTATGTGTTAGGTTTTGCTCTTTGAAAACTGAGTAGTATTTAGGCGTGAAAAGCGTTTAGCTTTTAGAAGTTTAATAAATGGATTAGGAAAGAACTTAAAATGATGTTATAGATATCATGGAGAGTTTGATTCTGGCTCAGAACTAACGCTGGCGGCGCGTCTTAAACATGCAAGTCGAACGGTAGCACTTGAGCTTGCTTAGGTGTGAGAGTGGCGAACGGGTGAGTAACACGTGAATAATCTACCTCTGGGATGGGGATAACGTTTCGAAAGGGACGCTAATACCGAATAAGATGGTAGCTGCATAGGTAGTAGCCATTAAAGGTGGGGACCGCAAGGCCTACCGCCTGGAGATGAGTTCGCGGCCCATTAGCTAGTTGGTGGGGTAAAGGCCTACCAAGGCGACGATGGGTAGCCGGCCTGAGAGGGTGAACGGCCACATTGGGACTGAGATACGGCCCAGACTCCTACGGGAGGCAGCAGTTAAGAATCTTGCGCAATGGGGGGAACCCTGACGCAGCGACGCCGCGTGGATGATGAAGGCCTTCGGGTTGTAAAGTCCAGTAAGCAGGGAAGAATAAGCGTGGGGTAATATTCCACGTGATGACGGTACCTGTCTAAAGCCCCGGCTAACTACGTGCCAGCAGCCGCGGTAATACGTATGGGGCGAGCGTTGTTCGGAATTATTGGGCGTAAAGGGCGTCTAGGCGGGAGATTAAGTTAGATGTGAAAGCCATGGGCTCAACCCATGAATAGCATCTAAGACTGGTTTTCTTGAGTTCGGGAGAGGAGAGCGGAATTCCTGGTGTAGCGGTGAAATGCGTAGATATCAGGAAGAACACCAGTGGCGAAGGCGGCTCTCTGGCCTAGGACTGACGCTGAAGCGCGAAAGCGTGGGGAGCAAACAGGATTAGATACCCTGGTAGTCCACGCTGTAAACGTTGTATACTAGGTGTTAGCGGCTAGTCTGCTAGTGCCGAAGCAAACGCATTAAGTATACCGCCTGGGGAGTACGCCCGCAAGGGTGAAACTCAAAGAAATTGACGGGGGCCCGCACAAGCGGTGGAGCATGTGGTTTAATTCGATGATACGCGAAAAACCTTACCTGGGCTTGAACTGTGCATGACAGGTGTAGAGATACACCCTTCCTTCGGGACATGTATAGAGGTGCTGCATGGCTGTCGTCAGCTCGTGTCGTGAGATGTTGGGTTAAGTCCCGCAACGAGCGCAACCCTTACCCTCTGTTGCTAACAGGTGAAGCTGAGCACTCTGAGGGAACTGCCGGTGACAAACCGGAGGAAGGTGGGGATGACGTCAAGTCATCACGGCCCTTATGTCCAGGGCTACACACGTGCTACAATGGCCGGTACAAAGAGTTGCGATACCGCGAGGTGGAGCTAATCTCAAAAAACCGGTCTCAGTTCGGATTGTTCTCTGCAACTCGAGAGCATGAAGTTGGAATCGCTAGTAATCGTGGATCAGCACGCCACGGTGAATACGTTCCCGGGCCTTGTACACACCGCCCGTCACACCATCTGAGTTGGCAGCACCCGAAGTGGCTGATCTAACCGCAAGGAGGAAGGTTACTAAGGTGAAGTCGGTGAAGAGGGTGAAGTCGTAACAAGGTAGCCGTATCGGAAGGTGCGGCTGGATCACCTCCTTTATAAGGAAAGATAGAAGCCAGATACTACTCAGTTTTGAGAAAGCGAAACAGCGAGAGGCCTTGTTCTTTAGAAGAAGAGGGGCCTGTAGCTCAGATGGTTAGAGCGTACGACTGATAATCGTAAGGTCGGTGGTTCGACTCCACTCAGGCCCAATTGATATGAAGAATATCATTGGGGGTGTAGCTCAGCTGGGAGAGCATCTGCCTTGCACGCAGAGGGTCATCGGTTCGAATCCGTTCACCTCCAAATGCCGGAAACGGCAAGTCAGTTCTTTGAAAACGGTTAAGCCTAATGAGTAGTCTCATTAGATTAACAATTACAAGAGTAATCAAGAGCGCATATTGAAATTTATTATTTCAAGAATATTGAGATAATAGATTTAATAATATGGTCAAGCAAGTAAGGGCATACGGTGGATGCCTTGGCACTGGAAGGCGATGAAGGTCGTGGCAAGCTGCGATAAGCTTCGGTGAGGAGCAAGCATCCGCATAACCGGAGATGACCGAATCGGAAAACCGAATACAGGAGAACCTGTATTATCTATCACTGAATAAATAGGTGATAGAGGCAAGACCAGGGGAATTGAAACATCTAAGTACCCTGAGGAAAAGAAATCAAACGAGATTCCCTCAGTAGTGGCGAGCGAAAGGGGAAGAGCCCAAACCGGATTATACGTTACAGGCTGGAGCCGCTGTAAATCCGGGGTTGTAGGATACAGACAGAGAGCACTCCAGGGCTCTCGGGAAGTTACAAAACCTCATGTTAGCAGAACCCGCTGGAAAGAGGGCCAAAGAGGGTGATAGCCCCGTAAGCGAAAACATAGAGGACTTCCTGGTCTGTAGACCTGAGTAGGGCGGGGCACGTGGAACCCTGTTCGAATCTGGGAGGACCATCTTCCAAGGCTAAATACTAACCAGTGACCGATAGTGAACAAGTACCGTGAGGGAAAGGTGAAAAGAACCCAGAGATGGGAGTGAAATAGAACCTGAAACCGTATGCTTACAAGGTGTGGGAGGGCGAAAGCCTGACCGCGTGCCTTTTGTAGAATGAGCCGGCGAGTTACTTTATACAGCAAGGTTAAGCAATAGTAATTGCGAAGCCGAAGCGAAAGCGAGTCTTAAATGGGCGTATAGTTGTATGGAGTAGACCCGAAACCGAGTGATCTAGTTATGGCCAGGTTGAAGTGGCGGTAAAACGTCATGGAGGACCGAACCGGTGAATGTTGAAAAATTCTCGGATGAGCTGTGACTAGGGGTGAAAGGCCAAACAAACTCGGCAATAGCTGGTTCTCCTCGAAATAGCTTTAGGGCTAGCCTCATGCGTTTAGTTACGGGGGTAGAGCTCTGATTGGGCTAGGGGGTCAACAAACTTACCAAACCCAGTTAAACTGCGAATACCGTAACTTTAGAGCATGGGAGTCAGACTACGAGAGATAAGTTCCGTGGTCAAAAGGGAAAGAGCCCAGACCAACAGCTAAGGTCCCCAAGTGTATGCTAAGTGATAAAGGAGGTGGCGCCGCACAAACATCCAGGAGGTTGGCTTAGAAGCAGCAACCCTTTAAAGAGTGCGTAATAGCTCACTGGCCGAGTGGCGCTGCGCCAAAAATGATTGGGACTAAGTATACCACCGAAGCTTTGGACTTACGTAAGTAAGTGGTAGAGGAGCATTCTGTACCGGGCTGAAGGTAGTTCGTGAGAGCTGCTGGACTGTACAGAAGAGAGAATGCCGGCATGAGTAACGACAAACACGGTGAAAACCCGTGTCGCCGAAAGCCTAAGGTTTTCTGGGCAATGTTAATCAACTCAGAGTTAGTCGGCCCCTAAGGCGAGGCCGAGAGGCGTAGTCGATGGGAAGCAGGTTCATATTCCTGCACCACCTGGTGGAGGCTATCGTGATGGAGTGACGCAGGAGGATATATACGCAGGGCGTTGGTTGTCCCTGTTCCTGATTGTAGGTCTGGGTTATAGGAAAATCCGTAACCCTTATGACAGAGGATTGGGGGGAGTAAGATTATCTTGCGAAGGTGTAGATTCCATACTGCCAGGAAAAACTTCTAAACGCGAAACTGGGTGACCGTACTAAAACCGACACAGGTAGGCGGGGAGAGTATCCCAAGGCGCTCGAGAGAACCTCCGTTAAGGAACTCGGCAAAATGGTCCCGTAACTTAGGGAAAAGGGACGCCTCATTAGTGTGAAGCCACTTGCTGGTGGAGCATGAAGAGGCCGCAGATAAATGGCCCAAGCGACTGTTTACCAAAAACACAGGACTCTGCAAACTCGTAAGAGGAAGTATAGGGTCTGACACCTGCCCGGTGCCGGAAGGTTAAAAGGAGGGGTTAGCGGGTAACTGCGAAGCTCTGAATTGAAGCCCCGGTAAACGGCGGCCGTAACTATGACGGTCCTAAGGTAGCGAAATTCCTTGTCGGGTAAGTTCCGACCTGCACGAATGGTGTAACGACTTGGGCACTGTCTCAACGGGGGACTCGGTGAAATTGTAATGTTAGTGAAGATGCTGACTACCTGCAGAAGGACGGAAAGACCCCGTGCACCTTTACTGTAGCCTGACACTGTAGTTTGGTACAATATGTGTAGGATAGGTGGGAGACTGTGAAACCGGGACGCCAGTTTCGGTGGAGTCGTCCTTGAAATACCACCCTTGTTGTATCGGACTACTAACCGGTACCCGTGATCCGGGACTGGAACACTGTCTGGTGGGCAGTTTGACTGGGGCGGTCGCCTCCTAAAGAGTAACGGAGGCGCCCAAAGGTTCCCTCAGCACGGACGGAAATCGTGCGTAGAGTGTAAACGCAAAAGGGAGCTTAACTGCAAGACCTACAAGTCGAGCAGGTACGAAAGTAGGGGTTAGTGATCCGGTGGTCCCGTATGGAAGGGCCATCGCTCAACGGATAAAAGGTACGCCGGGGATAACAGGCTGATAGTGCCCAAGAGTTCATATCGACGGCACTGTTTGGCACCTCGATGTCGGCTCTTCGCATCCTGGGGCTGGAGAAGGTCCCAAGGGTTCGGCTGTTCGCCGATTAAAGCGGAACGCGAGCTGGGTTCAGAACGTCGTGAGACAGTTCGGTCCCTATCCTCTGCAGGCGCTGGAAATTTGAGGAGATCTGTCCTTAGTACGAGAGGACCGGGATGGACGAACCTCTGGTGTACCGGTTGTCATGCCAGTGGCACAGCCGGGTGGCTATGTTCGGAACGGATAACCGCTGAAAGCATCTAAGCGGGAAGCCGACTCCAAGATTAGATTTCCCTGGGGCTTTATGCCCCCTGAAGACTCCTGGAAGACTACCAGGTCGATAGGATGGAGGTGTAAACGCAGCAATGCGCTCAGCCCACCATTACTAATCAGTCGTGAGGCTTGACCATATCATTAAATCAATTAAAAATCCCTCGAAAAAACGAGGGATTTTTTTTTCTTCATACCATAATCACACCGTATCCAGAGTGGATTTTGTAATTAAAAGGAAGCTATTAAAAAAGAGTAAATATAGCTGTTGACAAAAAACTATCATCTCTCACTCATTATTTTTAGTAACTTTTTATGATTTGACTTTTATATTTAGAATTGTAAACTTATTTATAAACTTTTATTTTTTTAAAAATTAATTTGCTATGAATTCACAAGAACGTAAGATCAAAATCTTTTATCTTAAAAAGCAGGTTTTATTTCCTCATTGCAATATAACTGTAAGGCTTCGCTCATCAAAGCATAGCAAAGATCTAAAAGTTGGCCAGGAGATTATTGTATATCCCATACGAAAGTTTACTGATCTCTTTCAGTTGAAGAAAAGGGTATCTACTCTTGCAGAGATCTCCTCTGTTGAGATTAAAGGCAAAATAGTTGTTCTTCAGCTAAAGGGTCTTAAGAGGGTGAAGGTTACAAAATTATATGGAATTCACCTTGCAGAATATATTACTCTTGCGGAGGAGCTTTCCAATTACGATAAAGCTCTTACAGTGGAATTAAGAAAAAAGGCTCAGGAGCTTATATTTTTGATAAATGTGCAGGAGTCAGATCGTCTGATTGAATTGATGAATTTTATTATAGATGTTAGTCAGATTTCCGATTTTCTTTCTAATTATTTTGTTCTTGATGATGAGACAAAGATAGAACTACTTAACAAGACAGATATTTCTGATAGGAGTAAACTTCTTCAAAGTAAGATAGAGCAGGTCATAGAAAAATTAGGGAAACAGGTATAATTGTTATGTTTAAAAAGGATGTCCGAGGGGATGATGTTTATTATGCGATTGAATGGTCAAGACTTTTTGAATATGACAAATATACAGCAAGGCGCGTTATACCTGAGTTGCCTGGCATTATGTGGCTTCTTCATCCTGTAAAAACAGAAGTTGAAAGTTTGCTTTTTTATGCATGCTGGAGAGATGGTCTCAGGGTAGGTTTGCGCAAGCTTCTTGATGATTCTTTTATAAATACAGGCAAGGAGGATTTGCGGGATCTACTGCTACAGCACGAATTGTTATATAGATTTGCTGTTATAGATACAAGCCCTCAGGATATTCAGGATATCATGTATTGGCTTATAAAAGAATATAAGCCTCTCTATAACGATCTTGCTAAATTCACAGACTCAAAGCGTTATATGAATATATTTATTAAAGAAAATGGAGATATTTTGCCAAATCTCCGTGTAAGACGATAGTTCTTCAGGAGGCATTGGCAAGAGAATACATCTTGATATCCTCGGCTTTATATATATGACTGACATCTTTTTTAATCATAAAAAATTCAAGTATATATTTAAATCTTGAACAGGCATCCAGAGGCGATGAAAGCCTTGCCTCTGAGTGAGGTGAAAACTGTTGAATTCTTTTCACATTTAAAGTCTTTTTTTCTTTGTCTGTAATAAAGATATCTTTTTTAAATAGTTTAAATGTATCATAAATAGATCTTATGATTTCATCGGACTCTATTAAATTTGCCAGGTAAAGATTGGAATCTGGGTCGTAAACGTTTCGGGCAAAAAATTTTAGTAACCTTAAAACTATTTCAGGATAAAGCAAATCGTTAAAAAGTTTTTTAATTTTTTCTTCCATTTCTCTGTCATGCATTCTCTTTGTAGGATATGCCATGTGAATTATATAATACTCCCCTGTTTGAGCTTTAAAAAAAGCAAAATCTATAAGCCTATCTATTGCGTCTTTTCTCATAAGGTGCTGCTCTGCAAATGTGGACTCTATTAATTTTTCTGCAACAGCCTCAAGTTTTTCTTCTTTTAATATTTTTTCAAAGTTGATTAGTTGACTTTTGGATGGATCTATATTTTCAAGGGAATCTTTTTTTGGTTTAAATGTATTCATCCTGACCTCCTGCTAAAATCTCCTTTTAACCATTAGAAGTAATTCCTCATTTAGATCCCGTGGCTCATTATATTCCTTAGCACTTTTTATCGCACCTGCTATAGAGTAATTATAAAAAGAGAACTCAATTATAGAAAAAAAGATTAGCTGAAATTTATTGTTTTTTCTGTATCCATCATATGCAAGGCCAATCAAAGCTGCATTGGTTGCAATAGATAGGCCCGCTAATCTATAATTCTCTGTATATAAATAGCCACTGCCGGGAATTAAGGCAGAAAGCAATCCAGCGATCGCAGGGCTTTTCTTTTGCCTTTTTTCTTCTTTTTGAATTTTGTCAATAACAGCATTCACCTCTTGTGAACCTTCTGGGAAAAGGGATTTATACTCATAGAAAATTCTTTTAGCTTCATCATAATTTTCGGCAAGAGCAGAGGCAATTCCTGAGTTAAATAGTGATTCTTTGTAAAAAATGCCATCTTTATAGATAAAGTTATATCTTCGGAATGTGACATCACCATATAAAAATGATCCAGATAAAAGCCGCACAACTCCCGAAAGGAATAAAGCCTCTTGTCCGCTTTCTGTTGAGTAAAAATTGCTATAGCACTGGGAGAATGTATTTAAGGCAAGTTCAGCTCTTCCAGTTTTAAAAAAGCTCTTCCCCATTATTACCATTGATTCCGGGTAAAGTTTATCTTCCGGGTATAAGCATTGAAATCTCATAGACTCTGTGATTGCAGAGTAATAATCATTTTCTAAGTAAAAATATTTGGCCATGTTGAGAAGATCCTCTCCATTGGAGAAAATGGCAGAGGGAATAAGAAGTAAAAAAATTAAAAACTTTTTCATTGTTTCTTCTCTCTCTCAATGCAGCTTTGAGGAGTGTAAGAGCCATATTTTGTTTTTATGGACTTATATTTTTCAAGGGCTCGCCTTTTATTTTCAAATTCCGCAGAGTTATATGCTCCATAAATATTACCTGTATAAAAAAGCCCTGAGAAGAAAAACAAAGTGTAGGATATGCTCCTTTCCTCTTTTTTATAAAAGTAGTATCCAGCCAGAGATGTCGCTGCAACAGAAATAAAAGAGATAATGCCATCGGAAATTCTTCCGGAATAAATTTGACCTGCACCAGGTAGAATTGCAGATGCAATGGCGGATCTAAAGGGAGAGAGTTTTTTGATTTCAGAATATTTAAGCAAATCTTCACGTAGGCCCTGGAGGTAAATATTGTTTGTAGAAAATTCATAAACTGCCATGGATTCTTCTTTAATTCGATCCATGTCATCAAGTAGAATAAGAGGAAAGACTCTTTGCCTGAATAAAATAAAGTCTTCGCTGTTGCCAGAATAGTTTTTTTGAAGCAGGGTTTGATAGCTATCCTCATATTTCCCTGAGTTTAAAAAAGCCATGGAGAGTAAATAGGTTGAGCATAGATCTTTTGGGGGAGTAATTGTTGTATAATAATCAATCACTTTATCGTAATACCCTGCAAGATAATAATTTGCATAAATAAAGAACTCATTGTTTTGTTTGGATAATTTTTCAGCTCTTTTTGCCTCAGTGATAGCCTCAATGTATCTTCCCTGGTTGTAAAGCTCCCACATGAAATTTTGTTGTTTTTTTTCAAAATTTAAGTCTCCATAGAGAAGAGATGGGATAAGCAGCGTTAGGATAAATACAGTATATCTATTCATTTTTTATTAGCTTTTCTGGAACAGGATCTTTTGATGGGGGATAAAAGGGGTTGCATCTTAGCAATCTATCACCTGCAAGGATAGCACCCCAGAAGGCACCATGTTTGAGCACTGCAGTTTTTCCATAGGCGCTGCATGTGGGAATATGTCTGCAATTTGGACCATCCTGAGGAGAAATAACTATCTGGAAAAATCTTATAAGAAAAAATGCTCCCCCTTGTGGACCATTGTAAACTATATGATTATGGCCATTGTGAATAAAATTTTCAGATTCACTCCTGGCAAAAGCCTGTCCTTGATAGGCAAAAGGTATAGTGATAATCAAGAGCAAAGATAAAAATATTCCTGGTTTCATATATCTATTTTTGAATTAAAGTTTTTAAGAGTCAAATATTTTATGGTAATTTTTCAAAAGAACGGGAATTTAGATAGCCTATACTTAGGAGTTGTGTTTTTTTATCCACTCTTCAATGGTTTTTCTTAATTCTGCTGGTTTTTCTGTTGGGATCCAATGGAAGGAGTCAATTATTGTAACATCAGAATTTTTATATTTTGATAATATTTTTTTTACGTCCAAGGATTCACCAAAAAGTCTACCGGAGGAAAATATAAAAAGTTTTGGAATTGAATCAATCTTCTCTGGAAATGGTTTGAGCAATTCCCTGAGACTTTGAAAGTATGCATAAAGAGGGATATAGCATAAGTCATGTATGGGATTACCATATATCTTTTTAAGAGCCTCAGGATCTCCATGCTTTTTTATGATCTCTCTACCTTTTAGATCCATTTCTCTTAGGGATAATAATGGTATTTTTCTTCTGAATAATCCTATGGAGTTTGCTGTTTTTATTACTTTGAGTATTATTGTTAGAATGAACTTATTATTTTTAAGTATGCCCAAAAAACCACCTATAGACTCGGAAAATATTGGTTCAAGAAAAATAAGGCCTCTACACTTTTGGGGATATAAGATCCCAAAATTTGCAGCAATATTTGCTCCAAGGCAATGACCTACAATAATAGCATCTTTGTAGCCTTCCTGGGAAAGAATTTCAATAATATCGCTGCACCATTTTTCCATAGATATATCCCCTCTGTAAGATGATAAGCCGTGTCCTCTTAGATCAATTGTTATGATATCCCACTTTCTGGTAAGAGAAGTAAATTCAACAAATTCAGACCAGCGGCTCATATTACTTGCCAGTCCATGAAGAAAAACTATTACACCACAGGAGGCCTTGCTTTTTTCAATAGAATAGCAAATGGAAAGATTAGTTTCTGCCTTATAAAATTTTTTTTCCATATTTTTGTCCCCTTTAGCAGAAATTACCTTTTTGGACCTGGGGGATAGGGCATTGGTTTTTTCTTTTTATCTTTTTTGTCTTTTTTTTGGGAGTTATCCTTTTCATAGAGATTTGATACCTTTTTAAAGAGTTCCTCTCTTTGTATTTCTCCGCAGAGGTATTGTGCTATAAAAATTTTTACATCCTCTGGGAATGCATTCCAGAATTGCTTCTTCCATTCAAGTCCTGAGCTTAACTCACCTTCAATAAAGTGTCCAACCATTGTCATCACAATATCTTTTGGAAGGTTTGCTGCAATGGGTTGTCTTTTTTCAGGAACCATGTGGTTAATGATAGCGTTTAACTCATCCTGTGATATATCTGGATTGTGTTGAATTGCCAGTTGAGCAACAAGCTCGCGCGCCATTTTTTTTATATTGAGATTTGCCATGCCCAGTTGCTCTTGAATGCTTTCAGACATTGCCTTTGCCATTGCTTGTGTATCAATGTTGAGACTCATCCCCTTAAAGCGGTTTTTTCTGCTTTCTAAAAGTTTATATAACTCTTCAATCTCCTCCATGGAAGCAGATTCAAGAAAATTTTTTAGAAGTGTATTTATTAACTCTGATTCTTTATTTCTCACAATTATCTCTTTTTTAAATAAAATTTTAATATAAAAGTAATAGAATATCTCGTCGATAATGTTTTTTATTTAAAAAAAGCATATATGGGATGTTAATTTTATTGACTTTCCTTAAAAAATACTCCTTATTAAGGTTAATATATATTGATTAGTTTTAAATTTTGTAAATAAAATTACAGATAGGTTTTATGTTCAGCTTTAAAAATTTGATAAAGGCTTTTCTTCAGGAAGATGCCAGAACTGTTCATCCTGATACCTTTGAAGAGGAGCTTGATTTTCAGTGTGGCAGGGTTATTAACTTTGCCTCTCTAATTACCTTGTCATGGCTTACTTATATACCAATAGATATGCAACTGCATCCAGATAAGCCATTGATAGTTGTTTTGCGAATGGGTTTTCCTGTTTTTGGTTTAATTTTATTTATCTCAAAATTTTTTATAACATTGCCAAAGAGAAATTTGATATTTCTTACTATTTATGGCGCATATATGGCTATATCCAATGCCATTCTCACTGGCGTTACAAAGATGGATCCAGCATATATTGGTGGATTTCTTTTTATTCTCACGTTGCTTGCTCTTGGCCCTATTAAAAAGCGATGGGCACAGGGTATTTTTATAACATCTGTAATTATTTTTGCTATAACAACTTATCTAAGCGGTGTAAGAGAGATAAAAGGTCATAATTTTTATAGCCTCAATGATCTCTTTTGTGTATCCTTTATTGTCATCTGCTTTATTGAAATTTTAAATGGAATTAGATATAAAAGCTGGTCAAAGGCAAGGCAGGTAGAGATAGGAGAAGAGATAATAAAGCTGCAAAAGCAGTATAGTGAAATTCTTGAACAGACAGTGAAAGAGAGAACAGTAGAACTGGAAAGAGAAAGAAATAACCTCAAAGAAAAAAATGAATCAATGGAAAGAGATCTTCAGATGGCAAAGCTCATTCATGGACAATTGATGCCATCTAAAACTCCAGGTGATTTTATTCATTCATTTTATAAGCCCATGGATATGGTAGGAGGAGATTTCTATGATTTTATACATTTTAGAGATCCAGATAAACTCGGAATATTTATAAGCGATGTATCAGGACATGGCCTTGCAGCTGCCTTTATCACCTCAATGGTTAAGACCATAATTTTGCAGTCAGGTGAAAAAAAGCTAAATCCTGCGGATCTCCTTTCGTTTATAAACGAAATACTTTATAATCAGGTGGGTGGTAATTTTGTAACAGCCTTTTATGGTATATATGACAAAAAAACAAGAATGCTGACCTTTGCAAATGCAGGTCACAATCCACCTTATGTAATTTCTCCTGATGATAAAGTTGAATATCTCAATGGTCACAAAACAGTTCCTCTTGCAATTATGGACAATGATTCTCTAAAAAAGCGAGGCAAAATTTTCAAAAATTCAGAAATCATCCTAAAACCCAATAGCAAATTGCTTTTATATACAGATGGTTTTATAGAATGTCAGCCCTTTAATAATCATGAACTTTCATTTGAAGAAAAAGTGAGAGAGATTATTGATAAAATTAAGCACGAAAAGCCTGATGCTTTTATTCAAAATATTTATAAGAACCTTACTGAATTCCGCGGATGTGAATCTTTTGAAGATGATGTCTGCCTTATATGCATGGATATCTTGTAAGATCTATTAGCCAGTATAATCTTCCTTCAGAAATTTTATATTCATAGTATAAGATCTTCTGTTATCCTATTCCTTAAGAGTGTATAGAAATCCAATTATTCTCTGCTTGCTCTCTGTATAATAATTTTGTTTTTAATAAAAAACATCATGCATAAAAGAGAACAATGTTATTTATTACTTGACATTTTGTCTAAGAAAATGTAGCTTAAATCAAGTGTTGCATTAACTTTTAAAAAATTTTCTATAGAACTTCATCAAAAAAATCAAAAAAAGAGGGGAGCTTATGTCAACAATCGATTATTTTAACCTGCCATGGAAAGAGCAGTGGGCATGGGAGAGAATGCAGTTGCCAACTGTAACTCAAAAGTATGTCGAGAATTCAAAAATATATGCCAATAAACCTTTACAGCTCTTTAATCCAAATCTCTACAATGGCGATAGTAATGGGAAAATGACATGGGGGGAGGTTTATGATAGGGTAGAAAATTATGCCTGCGGTCTTATGAGTCTTGGGCTTGAGAAACAGGATATGGCTGGGATTATGTCTGCCAGTGGTCCATACTGGACTCATGCTGATATGGCCTTAGCGTGTGCAAATGGAGTTAGCGTTGCCATATATCCAACTCTTTCTTTTAAAGAGGTTTCTTATATAATTAACGATTCAGGGAGCAAATTTATCTTTTTGAGAGGTGAACATATACTTAAGATGATTCTGGAGGGCTTTGATCAACTGCCTACATTGAAAAAAATAATAGTAATGGATAGGGAGTTTAAAAGCTCAGATGAAAGAGTCATAAGCATGAGAGATCTTGAGAATATTGGTATTGAGTGGAAAAAGGATAGCAAAAATTATGATGCTTATATTGCAAGAAGAGATGGTGTAGTTCTTGATGATATATATACAATTTTGTATACATCGGGAACAACAGGTCAGGGCAAAGGGGTTGTTTTAACTCACCATAATGCCTCCTCAAGAATGTATGGGGTAAATGAATTTTTCACCTATTGCGGTATGCCTTTTAAAAGTGAATATACCACTTTGTGCTTTTTGCCTCTTGCCCATATATTTGACAGGGGATCTTGCCAGCTTGCTGCTATATTTAATGGCTGCACAATAGCTTATGCAGATTCACCAGGAACTCTCCTTGATGACATGCAGAAATACAATCCTCACTGGATTAACTGTGTGCCACGTCTTTATGAAAAGATATACATCCAATTACAGCAAAAAATGGGAGAAAGTGGCCTTAAGCGCAAGCTCTTTGACTGGGCTTTAAAGGTTGGGGAAGAGGTTTTTATGCAGAGGTATGATCCTGAGACTGGAACATATAACATGGGCCATGATTTTGACATCACAGGGAACTTGCCCCTCGGCCTTAAGATTAAATATAAGATAGCAGATAAGCTCTTTGCAAAGGTTCGAGCTCTTTTTGGAAAGAACTTCAAACACTCTTTCTCTGCAAGTGCCGCAATTTCTCCTGAATTGCTAAAATTCTTCTATATAATTGGCATAAGAGTAAGTGAAGGTTATGGATCAACGGAAAGCTTCAATGCCTGTGCAAATACTCCTCTTATTGCATGTAAACCTGGTTATGTGGGCCTTGCCTCCAATGGTAGCAGGCTGAGGATATCTGAGATTGGAGAGCTTGAAATAAGTGGAGCTGGCGTATTTAAGAGATACTGGAATAAGCCAAAGGAAACAGCAGAGTCCTTTACTCCAGATGGTTGGTTTAAGACTGGTGATAAGGTTGAGGTTGACCAATTTGGCTACTATAAAATAGTTGATCGTATAAAAGCTATTATATGTCTTGCCACTGGTAAAAATGTAGCCCCTGCAAAAATTGAAGGACTCTTTTCTACAAGTCCATATATTGAGCAGATCTTTGTAATAGGAGATGAACGCCCCTTTATATCTGCTCTTATAGTTCCAAGTCTTACCTTCTTTAAAGAAAAATTCGATAAGGAGGGCATTAAATATGATAAGAGTCAGGTGGTAATTGATAACTCCTCTGGTGTGCCTATAGTTGTTAAGGTTGGACCTGATTTCATTGAACAGGGTAATATCAGGCAGCTTATTGCAGAAGAGGTTGCAAGGGCAAACAAAGAGCTTGAGGAATTTGAAGTTATTAAACAGTATACAATTCTTTCTGAGAGATTTACAGAGCAAAATGGTATGCTTACTCCAACTCAGAAGACAAAGAAGAGAGTTGTTCTTGAGGTATATGCAAAAGAGATTGAAGCGATGTATAGCAAAAAAGCTTAGGTTTTTAAAACTTTTATCATCCCTAAATAATGCCCCTAAATCAGGGGCTTTTTTTTTGTTGGGTCTGAATTGAATTAATTCAGACCCAAAATGTTACATCTCAATGGTATTTACAAAAACAAAGTCCTCTGCCTCAAGAGCAGGCCATTCCTCTGCAAAGAGTGAGTCCATCATGCCAAAGAATTGAGGGAACTCCTCCATAAGGTAAAACCTTGAGGCAAGAATTCTGCTGTGATAAAAGGCAGCATCATTATTATCTGTAAGAAGAGATTTTAAATCCTCTCCTTTTTTATCTCCAGCAAGAGCTCTGAACTTAGGTAAAGCTATGGCAAGATTCCATACATGCATCCATGCCATGGAGAGCATATAAAGGCATTTGCGGAAGTTTGTTGCTCCTGACAAAATCTCTTTAAACCTGAAGGAGGCTACCATTGACTTCATCTTTTCAACATATTCATCAAGACGCTCAAGTCCCTTTTCCAGAGGTGCAATATACTTATTATCAACCCCAGTTTCTTTTGCAAGGGCTATAGACTCATTTACATTTTTCTTGAAGATATTGTAGTTGTATTGCCCTGGATTTAAAAGGAGCTTCCTTAAGACAAGGTCTATTCCTTGAATTCCATTTGCTCCTTCAAAAATACACAGTATTTTTGAATTGCGCATCATCTGCTCTATTGGATAATCCATGCAGTAACCATATCCCCCAAAGATCTGCATAGCCTCTGATGTAATGAGGACATTGCGATCGCTGCATCCAGCCTTAAGAACAGGAACCATAAAATCAATTAAAGCCTTGGCTTCCTTTCTTTGTTCTTCTGTGCCTACATTTTCAATGTCCATATTATAAAACATCTTGTATATAAGCATCCTCTGAGCATCAACATAGCTCTTCATCCAGAGGAGAGATCTCTGGACATCTGGATGTTGCACAATTGGAACCATAGGAGCTGATGGATTATTCATGTCTTTTATAGCACTGCCCTGCAATCTTGCCTTCGCATAAGAGGCTGCATGGAGATATGCCGCAGAGGATACACCTTGAGCTTGAATTGCTGTTCCCATTCTGAACTCATTCATCATGTGGAACATTATCTTCATGCCCTCACGTTCCTTTCCAAGGAGATAGCCAACACACTCTCCGTTTTCTCCAAAGCTCATGGAGCATGTAACGCAGGCTTTTATTCCCATTTTGTGCTCAATCCCTGTGCATTTTACATCGTTTCTTTTTATTATTTTGCCTTCTGAATCAACAAGGTATTTTGGCACAATGAAGATAGAAATTCCCTTTGTTCCTTCTGGATCACCCTCAATTCTTGCAAGCACAGGATGAATTATATTTGAATAATAGTCATTCTCTCCTGCAGAGATGAATATCTTCTGGCCTGTGATGCGATATGTGCCATCTGGCTGCTTTACTGCCTTAGTTGAGAGTCTGCCAACGTCGCTACCAGCATGGGGCTCAGTCAGACACATAGTGCCTCCCCATTCGCCTTTCATCATCTTTGGTATAAAGGTCTTTTTTTGCTCTTCTGTGCCAAATCTTGCTATGAGCATCATTGAACCATGAGCCAATGCCCCCCACATGAGCAATGGTTGATGAGCTGCACTTATAAATTCTATATATGCTGCACCAAGGCTCTGGGGCATGCCTGTTCCACCTATAGAAGGGGATTCATACATTCCTATAAGCTCAGCATCATAGTAGGCTTTAAGTGGTTTTCTTACTCCCTCAGGGACAGTAACCTCACCAGTTGCAGGATCCCATTTGCATCCGTCTTTGTCTGCTGCGGCAAAATAAGGGAGGCATTCTTTAACTGCAATATCCTCTATGAGGTTTAAAGTCGCCTCAAAGGTATCGTGATCAAAAGAAGAAAATAGCTCAAAATTTATAAGAGAATCTATGTTGAGAACTTCAAATAAAATATAGCGAAGGTCTCTTGTATCAACAATAGGATTATTCATAACAGCTCATTCCTTTACTGGAAATATTTGCTTATCTTTTTGATTTGCTCTTCTGCTTCTTTAGCCATTCCTTCTATAACCTCTTTGCAGCTTTTGATATCGTAAACCCTTCCAATTGACTGTCCCATCATCATAGGTGCAACATCAACATCACCTGTTGTCCATGCTACCTTGCATCTTTCTCCTGTGATAAGTGGTGCAAGTTCAGTGAGAGATGCACCTCTCTTTTCTGCCTCAAGGATTTCTTCTACAATTTTATTTTTTATAGCACGTCCTTGTAGATTGATAGATTTGCATATAAGAGTTGTTTCGTATTCCTGTCTTTTTACAATCTCTTGCTTGATATTGTCATGAATCTGGCATTCGTGAGTTGCCATGAATCTTGTGGCCATCATAACTCCCTCTGCACCGAGGGCAAGAGCTGCAGCCATTGATTTGCCATCTGCAATTCCTCCAACTGCAACTACTGGGATTTTAACCTTCTCTGCTATTTTAGGAGTGAGAACCATTGTTGTAACGTCATCTTTGAGTGGGTGGCCTCCCTCTTCTATGCCTGCTGCATAAATTCCATCATAGCCAACATCCTCAGCGTGTTGAGCATGCTTAAGAGCTCCAACCTTGTGAAACATCTTTACTCCAGCCTTTTTGAGCATATCTATATACTGCATTCCAAGTTTATCTATTGGAGTTCCAGAGACCTCAATACCTGCCACACCTTCTTCTGCGCATATTTCAAGATTTCGTCTGTGGTCATCCATTGTTATATGGAAAGATGGGAGTATTGTGATGCCAACCATGAAAGGCTTATTTGTAAGCTTTTTTGTTTCTCTTATTGCATTGCGGAGTTCATCGCCACTTTTATAATTTCCAGCTGTAAGATTGCCCATACCTCCGGCATTTGAAATTGCAGCTGCAAGCTTTGGCTCTCCCACAAGATACATAGCCCCACATATTATTGGGTATTCAATTCCAAACATCTCTGTAATTCTTGTTTTCATGTTTTTACCTCTTTATTTTATTTTTTCTGCAAAATTATGCAGTAAAATTCTTTTTTATTCCAGCCTTTATAAGTGCCACATCGATTACATCTTTTCCCATGTTATACATTATATTTATTATCTCTTTTTTGGATAGATCCTTATAAATACCAGCAGATATTAATGAGGCAAGTCCATGGGTAAACATCCCCATTCGGATTAAAATCTCTCTTCTATTCTTTGCAGGTAGCAGTGAAAGCAATTCGTCCTTATCAAGCTCAGCATAAAGGATATCGGCAAACTCTTCAAGCAATTGCTTTGCCTCAGGGCTTTCAAGAATCAGTGCTTTAAAAAGCTCTTTGTTTTCTTGGGCAAACATTACAAGACCTGTTCCCATATTTAAAAAGATACTTCGTGTGTATGGCCTTTTGGTATATTCAAGTGCAAGGTGCTCTGCCCTGAGCAAAACCTCTCTTTTTAATTCATCCATTGATTTAAAATAAGAGTATACAGGCGCAGTGGAAGAGCCGAGCTTTTCTGCAATTCTACGGGCTGTAAAATCCTTAAAGCCGCTTTCCTTTACAAGAGAAAAGGCTGCCTGTATTACATCCTCACTGGAAAATATTGTCTTTGGAGCCATCTTTACCAAAAATTAAAAATCAAATGTTATATAACAATTGTTTTTTAAAAATAAAAAATGTCCAGTCTTTTTTTAAAAAAGACTGGATTTTATAGATTGTTGCTAACTTCATAAAAAATAGTTGATTTTAGCATTTATATCTGCCATAAAAAAAGCATATAAGCGTAATTATTTAAATGAAATATTTTGGCTACTTAAGCTAAAGGAAGTATATTTGCAATACTTCGTCTATCATCCCCAGATGGGATATAAAGCGAAATAGTGCGGAAATAATTAAGTTAGGT
>Ga0255340_1000868_pt1 | contig 45086 bp, 31 predicted proteins | sample wastewater_treat_7_FD_192417 | JGI IMG/M metagenome (GOLD analysis project Ga0255340, IMG submission 192417) | Wastewater microbial communities from Lulu Island WWTP, Vancouver, Canada - plant10 | ecosystem: Engineered > WWTP > Wastewater > Unclassified | place: Canada: Vancouver, British...
GAATAAGCGGAAGTACAATCATAAGCCGGATTTCCGGAAATAGGTGTCCAAGTAGCTCCGCCATTAGTGGAAATCCTTACATTACAGGCATCCCAACCATTCCAGGGTGCAGTAGCTCCCGCAGGGTTTTCTACATTATGACGCATTTTGAAAGTTAATGTGGCATTAGCAGAAGTTAAAGTTCTTGCCGGGGTATCCAAAACAAGGTATTGATGATTATAATAACCACCAATATTACTTCCTTGAGCCAGAGCAGGGTCTCCCATCCACCAGACATTTCCCTGGGTTCCGCTAAAATTGTAAATATGCCAATTATTAGGTGAAACCGTAGCATCGTAATGAGTCCAGCCAGGAGCCCCGGATTCAAAATCCTCGCTATAATCCACTATTTCATATCTGTTCTTTGTGGAATTATCAGGTGAAAAATTGTTCTCAAGAACCTGATAAGAAAATAAGAAACTTACACACTTAGTTATTAAGATGAATATATAAATTCGCTTCATTTTCTCCTCCTTCTGGAAATAAAGCTAAATTAGCTGTTATTATTTGTAAAGAATATAACAGGTCGTATGGTAACCAAAATAAAGATAATTTATGAGTGTATTGGTAGGGATATTTGATTTCTGCAAAGACAAAAGACCACTCAGCTACAGTGAACCATAAAAAGATAAAAATTATAAACAACATTTCAAAAATCATCTGCTTTGCCTACAAAAAACCATTCTTGCTTTTTGTGCTTTTTTGCACCAGGTAAGAAACGCTTATCATAGTAGAACTAACTGATTTGAATGCGGAATAAATATTAAAAATGATCATTGTTCCTCTCAACTATGAAATATATCTATTGTTTTCATCTATAATAAAATCAAAATAAAAGTAATTTGTTTCAGTTGCATTTGAAGATGGAAACGATTTTTTTCTTCTTTCATATTCCTCATTATATCTCCTTATTTCTCCTTACTTGCAATTAGAAATCATCCCTTGCAGGCAGAATTTTTAATTTCTTCAATTCACTGAATATAATATAAACCAATTCTCTGAGTTGCCAACCCATTTTTTACTAACTGTATTTTTTAGGTTAATATAGCTATTCTACAGTTCTATTTGCCAAAATTGTTAAATTGCTTATTTTGTCTTATAAGCTTTGACATTAGAGGAGGAAAAAATTATGAATAAGGCATTTTGCGAAAAGCTTTCTCATCTTAGTATTGAGGGAACTGCTGAAGAAATAGTGCATCGTTTTATAGAGCATCTCAAATTTGATTTGGGCAAAGACGAATTTTCAGCAACTCCTTATGATTGTTATGTTAGTTTTGCCTCGGCAGTTAAGGATATTCTGATGGATCGTTGGCTCATAACTCAACCCCAGGAATATGCTCTGCAACGGAAAAGGGTTTATTATTTATCGCTGGAATATTTAATTGGTCGCTCTTTAGGCAATGCCATTCTCAATCTTGATATTCAAAAGCAAAGCATTAAAGCACTTACCGAAAACGGTTTTGATCTTTCTCTGCTTAGTGAATTGGAATGGGATGCCGGTTTGGGAAATGGAGGTTTGGGTCGTCTTGCTGCCTGTTTTTTAGATTCTATGGCAACTTTGAAAATTCCTGCTTATGGCTATGGTATCCGTTATGAATATGGTATTTTCTTTCAACATATTATTAATGGTGAACAAGTTGAAACACCTGATAACTGGTTGCGTTATGGTTCTGTTTGGGAAATTGCGCGTCCTGCTCGTCTTTTTCCTGTTTATTTTGGTGGCATAGTGAAAGAAGAAATTCTTGAAGATGGCAGTAAAAAAATGCGTTGGATTCCTGAAGAAACGGTAATGGCTATGGCTTATGACTATTTAGTGCCTGGGTTTCAAAACAACTATGTGAATACCTTACGCTTATGGAGCGCTAAAAGTACGCGTGAATTTAATTTGGCATATTTTAATGAAGGTGATTATATGCAAGCAGTGGCAGACAAGAATCATAGCGAAATGATTGCCAAAGTGCTCTATCCTAATGATAACAAAATGCAGGGTAAGGAATTACGGTTTAGGCAGGAGTATTTTTTTGTCAGCGCTACTTTGCAGGATATTTTACGCCGGTTTCTGAAAAAGGAAAGTGACTTGCGTAAACTTCCTGAAAAAGCTGCCATTCAGCTTAATGATACTCATCCTGCTATTGCTGTTGCCGAATTGATGAGAATTTTAGTGGATGAAAGAAACCTGCCCTGGGAAATTGCCTGGGAAATTACTCAAAAATGTATAGCTTTTACGAATCATACAATTTTGCCTGAAGCGCTGGAAAAATGGCAGGTGCTTCTTTTTGAAAAGTTATTGCCCCGTCACCTGCAGATTATTTATGAAATTAATCACTGCTTTCTTTCTTCTTTAAGAGCTACAGGTTTATACGATGACGATTTTATTCGGCGGGTTTCCTTGATTGAAGAAGAACCCGTAAAAAGCATTCGTATGGCAAATTTGGCTATAGTTGGTTCGCATAGTGTAAACGGTGTTTCGGAACTGCATACGGAGATTTTGAAACATCTTATTTTTAAGGATTTTTATGCTCTCTGGAAAGATAAATTTAACAGTAAAACCAATGGTATAACACCTCGCAGATGGTTAATGCTATGCAATCCGCGTTTAAGTGAATTGATTACTCAGGCAATCGGCTCTGCCTGGAAAACAGACCTTAAAGAACTTGCCAAATTGAATAAATATAAGAATGATAGTACCTTTTTGGAAGACCTGGGAGAAGTTAAAAGGCAAAATAAACTGGAATTCTGCAAGTATTACGAAGACCTGCATAAACACAAGCTTAATCCGGAATCTATCTTTGATTTTCAGGCAAAACGCATTCATGAATATAAACGCCAGCTCTTGAATGCTTTGGGTATTATCCATCTCATAAATCAAATTCGGGATGGAAAAACCCCTTATCCTCAAAGTTTCTTCTTTGCAGGAAAAGCAGCTCCTGGCTACTTTATAGCCAAATTGATTATTCGTTTTATTTGTGCCTTAAGTGATTATATAGAAAAGGATAAAGAGCTTTCCCGTTACTTAAGTGTTATCTTTTTACCCAATTATCGCGTAACTTTGGCAGAAAGAATTATGCCCCCGGCAGAAATTTCCCGTCAAATTTCTCTTGCCGGAACTGAAGCTTCCGGAACAGGAAATATGAAATTTGCTCTCAATGGAGCTCTTACTATTGGAACTTTGGATGGTGCCAATATAGAAATTCGGGAAGAAGTGGGAGAAGAAAATTTCTTCCTCTTCGGAATGACCGCTGCCGAGGTGAAAAATTTAAAAGAAAGCGGTTACCACCCTTACGAAATGATGCGTCAAAATGAAGATATTAAACGCATTTTTGATTTTATTGAGTCCGATATTCTGAATCCTTTAAATCCCGGACTTTTTACTCCCTTAACGGATTTGCTTTTGTATCAGGGAGATAGATATTGCCTGATTGCTGATCTACCTGATTTTATAAGAGTTAATGCTGAAGCCGTAACGGTCTATCAAGATAAACAACAATGGAATAGAATGTCTTTAGCCAATATTGCCAATATGGGAAAATTTTCTTCCGATGAAACTATCAAGCGCTATGCAAAAGATATTTGGGGAGTTTGAAATGAAAAAAATAGCACGCGTATTTCGCGGATTTTATTTGACACAAGGTATAAGATGAACATAAATAAAGGGATTTATAATATATTCGTTATTATAGAGGTATATTCATTCTTCATTTTTACCCGAATGCTATGCCTACAATAGCTGCTCCGATAAGCAAATAGAAAGGATTGAGCTTAAATTTCCAGCTTGCTATAAAAGATGCAGTAAATACCAAAACGGAGAAAAGGTCACGAAAAGCATCTCCTGCAACCATTATTAAAGCAGCGGCAATTAATCCCAAGGATAACAAACGCAGTTTCTTAAAGATATTCTTGAACCAGGGTTGATTTTTAAGCTTGATATAGGTTAGTGTTATGAGAGTCATAATAATCAGCGAAGGGGAAATAACTCCTAAAGTAGAAAGAACAGAACCTACAAAACCCCCTTTTTGATAACCTATAAAAGTAGCTGCATTGATAGCTATAGGTCCCGGTGTCATTTGTGAAATAGCTACAATATCCATAAACTGGGAATGGGTAATCCAGGCATTTTTTAATACTACTTCTTGATTTATCATTGCCAAAATGGCATATCCGCCACCAAAACTGAAAAGCCCAATCTTGAAAAAAGTCAGGAACAGCTGAAAATAAATCATAATTTTTGCTTTTTTAATCCCTGATAAACAGCAAAGGCAATAGTGATTAGAATCAAATAAACAGGACTTATCCTGAAAAAACCAACTAAAATAGCAACGCTAAGAGGAAACCAAAAATTGGATAGAGTTAATCCGCTTTGTCTGCTCATTTGAATTAAGGGAACCGCTATTAAAGCTACAACTGCAGGACGCAAGGAATGAAATGCTTTTTGAACCAAAGTAATTTCGGCAAACTGTTGAAACAGCATAGCAATAATAAGAATAATGATAAAAGACGGCAGAATTGTAGCTAAAACAGCAATTGCCATTCCTTTACCTTTTGCCAGATGGTAGCCAATATAAATACTTAAGTTGATGGCTATAGGTCCCGGACAGCTTTGTGCTGCAGAAAGTCCATCCCAAAATTCATCTTCGGTAAGCCAGTTATTTTTTTGGCAGACCTCTCTTTTAATTAAAGGAATCATTGCATAAGCACCGCCAATGGTAAAAGCGCCTATTTTGAAGAAAGTGAAGAATATTTTAAGAAGCATCTTCAATGTTTACTGATATAATCCTGCACTAAAGCCACAAGTTCATTTACTAAAAATGCCTCTGGAACTTTTTTCAAGACCTTGCCTTCTGCAAAAAGCAATCCTTCTTTGATGCCACCAGCAATGCCAAAATCTGCCTCTTTTGCTTCTCCGGGTCCGTTTACAGCACAACCCATAACAGCAATAGTTAAAGGATAGTTGTTATAGGGCTCAAGTGCTTTTTCCACTTCGGTAGCTAATTTAATCAGGTCTATTCTTGTTCGTCCGCAGGTAGGACAGGATATAATATTTAATCCTTTGCGTAAACCCAAAGAGGTCAATATTTCTTTGGCAACTTTCACTTCCTGAACCGGCTTATCCGTTAAAGAAACCCTTATCGTATCTCCAATCCCTTCATCTAAAAGGATTCCTAAAGCAATGGAACTTTTTATGGAACCCCGAAAAACAGTTCCTGCTTCGGTAATTCCAAGATGTAACGGATAATCGCAAACACTGCTTAAAAGGCGGTAACTTTCCAATGTTAAAGGAATTGAGGATGCCTTCACGGAAACCTTAATCTCATAGTAAGAAAGCTCTTCCAAAATTCTTATATGCCGTAAAGCCGATTCCACCATTGCCTTAGCGCTAACTCCATATTTTTGCAGTAAATCCTTAGGTAGAGAACCACTATTTACTCCAATGCGAATAGGAACTTTTCGTTCTTTTGCTGAAGCAACCAATGCTTTCACACCTTCAATTTTTCCTATATTTCCAGGATTGATACGCAGTCCGTCAATACCATTTTCCATAGCTGCAAGGGCTAAACGGTAATTAAAATGAATATCTGCTACTAAAGGAGCTTGGGCAATTTTTTTCAGGTCTTTAATTGCCTTGGCATCATCTAAATCCATTACTGCACAACGGATTATGTCACAACCAACGGATTCCAGTTCCTGAATTTGTTGAATGGCATTTTCCCGGTCGGAGGTTTTCACTGAAAGCATTGATTGAATGCTTACAGGTGCACCTCCACCTATAGGAATATTTCCTAATTGAATACGCCTTGTATTTTTGCGCTTGATTTCCTGCATCTTGTTCTCACCTTGTTTGTTACTGCTATTTTAAATAATTAGAAGATGTTGGGTATATAAATGTTCATTTTGAGGCATTATAAAAGGGTGCAGTTGCAACTTGTTAACAAAATCCGCAAGTAACTGCAAAGCTGGATATTCTGTATAAAAATGCCCCGCATCAATAAGAGGAATTTTGCTTTCCAGAAAACCGTGATAAGAAATATCTCCGGTAATTAAAACATCAGCAGTTTTTTGAGCAGCTGAAATCAGAGAACTGCCACTACCTCCACAAATAGCTATCCTGTTAATATTTTTATGCAGGTCAAAACTGGCTGTCCAAAGTTTAACCTGAGGACAATTTAAGCGTTCTTTAACTAAAATAGCCAAGTCCTGAAGATTTATTTCAGCGTTGTATTTGCAAATCAAACCCAATCCATAAGCCGGATTGGGATTAGCAACCTCATAATGATAAATCAACGGTGTTTCATAAGGATGATTTTGACGAATTGCATTTAAGACATCATTTAAATGAAAGCTTTCACAGCAGAATTGAAGACAGGTTTCCGCAATATGACCTTCAATACCGCTATCTTTATAGGGTTTGGCATTTTCCGAAGCTTTGTAATAACCTTCGGATTCCTGTTTATTGGCACAATTGTAATAGTTTCCTATTTTTCCGGCACCTGCACTCCAAGCTGAATGCATTATTTTTTCCGCATCTTCAAGAGGGCAATAAACCACTATAATATAGTTAGTTGCTCCAGTTTCAGAACTTAAAAAACCAATAACTTCCAAACCGAGTTTTTGGGCTAAACTATGATTTACACTTTTTTCCGCAACATCCAGGTTGGTATGTAGGGAAATTACGGAAAGGTTATTTTTGATGATTTCCAAATAAAGAGGATTTGTTATATTTTTAAGCTGTTGGAAAATTAAAGGATGATGGCTTAAAATCAATTGACATTCGTTTTCTAATGCTTTTTGAACAGCTGTTGAGGTTACATCCAAAGTTATGTAAACATTTTCCACTTCACTGTTTAAGTCACCTATCTGTAAACCAGAATTATCCCAGGAAAGAGCTAATCCCAAAGGAGCAAATTCTTCTATCTGTTTCATTATCTCACTTATTTTCATAATGATACCTCATCTTACTGATGCAAAAACAGGTAAAATAAAATGCTTATCCCGTCAAGCAGTATCTGTTTATTATAATTCTGAGAAAAGAGGAAAAGAGGGTTTTTTACAAAGAGATAAAGAGAAAAAGAGAGGATTTTTTATAAAGAGGTAAAGAGGAAAAGAGGGTTTTTTACAAAAGGGAAAAGAGGTTTTTTTACAAAGAGATAAAGAGAAAAAGAGAGGATTTTTTGCAAAGAGAAAAAGAGAGGATTTGGAAGTGAAAAGTCAGAAGTTGTAGCCGGAGGACTCAGTTCCTTGACAAGAAAAAAGGTTCCTGATTTTGTGTAGCTTCAGCGAGCTCCGACTACACAAAATGTGGAACTTTAGCGAGCTCCGACTACATAATTCAGGGTTTGTAATAAAATTATCTCCTTGTTTCACCTTTTCACTTTTTCACCTTTCCACTATTCCACTTATCCACCTTTCCACTTTTTCACCTTTCACCTTTCTCCATTTTGATTTTTTGCACAATTCCTTCACCGCAATTTTGGCAGATTTCAAAAGCGGAACGATTATTTAAAATTGCCTTCCGCATTTTTTGCATCTTTTCTCCACACCAAAGTTCAGAAAAACTGTGCTCTTGAATATTGCCGATTTTTATGCTACCATTTTTATCGTAGCAGCAGATATTCATTTCCCCGTCCCAATTGATAACCGGTTGTGTCCATAAACGTATGCAGCGATTTTTCAGTTTGGTTTTCAGAGTAAATTTATTGCCCTGTTGGAAATAGCGACTGTATTTATGATCGGAAGGTAAAAAAGCAAGGTCATCAGAACTGTATATTTGAGCCGTTTTGAATTCCAGTTTATCAATTTTCAGTTTTCTCGCCAAGTGTTTAACTTCTTCAATCTCATTTTCGTTATGTTTCATAATCAAAAACTGCCAAACGATATATGGCTTGTTGCTATGCAATTTTTCTTTCTGGTGAACCAGTTCCTGCATATTTTTCAGCACGAGATCAAAGTTTCCGTTTATCCGATATTTATTATAGGTCTCTGCCGTAATTCCATCCAGAGAAATAATAATTTTATGCAAACCGCTTTTCACAATGCGTTCAATATCTAATTCCAAGCTGGCATTAGTGGAGGTCATAGTGTAAAAATTTTGTTTAGAGGCATATTCCAGCATTGCATAAAAATCGGGATTCAGAAAGGGTTCACCTTGATTCCATAAAATCAGCATTCCAATTTTATTTTGAACTTCCCTGCAGATTTTTTTAAATAGAGGCAAAGACATCATTCCCCTGGGACGAAGCAATTTTCCATTGCCGGTTAAACATAAAGGACAGTGTAAATTACAAATATTTGTTGGTTCCAGCATTAAGGCAGGTGGATAAAAATGCACCAGCGGTTTACGGGTTATCAGTGATAAACCGTATTCACAAACACTTCCACAGGTTTGCCATAAACGCTGTTTATACAAAAACGCCTTTGCCAGAGCTAAATAATCGGTATTCATAAAAATAGCTATTTGATAATATGTTTAGCTTTGGCTATTTTCTCATTTATGACTATTACCGAAGTTGGAGGAAGGTCCCATATTTTAAAAAATGAAGATAGAGATTTATTTAAGGAATCCTGTATGGGAAGTAACCATTCTTCTTTGTGTCCATAAATTACTAAAACAAATAAGCATTTAAAGTTTGATACCTCTATTTTTTTTAACCTTTCTGGCAGAACTTCATAATGGGAAGAGAACCTTTTTAAAATTAAAGCTAAGGTAAGAGAAAAAGTATTAACAAATTTTTCATAAATGCTTCTGATAAAGTTATCATAATCTTCACTATTCTTCGGTTGGGGAGAACTTGACTTTACTTCAAAAATATTAATTTTCTGGGATGATTTCTCCAAAACAAATTCGGCAATTTTTACATTATTACCTATCTCTTTATATACCCTGCTTTGCTCTATCAGAAAAACGGCTTCTTTATCATAAGGTCCAAATTTCATATTTGATTCTTCAATTACTATTTTATTCATTTCAGCACCAGATCAACTTCTTCCTTATATAATTTAATGGTCTCATTCACTATTGAATTATCAGGCATTCCATTCCTCAAATCATCATAAACCCATTTATCATCTTCATAAGAAGCAATAGGTATGTTTAGTTTCTTTTCCTGAGCGATTAGATAGAGTTTTTTAATAACAAAATATGAATGTGTTGCCATAAAAAACTGCATTCCCAGTTTCGCTAAATCACTTATTATTTCTAAAAATAGAGAAACTGCGGAAGGGTGTAAGGCAGCTTCTGGTTCATCAATAAAAACTGTTGATTGAGGGGTTAAGTATCTATTCCCCAATAAAGTATCTAAAATGCCTATTTTCTTTATGCCCTCAGCCGTTACACCAATAGGGTATCTAACATTCCCCTTTTTATATTGCCATACCTGGGAATCAGTATCAAACTCTATTTTTCCCTGGACTATTTCTCTCAGTTTATGTCTGGATTCTGTAATAATTTTATATGCATTCCCTTTTATCTTTGGAATGCTTAGAGCTTTAACTAAATCAACATAAGTATAATCAAAACCAAAAGTTTTGTATTGGTCATAATATTGTATAATATTTTGATAGATAGATAAAACTTCCTTAGCAGGTAGAAAAATAGAATCACTTTTTTGAGGATATATGTAGTTTTCAAGGGATAATATTTTCTTAGTGGTATCCTTACCAAAAGTATAGCTGAGATCTTTATTACCAACCGAAAATTCAAAGGAAAGCGGATCGGGTTGACCTTTTGTAACAATATCCCCGATTTTGGGAACTTGAAAAGTCCAGTATAATTTATCTGCCAAAATTTCCGCTAAAGACCTGTTCTCATTACCTCTTTTGTAACTCTCCAGGGACTTAATAGCAGTGTATAATGCTTTTAAATAAAATGTCTTACCTGAGGAATTGGCTCCAATAATAACATTGATCTTTCCCAAATTTTCCCATTTAGTATCAACCAAAGGACCAAAGTTTTGCATTACTACTGATTTTATCATAGCTTATCTCCTAATTTAATTTATAACACTGAATTTATTTAGTTGAGTCCCAAATGTTGGTGTAAATTCCAACGCGTTGTTTCTCAGGTTCTTTGAGGGCATCTCTTATCCCTCATTACTCACAATCTATATTAGGCCAAGCGACCATTTGCATTCTTTTCATCTTCTTAATTCCAGTCAAGTTCTTTTTCAAAACAAGCTACCTTGCTGCGTTGCCTCAAATGGGATCGGCTTTTTTAGGTTTTCTCTGATTCTTTCTATTGGCTCCGAAAGATACAACTTACTGCTTATCCAATTCTCTGAATTGCCTTGCAGGATAGTACAACACAAACGCAGGCAACTCTTTTCATCCAGGAAGATCCTGACCCAAGTTTCGCACAAAAATGATGAAAATTCATTTATTGGGAGCGTAAGTTATTGAAAAATAGACATGATTTTGTTGAAAAATGCTGAAAAGTGTCCAAAATCAACCCTAAAGTTTGAAAATATCTCTTGACAGCTTATTTATACGCTTTTTTGGCGGACACTATGTTTATTAGAAAGAAAGAAAACATCAGTAAACGCACAGGACTGTGCAGTACCTACTATGAATTAGTAGAATCCATAAGAACAGAAAACGGCTCTACCAATAGAGTATTGTTGTATTTGGGTAAATTAGAGATAACCCTTGCCGAGCAAAAGACATTGAGTTCTATTATCGATAGAAAGGTAAAAGGATTTTCTCGTGAAGTCAGGTTCTCCGATAAAATAGAAGAATTAGCGGAACTAATTTATCAAAAATATAAACAGAAATTTGGTAGACCCCAGCTGGAGAAAGGTAATGATGAATCAGAAGAGGAGCAATATACTTTCCTGAAGGAGAGTTTGGAGACCGGTTACCATCGCAGTATTGGTTTAGAGTTAGTAGGTATGCATTTTTGGAAGATGTTGAAGTTTGAGAAAATCCTGAAGAGTTGTGATTTTTCTTTAAGCCAGATAGAATTAGCGGAGATAGCAATATTAGGTCGTTTAATTTCTCCCGGTAGTGAGAAGCATATGGTCTGGTGGTTCAATAAGCAAAGTAGTTTAGCGGAATTTTTACAGTTAGAGAAGATAGGTTTGGGTAAAGATCGTCTATATCGAATAGGGGACAAGTTATTAGAGCACAAATCAGAGATTGAAAGGAGTTTAAGGAAGAATCTGAAAAGTTTGCATATCCTGATTGACAGGGTTTATCTTTATGATCTAACCAATACCTATTTTGAGGGGAATAAGCTCAATAGTACGCTTTGTAAGTGAGGCAAAAGTAAAGAGAAAAGGGATGATTGTCCTTTAGTGACTTTAGCTTTAGTGATAGATCAGGATGGATTTCCGGTGTTCAGTAAAATCTATAGTGGCAATCAATCTGAACCTCTTACCCTGCAAGAAGTATTAGCAGAATTAAAGGACAGTGAAGATTTTATCGATCGCTGTGCCACTCCTGCCATCGTAATGGATCGGGGAATAGCTACTAAAGATAATATCCTTTTACTGGAGCAGGAAGGATATAAATATTTTGTAATAGAAAGGCGTAATTCGGTAAAGGAATTTGCCCAAGAGTTCAAATCCTTAGCAGGGTTTTCTGAAAGCAAGGATAAGCATCAGGGAAAGCTTTATCTGAAGAAAATTGTCAGTGACACCAAAGCCAGGGTTTTAGTTTACAGCGAAGCCAGAGCTATCAAAGAAAGAGGTATCACCACCAGATGGGAAAAGAACTTTCTGGAGGATATAAAGCGTCTTAACGATTCCATTCAAAAAGGGAATATCTCCACAGCCGACAAGATTTGGGTAAAGATTGGGTGGTTGAAAGAGAAATATGGTTCTACAGCAGCTAATTATGAAATTCAACTCCAGCCAAGCAATTCTGCTCCTCAGAGGATAGAATCTCTCATAATAACTGATCGGCATAAGAAATCCTGCAAAGCTGAGTTTCCGGGTTGTTATGTAATTGAAACCAACCATACAGATTTCAGTGCCGAAGAAATCTGGAAAGTATAACCTATAAACTGGTTCTTAAAAATGTTCATATTAGCTGGCAAAGCATCAAACAAATCCTGCAAACCCACAAGTGCTGATATAATGTTCAATACCACAAACGGCTATAGAGTTAGAAACAGACAAACAAGCCAACCTGGGGCAGAAGCGAAGAAAATCTATTCCCTTTTGAATACCAAGGTTTCCAAAAACACGGTATCAAAAAAATATAGATTGTAGTGTGCAAAAAAAATAATTTGTCTTATTTAGCAACACGTTAGCTCAAAAATTGCGAAACTTGGGTTAACTTTATTGGGATTGTCCCTGAAGAGCCTTTTCAATGGAAACTCACATGCTTTGAGATCAGTCATATTGGTGCTGGTCTTTACTTAGCATCGAATATTCCACGATATTGAGGTTTTAAAAAGCGTACAAACTTATCAGGTTTGATTAACATGGTGGGTTGACCTTCAGCATGAGCATAGCCAAAATAGACCGCGATCAATCCTTCGGGGATCAAGGCCAGATCATCAGGATTGAGCTTATAATTATCGTCATAATCCCTCCATGGGACGATGTTTTTATTGTATTCTGTAATTAGCATCTTATTGAACTCATCCTGCCTGCCAAGCTCAATCAAAGACCTGATATCGATTTGATCATATTTTTCGTCAAACATCGCATAATGAACATAATCGTCCCCATTTGCCCCACCCCAGTACCCCTTGTGATGGGTTTTCATCGTGATGACAACTGTGTTCAGGACTACTTCAACTGCAAGGCTTTCCTGCATACAGCCCATTTTTGTGATTTCTTCATTTGATAGCCACGAGTTTAGAGTATAGTTTGCATAAGCAGGATAGTCAGCCTTGAATCTCTTGCGTATTACTTCATTGTCTTGATCACCGTTATCTCCAAGGATAAATACCTCTTCATCGAGCCAATCCACTAATTTTCCAATATTCTTACTCTCTGAGCGAAAAACTGGATACTTCAAATACACAAAGAACTCACCACCAGAAAGAGCTGTTCCACGAGCATCAACAATATTGTAGAAGTAATGAAGAGAGTCTGGTAAAGCAAAAGGTTTATCTGAATAAAGAGGATAGTAAGTAACATCTTTATTATTCATATCTGGAGTTGACCCTTTACAAGTAGTAATCAGAAGGAAGCAGATTACTAACACAAACCTAAAAATCAAAATCAGAATCGATCTTGGTTCTTTTTGCCTATTCATAATAACTCCATTTTCTTAGGAAACCATTCCGTTTGTTATAACTTTGATAGCACTATATGAGAAGTGCCCAGGTAAATACCCAGGCACTTCGTACATCAATGTGTAATCGCTACTTTAGCATCGTTATTTTTCTAGTTACTGTATAAGTTCCGGCTTTCATCTGAATCAAATAGATTCCACTTGCAAGCGAATTCCCGTGGTTATCCATTCCATTCCATGTTACTGTGTAAGTACCCTTATTCCTGGTCTCATCCAACAAAGTACTGACAATCCTTCCTGAAATATCAAAGATTTGGATCAGTACACGTTGGGGGCCATCAAGGCTGAATTTAATTGTTGTGGTTGGATTGAATGGATTGGGGTAGCATCCTATCAATTCGGTAACTACAGGTACATTGTTGGGATCATCACTCGATACAGGCATTGTAACTTCTATGATGTTCGAATTGCCACTTTCTCCCGAAGCATTGACAGATCTGACACGGTAGTAGTACTGAGTGCCTTGAGTAAGTCCGGTCACGCTTTGATTAGTACCGTTCACAGTAAGGTTATTGTATCCGGTTACAAACGAGCTGAAGCTGTTATTGAGTGATACATCAAGCTGGTAACTGGTTGCTCCGGTGGAAGCATTCCAGTTAGCCTGGAAGCTAGTTTGGGTGATGTTGGTGGCACCAGTTGCCACTGGATTGGGGGGAACGGTCAGTGTTGATATTACATTGGAATTACCGCTCGTACCATTAGCATTTACCGCTCGTACCCGATAGTAATAAGTGGTTCCCGCAGTAAGCCCTGTAACGATCTGATTGGTACCGGTTACAGTAAGGTTATTGTATCCAGTTACAAAAGAACTGAATTCGTTATTAGTCGATACATCAAGCTGGTAACTGGTTGCTCCAGTTGACGTATTCCAGTTAGCCTGGAAGCCTGTCTGGGTGATGTTGGTGGCAGCGATGGCAACGGGCGCTGGAGGTGGCTCTGGAGTCGTGACGAGAATAGTATTTGAGTTACCGCTGGTTCCCGAAGCATTAACCGCTCTCACACGGTAGTAGTACTGAGTGCCTTGGGGAAGTCCTGTAACGCTTTGACTGGTACCATTCACAGTTAGGTTGTTGTACCCAGCCACAAATGAACTGAAAGCATTATTAAGAGATACATCCAGTTTGTAACTGGTGGCACTGGTGGCCGCAAGCCAGTTAGCTTGGAAACTGGTATTGGTAATAGTGGTCGCTTCGACAGCCACTGGATTGGGTGGAACGGTAAGTACAGTTATTATGTTGGAATTACCACTGGTGCCATTAGCATTGACTGCTCTCACACGCCAGTAATACATCGAACCAGGATTCAGTCCAGATACTACTTTAGTCATATTATTTACTGTCAGGTTATTATAACCAGGCACAAACGAACTGAAACTGATATTTGTAGAAACATCCAGCTTGTAACTGGTTGCTCCGTTAACGGCATTCCAGCTAGCTCTGAAACTTGTTTGAGTAATTTCAGTTGTTGATAAATTACTCGGAGGGTCCGGAGGGGCTGTAGTCGTTACTGGTTGTACATTGGAATTATCACTGGATCCCGAAGCATTGACCGCTCTCATACGGTAGTAATACTGTGTTCCCTGGGTAAGACCTGTAACACTTTGATTGGTACCATTCACAGTCAGGTTGTTGTAACCTGTTACAAACGAACTGAAACTGTTACTGGTAGATACATCCAGTCTGTAACTGGTAGCACTGGTTGAAGCATTCCAATTGGCCTGGAAACTGGTATTGGTAACATTGGTCGCATCAAGAGCTACCGGATTGGGTGGAACTGTCAGGGCTGACACTACATTGGAATTACCGCTAGTGCCATTGGCATTGACTGCTCTCACTCTGTAATAATAAGTCGTTCCAGCTGTCAGTCCGGTTACGCTTTGATTGGTACCGTCCACAGTAAGGTTATTGTATCCGGTTACAAACGAGCTGAAGCTGTTATTGAGTGATACATCAAGCTGGTAACTGGTTGCTCCGGTGGAAGCGTTCCAGTTGGCCTGGAAGCCAGTTTGGGTGATGTTGGTGGCAGCGATGGCAACTGGATTGGGGGGAATGGTCAGTGTTGATATTATGTTGGAATTACCACTGGTGCCATTAGCATTAACTGCTCTTACTCGATAGTAGTAGGTTGTTCCGGCGGTCAGTCCGGTCACGCTTTGATTAGTACCGTTCACAGTAAGGTTATTGTATCCAGTTACAAAAGAACTGAATTCGTTATTAGTCGATACATCAAGCTGGTAACTGGTTGCTCCGGTGGAAGCGTTCCAGTTGGCTTGGAAGCCAGTTTGGGTGATGTTGGTGGCAGCGATGGCAACGGGCGCTGGAGGTGGCTCTGGAGTCGTGACGAGAATAGTATTTGAGCTACCACTGGTTCCCGAAGCATTGACCGCTCTCACACGGTAGTAGTACTGAGTGCCTTGGGTAAGTCCTGTAACGCTTTGACTGGTGCCATTCACAGTTAGGTTGTTGTACCCAGCTACAAATGAACTGAAAGCATTATTAAGAGATACATCCAGTTTGTAACTGGTGGCGCTGGTGGCCGCATTCCAGTTAGCTTGGAAACTTGTATTGGTAATAGTGGTCGCATCAGTTGCCACTGGATTGGGTGGAACGGTAAGTACAGTTATTATGTTGGAATTACCACTGGTGCCATTAGCATTAACTGCTCTTACTCGATAGTAGTAGGTTGTTCCGGCGGTCAGTCCGGTCACGCTTTGATTAGTACCGTTCACAGAAAGGTTATTGTATCCAGTTACAAAAGAACTGAATTCGTTATTAGTCGATACATCAAGCTGGTAACTGGTTGCTCCAGTTGATGCATTCCAGTTGGCTTGGAAGCCCGTCTGTGTGATGTTGGTAGCAGTGATGGCAACGGGCGCTGGAGGTGGCTCTGGAGTCGTGACGAGAATAGTATTTGAGCTACCGCTGGTTCCCGAAGCATTGACAGATCTAACACGGTAGTAGTACTGAGTGCCTTGAGTCAGTCCGGTTACGCTTTGATTAGTACCATTCACAGTTAGGTTGTTGTATCCGGTTACAAACGAGCTGAAGCTGTTATTGAGTGATACATCAAGCTGGTAACTGGTTGCTCCGGTGGAAGCGTTCCAGTTGGCCTGGAAGCCAGTTTGGGTGATGTTGGTGGCAGCGATGGCAACTGGATTGGGGGGAATGGTCAGTGTTGATATTATGTTGGAATTACCACTGGTGCCATTAGCATTAACTGCTCTTACTCGATAGTAGTAGGTTGTTCCGGCGGTCAGTCCGGTCACGCTTTGATTAGTACCGTTCACAGTAAGGTTATTGTATCCAGTTACAAAAGAACTGAATTCGTTATTAGTCGATACATCAAGCTGGTAACTGGTTGCTCCGGTGGAAGCGTTCCAGTTGGCTTGGAAGCCAGTTTGGGTGATGTTGGTGGCAGCGATGGCAACGGGCGCTGGAGGTGGCTCTGGAGTCGTGACGAGAATAGTATTTGAGCTACCACTGGTTCCCGAAGCATTGACCGCTCTCACACGGTAGTAGTACTGAGTGCCTTGGGTAAGTCCTGTAACGCTTTGACTGGTGCCATTCACAGTTAGGTTGTTGTACCCAGCTACAAATGAACTGAAAGCATTATTAAGAGATACATCCAGTTTGTAACTGGTGGCGCTGGTGGCCGCATTCCAGTTAGCTTGGAAACTTGTATTGGTAATAGTGGTCGCATCAGTTGCCACTGGATTGGGTGGAACGGTAAGTACAGTTATTATGTTGGAATTACCACTGGTGCCATTAGCATTAACTGCTCTTACTCGATAGTAGTAGGTTGTTCCGGCGGTCAGTCCGGTCACGCTTTGATTAGTACCGTTCACAGAAAGGTTATTGTATCCAGTTACAAAAGAACTGAATTCGTTATTAGTCGATACATCAAGCTGGTAACTGGTTGCTCCAGTTGATGAGTTCCAGTTGGCTTGGAAGCCTGTCTGGGTGATATTGGTAGCAGCGATGGCAACTGGATTTGCAGGTACTATTACATAGGTAAATGTACTAAGCCATATTTTTGCTTTGTCTAGATTTGACACAATGTAGAATTGCTTCGAGCCTGTTGCTCCAATCGAGAGAGTGTTTGTATCAAGTGTAACTACCTGATCTGAATAAGAATTAGGTGTTAACGCGTTCGTTGTAGTAATAAGGTTTTGCGGGTTGATGCTGTTTTTGTACACCTTGAAGTTGTCAGACAAATTTCCTCGATTAAAAATCCTTAGTGTTGCAGATCCATTACTACCAAATGGAATCTCAATCTGGTTTTGAGGTGTTGCTATAACTTCAAGAGATGCGTAGTTCATCGATGCTAAATTAAACATAAACTCTAGATGATCGTACTCAACATCATTGACACTCAATAAATCTAACCTTACTTTGTACAATCCCGGTTGCTGTAGTTGGCTAGCCTCTAGTATCAATCCCCCAGTATCAAGTGTTGTGTTAACTGGTGCATTTTCTGGTAAGTAAAAACTCGTTGAATAGGATTCGCCAGAATTAACTGCAATGTTCTTCATACAGCCATCTTTTGTTACAATAAGTGTGTTTCCCCGATAAACTCGAGCTCGTAACTTTGCTTGCTGTATGCTGTTGTTAACTGATACGTTATAGGCTGTCGCACGAATTCCGATATTATCTGCCATGCTGAATTGATTTAGAAATACTGGATCGGTTGGGTAGTAGTCCCCTGGTGTGAGCTCATTGTATTTATATCCATAATCGTTGTACTCTCCATCCCAGTAGAATTGGTTAGAGTGAATGCCACCGTAGCTATTCTTACACAATGATTGAGTAGGCTCAATCTCAAAAGATATGTTACTAGTAGTGGCTGTATTTCCTTCAATCCAGAAACAATTAATACTATTAATAGTCTGTATAAAATTTGATAAATCAGACCACGGGATGTAGTGATTAATTCTAGGATTATCAAACCATGCTCCAGAAGGATCGTGGACATACATCCCACTTTGTGAAATTCCTGTTACTACAAATGCATGACCTTCACTAAAAGTATTTGAATCACCTATTACAACTGGATTACCATTTGTGAGCTGAGGTATTATAACAGTAGATTTCAAAATAAAAAAAGGTAGCGATAGCATAGCGTGGCATTCGATACTTGGATTTGCTGCTTCAATATCATCCAGGATGCTATATAAACCAACTGCATTTGTGGCCTCGCTATAACTAAGGTCAAGCATTGAGGCTAGTTGCCAAGGCTTGTAATCCAAGTCATAATAGTTGCATATCATTGAAAATGATGTTAGTAAACACCATGGTACTTGGCCTTGATAATAATACGGTACTGTCAATCTTACAGTCGGAATTGTAGGATCTGACGTGATTGTAAAAATGACATTTGAGTTATCTGAAGTCCCTGCAGAATTAACCGCTCTTACTCGATAGTAATAGCCTGTACCAGCAGTTAAGCCACTAACATTCTGATAAGTGGTTGTAACTGTCGCATTATTGTAGTTTTGGATAAATGTAGAGAAATCACTGTTTAGCGAAACATCCAACCTATAGCTCGTAGCACCTTGTACAGCAGACCAATTAGCTATGAAGCTTGTTTGCGTTATAGATGTTGCCGATAAAGCTGTTGGTGGTTGTATTTGATTAACAATTACTATGGGTTCGTTTAACCATATCCAGCCATCAGTGCACAAGTATGTCCCCTCAATATTAGTCAGAGAAGCGATTGTTGCAGAGTATGAGCCAAGGGCGGTTGGTGTGTAGTTAAACTCAAATATGTTGGTTGAATTATTCCCGTTTATTGTAACACTCTGAGATGTGCTGTCAAAATCATATGCTGTTTGCTGGTTTCTGTCGATAACAACTCTAGCCTTCACTTGATTTGCAACTGTATTGGGATTCCTGACATAAACCTTAAACTTGACTGAGGTACCTAGCGCAACAGATTGCCCTGTGATTTCAGTATTTGTTGCATTATCAAATGCCTTAATGTCATAGCAATAAGGCATTAAACGCTGCAGTATGGTTAATGTGTTTGAACTATTATGGGTTATGCTCTTGCTTCCCCAATACTCAGAACCAAAGATTGTGGAGGGATTAGGTATATGGTAGGCTTCAACAAAATACGAACCATAAACTCGATTTATGAAAGTTGCGATTCCATTTGCGTTGGTATTTACCTGATCTAAATAATTCCAGCTGCTATCATACAACTTAACATTGCTATTAGCTCCGGGTATGGGAGTTGATGTTCCATCAATGTTTCTAACCTCCACAGTAATGGATCCAGTACTTAACACAGAGTAAGTTCTAGCTTCGGCCTCATTGCTATCTAAGTATCCTGTTCTAAATGCTTTTGCCCTCACCGTATAAGTACCAGCACTCAGATTAAAAGGGCCAGAATACTGCGTGGATGAAGACGTTGGGGCAGTATTATTGGTTGTGTATCTAATCGTAGCACTTGCATCTGAGCATGAAATCGAAACTTGATGAGGAGCAGGATAAGTGCCACTGATTGGGGAAATGGAAGGGTTTGGGACCTGTTGCATAACAGTTATAATGGGATTGCCTGACCAGAACCACCCATCAGTATAAACATAGTTACCATTATTTACATCAGTTAATGCTGCAATTGATCGATAAAACGTTCCAATAATTGTTGGAGTGTAGGTAAACTCATATATGTATGTACCATTGTTGCCATTAATCAATGAAGCAGATGAAGTTGCATCAAAATCATATGATGCAGATTGGCTCCTGTCAACAACGATTCTAGCTTTTACATTGTTCGAAACCGTGTTGGGGTTTTTTATGTAGACCTTGAATTTTAGAGTAGTCCCAAGAGGTACAGACTGATCAGTAACTTCAACATTTGTGGCATTGTTAAACACCTTAACATCGTAACAATAAGGAAGATACCTTTGGAGTATAGTGGAGGTTGAGGCACTATTATGAGAGACACTTTTACTGCCCCAAAACTCAGTTCCAAAGATAGTCGCTGGATTTGGGTTATGGTAAGCTTCAATATAGTATATTCCGTAAGGCCTATTAGAAAAAGAAGCTACGCCATTACTATTTGTAGTGGCATGGGCTATATAGTTCCAATTGTTGTCGTATAGTGTTACGCCTCCATTTGATCCAGGAAGTGGGTTTGATGTGCCATCGGTAGTTCTGACTGTAACCGTTATTGTTCCTGTCGGATTGTTTACAGTGTAATTCATTGGAGTTGCTTCAATACTCTCGTAATATCCGCTACGAAATGCTTTTGCACGCACAGTGTAAGTCCCTGCATTGAGATTAAAAGGATTTGAGTATTGCGTTGATGAAGTAGTGGGTTCCGTATTGTTGGTTGTATATCTTATTGTAGCACTCGCATCTGAGCATGTTATAGTAACTTGATGAGGTGCTAGATATGTTCCTCCTGAAGGTGTTATAGAAGGAGTCGGCACTCTGTTTTGAACTGTGTATGATCGTGATGTTGCTTCATCACTATCCGTATATCCCGATCGAAAAGCCCTTGCCCTCACTGTATAAGTTCCAGCATTCAAGTTAAATGGAGCTGAATAAATCGTCGATGAGGATGTTGGCGCTGTATTGTTGGTTGTATATCTAATCGTTGCACTTGCATCTGAGCATGTCATGGTAACTTGATGAGGTGCTGGATATGTTCCTCCTGAAGGTGATATTGAAGGGGGAGGTACTTGATCCATTATTGTAATTATTGGACTTCCAGACCATGACCAGCCATCTGTATATGAGTAATTGCCGTTGTTGACATCAGTCTGAGCAGCAATTTGCCTATAATATAACCCGCTGCTTGATGGCGTATAGGTAAATTCATAAATATGAGTTCCATTATTACCACTTATCATATATGCTGAAGAAGTTGCATCATAATCGTATGATGCTGACTGGCTCCTATCAACAACAATTCTTGCCTTGACATTATTGGAAACAGTGTTCGGGTTCTTGATGTATACTTTAAACTTAAGTGATGTTCCCAACGGCACACTTTGACCAGTAATTTCAGCATTGTTTGAATTATTAAAGACCTTAATATCATAACAATATGGGAGGCATCTCTGGAGTATTGTTGTTGTATTTGAGCTGTTATGTGAAACTGATTTGTTTCCCCAAAACTCAGTTCCAAAGATAGTCGCTGAATTTGGGTTATGGTAAGCTTCAATATAGTATGTTCCGTAAGGCCTATTAGAAAAAGAAGCTACGCCATTACTATTTGTAGTGGCTTGGGCTATATAGTTCCAATTGTTGTCGTATAGCTTTACGTTTCCATTTGATCCAGGAAGTGGGTTTGATGTGCCATCGTAGTTTTTTACAGTTACAGCGACATCTCCTGTCTGTACAGGGGTTGAGTAGTAAATTCTTATTTCAAAATAGTTTATTGTGCCAGTATCTCCACCAGCATAGTCATAACAATCTAGCGTCCAAAGCCTATTAACATCATCTCCATCAAAGAATGACGTATACCTCCAGTTAAGATAGATATCATCATCGCTTTCCGTGTCGTCGTCATATCCTCCATCTGTACCCCCGCCAAGACGATTCCACACACATGTTTCGTGTTCGCTGTTCCACAAATATACCTTTAGATCCCCGGGATAAGTATGAAGTATCTGTGTTCTGTATTGTACATCTGTAACGATAGCTCCATCGGGAGCAGAATTAATCGTGATTCCAGTCCATGCATATCCAGGTTGAGATGTACTGGTGTTATAGTCTGGTATCGAGACATCTGTTCCATTGCTACCAGATACGTACGGATCTCGCAATAGATATTCTGAATTTCCAATAATGTGTTCGTAACTATTATTGCTATCAAAGTGATATTTAATATCTAACCCGATAATTCTATAGGGGTAATTGGTGGTTTTGATGAAGTTTAGTGTTGCATCATCAACAATGATATTATTACCCTCAATTTGATAACTGCAATTGCTTTTTGATAGAGCTTCCACCAATTGATCATGGCTATCAGAAATAGATACAATATGTTGTATCTGCGTATCTCCGTTATGAACTGGGATACTGCTTTTTTGGTATACATCAGCTGTTTGCCCGAAAGCAAACATAACAGAAATCCAAAGAAAAATGACCATTTGCGCTTTCATTTCAACCTCTTTTTTGGGAAAATTATATTCTTAAACAAAAGCATAAGAAGAGCCAAAGTGGCGATGATCCGTAATGATATATTACAAAAGGCAGTTACAAAAATGTTGTGTTTTTCTCTTGTGTTAAAATCCACCACTATCCCGATAGAGATTTAGACATAATATGAATCTAACGGCATAACCGATAGACTATTACAAGATAGTGGTAGATTCTACACCGCTAGTAGTAAAAATTACCACACCTAAGCTACCCATTGCCTCATCTACCTAATTGGACGCAAGAAAGATCTTCATGGCACATAACTAATAATCAGCAATAGCACTGGAGGGCTACTTCTAACTTGTCTCATTACATTGTAGACCTCCCCTTCGTAATACGCAACCCTGCTGGACATTTGAGATTGCATGGATTTCATCGGCAGTACTTCTATTCCAAGATTGATAACACCTCCTGAATAGAATAGTATGTGTTTTACAAACAAATCAAAAGCAACGAAGGAATACTTACCAAATTACACTTCAACCACCACCTTCTCCTTAACAAAATCATTATGATTGTAGCTATAGATAGGATTTTGTTCACCATTCGATTCGAGCATTTTCTTTTGATCTGCTGCAGGTAAGTCCAGGCTTGCCAGCATCAAATTCCGATTCAAAGTAATGCAGTAGCTGTACCGGGCTTCTTTCCAAGATAGGGACTCAAATTGCTGTTTGAACGATGCATTCAGATCCGTTGGGCTATATAGAACCTTACCTGGCATTTTCTTTTCTTTATTTACCTTAGTTTTGCATGCTTGGGCATCTACATTTGAAATTACTTTTTTGATCTCATTATACAGCGATTGATGATGAACTATTAGGTATTCTTCACTATTCATGTGTGAATAAGTCTTAACTATCTTCATTTGCTATCTCCGAATACGCTATGGTTCTTCCATTCTTCTGGGACGGCTGCTGCTTTGTCGTTTGCAGATGGTTCGTGTATCTTCTGGCCAATTGGTCTTGTCTTCAAGCATCCTTTTTCTAAAGCTTTTACTCTTTCGGCTGATATCTTGCAGTACTCTGCTTCTTTCTCAATACGGATAGTATTATGTTTATTCTTAAGTGCGGCTACAAGAGTCGATCCAACACCTGCAAAGGGATAGAGAATCCAATCATCCTCATGGATAGTTGTCCGGATATCGCTGGGATTCTTACCCAATGGATTTCCAGATGGGTGGCCTTTATTGGGACCCATAAAATATCTTTTCCCAGGATACTTGGAAGGGGCTCGAACAGCATCCAGATTAAAAGTATAGTCGTCTGACTTTGTAAACCATAGAATTGTCTCATAACGTTCAGAAAACCTATTGGAAGCATGCAGACCATGCCCAAAACGCCAGATAATTCTATTACGAAGTTGTAGCCCTATTTTTTTGAAAATCTGATAGTAGAAAATGTCCAGAGGGAAGACCTCTCCCTTATCCACATACTTTCCCACTTCCCAACAGATACTGCCATTAGGGGAAATAACTCTCACCAACTGAGTAAATTATCTCTTATTGAGTGCCAAGTATGTCATTCTAATAATAATATTGCTTAAAAGGAGTTTTCGATTATCTTATCAATTTCAACATAAAGATAGTGGGAGATATCAATAGGAAAGCCAAGTACACGAGTAAAAATAGTGTTGACTAATGCAAAGTTGGAAGAATTATTAAGGATACGGAATTCCAAGACGTAAAGTCATTCTAAGGTAAGCAGAGCGAGTATGCTATATGATTATTACAGGGGTTTAAGCATTACAGAGAGAGCAAAATCTCACCCAACAAACAGACCCAAGGTAGAGCGCTGTATTAATCGAGCTTGGGCATATGGTGTAATCGAAGCATTGAATGATATGCCCCGTCCTGGTAGAAGGTCAATTATTACAGATGATGCAAAAGCATAGGTAGTTTCAATTGCCTGTAATCCACCCCCAAGAACTACGGATATGCGGCGAAAACCTGGACTTACAGCACATTGTTAAGGCATATATTTACTAACTGCAGACAGGAAGTGTATGAGTGTTTATCAAAGATTGTGAAAAGTGTTCTTCACAGTATACTAACTTCAAATCGTATTAAACCTCATAAAGTAACTTAATACTTGGAAAAACGAGACCCTCAGTTTGAGGAAAAGATGACCAATGTGCTATGTGTATATATGGAAGTATAAATAATCAACAGCAATCCCGACATGGAACGGACTATTGTGATTGTGAGTTATAACGAAAAGCCAGGCATCCAGGCTATTGCAAATGTGGGCGCATAACTTTTACCCGTACCTGGTTAATATCCCAACATTGGCAGAGACCCAGAGTATAAGAGATTTGGCACGGTATCTTTGCTTACGTGGATCAATCTACATAATGGTAAGATATATCCCCTAGTTCGTGAGTAACATCGCAGCAGGGAACTCTTAGAGTTTTAAAATATGTTAAATGATGAGATTCCAGAACATCAGAAAATCCGGATTATAATAGATAACCACTCAGCACACGTATCTAAAGAAACCAAAGCATGCCTTCTTTCCATGCTTTCAAGGTTTGTATTTGTATTTACTACAAAGCATGGTTCATTGCTTAACCTGATTGAGATGTTCTTTAGCAAAATTTCTCGCTCCATGCTATGATTCATACGTGTCAACAACGGTGAAGAACTGATTGATCGAATATACTAAGGCATTGATGAGCTAAATCAATATAGCCAGTTGAGTCCCAAATGTTGGTGTAAATTCCAACTCGTTGTTTATCAGGTTCTTTGAGTACATTCTAACTATCATTATTACTCACAATCTATATTAGGCCAAACGAACAATTGCATTCTTTTCATCTTCTTAATTCCAGTCAAGTTCTTTTTCAAAACAAGCTACCTTGCTGCGTTGCCTCAAATGGGATCGGCTTTTTTAGGTTTTCTCTGATTCTTTCTATTGGCTCTGAAAGATACAATTTACCGCTTATCCAATTCTCTGAAAAGCTATGCAGGATAGTACAAAACAAACGCAGGCAACTCTTTTCATCTGGGAAGATCCTGATACATTTTTCTCTGAGCTTGAGCTCTTCATTTAGGCACTCCAGTGAGTTGGTGCATTTGATTCTACTTCAGCTCTTTCATCTTTCTTTCTCTTCGTTTGAGTTATGATCTTCTCCTTGTCTTTTAGTTTTGTTAAAATCATCAATACAAAGTGCGGGATCCGGCTCAACATTTTCTTCATCAGGCGTTACCTTATTTACACCAATCTTTGAGACACTACCTGTATAATTCTTTGTAATATTGCCTTATTCATTGGTAATAAAACAATTAGCCATATTTCTTGTCGTTATTGTGTTAGAATGCATAATTGCTTGTTACATAGACGATTAAATAACGACTCCGTAACACTTCCGTAACACTTCCCTTGTCTCGTTAGGGAATCGTTACTTGGTTGTTACTTTGTTGTAAGAAGTAACACAAAGATAAAAACAAGCCAAAGTAAGGCAGGAGTTATCTGCGGTTTGATAACTTTCTCTGGAGCAGTAAATTCTATAGTGTTTAAACCATATTATGCAGTTGAGAAAAAAAGGATTGACAATTTCCAATTTGCCAAAGAGTTATAAAATTATCTCTGGTCGTTATGAGTCCTCATCGCTACATTAATTAGTGACAATGTACAAAGTTATACAAGCGATAATGACTCCTGAATTAATTCATTCTTAATTCTCCATTCAAACGAGTGGCTTCCGCCATCATCGCTATCATTGTTTAGGGACAGCCCCAGCGAAAAAAATAACTTGCCAATTTTATAAAGTTGAAAAAGAGTGAAATACTAATATAAGTTAGAAAAAGGAAGAAGTTATCAGGAATTAATATCCTGCTATGGTAAAATGATGATAGCAAAGAGGATAGCAAAAGATGGCGCTAAGTGCTTTTCGGCATAACTTTTAAAGTGCTGAAATTTATGGGGCAAAGCGGAATTTGCCACTTTCTTTTCAGAAAAAGCAAAGAGATGCATAAATGACTAAGAGATTTTTAGTTACGCTTATTTTACTGACGGCAGTATTTTGTTCTGCTCTGGAGGTTACTTATATTGATTGGCAGAATTACGGTTCAGCGGCTACAAGAATCGTAATAGGTCTTTATGGCACAGGGGATTATAAAGTTGATAAAAGTAATGACTTTGTAGAAATAAAGTTAGATAATGCCGATGTCAGTAAAGTAGATATTTCCAATTCTGCTGAGGGTTTGATAAAAAGTATAGAACAATTTGGGGATAAAATAGTTATCTCTACTTTCTGTCCTTACTGTTTGGAACAGATGGAATTGGATGCACCCCGGCGTTTAGTTTTGGATCTTATTGTTGCTCAACCGGATAAACAACAAAAAATAGAGCTTGCGGATTTCTATACCTCTGTGGGAAAATTGAATAGCGCTGATAAAATTTACTCCGAACTTCACCGTAATTATCCAAGTGATTATGAGATATTGTATAAATGGGCTTGTTTATTAAAACAAAGAGGTAGCGGTCGGCTAAAGGAAGTAGTGGGGAAAATTCCTGAAAAATCCGAGTATTATTCTTTAGCGCAACAAATGCTAAAGGGGACTGAGAAAAAAGATTCAGCCCAATTATGTTCCCCGCAGAAAGCTCAAAATGCCTGCAAAATAAGTTCCGTTGAAGAAAAAACAACGACCGACTCCCTATATATTATGCCCAAAACTCAGCAGGATAAGAAGCAGACAACTAAACCCGCTAAAGTTAAAAAATTATATGGCAGAAAATGGATTAGCAGAATTATGCTGTTAATCATCCTGATGTTGCTGTTAATTTTAATATATCATTTCATTGCAAGCATTAGCAGAAAGAAAAGGAAAACAACACTGAACATCAATATTGAACCCGAAAATAAAGAAGATATTCACCCCGAGGAAAATAATACCCTCTGTCTTATGGTTCGTCGTTTGCTTGATTTTGGCTGGACAAATAGTGAAATTGCTAAAGAATTAAAAATATCCGAGGAGGAAGTGGAACGCCTGGTGCAATTGTGTAATCAGGATGAATCCCAATAAAATATGGCTAAGAAAATATGTTTGGCTATCCTGTTACTTTTTTGTTCATTATTACCTGCTTTGCGTTTGATACCGGATTCTGCCTTTGCTCCGGACATTCAGCAAGGGTTAAAACCCAGTTTATTAAGTTATCCCCAACGCGCTAAAGAAGATAGTATCTCTATTTATAATAATGGATTATACCTTCCTTTTGTCTCGCGTTCCAGCGTAGGTGACGCTGTTCTTGATATTTGTCGTTTGGGAAATACCAATTATTCTATATTGAGTTATCAAAGTCCTGATTATAAATTGCGAGGGGAACTGAATTTTATTGGGGGTTTGGAACCTGTAAAAAAGGATGAAAGTTACAGCTTTCTCTATAGAGGTTGGCAGTTGAAATCGCAATATGGAAAACACATAGAAATGAATACTAAATGGTGGAACGGAATTTTTTTAGGTAATCAAAACGCAGCAAGAACTTCCTGGCTGGTGGATGGTTACTGCAATACCACCGATGAAAAACTGAACATTGATAATCTTAGCGGAGATATCAGCTACAATGCCAAGAACTTAACTGTGGCTTTAGGACGAGGAAAATTTCCCGTAGGCAATTCTATTAGCGGAAGTATCATTTTGAATGATGGGGTGAATGATTACGGTTATATTTTGGCAGAAGGCAGAGCAGGCATTTTTAGTATCTCTTTTTTACACGCATCTTTAATGGCAGATAGCACTTACAATATATATAATGACCATTTTTACAACAACAAAAATTATCCCGATAAGTATCTGGCATTGCATCAATTCGGTTTTCATCCTTGTTCTAATTTGCATCTTTTCCTTGGTGAAGAAATCATCTATGGCAATCGTTCACCGGAAATTAGCTACTTTTTACCTAATGCTTTCTGGCGAGCAATTGAGCATAACCTTTGGGATAGAGATAATGTAATGATTTTTGCCGGAGGTTCTTATCGTCCTGTTCAACCGTTATTTCTTTATGCACAAGTTCTTATAGATGAATTTAGTTCCAGCAAACTTTTCAGTGATTGGTGGGGAAATAAATATGCTTTACAGGGTGGAATGCGTTGGAATGTTCCTTTTTCTTTACCGGAAAGTCCTTCTGCAGATATAACAACAGAAATTACAGCTGTCCGTCCTTTCACTTATACGCACTATTTGAATCATACGATGTTTTCTACTGATGGCAGACCTCTGGGCTATCCTAAAGGTTCCAATTTGGTAGATGTTTCTTGTCTTTTGCGTTTGCCATATAAAGATATTTTTCTTTGGCAGGGAGGCGTATCTTATTGCAAACAGGGAAGTTTTGGCAGTGACTGGAGGCAAAATTATCATAATGTTTTTAATACAGCGGAAGAAATTGATGAAGGCACGGCGGATTGGTTTCAAGGAACAAAGACAGAAACTATTACCTTGAAAAGTAATGTCCTTATAGATATTTTTGCTCATCACCGTCTCCTTTTTGGTTTTGAAACTGCTCACCTTGATGACTGGCAAAATACCTTCTATTCTGCCTGGCAGTTTATTTATTAAGGGTTCAAAAATGAGAGTAGTTGATCGCCTTGAATTCCCGAAGCGGTATAAACCGAAACAGTTTATCCTGATTATTGTTATTGTTCTTGTTATTCTGGGGATTTTCATTCAACGCTCCGGTGTAAGAAGAAATGCGTCCCGAATTCAAATCAGCGATGTCCGCATCTCCAATTTCGGCACTCAATTTATAGAACTGGAATACACTCTTGCCAATACCGGTAAAAGAGACCAGGAAATTGCATTAATGGCAAGGGTTTGGGATGTGGAAGGCGAAGAAATTGCCAGCGCTTTATTTAGTGTGAAAGTGAAGGCAAATAGTATAAGCAAACGGACTAAAATGCTGGATAAACTAAATCGAGCTTTACAAGAAGGGGAAAGACCTTATAAAGTGGAAATAGCGCTCTATACAAGACATATACCTTAACCTGGAAGAACGACATTTTCGTAGTTCACTGCCGCAATATCTTTTACGCTACTTACAAATGAATTTGGCATTGAAAACGCGTGATATTAGGAAGGAAGAATGAATATCAAATGGCAGTTAGGATAAATTTTTGTTTATAAGGGAAGGATAAAAAATTATAAATCTGTGTCATCTATGAAATCTGTGAGAGAATAATTTATCGTCGTCATTAGTCATAAGCGCCAATGAAGATATTGTAAGAGATAAAATTGGGAAAGCGCTAATGACTCCTGACTTAAATAAAAAATCCTGAAGATGGAGATAAAATGTAAATGGAGGCAAACAGAAAAGCACCTGCTCCTTTTCTCTTGCCGGTTTTGTTTTGGACTATCGGTATCATCCTGGCAAAATGTTTCCTGCCGGGAATATATTTTCAATTAATTGTAGCCGGTGGATTAACAATTGTTGCTATCTTTATGCGTAAGATACGCCAAATTTTGCTGCTGTTACTTTTTTTGTTTTTAGGTATGTTACGCTTTTCTTTATGCCAACAGGAAAGTTCTCAACTAGAGATATTATTACAGGAAAAAGAACACCTTCAGCAGGAAATAACTTTTAATGTTACAAGGGTCTTTTCAGTGGAGGAAAAGCGTTATGCCATAGAGCTTGATTCCCTTGCCTCTTATCCTCTACAAGAAAAAATTATCCTATCTACCAATGAAAGCTTAATCCCAGGCAGAACTTATCGTTTATTAGCGGAAATTTATCCCTTAACCCGCGATCCTATTTTGGATATTTATCCTAATCGTTATTCTGCAGTTGCTTATCAATTGGGCAAAGCACAGGAATTTCCCAACCTAAAAGTTAGCGCTATAATTGGCAGATTGCGTTATGAACTGCTAAGTTCACTGGAAGCTAAATTGGGAGAAGATGCGGATTGGGCAAAAGCATTGCTTTTTGGTGAATCGGGATTAAAGCAGGAATACATTACTCAGCTTACCGGAGCAGGAATTATACATTTAATAGTTGTAAGCGGAATGCATATCTGGTTTATTTATTTGATTATGGTTTCGCTGTTAAGGATGTTTTTTAAAAGGGAAATAGCGGAGTTTCTTTTTCTACCGTTAATTTTACTTTATGCAGCACTCAATAACTGGTCTCCTTCTGTAACTCGTTCTATTATTATGATTTCAGTAGGTATTTTAGCTCGCTGGCTGCAAAGTCCTGTTTCGGGAGCTCAAACATTGGCGTTATCTTTGTTTATTATAACTCTCTTAAGTCCTTTGCAGTTGTTTAATATAGGACTTCAGCTTTCCTTTGTTTCGGTGCTGGTTATTTTTTACGGATTGCCCAATTTTCGGTTATTTTCCCGGGATAAAATATTGAACAATCCCTTTTATAAAGTGCTTAATGATTTACAAGATGGTATTTTACTTTCGGCGCTTATTTCCATAGCAATAACTCCTTTCACTCTCTATTATTTTGGGACTGCATCTCTAAATGGTATAATTGGCAATACATTAGGTATTCCCCTTAGCGGAATATTGCTCCCGCTATCTTTTTTAGTGCTGATAACTCCTCAGAGCTGGTATTTAACAAAAATATTTGTTATAGTTTATAGAGCAGTTAATATTTTATGGATACGCTGGATGCAGTTTTGTTACAACTTGCCTTTTTCCCTTTCTGCCAATTACTTATCTCTGTTTCAAGCAATAGCTTTGGCAGTTATAATTCTGTGGGGTTTTTTCCTTATTCGCGGTAAATTCAAATTTGCTTTGCAAGCCGTAATTCCTATGTCTCTGTTGGTTACCGGTTTTATGCTGATTCCTACTTGGCAAAAACCTGAGGCAAGTGTTTATATTTTTAATTGCGGTGTAGGTGATTGCACTCTAATTCGTTTGGCAAATGGTGAAACAATGCTGATTGATACAGGTGGCACAAAAAAGAAAGGGTTTGCGGAAAATATTTTAACTAAAAGTGATTATTCCGAAGAAAGTTGGTTAAATAAGAATTTACTTCCTTGGCTGGGCAAAAAAGGCATCACCAAAATTGACTATCTTGTTCTTACGCATTTACATAGCGATCATTGTGGAGGTTTGATAACACTGCTGAATCATAAAAAAATAAAGCATATTTTTGTCAGCGATGAAAGCACCAAACAAGAGCTCTGGAACTATGCATCTAAACAGAAATATTTTGGAACAGCTCAAATACATACAGTTACTGATACCTGTTCATTCTTTTTAGGCAAGGCAAAATTGAAATTCCTGCATCCGGATAAATCCTATCATCCTTTAAACGAGAATAACTCTTCTCTGGTTTGCCGTTTGGATACAAAAAAGGAACGCCTTCTTTTTACAGGGGATATTGAAGCCGAAGCTGAAAATTATCTGGTAGATAACTATGCGCAAGAACTGAAAGCGGACTTTTTAAAAATCCCACATCATGGTTCCCGCAATTCCAGTTCGTCCGAATTTTTACAGGCAGTTAACCCTCAAGAAGTTTGGATAACTGCCTCCAGCAGAAATATTTATCACTTTCCTCATCCCGAAACAATAAAGCGCTTACAAAAACAGCAAACCAAAATCCTCATCACGGGAAACGGAACTATCAGAAAAATGATTGACAGCAGAAGTAACTAATATAAAATGCCTTTATAAGGATGAAATAATGCAAAAAAATGTGAAAGAAGCGCTGTTATTAGATAAACTTTTTGCCTTGCTGGAAACCAATGGCGAAGTTATGGAAAGCGTTAAACACCAAAAACTGAATAAAAAGCACTACAGCTTTGAGGAATTGAAAACTCAAAACCGGAATACAGAAAATTTATTAAAGGCAATCAAAGAAAGTAGAGCATTGGAAGCAAGGTTAGAAAGTATTTTCAGTGAACTTTCCCTTTTGCCCATAAAGCATTTAAAGACCACCGAGCGTTTGGAACTAAATGAACTTTTTGAGATAAAATCATTCCTTTTCAGTTACTTGCATTTGCAGGAAATATTACAGGAACATAAACTTAATCACCAACATCCGTTACCGGATATGCAAAAAATGTTTTCCCTGCTTGATCCCGAAGGCAATAAACTTCCTACCTTTCGGATTTATCCTTCCTATTCTTCTGTCTTAAAAAAGCTTACCCAAAAGCAGTTTGCTATAGCTAAGCGTTTGAAAGAAGCTCGGAAACGGGATTTGGAAAAGGCAAAACAGGAATTGGGTATGCCTACTTTGAAAGAGGAATTTACTCTTTCCCGCAATCGTAAAGAACAACTGGAGGCAATTTTAGCATCCAAATATTTTATTGTGGTCTCGGAAGGGCTGGCAAATTATAATTTCCGCCTGGCTGATTCTAAAGAAACTGCTGATTTGAAAGCCGAACTGCATCAACTCTCAATTGAGCTGACGGAAGAGGAAAATAAAATTTTATGCTCTCTTACAACTCAAATACAAAATGCCTTTAGTAATTTTGAGCTTGCCTATAACAGTGCCGGAGAATATGCATGGGATTTTTGCTTAGCTAAATTTGCTTTGCATTATAACTGTTGCCTGCCAAATATAACTCCTTCTTTTGAAGGTATTTATCTTACCGAAGCGGTTAATTTGCCTCTGAAACTTTTTCTGGAAACATTGCAACGCCAATACCAACCCCTAAATATTACAATGAGCAAAAAGGATAATCTGATAACAGGTCCTAATATGGGTGGCAAAAGCACTGCTTTAATAACTATTGGTCAAATGTGCATTTTGGCTTCACTGGGAATACCTTTGCCTGCTAAAAAAGCTAAATTACCTCTATATGATGAGGTTTATTACAATCACGATGCGGGAGAAAACAGTGAGACCTTAAGTTCTTTTGCCCGGGAAGTTGTCTCTTTATCTAATATGTTACTGCGTAAGGGAAATAAACTTGTTTTACTGGATGAATTTGCTAAAGGAACCAATCCCGAAGAAGGTGAAGCAATTTGTGTAGCAACGCTTAAGTATTTGATAAATAGTAATAATACTATCATTTCTGCTACTCATTTCAGTGCTCCGGCAGAACTTGCAGGTTTGGCTCATTTTACTATCAAAGGAATTGATGAGCAAGGTCTTAAGCGTTTGGAAAAAATGCAGGACAGCAATTTGGAAACACGCTTGGCACTTCTTTCGGAAGCAATGGATTATTCTCTTTTACCTGTTTCTGAAAAGACAGCACCTCCTAAATGTGCAATTCGCATTGCCGGAATTTTAGGTTTACCAGCTGAAATTTTACAACAACTACCCAAGGAGAAAAATGCCCAAAGTTAGTTCTCAACAGGTGCTTGAATTAGCTTTAGAAATCGGACGCATAATTTTACAAAGCGGAGGAACTACAAACCGCGTGGAATTGATGATGAAAAAGGTCTGCAACTGTTTTGGCTACCCTGAAACAGAATCGTATGTAACTCCTACCGGCATTTTTATCAGCATCAAAGATGAAAAAGGCAATATTTTTACCAGTATTAAAAGAATAGAAAATCGGCGTATAGACCTGGGGAAAATAACTCGCATCAGCACAATGGTGAATTGTATGGAAGTTAAAGCGCTTTCCGAACAGGAATTGCAGGAACAATTGGTTAATTTTAATAGCGAACTGAAAAAAATAGATAATGAAAACCCTTGGAGTCCTTGGATAAGAGACCTCTGTGGAGGTGTCACAAGTGGATTTTTCTGCTTGCTTTTTGGAGGTTCCTGGGCTGAATTTGCTGTTGCTTTTTTGATTGGAGCAGTTGTCACTTTTGGCTTAAAATATCTGGAAAAATTGGCTTTTAATAACTTTCTGCTGAATGCCATAGCGGCAGCGTTGATTGTTATGTTGGCAAAAACATTGGATATCTTCATACCTTATATTCGTTTAGATAATATAATCATTGGTGGAATAATGTTACTTGTTCCAGGGCTATCTATTACAAATGCTATTCGTGATACAATGAGTGGAGACCTTGTTGCTGGAACTGCCAGAGCTGTAGAAGCACTATTTATTACAGTAGGAATCGTAGCGGGAAGTGCGTCAATGCTTAAAATTTGGTCAATGTGGGGTTTTTGATGCGTCCGTTTGATACTTTAACTTTAATGCAATTTATTTGGGCTTTTTTAGCCATTTTAGGTTTTTCCATTCGTTCCAACCTAAAAGGGATACGAATTCTTTTTACGGCGCTCAGCGGAGGACTGTGTTGGGCTTTTTATTTAATTATTTTGTATTATAGCAAGTCAATGCTTTTTTCTGTATTTGTAGCTATTATCTTGGTGTGCATTTATTCGGAAATAGTAGCACCGCGTTTAAAGACACCGGTTTCCGTTTTTGTAACCTGTGCTATTATTCCTTTAGTTCCGGGAAGAGGTCTCTTTAATTCTATGCAATTATACATAGCTGGGGATAATTTGCACGCTTCCAAAGCCATTTTACAGACCCTGCTTATTGCCGGAACCATTTCCATTGCAATTGCTATTGTGTCTTCAGTAACCAATTTAATCAACAAACTGATGAACAGATTTTAGGAGCTTAATAAAATGTATAAATCAATAAAACAGCAACAATTGGAGCAAAGAATTCTGAAGTTGCTTTCTGGAAAAGCACTTAAAACAGCTGAATGGCTTTTTGCTAATCCGGAACTGCAAGCAGGTCAAGAATATGCCAATATTGTATCTATTAAGCGTTTGGGCTTTAATGATCACGGTCCTGTCCATATGCGAAAAGCAACTTTGAACGCCATTAAAATGTTCAATTTGCTTAATCGGTCGGGCATTAAAATGAATCTGGAAAAAGAAGGAGCAGGAACTGCGGATGATTCCCTTACAGCTGTAATTTTAGCTTCTTTGCTGCATGATTTGGGAATGGCAATTACCCGCGAGTCCCATGAATTGCTTTCTATTCAACTTGCTATTCCTTATATAGATACAGTTTTAAACACTTTGCATTCGGAAAATGAAATTGTTTTAAAAACCGCTATTCGTTCTCTTGCCATTGAAGGTATTTTTGGTCATATGGCAACCCATAAAATTCATTCTCTGGAGGCGGGTTTGGTTTTAATTGGGGATGGAAGTGATATGGAGAAAGGCAGAGCCAGAATTCCTACGATGCTTTCTTCTCAAACCAGAGTTGGAGATATTCACCGGACTTCTGCTTCCGCTATTCAAAAAGTGAAAATTTTTAAGGGGCAGGAAAAGCCCATCAATATTACTGTGGAAATGAATGCTTCGGTAGGTTTTTTCCAGGTGGAAGAAGTATTTTTTCCCAAAATTAATATCAGTCCAGTGAAACCGTATATTGAGCTTTATGCAGGAGTGACGGATAGAGAAATGCTGAGGTATTTGTAAGGCGAGAGGTTGAGAAGTAGATAGGAAAAAGTGAGATAGAACATTAGAAATACGATGAAAGTTATAGTATCACTTTAATTGTTCTTCAAATAATAAGATCTGCGTAATCTGTGGGAAACAAAATACACGAAAACAGCAGGAAAAAAGAACAGCCTACAGACCGTGCCTACAGACCCTAATCCTACTTTCCTAAACCCAAGAATATAAAGATTCGTTTTTCTTAAATGCAGAGATTGTGCCAAACCAGTTTACAAATATAATACATTGATAATTATGGTGGTTATGCAGATAATAAAAAGGATGGCGGGGTAAAATTTACCACAGTGAAAATGGATTCCTGTTTGTGCAGGAATGACAAAGGACCTTTAGATTAGATTGGTTTATGGTTGGGCAGGGTTATTTTCAGAGCCGATATCTTTTTGAAAAGGTTGGATTTATCCATCTGTAAATGGTATGCTGCCTGGCGAACATTATAATTATAAATCCTTAAAACATTTTCTATATATACCTTCTCAAAATTGGTAATTGTTTTGCGCAAAGAGCCATACTCGCGGTCAGTAATATCACTTTCAGAGGGTGTAGTAAAATCTACCATAGTTAAGTGATCATTTTTGGAAAAAACTACCGCTCTTTCTACTGCATTTTTCAGTTCACGAACATTTCCTTCCCAAGGTTGTTTACAAAGCCAGGAAACGGCAGAAGGGCTAATTGGTTTGGGGGGAATATCATTCCGGGTACAGAATTCATTCATAAAGAACTCTGCCAGAACAGGGATATCTTCAATCCGTTTTCTGAGAGGGGGAATATTTATTTCAATCGTATTCAGACGATAGAGAAGGTCTTTCCGAAAGAGTTTTTCCGCGGTAAGTTTTTCCAAATCCTGATTAGTAGCACTGATAATGCGGACATTCACTTTTTGAACTTTACCGCCAATTTTCTGAATTTCATTTTCCGAGACCACGCGTAAAAGTTTTGCCTGAACTTCAAGAGGGAGCTGACTGATTTCATCCATAAAGAGAGAATTGTTATCAGCGTATTCAAAATAGCCCCTATGTGCTTTTACAGCACCTGTAAATGCTCCACTTTCATAGCCGAAAAGTTCTGCCTCAAAAAGTTCTTTGGGAATGGAAGCGCAGTTTATGCTCACCAGATTTTTTGCGCTATATTTACTTAAGCGGTGAACAGCTCTGGCAGCAAGTTCTTTTCCTACACCAGTTTCACCTGTAATTAAAACGGGACAATCAAATCTGGCAGCTTTACAGATATCGTCATAGATGTTTTGCATAATAGCAGAATTGCCTTGCATCCCAATTGTGGCTAAGCGTAAGCTCTGCATTTGTTTTTTGGTTACAATTCCATCATAGATTCGTTCCAGGCGCAAGATCAAATGGGTAGTATCTATTGGTTTTTCAATAAAATCCGCCGCTCCTTTTTGAATTGCTTTTACGGCATCGGGGATATGTCCGCTACCGGAAATCATTAAAACAGGCAAATCAGGGTAGTTTTCGTGCACTTCATCCAACAGGTTAAAGCCGTCATAAAGAGCAGGAAAACACATATCCAGCATCATAATATCATAATTATTTTTTTGTAAAAGGGTCTTTGTTGCTTCAATATTGGAAGCACAGTCCACAGCATAGCCGTTTTTCCCTAAAAAATCGGAAGTCAGCTGAAGGAAAATAAGATCGTCATCTGCCAAAAGGATACTAATTTCTAACATTAGAATCTCCTTTTAGCCAAATAGTGACAACAGTGCCAATATTTTCTTCACTTTGAATATTCATTAACCCTCCCATAGAATCAATTATTTTTTTAGTTTCCGGAATACCGATACCTGTTCCGGATTGATTGGTAGTAAAAAACGGTTTCCAGATATCTTCCAGGTATTTTTGCGGAATACCTTTGCCGGTATCTTCAATTTCAATTAACACTCTCAATTGACCTTGGGGTGAAGAAGCAAGAGGAAATTCCTTAACACTGATATGTAAAGTTCCCCCTTCAGGCATTGCCTCCAAGGCGTTATTAACGATATTAGTGAGTGCTTCTTCAAAACGAATGGGCTCAATATAGGCAGAAATGGAAGCCAGCGACCAATTCTTAATCAATTGTATATTTTCGGGAAACTGAATTTTTGATAGACAGTGTTCAATGGAAGGAATGATATCCTGCAGTTCCAATTGATAATCTTGCAGTTCCGTAAACCGTTGAAAAGCGTGAGTAAAGACCCTTACCTTGTCAATTTCGGAGCGGATAATTTGATAATATTTGTTGCGGGTGGGGTCTGTATCTGTGTTAAGAGTTTCCAGAGCGAGCAAAATATTGGTTATATACCTGCGAACATGATGAGAAAGACGACGAGCAGTTTCTGCCCATTCCATTTTTTCTGCAATTGCACCTTCTTCCGTATAGGGTCGGATAACCAGATAATAGAATTTTCTGTAGGAAGTCATCCGAATAAAGTAAACTTGATAGACCTTGCTTTGCGGATTTGGATTTAGGGTTCCAATATAACTTCCTGTTTTCAAATTGGCGTTGCAAAATTCCTGAAAAGGTTTAGCCAAAGCAGGAAAACAATGCTCCAATTTCTTTCTTTTTAGCAGTTCAAAATCATTAGCAAGCTCTTTGATTTTGAAATTATGGTATTTGATAATGCCTTTTTTGTTTACCTTTAAAATCCCTTGTTCCCAGCTATCTATTAGTTTTAAAGTGTTTTTTTTATGATACATATTTCTGATAATCAAAATAATACAGAATAAGGCAGCCAGAATGAACAAAAGAAGAGCATAATTTCGCAGGAGAGAAAGCAGAATAGTAAAAGCGGAAAGAGATGTATATTCATAATAATTGATTTGTTTATTGGTTCCCACTAAGAGCAATGGCTTTGTCTCAAATCCCGTTTTTACAATATTTGCATTATAAATTATGGTATCCGGAAAGGGATTTTTAATTCTTGCTCTACGGTAATAATTTTTATCCAGAATTTCCAGAGAGCCATCTTTCTTTTGCAGAAACAGTTCTTTGTTGCCATCTCTATCCAGGTCTCCAATATCCCAAATTTGGTTAACAAAGTCCTTATAGTTATGTTTTACGGGGTTCAAATTTGTGTCCAGAATAAGTAATCCTGCCTTAGTATCTACCAAATGAAGATAATAATCAGACCTGCTATCCATTTGTTGTAAAAAATTGGGAAATTGGTTTGATTCCAAAGTTGAAGGAAGTTCCAATGTTCTATTTTTGATCAGTCGTTTGCCATTCCAGTTAAAGACAGAGGCAATATTGAAGTGTTTTTCGCTTCCCCAGGTGCAGTTTACGGCATATATTTCCTTAATTCCATCCTGTTTAACATCTGCAGCATCAAGATAAATTCTGCCATAACCGCTAAATTCTTTTTCTTTAAATAAGAGATCTCCTTTTGCAGAAAGAACAATAATCCAACCACTACAATCATCCACATCATTGATAATTTCGGTAGTATTTTTCAAAGCATCATTAGAAACAATGATTTCTTTGCTGCCATTTCCATCAAAATCATCCCATAAAATACTCCTGGGATTGCAAGGTAACTCATAACGCCATTTGATAAAGCCGGTTTCAAAATCGTATAAAATCAAACCTCTTGGTTTAGCAGTAAAAAAATCAATTAACTGGCAAAGCAGATCCATTTTCCCGTCATTATCTATGTCCTCCAGAAAAATCGGATAAATAGAACCGTTATATATATAATCAACTCTGCCTTTTGCCCAGTCAGTCCGCTCTAAAGAGGAAAAATATTTGTTCTCTCTTTGAAGAGGAATTTGCCAGATATATTTAACACCCATTAAATAAAGGGAATCGGAATCGTTACTGCTAATAAATAGCCATTGGTCATTATTTCTTTTATCAATAAGGGTATTCAAATCTATAATTTTGCTGGGGAGATTGATTTGGGAGGTGGTTTTGCCTTGAATATCATTTACCAAAACAAAATATAAATTTTCATCATATTGAGAATGGCAAATGAAAAAGTCCTCACCTTCTTCTTTCAAACCGGCTGTTATCCATCCATTTAAGGGAGTAGCAAATTGAGTCATCTCTTTAAGCGCAAATTGATGAGTATCAATTTTACGGGTAAGCCAACAGCTACCGCATAAGAAGAGGCAAATAAACCCAAAAACTATCTTTCTTTTCATTTTCATACCAATAAAATATAATGTTTTCTTTAAGCTGAAAAAAGAATATCCTGTCAAGGGAAAAATTCAAAATGTTTTAATTTTGCAGACCTGTTTTGTATTCTATATTTGTGATGTATTATCCCCAATAATGCCTTAGAAATGAGGTTTAATACTATATCCAAATTCATTAATCATATATTGGAGTAAAGATTACGGAGGAATGACAGTTATTAACAACGGGTTGTAACCTGGCCCAAAAATATTCTCACGCGAGAAAAAAAAGTTCCGTTGAAACGACAGATATGTAAGAGGTTTTTAATTCTATACAGAAAAGTCAGATTTGGTATGTTAGTTGTGGAAATCTAATTTGCAATAAACCAAACGCATTTATTTTTCAGAGCTCTATGCATTCTTTGGCAAAGAAAGAATTTGCCAACCCATTTTTCCTCAATGGCATTATTTGGATTAAACTTTTACCAGTCGGTTTCCAGTTCCTTATTCATCTCCCATCCTCAACCCATAGTAAAGGATGGGTTGTTGGGTAATAAGAAAGATCCAGCTTAGCAGCAAACAAAATTAGGAAAATATAAGAACAGAAGGATACAAGTTAATATCAATCCTCTCATATAGTTAGCTTAAATAAATGGCTTATCGTATAGAGGCGAAGAAACTCTCTTACGGGAATTTTGGGAATAGGGAGAGAAATTATTGGTTAATAATTAATCTTCCTCAGGGTCTAAAAAATTTTCCTCGTCCAGCAATCCCATTTTGTCCATTTCGAATAAGAAAAGCTCATTAAACTTATCGGCTATAAGATCATACAATTCCTCATCTTCAATGGGGTAAAAAGTAACAATATCTCCTTCTCCGACCATTTGATAGATGTCATAAGTATCTTCTCCTTCAGGTACTAAGGCAATATATTGTTTATCTTCATAGTCAATATGCCCGATAGGGATGTAATTTTGAGTAGAGCCATCTTCGCTTTGGACGGGAATAACAAATTGCTCATGCTGACATTCTTCGTCACAGATATGTGTATCTGCAGGTTGGGTTTCGTTTTTTTCTTTTGGGGTCATTGGAGTATCCTTGTTTATATTTTAGTCATAATTTGGAAGGCATATTTTTTGGCAAGCCAAATCTTTGTCTTTTTGTAAAGCAGATATAGAAAGCAGGGGAAGGGAAAGAAAATTGATTGACGGTTTTAAGCCCTGTATTTTTTAAGATAAACAAAACAAAATTAACCTTCTGGAGGAAAAATGAATTATCGTGTGCTCGCGATAAATCCCGGTTCAACATCAACCAAAATTGCTGTTTATGATGACAGCACCCCCGTTTTTGAAAAGACCTTACGCCACGATCCTGAAGAATTAAATCAATTTGGAGATCTTTTTAATCAGACGGATTTTCGTAAGGCATTGGTTATGGAAGCGATGGAAGAAAATAATGTCCATCCCCAAAGTTTAAATGCCGTAGTTGGTAGAGGTGGTTTAGTTCGTCCTGTAAGTGGGGGAACCTGGAAAGTAAATGAAGCAATGTTACGCGATCTGAAAGATATTACAATTTGGGGAAGAAGTCATGCTTCCAATTTAGGTGCCTTTTTGGCAAAAGCGGTTGCCGAACCACTTAGCATTCCCTATTTTATAGTTGATCCTGTAGCCACGGATGAAATGGAGGATATTGCGCGCTTAGCAGGCATTCCTGAAATTGAACATAAAAGTTTGTTTCATGCCTTAAATATCCGCTATATTTGTCGTTTACTGGCAGAAAAACTGGGAAAGAACTTAAATGAAGTTAATTTCATTGGAGTGCACATGGGAGGAGGAATTTCCGTTGCCGCTATAAAAAACGGAAGAGTAGTAGATGTTAATAATGCTCTTTTAGGTACGGGACCCTTTTCTCCTCAAAGAGCTGGCTCTCTTCCCATCGGCGATTTGATAGAAATGTGCTATTCGGGTAAATACACTAAAAAAGAGCTTACCACTTATCTTTCCAAGGGTGCAGGTCTTATGGCTTATTTAGGAACCGACAGCGGAATTGAGGTTGGCAAAAGAGTTGCAGAAGGTGACCAAAAAGCTAAACTTGTTTTAGATGCTATGTGCTATAGAATTTCCAAGGAAATCGGTTCCTGTTCAGCAGTGCTTGCGGGAAAAGTGGATGGAATTTATCTGAGCGGTGGTTTGGCATATAACGATTATATTGTAAATTTTATTAAAGAGCATACAAAGTTTATAGCTCCGATATATCTATATCCTGGCGAAAAAGAAATGGAAGCTCTCTGCCAGGGTGGAATTAGAGTTCTGAATGGAACCGAAGAGGCAAAGGAATATCCTTATTGAAATATTTCCTGATTATCTTTCTGCTTACTATTGGCATTTTCCTTAGTGCAGAAAGTTGGACTGTCCTTCTTTATATGGCTGCCGATAATAATTTGGCAGAAATGGGCAGATTAGATATAAATTCTCTGGAAAGTGTTGCCCAACCTGCGGATTTGAACTTAATTGTGCAAGCCGACTTTCCGGAAGGAGCAAAACGCTATAAAATTCAACAGGATAATTCGGAACAAATAACTTCACCGGTTTTAGCAAACCTGGGAACAATCAATAGCGGAGATCCTAATACCTTAAATAGTTTTATAAAATGGGGCTTCAACCGCTATCCCGCTCAGCGCAAAATGCTTATTATTTGGTCACATGGTGATAGCTGGTATAAAGACAACAGCGGAAAATGGATTTGTCCCGATGATAATGCTCAAGACCTGATTAGTGTTTCCGGGGGAGAACTGGTTTTGGCACTTTCAGGAATTCCCCATTTAGATATTTTACTGTTTGATGCTTGCAGTATGCAATGCATTGAAGTAATCAATGAAATTCACAGCTTTGCGGATTATATAATCGGTTCGGAAGACCTTGTTCCCCAATACGGTTTTCCTTATGAAGATATTATTCCCCTTTTTGATGGTGACTTTGATGAGTTGTTAGCGCAAATTCCCGAACTCTATGTTTCTTCCTATTTGCCGGGACAAGGTATAAATCCCGGAGGAGCTCTTTGGTCTGTTACCTGTTCAGTGGTGAAAACAGAATTAGTGCCACAGTTTGTACAACAGATAAAGAATTTTGCTATCAGCCAAAGATTTCTTGCCCCTAAATATTTTACTGTTCGCAATTCCTGCTATTCTATGAACACAGGACTTGCAGATATAGATATCAGAGATTTTTTGGAAAAGGCACAAACGATTTGGACAAGTGGAACACAAAATTTGCTCTCTCTTTGGACTTCCATTGTTATCAGCAGTTGTTTTACCAATCCTGAAGAAACAGGAAATATTGGAACTGCGGCAATTTGGTTTCCTGATAGCAGATTCAATTTTGAAAACGGCTGGAGACAATATCATAAGCTGAATTTTTCTCGCTCCCGTTGGCTCAGTTTTGTAAATTCGGCTATCGGAAATGATACTTTTCCTCCTGAAACACCTATTCTCATCTCCCAAAATCTGATTTATAACACTTTGCAAATTTCTCTGCAGGCAAATCCCGATCCCGATTCCCTTTACTATGAAATAACCATAGACGAGGGACAGCATTTTCAATATTTTTATACCAATCCCGATAATGCTGTGTTTACAATTATGCTACAAATCTCCCAAAACGGAACTTATCAAATCCGAGCTGTTGACCAAAGTAGCAACAAAAGCCAACCCTTAATTGGAAATTATACCTATTCTAACCCCCAGGCATCAATCATCATTAACCCGAATCCTGTTTCCGGAACATCCTTAGCCGTTTTAAGGTGGTGGGCAAGTGAAGACCTTGCAGGTAAAATTCAGCTGGAAATTTATAACCTGAAAGGCCAAAAAGTAATAAATAGATATTTGGGAGAAGTAATTACGGGTGAAGGCAATTTCCTGCTTTCTGCAGAACCGAAATTTAGAGCTCTGCCTTCCGGAGTTTACATTTTAAGATTGCACCTGGGAAACAGGAAATTTACAAAAAAGCTGACTATCTTATACTAAAATTATGCGTTTGGGAATAATGTGGATAACCTGTGGATAAGTTTTGTGGAAAGTCATCTACAAAATATAACAGCTATTATTTTCAGGCAGTTAATAAATTATAGTTATCCACAGAGCTTGTGGATAAGTCCCTATCTGATTAAAAATAAGAGAACTTGGAATTAAGGATAATTGATGAGAGAAAATGTTGCCGTTCCTAAAATGAGTAATGAACATCTGCGCTATCTTTCTAAACTGAAACAGAAGAAATTCCGTTTGCAGGAAGGTCTGGTAATTGTTGAAGGGAAAAGAACTTTGGAACAGCTCTTTGCTTGGGGCATTAAAGCTAAAGAACTCTATATCGTTGAAGGTGAACCAACCGTTTCGGCAGCAATAAGTTATACCGTTTCCGAACAAGGAATGAAACGACTTTGCGATTCGGAACAGCCGCAAAAAATAGCAGGTTTGTTTTCTTTGCCCAAACCTCGGAAAATAGCTTTTAAGAAGGCATTTTATCTGGACGATATAAGCGATCCGGGAAATTTGGGAACGATTTTCAGAATTGCCGCTGCCTTTAATATTGACTGTTTAATTCTTTCACCTAAAACCTGTGAAATTAGCTCTCCTAAAGTGATTCGTGCCTCTTTGGGAGCGGTGTATAAGGTTCCTTTTTTCTTTTGTGAGGTTGAAAATCTCCAGGAATTAAAGGTACATATATTTGCTTTGGATATGCAGGGAAAAATTCCTCTTGCTCATTTTGCACCACCTTCAGAACCTTATATAGTTGCTTTAGGCAACGAAGCTAAAGGCATATCTTCCTCTATTTTGAAAATTGCCGAAGAAACACTCTGCATTCCAATGCCCGGAGAAATGGAATCTCTGAATGTATCTATCTCTTCTGCTATTTTAGCTTATACTCTTAGCTTGAACTAATCTTATTTTATTCCAAAGTAGAAGAAAAAAATTGCACTTGACAAATTTATACTTATATTTACAAGAGAAATATATCATAAAAGGAGTGTGAGTATGGAAAATTGCGTAGCTGAAAGGATACTTTGTTTACCCGAATTACATTATTCAGGGTTATGCTCCAAAATTAAGATACTATTGAAGAGAACTGTCATCTATTACTATGAAACCTGGCTTTTTGTTTCAAAAAAAGCGGAAGGTTTAAATTCCTATCAAGCACATTATAAATATAAGACCCGTACAGGTGTCTTAATATAAA
>Ga0255340_1000877_pt1 | contig 44738 bp, 38 predicted proteins | sample wastewater_treat_7_FD_192417 | JGI IMG/M metagenome (GOLD analysis project Ga0255340, IMG submission 192417) | Wastewater microbial communities from Lulu Island WWTP, Vancouver, Canada - plant10 | ecosystem: Engineered > WWTP > Wastewater > Unclassified | place: Canada: Vancouver, British...
CAAATCCACAACAACTCCCATAACAACAAATCAATGACTCTCTATAACCCATCCGAATTCCCCTGTCCAGTATTATTTGTAACAACTGAATCCTCTTGATCTTTTATGAGAGAATAAATTCACCCTGACACATTGTCCGGATGATGCGCCAATTGACATATCCTGCCGCCTGTCGTATCCTTTTGATCAAACCGGACGGTGAAATCATGAGGTTTTTTCCCAAATTATCCCCCGGCCTGCTGGCGCCCTTTTCAGCCGTTTTTTTGGGTCTGGCCGTTTTCCTCGCGGAACCGCTGCCGCTGCAGGTGCTGCGCAACGCTGTTTTCGATCAGTACCAGCGCTGGCATCCCCGTCCCTATCAAGCCGCCCCCGTTCGCATCATCGACATCGACGAGGAAAGCCTTCAGCGACTCGGTCAGTGGCCCTGGCCCCGCACGCGGATGGCCCGGCTGATTGAAAAGCTGCGGGACGCAGGCGCAGGCGTCGTGGCCCTGGACATCATGTTTGCCGAACCGGACCGGACGTCTCCGGAGCGGATCACCGGCGACTGGGAATTGCCCCGTGAAATCCGCCGCCGCCTGGAGGCCATGCCCGGCCATGATGCAATCCTGGCCGATACACTGGCCGAAGGGTGCGTCGTTCTAGGCTTTGCCGCCGAACAAGGCCTTGCCAGGGATCATGGCCCGGCAAGGCCGTTTCGCTTTGTTTTTTCCGGAGAATCCCCGCTGCCCCATTTGTATTCCTTTTCCGGCGCGGTAACGTCGATCCCCCCGCTGGAAAAAGCGGCTGCGGGAAACGGCGCCATGAACTTTATCCCGGATTCGGACGGCGTTGTACGCCGGGTGCCCCTGATCATTAAAATTCAGGAGCAGGCCTTCCCGTCCCTTGCCGCGGAATCCCTGAGGGTGGTTCAGGGCGCGCACAATTATATCGTCAGGACACTGCCGGAAAAGGGCGCCGGCATTCAGGAAATCCGGATCGGCTCCCTTACGGTTCCCGCCACGCCCCGGGGAGAAATCTGGGTGCACTATACAAAATCCGTCCCGGATCGGTTCATTCCGGCATGGAAGGTGCTGGCGGGAGAAGCGCCGCGGGAAAAGCTCGAAGGCCATATTCTGCTGGTCGGCGCCTCGGCGCAGGGGCTCATGGACATCCGGTTCAGTCCGATGGGAACAGTGATGCCCGGCGTGGAGGCGCACGCCCAGGTCCTGGAGCAGATTTTGACACAAACGCATATTTCACGGCCTTCCTGGGCTTCCGCTCTTGAAGCCCTGGTCATTTTGATCGGAGGACTCGGACTTGGAATGACCGCTCTGGCCACCCCCGCGCTTGTTTCGGCCTGCATCACCGCCGTTGTTCTCCTTGCCGCCGGATGGGGCGCCTGGCTTGCTTTTGTTCAACACCGCCTGCTTCTGGACCCCGTCACACCGGGTCTGGCGCTTCTGGCCACATTTATTCTGTGCAGCATCATCCGCCACCGGTGGGTGCGGGAGGCTTTTTCCCGCACATCTCCCCCAACCGCGTCGATTATCTGATCCGCAACCCCGACCAGCTCGAACTGGGGGGACGGCGGCAGGAATGCAGTTTTGTTTTTACCGATCTGGCCGGGTTTACAAGTCTGATGGAAAGAATGGATCCGGCAGACGCGGTTTCCGTCCTCAATGCTTATCTGGACACGATGGTGACCATCGCCTTTCGCCGAGGCGGAACGCTGGACCGGATCGTCGGAGATTCCGTCGCGATCATGTTCTCGGCGCCGGTCGTGCAGCCGGACCACCGCGCCCGGGCCCTGGCGTGCGCGCTCGAGATGCATGCGTTCGCCGCGCGCTATGCGGGGGAGAGCCGGGCAAAAGGCATCGCCCTCGGGCAGACCCGCATCGGCGTCCACACGGGCGAGGTCATTGTTGGAAACTTCGGCGGCAAAACGCTGTTCGACTACCGGGCGCTGGGAGACGCAGTCAATACGGCCTCCCGTCTGGAAGGGGCAAACAAATACCTGGGCACGCTGATCTGTGTGTCGGAAGAGACACTTTCCGGCTGCCCCGATGCCGTCGTCCGTCCCATAGCTTCCCTGGTGCTGAAAGGCAAAACACAGACCCTCAACGTCTATGAGCCCATCGCGGCGCAGGAAGCAAACGGCCGAAAGCCGGAACGGGACACGGCCTACGAGAAGGCTTTTGAACTCCTCAAAAGGCGGGATCCGCTCGCCCTCGAAGCGTTCGAGCGGCTGGCCGAGGAAAGGCCGACTGACGCGCTGGTCCGTCTTCACCGGGACCGGTTGCGCTCAGGGGAAAAGGGTGATACGATTATTCTGGAAGAAAAATAAACGAATCCTTTGTCAAGGAGGAAAAGCCATGAAACGATGCGCAGCGGTATTCATGATGTTGCTTTGGACTCTGTCGCCCGCCTGGGCCGCAGACACCATCGGCTACGTCAAAACCGTGTCGGGCAGAGCGGAAGTGATCGCCTCCGGAAAGGCCGTCGCCGCCCGTGTCGGCACGCCGATTCAGATGGGGAACCAATTGAAAACCGGGTCCGACGGAACACTGGGCGTCACCTTCAAGGACAACACCGTGATGTCGTTCGGGCCGGATACGGAACTGACGGTGGACGAATACCTGTATGAACCGGGGAAAGACCGGCTGAAATTCGGCACCAGCATGACGAAAGGCTCCCTGCAGGTCTTTTCAGGCGTGATCGCCAAACTCAAGCCGCAGGCCGTCCAGATGAAGACGCCGGCCGCCGTGATCGGATGCCGCGGAACCCGCTTTCTGGTCAAAGTGGAACCCTGAAATCAGGAGGATCATCGCATGAAGGCTCTTGTCAAGGCAGGCGTGGTGTTTCTTGCCGCGTCGCTGGCGCTGGCCGGCTGTTCAGCGCCCAAATCTTATGTTGTTCTGATGGAAAACGCGGATGGTACGACGGGAAAAATAGCCGTCAGCGGCGCAAAGACCGAAACCCTCCTGAGCCAGCCCCGAACCGCCGCGGGGCTTTCCGGCAAATCGGAAAAGCCCTTTCGGGTAGAGGAACAGAAAATCCAGCAGGACTTCGCCGGGGCGCTGGCCGCTCAACCGCCGCTGCCGGTCAGTTTCATGCTTTACTTCAAATCCGGCAGCGCGGTGCTGACAGACGAGTCGCAGGCCCTGATCCCGTCCATCGTGGAGACGGCAAGGAAATACCCGGCTCCTGACGTTTCCGTCATCGGCCATACGGACACGATGGGAGACAGCGATTACAATGAACAGATCGCTTTGCAGCGGGCGCGGTCCGTGGCGGAAATCATCCGCAACGCCGGGATTCAAGTACAGGCTCTGACGATCGAATCTCACGGCGAAAGGAATCTGCTCGTCCCCACACCGGACAACACGCCGGAACCGAGAAACCGCAGGGTGGAAATCACCGTCCGGTAATCCGGCAAACCGAAGCCGGTCGATCAATTCTGGGGGAGTTGCACGCTGAAGCAACTCCCGATGCCCGAAGGACCCTCTTCAACCCATATGGAACCGCCGTGGGCTTCCACAGCCATGCGGCAGAAGGTCAGGCCCAGACCCATGCCGCTGTAAGACCCGCGCTCCGTATCTTTGATCCGCGTGAACTTTTCAAAAATTCTTTCGCGCTCGCCTTCCGGAATGCCCGGCCCGGCATCTATCACGTTGATACGCAGAGTCTTGTCTTTCAGGCGTTGCGCCGTGACCTCGATTCTGCTGGAGGCAGGCGCAAATTTAAGGGCATTGCCGATCAGATTGGACACCACGCGCCAGAGCACTTCGCGGTCGGCTTTCACCATCAAGCCCGGGGATGTCGGCGCAACCATCTCGACAGGCTTCGTCACGGACGCTTGTTCCATTTCGATCACTTCTCCCAACAGCGGGGCCAGATCAAATTCCGTAATGTTCAGCACCAGCTTCCCGGCCTCCAGCCGGGCAATGTCCAGCAGCGTGGCAATCAGCTTGTTCATGCGGTTCGCGGCCCCTTTGGCCAGTCGCATGGCCAGCGTAAAGGTTTCGGGGTCCCTGACGTCGTCCTTCATGCGCTCCACGAGGCCGAGAGCCATGATGACGGTGTTGAGGGGATTGCGCAAATCATGCACCACCATGGCTTCCAACTCTTCGCGCAACTGCAGGAGCTCCTGCAGTTGCTCCTTCTCCTCGCCCAGTCTGGCGACGCGCTTTTGCATCTGCCGGTTGGAGGCGCCGAATTGAATCCGTGCCTTGTCCGCGTCCATCAAATGCTCCCGGTTGGTCAGGGTCATGGCCTCTACCAAAGACAGGCTGTCGGACAGCAGCGCCCGGAAATCGGGCGTCGCGATGGATAAAAGCTCCACTTGCGAGGCGGCCTTCAGCGTGGCGGTCCGCTGCTGCCTTGTGATGGCCCCCAGTTCGCCCACCATTTCACCGGCTTCGACCGTGTTGATCCTGACAGGCTCCGACGAGCCCTGCGCCGCGTAAACATCCAGACGCCCGCCGATGACGAAGTACACCGCGTCGCTGGCCTCTCCCTGGCAAAACAACACGTCTCCCTCTTTCAGAACCATTTTCCGGCCGCGCTCCCGGAACAAACGCTGAATGTCCGATGATTGCATGATGCCCTCTCCCTTCGAATTTCTGAAATAAAAGATATCGCTGTGCGCCGCCGAATCACCGGTTGCGCTCCCCTCGCCGACGGGCTTTTGCAATGCCGCCCGCCGCTTCAGTAGAGGCTGTGGTACATTTTGACATACACGCCCGGATTGTCTTCCAGATAACGCTTCAGCCCGTCATGTTCAATGCAATACAGAGCCGTCTTACCCCTTGCGACAAACAAAAAGTTCTTTTTCTCTTTTGGCCGGAAGATTTTTCTCACGCCGAAAAGGCCGCCCCGGGAAAGCGTCGCGATTCGGGACCGGCGATGATAAACATCGACCCCGCCCTCCCGGATCAGATAGGCGCAACCGGCCGCCGATCCTTTGAGGGCAATGACCTCTCCGGATTGCAGCGCGCGGGAAAAAGGCCGGATCAGCCCGTGAAGCCGGGTCTTTTGCGTGGACGAAAGCGAATCGAGGATTGGGTTGTCCTGCACGGCGTCCCGCAATTCCACATTTTGAAAATCGGCAATCTGGTGAAGCAGACTTTCCGCGGCGGTTCCCCGGATCAGACTCAGCATTTCCTCCTTTTGAATGGACAGGAGCTTCGCGTCTGTTTTCACCCTGGCCGTCGCCGTCCGTTTTTCATCGGAAAACAGGCATTTTTCGCCGAAATACCCTCCGGCGTCATACGTCGTGAGGATTCGGTCGTGGAGAACAATATCAATCTCGCCGCTCATGACGATGTAGAAGGCATCCCCCACGTCTCCCCTGCTGAAAATGATGTCGGAGGCGCGGTGTTCGCTCACCCGGGCGGAAAGCAGAAATTCCCTCGCCTTCTCCAGCGGCAGTTGCGCAAACAACTCCACACCGGTGAAGACATCCAGCATTTCGACGGCTTCCTCGCGGGGCATCGGAGAGACCCCCAGATCCACGGTGTTGGTCAGCCCGGTGGGAGCGATGCGCAGACCGCATCCCTCGGGAACGGAATCCGGGTTCACATGGACCAGATACATCCGTTTCCGCACGTCCCGGGGCAGGCTGCACAGATAGCTCATCGGCGTGTGAATGGGCGGAATTCCCGCTTCGTGGAACACCAGGTCCCGGTCCCACGGAAAATTCAGGAGAAAATCCCTGCGGTTTTTTGTCAAAACGCCTTCGGCGTGCAACTGATTAATGAATTGCGGGTCGTTCATGGTATCCGAACTGTAAACCAGACTTTTTCCGGCAAGAGACGCCTGAATGGCAATGGTCGGAATGGAATGGAGCGTGTAGTGAAAATGGAAGATTCCCCCGCCGATGATCTCGGGCTTTCCGATGCAGACGGGATAAAAATCCACCAGCCGTTCGAGCCGGCCTGCCTCAATGCCGGTCAGAGCCGCGGCCTTCTTCATGAAGCTCCTGTAAATGGTGCGGGTGGTGTAGAGGTGAATTTTCCCCTCCTGAAAAATTTTCTGGAGAGTCCCCGCATCGTGATCGGCGTGGCAGTGCGTCAAAATGATTTTGTCGATCCGCTTCGGGCTGACGCCGACGGCGGCCAGTTTTTCGGTGGAATTCACGGGCGGGTCCACCATCATCCCGCGATGATTGACCCAGAGGATCAGGCCCGACGTGTCGGCGTTGGGATCAAAGCCGTGTCCGGCGCCGAGGGTCGTAACGCCGAACACCGGCGGCTGGAAATCGAGGCTGACCCTGGGCGGGGGGCTTTTACGGACCATCACGGGCGCGTCCCCGCCGATGGCGGCAATCTTCTTTCCCTGATCGTAGATGCGGATATTTCCGTGAGGGTCAAACCGCACCTCCGTTTCCCCAAACACCGCTTTCCCGCGCCGGTCCGGCACGCAGAATTCGACGAGGTCGTCCAGTTCCACGCGGCCCCCGTCTCTCATGGACTTCCTGAAATACTCCATCTCCGATTTCAGGTCCGTAAAGCCCGGCGTGTTTTCCCCGACGGCAAATTCGGGGACCGGATCCGCCTCTTCCGGTCCGAACAGGGCCTCAGCCATGACGGTTTCGATTCTCGTGCGCTGCTTGGCGCTGCAGACGATTCTGGTCTTGCCTTTGCGGAAAAAGAAATTGTAATAGACGGGAAATTCCATCTCCGCCAGCGCGACGCCGTGCTGCACATCAAACATCGCCTTCGGCACGATGAATGTGCGGGGCACACCCCCTTCCATCTGCATGGTGTCCTTGATGGTTTCCGGTGGAATGCCCAACTGGAGGTTTCCGCTGGACGACCCAATGACCATTCCGCCCCGGGACAGAAAAATCTGCGACGGTTTCTTTGCTGCCATGATCTTTTCTCCCTCTTCGCCGGTAAGGACCCTCCGCAAAGCCCGGTCGCGGAAGTCCCGGCGCCATGCGTTATGGGTCAATGGACAGGATATGATACGCCACGGTTCGCGACGGATAAAGAGATTTCATGATTCTCGTGTAGCGCTCCTTCTGTTCTTCGTACTTCCGCCTCAGTCCGCGCAGGGAGCCTGATTTGTAATCCATGATGGTTACGGTGTGCTCCGACACGATCATTCTGTCCACAACGCCGAAATCATTTTTATCCGATATGGGCTGCTCGAGGTAGAGCCGCCCCGGCCCGAACAGGAGTTCGGAAACTTCTTTGCGGCGGACAAAACGAACGGCCGTGTCGTATTCTTCGGGGTTCAGCTCCCCGCGAGGCGGCAGGCGGTCGGGGTCAAGGACCCTGGCGAGCCAGCGGTGGAGCCGTTCGCCCCGCGCGATGCCGGCCTTGATGGATTCGGAGACGAGCGCCGGGTCGATTTCGCCGTAGGGGTCCGGTTCACTCCCTCGCCGGGGCGGCGCATCCCACACGGCGGTCCTTTTCCCCTCTTCGCGCAAGGGGGAAAACCGGCCCTGCTCGCTTTTGGTTCCCTCCGGCGCAAACTGCTCAAACGTTTTGAGAACCGCCTGATGAACCGTCTTGTACTCGCCGCTTTTGATCACCGGCAGAAAAACCGCGAGAGTCCGAATCGCCCGCGTGGCGGCGACGTAAAACACATTGGCCCTCTCAAGCCTCATTCGCAGCAGGTGAAGGTTCTGCTTCTCAATGATTTCACGGGCCCCGTTCGATCCGCCGGCCTGAAGGCACTTTGTCTCGCCCGCTGAAAACCGGACATGGCACTTCTGGGAAGGAAGGTAAAAAGAGTCGGATCTTTCTTCCTCGTTCCAAAAAACAAAAACATGCGCAAACTGAAGCCCTTTGGTCCCGTGAACAGTATCGACCTTGATCGAATCCCGGTCTTCACCTTCCGGAACCCGCACGCTCCAGCGAACCCTGAACATCCGGGCGAGAAATTCATCGGCATCGGCGCCTCCCTCTCCAAAAAACGCCAGCGCCTCGTCCTGCCAGATATTGAGGATGACCGCGGAAACCTTCCCGCGCAAACGTTCGATGGCGAGGCTTACCGCGGCAAGGCCGAAGGGCCGGGGAAACTGAGCGGCAAATTCGTCCCGAATCTCCAGCGCGTTTCCAAACCGTTCTTTCCACAGGGGAGACGCGGCCGCCTCGGCCGCAAAGGCCCCCCGCCCTTCCCGGGAAAGAACCATCGTCAGAAAAAGCATGACCGAGACCCCTTCCTCCGTTGAAAGAAGCTGGCGGCCTTTGACCGAGGATACGCGAATGCCGTGCGCGACGAGCTCCGCTTCGATTTTCTGAACGCTGTTATTGGTCAGGGCAAGCACGGCCATGTCCCCCCAGGAACAACCGTACTCCTCCTTTTTTTTCTGAAGATATTCGACAATCGCCGGATACCAGGGAGCTTCCGATGCCCCCTGTCTTTCCAGTTGGACAAGACTCACTTCCGAAACCCCCTCCGACGCGCCCCGGTTTTCCTCCGGGGGAGTTTGCGTCTCCGTCTTCTCCCCGCCCTCAAAAAGATTTTCAACAAGCTTGTTGAAAAATGAAATCAAAAGCGGCGTGCTCCGGTAGTTATGAGGCAGCGACTGCTCACGGATGACGCCGTTTTGGAGATAGCCGCCGATGGCGGCTTCCAGGGCCTCGCGGTTCGCGCCGCGCCAGGCGTAGATCATCTGCTTCCAATCGCCTACGGCAAAAAACGACCGTTCGCCCCGTTCGCCGGGACCGGACAAAATTTCGTCGACCAGCGGCAGCAGAATCGCCATATCGCCCGTCGAGGTGTCCTGAAATTCATCCACCAGAAGGTGCTCCGTCCGATCCAGGCCCAGCGAAAAATAACTGCCCATGAGCTTCGGCCTTTCGCGCGAGGCGGCGCCGTCCAGCGCGAGAAGTGATTTTCGCACATCGGCGAAGAAAATCACCCCCTTTTCTTCCTTAACGGCGTTTGCCGCATCGAGATAGATCCCGCAAAGAAACGCGACGGCCAGCTCCCGAAGCAGGGCCTTATTGAGCGACAGTTTTTCTGCCGTTTTTCGGTACTCCTGAAAAATCCGGTTGAGGTCCGAATAGGGACTTCGATGCCAGACAATGTTTTTGCCGAGGCTTGCGTACTGCCCCAGATCGGAATAACCGGACAGGGCGCTGGACATGAACCGGTCATACTCCGCCATGGCGGCGATGACCCACTCGTTGATTCGCTTCGGCATTCCTTCCGCCAGCGCGCTTGCCGCCCGGCCAAGGGAATCCAGCTCACGAAGCAGGAGAACGTTCTCCATCATCAGGCTTTCCAGATCGTCCAGCCGCTCCATCTCCAGCAGGCAGCGCTCAACGGTCTGCTCGTCCCCAAGGGAACTCCAGAGCAAATCCAGATCCGTATTCAGAATCCGGGCCGCGATGATCAGTCTTTTTTCCGCGCCGCTTCGCGCGATGCCGTCGCGAAAGCGCTTTTCAATCTCCCGGGCAAGGTCGATTTGCGCCTTTTCGTCGGCCATCCTCGGCGCATCGTTCACGGCGGCAAAAAGGCGGTAAAAGAAGGCGTCGATCGTCGAGTAGCCGACGCGGCCCGCCTCCATGATCAGCCTCATTCGGTCCAGCAGGGGTCTTCCCTTTTCTGACGCAATCAACTCCATGATGCGGGAGCGCATCTCGGCGGTGGCGGCGCGGGTAAACGTCAGCGCCAGAATGAATTTTCCTCCGGCGGATATTCGTTCAAACACCTCCCGGGTCAGCCGCGATGTCTTTCCGGAGCCTGCCGACGCTTTCAGCAAAATACTTTCCATCATCGGTTCCCCCCGGCCGTCCGGTAATAACCTTCTTTCCCGCACAGCGATTGAAGCCGGCAGTAGTCGCACTCCCGGGAGTCATACCCGGGCGCCAGCGCATCGCCCTGCACGATCCCGTCGAGATGGTCCGCGATCGCGGCCGCCAACTCGCCCGCTGCGTCGAGCTCTTTTTCCGGCATCTCCATCATACGGTTTTTTGAGGTTTCCTTCAGAAAGTAAAAGCGGGCGCCTTTCGCTTCCGGAATAAAATGACGGTACAGAATGAGCTGCGCCGCGGGATGCAGGATGCCTTTTTTCTGAAAGCGCTCCAGAACGGTTTCCCTCGGGGAAAGGGAGAAGTCGTTTCTCTTTTTGGAATATTTGAAATCGATCACCTCGGCGTTCCCCTCCAGCAGGGCCAGCCGGTCCGAACGTCCGGTGATGGAATAGCGTCCGGCCATGGCGCCGCTGAATTCTTTCTCGCAGGAGATGGCGTTGTCGGCAAACAGAATCCGCCTTCCCGACGCCCGTTCCTCTTCGTCGATTTCCTGCAGGATGATTTTCGCGTTCAGTCGGTAGATTTCCACTCCTTCCATGCTCCGGAGCGCTTCGTTGTCGGCGCTTTCCCACAGTTCGTCAAAAAGCGGCCCCCAGTCGCCGAGCCGGTCCTTCCGGTCGGTCGAGATCTGTTGCAGAAACCGATGGATAAACGTTCCCATCTGCAGGTTGATTTTTTCATCATCGTCCATGAAGGAAGGCGGAGAAACCCTGAGAATGTACTGATGGTAAAATAAAAAGGGACACGCCAGGATTTTGGAAAGACTCGAATACGAATAGGAAAACGCCCGGAGCCTGGCTCTCAAAGGCTCATCGATCGGAATAAAGCAGGAAACATCGCCGCGTCCCTCCGGCGTCTTCTCACGGAAGGCGACCTTCGTCGCCGGCTTTTCGAATTCCTCGGAAAGAAGACTAAAATAATACCCGGGCGTTCTTTCGCGGATGGCGTCGTCCACCGCTGCGACGACGACACTCCCGCAGCGCGCCAACATCTGACGGAAAAGAAGGTCCTGGTATTCAAAAACATTTTTGCGCATTTGCGGAACATGCACGGGATTGAGGAAAGGGCCTTCAAAAGGCGGCGCCGGCATGATGCCGCTGTCCACGGGAAAGATCAGTCCCCGGCGGAAGGTTTCCCCCGAGGCCTGCCCGAAGCCCACCACCTGCACCGGGGCGGACCGGCTGCCCGTAACGCGGAATTTCTTCGCTTCCAGAAGCTTTTCGGCGGCGCCGGCAAGATGGCGCCCCAGCCTTCCTCTCCAGTCGTCCAGCAGCGTGGAAAGGGAGATGGCGGCTTCCAGCGCTTCGCTTTCCTCGCGAATGTAGCTCTGCCGGTTTGCGGACAATTCCGCCGCTGAGGCGGCCGCAAATCCTCTGAAATCAGGCGTTCGTCCGGTTTGCGCAGCCCGGTTGATCTGGGCCGAAAGCCTTCTCCCGGCCGACGTTGCGGAAAACGGCAGCCAGACGGCGAGGTTGACGGCGTTGCCGAACCAACGAAGCGACCGGTTCCAGAGCAGCGGCGTCAGGGATTCATCCAAGAGACAGACCATAAGCCGGTCCGTTTCCGATCGCTCGCCCAGAAAGCGGGAAACCTCCAGCGTCACCCAATCCGCCGCGGCATGAAGTCCGGCCAGGCGCAGAAATTCGATGTCCGGATTCCGGGCCGCCCAGACGTCGGCGCCAAAGGAACGGGCCAGATTTTTCGCGGAATCAAACGGCAGCAAGCCCGCCGCGGCCGGTTCGGGCCCGTAAAGCGGCGGGTCGATGAACAGCCTGTCTTTTTTAATCTTTCTGTAAAACTTCTCTCTGGGGGGCGTCAATTCGGGCAGGCCGATAAAGATCTCCCGGTCGCCGGGAAGAATTTCGTTGATCCTTCCGGCTTCCAGCTCCGCCAGAAATAAATTTTTTCGGGAAAGCCACCGGCGAAACCCCTCCGCCGTCTCCAGGGTTTGCTCCAATTGCTCCCACTGCGCGGGGGTGAAACGGTCGGATCCCGGAATCGTTTGCCTTCCGACCTGATATTCCGCGAGCCGGGTAATCAGGGGCAGCTGGGCCGCGGCGCGGCGCGCGGGAGCCTTTTCACCGGGAAAGCTCTCCGCGATGAACTGGATCAGGGTAAGCAGCGCCTCGTCTCCCGGCACCGAATGCCAGGGCTTTTGCTCGCTGATCTTCCGGTTGAAGTAAGCATGAAGCCCCTCCACCCGGGGAAGAATGCCGCCGAGCCTTCCGTGGATCAGGTGCCGCACCGGGTCCACGGCTCTCTCGCTTGCGCAAACGACGGTCCACCCGGACAGATCGGGATGATCCTCCTGCAGGAGCGCAATGAACTTTTCCGAATCCGGCGCCATCGGTTCTTCCTTCGAATGTAAAGGTCTTTTCGTTGTCTTTGTCGGAGGCGTTTTCGCCTGACCCGACTATGAAGAAGCCGGCGGTCCTTGTCAATACCCAATTGAAGCCTGTCAAATGAAATTGCATATTCGGGATCCCTGAATAATCCCTGAACATCCCTGAACATTCTATTGACAACCTCAGCATCCGTCTCTATAATTCCCGCCAGATCAAACGCTGAAAGAATTGAACCTATGCATTTTTATCGAAAGATTCTGCAGCATCGCCTGCCCATCACCATAGCCGCGGCGCTTGCCGGCATCGGCATCATGATGTATTACGCGTCGTGTGATACGGCCTGTTCCTATCTTCGGGGGAACCTGCTGGGCATCGACCTGAAATATGTCGGCGTGGGATACATGGGAGCCATCATTGCGCTGGCCTTTTTCCGGCAGGCGGACCTGTTGAGAATGCTGGTCGCCGCGGGAATCGGCGTGGAGGGTTTTCTGGTTGACTTTCAGGCGAGGGAAAACGTCTTCTGCCCCTTCTGCCTGGCCTTCGGGGTCCTCGTGATCCTGATGTATCTGATCAATTACGAAAGACGTCATATGACCAATGCGTGGCATCAGAAATGGCTCTATGTTTTCGGCGACGCCAAGATTCCATTCGTCAAAGATCAGCGTCTCCCTCTGCTGCTCATGATAATCGCCGGATATGTTTTTGTTTTCCTCACCTTCTCCGGGTCGGCAACGCCCGCTTACGCCGCCGAAACGACCGCGGCGCCCTCCTACGGCAAGGGCTCATGGGAGCTGATGATCTTCACGGATTACTTCTGTCCGCCCTGCCAGGCCGCGGAAAACGAACTGGAACCGGAGCTGGAAAGACTGCTGGCCAGAGGAGACGTGAAGATCACCTTCGTGGATTTTCCCGGCCATAAGAGCAGCTCGCTTTTCGCAAAATACTTTCTCTTTGCCGTCGCCGCGAACAAGGGCTACGCCAACAGCCTGAAAGCCCGAAGCGTTCTTTTTGCTCTGGCTGGAGAGAAAAAAATCGATCAGGAAAGCGTTCTGGCCGCCGCGCTGAAATCAAAAAATATCGCCCTGGAGACGGTGGACCACAAACCGGTCTTCCAGCAGTGGCTGGCCATGATCAAGCGGTTTGAAATCGATCAGACGCCGACCTGCATCCTGCGCTTCTCCAGCGCCTATTCGCGAAAGTTTATCGGTTCGGACCAGATTTCCAGGGAACTTATTCCGGAACTTCAGAAAAGGTTCCCCGGCTTGAAGAAGTAATGGGCTACGCATTAAACACCACGGATGACTACCACCTTCACGGGCTGACCTCCCTGGGCTGGGAGCTCACGCTGTGCAACGCGCTTTTCCCAAAAAACAGTCCCTGCCGCGGCGCGCTTTTGCGCGATGCGTCTTTCGGCGAGTACCTTTTTCGCTTCCTGGATAAAAATATTCCCCTGAAGCGCGTCAAAACCGTTCTGGAAGTGGGAGGCGGGATGGGGTATCTGATGAGGGATCTTTTGACCCTGGCCCCCCATCTTCAGACGACCATGGCGGACATCTCTCCCTTTCTTCTGCAAAGACAAAAAGAATCTCTCGCGGGATTTTCCGTATCCTTTCTCGAAACGGATTTTTTCAAAATGCCCCTGCCGGACCTGCGCGCTTTTGATTTGGTGATTCTCAACGAAGTCCTGGGGGATTTTCCCACACTGGCGGCCGAGAGCGAACCGTCGCTTTCAGCAGACCCGGCAGCCGCCCGCCTTTCGGCCAGAATCGCGGATTTCGAAACAACCTACGGCCTGCGCTTCGCTCCTGCCGAAAACATCAACATCGGGGCGCTGGAGGCCGTGGAAAGGCTTTGCCGGGCCGGCGTTCCCTGCATCTATTTGAGCGAACACAGCTGTGAATCGTCTTTCAGCGACCCGTCTTTTCCCTCCATGAATTTTGCGCCCTCCGGGAATCCCGAAAAAATCCCGCTCAAGGGCCATGCGGAATTCACCATCAAATTTTCCGCGCTGGAAAAAGTGGCGCGGGCTTTTTCCTACGAGGTGCTTCGCGGTCCTTACACGGACCTTCTGCCCGTCTCGTTCAACGACCGGGTAACGGCCGCCCTTCGGGCTCCCACGCCGCTCTCCGGCAGGCAGGAAATTCTCCGGCAGTTTCTTTACGACCTTTACAAATACGAGTATCTTTTGCTGACACTCGGAACGGCAGGGAAAGGATAGAACATGAAAACCATTCGAACCATTCTTCTGGTCGTGATCCTGCTTTGCGCATCCACCGTCCCGGCAATGGCTTTTCGCTGCGGATCCAACCTGGTGACCACCGGCGACAGAAAGGTAAAAGTTCAGGCGGCCTGCGGCCTTCCGACCACGAAGGAAATCATCTGTCCCAAAAAAAGCAGTTCTTGCCCCACGACCCTGGAAATCTGGTATTACAATTGCGGCGACAACGATTACATCTACGCGCTGACGTTTGAAGACGGCATTCTGACAAAAGAAACGACCCAAGGCAGCGGAGTCGGAAATTCCTACTGCCTGGGCAAATAAAATCATTTACAGGGGGGAATGTTTATGCCACGGATTCGAATCAGCATCCTCGTTTTCATCATCTTTTGTCTGGCGGCAGGCGACGCTTCCGCCTTTCGCTGCGGCTCCGGCATGGTTTCCGCCGGCGACTCCAAAGCGCGGGTTCTCATCGTCTGCGGAAAGCCGACCGCCAAAGAAAAAACCGGTGAAAAAAACAAGGCTTCCACGGTCGCGAAAAAGAACAGTAAAACAAAGAAAAGCGGCGGCAAAGAGGAGATCTGGTACTACAACTGCGGCAGCCGGGATTACATCTACGCCCTGACCTTTGAAGACGGCGTCCTGAAAAAAGAAGACACGGAAGGAAAAGGAAGCGGAAAATCCGACTGCCTGGGGAAGTAGCGGACCGAAACGGGAAAGATCCGCCGTTGTCCCCTATTGCTCATCCGGCAGCGCCCTCATCCGCCCCGGGTTTGTTGCCGGACGCCGGCGGGTGTCCATGTAAGCCGCTTCAATGTCGGGATGTTCTGAACTGCATGTTTTTATTGTTTTTCCAAGGCCCTTTTCCGCGGGCCTGCTTCTTTCCCGGATGAAGCAGCGGGGGTCTTCCGCCAGGGGATCTCCGCTGTAGGCGTGGGCCCGGCCGCGGCAGCCGCCACAGACGGTTTTGTACTGGCATTCTCCGCAAAGCCCTTTTAGCTTTTCTTCGCGCCGTCTCAGATCCTGAAACAGGGGAGACTTGTCATATATATCGCCGAAGCTTTGTTCCCGGATATTGCCACCGCTCACCTCAACAAAGGGACAGGGCCAGACATCGCCGTTGGCCTTGATATAAACAAATCCTCGACCGGCAGCGCAGCCATGAAACACCTTTCCGGCCAGTTTCAGCGGCAGCCCGCCCCGGATGCCGCCTTTCTCCAGAAGATAGGGCCAGTATTGCGGACCGGCCACCGGCTCGATGATGGTCCTGGCGTTTTTCTGTTTTTCGGAAATCAGTTCGCTTAAATGCCTGTTGGCGCTTTTCTTCAGCGTGGCTTTCTCAATCTTTTCCCCCCGCCCGACTGCAACAAGCTGGTACATCAGCATGATGCCCGCGCCGCTTGCGTCGGTAAAATCGATCAGCTCCGACAGATGCGGCATGTTGTATTCCATGGCCGTCGTGTTGATTTGCAGAAGGATACCTGCCTTCTTGGTCGCTTCCACCGCCCGGAGCGTCAGATCAAAAGCTCCAGGTTTGTTTCGGACCATGTCATGAATTGCCGGATTAGCCGCGTCAAAACTGATGGCATTGCAGACCACGCCGTGGTCTTTCAGCTTGAAGGCCATCTCCTCGTCAATCAGCGTCCCGTTGGTGGCAATGATATTGGCCAGCCCCGCCTTTTGCGAGTACCGGAGAAGTTCAAAAATATCCGGCCGCACCAGAGGCTCGCCGCCCGTGTAAATCAGGGTGCGGAATTCACTCCGTCCTGCAATCTGGTCAATCAGTCTTTTCCCTTCATCGGTCGTCAGTTCGTCAGCAGCCGCCTGCCCGCTCACCGCGTGGCAATGGATGCAGCGCAAATTGCAGGCCCCGGTTACTTCCCAGACAGGGTGTCCCGGATAGCCGATGCATCCCATGCCCCAGGCCCCGTTGGCCACGGGCATCGAGGAAAAACCGTGATTGACAAGCCATCCCGGAAAATGGCGCCAGCGGTTCAGATAGCCCATGAGCAGGGTGCTCCCCAACTGACGGAACAAAAGAGAAGGAGGGTTATAAAATGCTTTTACTTTTCCACGTTTCATAGGATTCTCAAATATAAGCGAGCAAAAACGCCAGCGATGTTCCGACATTGACAGCAATATTCAGGCCGCACAGAATCTCCAGCCTCCGGGCGTCTTCATGCCGGTTCTTGATCATCTGCCAGACGATAAACAGGGCAATCGCGATAAACGGCAGATAAAAGTAAATGACTTTAAAGGGAACCCCCACGCTGGGCGACAGGAGCATCGTCAGACAGGTCAGCAGATTGAAAACTATGTAAACGACTTTGCCCGCCGGCTTACCGATCCGGACCAGCAGGTTTCTCTTTCCCGTAGCGACATCGGCTTCATAATCGGGATACTCGTTCAGGAGGATGACATTAAAAATGGAGAAGCCAATGGGCATCCACAGCCAGTGGATCATCGGATCAATCGTTGCTGTCTGAATATAATAAGACGAGGCTACGGGAAGCCAGCCGTAGCAGAAACCGATAAAGATTTCGCCAATCCCTCTCTTCACCAGCCTGACAGGCTCCGTGGAATAGAAAAAACCGGGCAGCGCTCCCGCAAACCCCAGAAGCAGCGTGCAGGAACCGGTCCGATAAACAAACTGAAGAATAATACCGATCGCCAGAGCGATAAAGAAAACGATAATGCTCGTCCAGAGGGCGATGGATGCCGGCACTTTATCTTCGATAATCGCCCGTGTCCCGCCGGCAAACTGGTTCTGGTGAAGCCTTGCGGAAATGGCGTTCTCCCTTCGATCGAAATATTCGCCGGAATGATAAGTGGACAGCATGATCAAAATAATGCCGGCGACACCCAGAACGAAGACTTCCCAGTTGATGGTTCCTGTTGCTTTCCAGGCCAGAAAGGTTCCCAGCACAAACGGCATGACGCCGACAATATGAAAAGGCGGACGGGAAAGGGCGATCCAGGCCCGCAGGTTTTGTATAAAACGGTTTTTCATAAAAGTTTCCTCTTCCTGTCCGGACAACAGGCGCCGCCTGCTTTAGGAGGTGAACTCTTAACATACGCGACAGCGCTTGTCAAAGATGACGAAGTCAAACGACCGCAGGGTGTAAAGAGCCCCCTTCCCTGTTTCATTTGCGGCGACGGGGCCGGCCGGCAAGGATCATAACGGCCGGCAAAGACAAACCGCAAAATGATTTTCTCTTGATTGTTGGTTTTTTTTATGTTAGCCGTAGCGCCGGTTTAAGGCGTGCCGCTTCGTTAAAAAAGGCAAACGAGCGGGGTCCGGTCCATTGCCGTGACATTCGGCGCGGATTCTGAACATCACGCCCCTTGGACCGTCATTCAGGCTTCAAACACAAGGGTTATGATTCAAAACCGCACATCAGAGCCGCCGCCGGCGGCTGTTTAAAAAATTGAACGTTTAAATTCATGAAAGGAGGATTAGGGCATGACGAAAGCAGAATTGATCGGGGTTATGGCGGATGAGGCGGGCATCTCCCAGGCAGCGGCGGCTAAGGCGCTGGATGCGTATATCACGGCCGTCACGAAAGAGCTGAAAAAAGCCGGCAAACTGGGATTGGTCGGATTTGGCACGTTTTCCGTCGTCAAAAGAAAAGCAAGAGAAGGCAGGAATCCTCAAACCGGAAAGGCGATCAAGATTCCCGCAAGGAAAGTCGTTAAATTCAAGGCCGGCAAGACACTGGCCGACAAAGTGAAATAGTGGTTTTTTCAAGTTTTTATTCCAACCAAGGCCTCCGTATTCTTCATGAACCCATCGGAGGCCTTGGTGCATTTATCCATCACAGGAACTAAGGAGTGTTTGGTTTGACAAGAAAAAGGATTCTCAGCGGGATGCGGCCCACCGGAAGGCTGCACCTGGGAAATTTGCACGGCGCGTTGGGAAACTGGGTTGAACTCCAGAACAGCGGCAGCTACGACTGCTTTTACTTCGTCGCCGACTGGCACGCGATCACCAGTGAATACGCGTCACCGGAAGACATCCGGCAAAACAGCCTGAACATGGTGATCGACTGGCTGGCCGCCGGCCTCGATCCGGACAAAAGCACCCTCTTTGTCCAATCGGCGGTCAAGGAGCACGCCGAATTGTTCCTGCTGCTTTCCATGATCACCCCGCTGGCCTGGCTGCAGCGCAATCCCACCTACAAGGAAATGCAGACGGAATTGAGTTCAAAAGATCTTTCCACCTTCGGGTTTCTGGGCTATCCCGTCCTGCAGGCGGCCGACATTATCATGTACAAGGCTTACGGTGTTCCGGTCGGCGTGGATCAGCTGCCCCATATTGAACTGACCCGCGAAATCGCCCGGCGCTTCAATTACCTTTATCAGAAAGAGGTCTTTCCCGTTCCGGAACCGCTTCTGACCGGCGTGCCGAAGCTGCTGGGCATCGACGGCAGGAAAATGAGCAAATCCTACGACAATTCCATTTACCTGTCCGACCGGGGCAAGGAGCTTCGGCAGAAAATTGCGTCCATGTTCACGGATCCGCAGCGGATGCGCAAAAAAGATCCCGGCAATCCCGAGATCTGCAATGTCTTCACGTTTCACGGCCTGTACTCCCCCGCCCCCACCGTAGCCGAAATCAACCGGGAATGCCGCGTAGCCGGCATCGGCTGCACCGACTGCAAGAAAATGCTGGCGGCTCGCGTTGAGGAAGCGCTGGCGCCCGTTCATGAGCGCATGGATTACTACCAGCGCAACGGAAAGGAAATTGAGGAGATGATTCAGAAAGGCAACGACGAGGCCGCGGCAATCGCCCGCCAGACCATGGCGGAGGTTCGCGAAGCCGTCAAAATCTGAAGCCACCTATGAACGAAGAGCCAAAGACAGACTACGCGATCAAACTGGATATTTTTGAAGGTCCGCTGGATCTGCTTTTGTATCTGATCAAAAAAAATCAAATCGATATTTATAACATTCCCATCGCGCTCATCACCCGTCAGTACCTGGATTATCTGAACCTCATCAAGTCGCTTAATCTGGATCTGGCAGGCGAATATCTGGTGATGGCCTCCACGCTGATTCACATCAAGTCCCGCCTGCTGCTGCCGGTTCCGGAGGAGCCGTCGCCCGAAGAACTGGAAGACGACCCGCGCTCTGAGCTGGTCCGCCAGCTTCTGGAGCACCAGGCCTTCAAGGAAGCCGCCGACTTGCTGACCCGGCGGCCGATCCTGGAGCGCGACGTGTTCAAGCGCGCCGCGGCGCTGCCTGAAGAAAAGCGTTCCTCCGGCGCGGAGGAAGAGGAGCTGGTGGAAGCCAGCATCTTTGAATTGATTGAAGCTTTTCACCAGATTGTTTCCCGGCTGGATCAAAAGGAACTGCTGGAGATCGATCTGGAAAAGCTCTCCCTTTCGGATATCATCAACGACGTTATGGAGCGCCTGACCCGCGAAAAAAATCTCACCTTTGACGAATTGCTGGGAGAAAAAAGAGAGAGACGCCGGATCGTCTATACCTTTCTGGCCCTGCTGGAGCTCATCAAGCTGAAGATGATCAAAGCCTATCAGACGGCGGCCTTCGGCGTCATCCGCATCTTCCCGGCCGTGGAGTTGTAAAATGGAAAACCTTTCAGCCGTTCTTGAAGCCCTGATTCTGTCGTCGGAGTCGCCCCTGCCTCTGGAGAAAATCTGCGCCGCATTGGGCGGCGCGGACAAAATGGAAATCCGGGATGCGCTGGATCGTTTGATCGGCGAATATGACGAGCGCCAAAGCGGCATCTGCATTCAGGAAGTCGCGGGCGGTTTTCAGTTTCGAACCCGTCCGGAAATGGCCCCGTGGATCAAAAAGCTCAAAGGGGTAAAACCCGCCTCCCTGTCGCCCGCGGCCATGGAAACGCTGGCCATCGTGGCTTACCGGCAGCCGATCGTCAAGTCGGAAATTGAAAGCATTCGCGGCGTCGATGTCAGCGCTGGGCTCAAGGGCCTGCTGGATAAAAAACTGGTCCGTATCCTGGGCCGCAAGGACGTGCCGGGGAAGCCGATCATTTACGGCACAACCAAAAAATTCCTGGAGGTGTTCAATCTCAAAGAGCTGGCGGATCTGCCCACGATGAGAGAGCTCCGGGAGCTCACCGAACCTCAGGAACCGCCCGAGCAGGAAGCCCTCTCCTTCGAAGAGCCTCTGACGGAAATGCCCGGCGGGGAAATACTTCAGACCGAAGAGCCGCTCTCCGCTCTGGAAGAGGAACAAGCGGAAACCCCCACCGAAAAGGACCCCGCAGCGGGCGCAAACGGGCAGGAAGAGCCGGGGAGTCAGCCGGACCCTGAGGATGATGCCGTTTGATGAAAGAACGATTGCAGAAAATCATCTCCGCCGCGGGCATCGATTCCCGCCGCCATGCCGAAGCCATGATCACGGCAGGGCGGGTAAGCGTCAACGGAGAGATCGTGAGCGAACTGGGCGCCAAAGCCGATCCGCAAAAAGACGTGATCCGGATTGACGGAAAAATCATTTCGATCGAAAATCCAAGTTGTTACATTGCGTTGTACAAACCGGCCGGCTACGTCACCACCCTGTCCGACCCACAGAAAAGGCCGACTGTCGTTGACCTGGTCCGGGATGTTCCGGAAAGGGTCTATCCCATAGGCAGGCTCGATTATGATTCCGCGGGTCTTCTGCTTTTGACCAATGACGGAGCGTTCGCTCAAAAAATTTCGCATCCGGGCTTCCGGGTCCCCAAAACCTACCGGGCAAAGATTGCCGGGCGCATAACTCCTGAAGAATTAAAGAAAATCAGCAGGGGCATTCCGCTGCCGGACGGCGTCTTCAAACCGGAAAACCTGAAGATGGAAAAGGCCAATGATAAAAGCACCTGGCTCAGTCTGACCCTGCATGAGGGCAGAAACAGGGTGGTGCGCAGGGGCCTCGAGGCTGCCGGTCATCCGGTGACGCGCCTGGTGCGCACCTCCATCGGAGGCATAACGCTTTCGGGTCTGTCAGAAGGCCATTGGCGCTCGCTTTCCGCCCGGGAAGTTCAGCAATTACTTTCCGCGGCGCAGGGGGAAAAAGGTAAAAATATTCTTGACAATCAGCTAAAAATAAATAATAGTCGCGCCGTGCGGGTGAATCGGCATCATAAATACTCAGGATACAAGCGGTAGTCTTAAGGAGGATCTATGAACAAATCCGGTCTTATTGAAGCGTTAAGCAAGAAAATGAATCTGACGGAAAAAAAGGCCATTGATGTCGTCAATCTGGTTTTCAAAGGCTTTAACGATGAGTTGAAAAACGGCGGTCGCATCGAAATTCGGGGATTCGGCAGCTTTGTGGTAAAAGAATACGGCTCCTACACTGGAAGAAATCCCAAAACCGGCACAAAAATCAAAGTCGAACCCAAAAAACTTCCCTTTTTCAAAGTGGGCAAAGAACTAAAGGACAGAGTCGACAAGAACAAATAGAAATCCTGCAAGTGTTTGTTATACTTATGAAGGGGACTTGGAAACAAGTCCCCTTCATTTTTGGTTCGGCAAGCGCCATCCGCCGTCTCAGGTCAACCGAGAGTGACGCAGAGAAAACCCCTATGGCCCAGACTTTGAAATGCTTTTTCGGAACCAGAAGCGAAGCCAAAGGGCATTCAGGAATAAAAAAACGGAAAAAATCAGAGCCGGCACGGCCGCCTCGTTATTGAAGACATAAAGGGAGATCCCGGCGGCAAGGCCGTAATTTTTCATGGTGCCCAGAAGCAGAAGCGATGAAACCGTGGAACGGGGCAGTTTAAAAAACCTGCCGGTCAGGAGCAGCGCGACGGTAATCAGCAGGATGGCGGCAAAAGCAAGGACCGGAATGAAGATCAACTCCGAAGGCCCCTGTCGAATCAGTCGGGCGTTCCCGGCGGCCACGGCGTAAAAAATAATAAATAAACAACCGTCCGAAATGGCCCCCTCGCGGCGATGAATCCGTTCATCCCAGTTGCGGTCCACCGCGACCCTCGACAACAAAAGCGGAAGCAAAATCAGCGCGACGACCAGAATCACCAGTTTTTCGCAAGGCATGGGACAGTACCGCAGAAACGCCGCTCCAAGAAGCGGAATCAGGATGAGCGCACCCAGGTAGGTTCCGGCAAAACCGTTCAGCGTCAACCTTTGATCCGCGCCGAGTTTTTCACTAAGCGGCAAAACCGCCACGGCGGAAGGAACCGCGGCAATCACGACCAGACCGATCCAGAAATTTTCATGCCGGATCAGAAAAACGCCGCCCAGAAGAATCAGATTGCCCAGAATCAAATAGCTCATCAGATTGCCCCAGAGCGCCCCGGGAAGAAGTACTCTGGGATTTTTAAAGAATCCCCCCGGAAAGCGAAGCAGGGCCACCGTGAGCGCAATCGTCAGCGCCGGCAGAACGAGGAGCGCCGCCCAGCGCCCCGCCTGAGGCAGATAAAGCCCTGTCGCAATCGCGATCATATAAAGCAGCGGGGAAACCCTCATGGATGTCCTCCATAACGATATTCTGCTTCAACCATGCCCGGCAAAAAGCCTCCGGATCCCGAAGACCAGCAAAAGAAAGACGGCATTGAATACAACGATCATGGCGCCTGCCGGCAGATTCAGGACAAACGCAAACAGGATTCCGCAAAAAACCGCCCCGACCGCAAACCCCGTGGCGGCAATCATCGTCGTCCGGAAACCGACCGAAAGCTGCAGCGCGGTTAAGGCGGGCAGAATCAAGAGAGCGGAAACCAGCATGATCCCTGCAACTTTCATGGCCAGAACCGCGGAAACGGCCGTCAGCAGAAAAAGAATGACATTCAATCTTTCGGTTTGAACGCCCATGCTCCGGGCGAGTTCCTGATCAAAGGTCACGGCGAACAGATCATCATAATAATAAAACACCACCGCAGCCACCACCGCAAAAACGATCATGGAAAGAACCAGTTCGGTGCGGTTCACGGTCAGAATATTCCCGAAAAGATAACTGAACAAATCCACATTGAAACCGCCGGAAAGACTGGACAGAGTAATGCCCGCCGCAATTCCCAGGGAGGAAACGATGCCGATGGCGGCATCGGCGTTGATCTTTTTCGATGACGTCAGCTTGTAAATCGCCAGGGAGGAAACCATCACCAGCGGCAGCGCCGCCAGCGTGACATAAAAGGGACTGACGCCGACGAGCAGTACGACGGCTACGCTGCCGAAGGTGGTATGCGCAAGGCCGTCTCCGATCAGAGAGAAACGGCGCAAAACAAGAAACAGCCCCAGAAGCGCCGAAACCGCGGCAATCAGGGCGCCTGCAAGCATCGCCCGCTGAACAAATGCGTATGCAAAAATCTCCCCCAGGTCCATCAGCGGCCGCTCCCTGTGGAATCGTGTTGATGGCAGATGATGTGCTGGCTGGTCGCGCCGAAAAATCCGGTCATGTCCGCAGAAGCGCAGAAATCACGAAATGTCCCGGAAAAGATTACTTTCTTGTCCAGATACAGCAAATGCTGCGCATATTGACCGACCACGCCGCTGTCATGGGTCACCAGCGCCACCGTCGTGCCTTCCTGACGGTTCAACTTCTGTGTCAGCGCATAGAAGACGTCCCTGGTTTCGGGGTCGAGCGCGGTGGTCGGTTCGTCGAAGATCAGCAATTCCGGCCGCCGGATCAGCGCCCGCGCCAGCATGACCCGCTGCTGTTCACCGTAGGACAGATCGCCGATCAGACGCCGGCCCAGATGACCGATCGCCATCATGTCCAGCGTGTCCGACAGCAGAGCCGGATCTTTTTTCGGCAAACCCATCTGCACGATTTCCGCCACCGTGCCGGGAAAGTGTATATTCAAACCGCTGAGCCGCTGCGGCAAATAACCGATTTTCTCCCACGAGCTGAAATTTTCGAGCCGCCTGCCGAACAACTCCACCCTTCCCTTTTCCGGTTTCAGAATCCCCAGAATATTTTTGACGAGCGTGCTTTTCCCCGATCCATTGGGGCCCACGACGGCCAGATAAACGCCTCTTTCCACGGTAAAACCGATCTCGTTGATGACCTCCGTTCCATTGTAACGAAACGTCAAATTCTCTACGCGAATTACCGGCATTGCATCCCCTTTTTAAGATTGGCCAGATTTTTTTCCATCAGCGACAGAAACGTTTCGCCCGCCTGAAAATCCTTTTTGCCGACATCATGGCCGTTGTTGAGCTTGAGCAGCTCCACGCCGGTTTCGGAGGCTATCACCCCGGCAAGCTTCGGGGCCGCCAGATCTTCGTAATAAATATAGCGCAGCTTTTGCGCCCTGACCTGCTCCATCAGAGACAGGATCTGCTGCGGGGAAGGCTCCGCATCCGCCGAGCTGTTGTAAGCCGATCGGTAGCGCAGATGATACCGGTTGGCCAGATACGCGAAGGCCCAGTGTCCCGCATGCAAAACGGTTTTGGTTTTGCACGCGGAAAGCGAAACGCGGTATTTTTCATCCAGCTCCGTCAGCCGGCGTTTATAGCGTCCGGCGTTTTCTTTATAGACTTCGCTGTTTTTCGGATCCCGGATGATAAAAGCCGCCGCGATGTTGTCGATCATTTTCTGCGCGTTGGCGGCGTCCAGCCAGATATGCGGATCGTATTTCGACGCATGGTTCGGATCGTTGGTCGGCGGGCCCTCTGAGTGGCCGGGATCAAGTTCGGGAGAGTCCGGCAGGGGCAGCAGAAACGCGCCCTGCCCGGTTTCGACCGCCAGCATATTCGTTTTCTCGGCGGCCGCATTGATGATCTTATAGGCCCACTGTTCCAGATCAAAGCTGGTAAAAAGAAAAATATCCGCTTTGCTGACCCGGATAATGTCGTTGGGTTTCAATTCGTAATGGTGAACGTCCGACCCCGGCGGCAGCAGCATGGTCACTGAGACCCTGTCCCCCCCGATATTGCGGGCAAAATCGTACAGGGGAAAAATCGTGGCGATCACGGCGAGCCGTCCGTCCTTCCCGGCCGGCTCTTCGGCCGGCGCGCAGGACAGGATCAACGTCAGTCCAATAAAAAAAATCATCCGAATCTTTTTAAAAAGCAAGCGCATCAACCTCTTCGGGCCGGTCGGCCGGAAAAATCAAAAGACATCAATAGTTCCAGCCCCAGAAGCCGAAGGCCAGCAGGTTCATGATCACGGGCACGGCGTAAATGATGCCCAACGTTGCCAGTTTGGCCTTTAGCGTTTTGAGGCTGATGACCAGAATGGCAAAACAGAAAAAATGGAAATAACCGATCAGGAAAATCAGCCAGACCCCCTGAAACGAGAGATACCAGAAGGGATACTCCCAGACCAGGTGTCCGCCGATGTTCAAGAGACATTCAACGAAGACGCAAAAAACGCTGTAACCGATCGCCCAGAACCATTTTTCAGGCAATCCCAGAATCTTTTCTTTTTTGCCCTCCGACAGGGTATTGTAGAAGATGATGCCCACCAGCAGAAACATGAACATGATTTCAATGTTCCAGCCGACCATCGTGCGCAGCGCCGTCTCGCCGGGTGTGGTCCAGAAAGCGGAGCGGCCCGTAAAATGGAGAACCCAGCCGTTCCAGGTCTCATTGAAGAAATCGACGCCGAAGATGGTCAACCCGGCCAGAACGGCGTTCCAGTCGCCTGTTCTCCTGGCTTCCTTCATTTCACGGGTGTACACATAAAACACGATCGCCAGAAGCGGAATCACATACCACTGAAGCGTGGAAAGATCGCGCAGACCGTTTAACGCCTGTTCGGTTGCCGCCGTCATAAAAGCCTCCTTTCAAACCTTCGTTTTCTCTTACTCGGGCAGATGAATTCTCTGCCCCACCCGCAGAACATCCGTTTCCGTCATTTTATTGATGCGCCGCAATTCCTCAATGGTGACGGAACTGCTCTTCGCCAGCAAAAACAACGTGTCGCCTTTTTGGACCGTGTATTGTTTCAGGCGCCTTTTACCGGCTGTTTCTTTCCCGGCGGCGGGAACAAGAATTTTCCGCCCGGCATACAGAGGATCGTTGAGCTTCATCTTATTCAGGGTCAAAAGCGTGGCAAGGTTCGTCTTGTGCTTCAGCGCAATCGCGTGCAGGCTCTCACCCTTCCTGACCGTGTAAGCGGCCGTTTTCATCCGGTCTTCCGCGCCCGCCGCCCCGGCTACTTCCGCAATGCCTGCGGCTCCCATCGCTTTGGCGGTTTTTTTCAATGCCGGTTTTTCACCGCTTTCTTTGGGTTCTTCATCGCGGGTTTCCGCCGCAGCCACGGATCCGGAAAAGTACCGATCGACGGATAAAGCCACCGCCTGCGCAATCGTTCTTCGAAACTTGTAGGTTTTCAGCAGCTTTTCTTCCTGCGGATTGGAAAGGTACGCGGTTTCCAGAAGCACGGCGGGAGTATCCGGCAGCTTCAGCACACGGAAAGGCGCCTCGTGAAACGTGGGGTACTTCAGGCTCTGTACGCGGCCGATTTGGTCCAGCAGATCGGCCGCGTAAGTTTTCGACAGATTGATGGTGTTGGTTTGAAACATATTCAGGATGATTTCATCGGATTGATTATTGCCTTCGCCGCCGGGTACGCCGCCGATGACATCGGAAAGATTTTCGTTCCGGGCCAGCAGTTTCGCGGCTTCATTGCTGGCCGCGCCGGTGGACAGACAATAGACGGAGCTGCCCTGGGCCTCGCGGTTTCGGGCCGCATCCGCGTGAACGCTGATAAAGAGGCTTGCCGGGTGCTTGCGCGCCACGCCGAGGCGCTTGCTGAAGGACACGTAATAATCTCCGTCGCGGGTCAGGACCGCCCGATAGCCGGGCATTTTGTCGATCTCCTTCTTGATCTCCCGGCTGATGGCCAGCACAACGTGCTTTTCATACGTCCCGTTTTTGCCGATGGCGCCGGGATCCTCTCCGCCGTGGCCGGGATCGATCACGATGACCCGTTTGGGGGCTGAAACCGCCTTGCGCTTCACCACTGCCGGGGCTTTTTCAACCTCCGCCAGCAGAACATCGACCACGACGCGATCGGGCTTGTCCATGAATTTCTTCAGGGGAAAGACTTCCGCCCGCAAATGATCTTTCAAATAAATGTGAATGGTGCATTGCCGATCCTCTCCCCGGATAAAAAGAATTTTGGTGACACCCGGCTTTCGGATGATCTTTTCCGGCGGCAGGGAGGGAGAAAAAAAGGCGTTGGAGAATTCCAGAGTGACTTTGTTTTTCTGAATGTCAAATTGATAAACCGGCTCGTCGCTCAAATCGAAAACAATGCGCGTCTGATCGGGCGCCGTCCAGTGCCTCACGTTGGATATTTCCGTGAGCGCAAACCCGGAAGCAGGCCAGAGGGCAGCAAGAAATATTGCCAGGCTGAATACGAACAGACCTGCTCGATTGTCATTTACCGGAAACATGTTGTTTCAGTAACAAATTTCAACGGCAACTGCAAGAAAAGGTTAAAAGAACAGGCTATGGGGCATGGGTGTCCTTCAGCCTTCAGCCTTCAGCCTTCGGTCTTCAGTCTTCAGCCTATCACCCTTTCCCGTGAAAAACAGTTGACAAGCTTTTTCGTAAATGCGATTTTCATCGCGCAAAAATAACGATTTCACCCTTAAGGAAAAGCATGCCGGAAAACCGGTTCAAAGAGGCCCTGCTCGATCCCTCCGAATTCCCGGTCACCTGGGAACTGGTGCCGGGCAGAGGCGCGAAAGAAGCGGCGCAGGAGAAATGCCTGGCGCAGGCGGAGCAGGCCGCCGGCGGGCATAAAGCTTGCGCGCTTACGCTCACGGACAATCCGGGCGGAACCCCGGCCATGTCCGCCGACTTCATGGGGGCCGAGATTCTCAAACTGGGCATCGAACCCCTTGTCCATTTTACCGGCAAGGACAAAAACCGCAACCAGTGTGAAAGCCAGCTTTACGCCCTGGACCGCGCGGGCGTCCGGAATCTCCTCGTCATGAGCGGCGACTACCCGGTGTCCGGCTTCCAGGGGAGGCCCGCGCCGGTCTTCGATCTGGATCCCGTTCACCTCCTGCAACTGATCACGAGCATGAACCGGGGGCTTACCTATCCCGGAATCAAAGGCGCCGTCACGCATCAGCCTGCTGATTTTTTCCCCGGCGCGGTTGTTTCCCCCTTCAAGGCGACTGAAGCCGAGCAGATGGGGCAATACGACAAGCTGAAAAAGAAAATCGCCGCCGGCGCGCAATTCATCGTTACGCAGTTGGGATACGACGCACGGAAATTCCATGAAGCGCTCCTCTTCATGAAGCAAAACTATCCGCAGATCCCCCTGGTGGGCAACATTTACATCCTTCCCTTCGGCGCGGCGAAAATGATGAACCGCAACGACCTGCCGGGCTCTGTCGTCACGGACCAACTGCTCGCGGACATCGACCGGGAGCGAAGCGACCCGGACAAAGGGGAAGGCGCGAGAATCCTTCGCGCCGCCAGGATGTACGCCATTCTGAAAGGAATGGGATACAGCGGCGTTCACATCGGCGGCCACAACATCCGCTACGAACAGGTGGAAGAGATTACCCGGCAGGGGGAAATGCTTGTGCCGAGCTGGACCGAACTGGTCCGGTATTTTCATTACCCCATCGACAACGGGTTTTACTTCTTTGAAGCAAATCCGGCAACCGGACTCAACCGGGACACCCCCGTCGACCGGCGCTCCCGGCCGTTGGAGACAAAAGTTGAATGCGCCTATGGTTTTTCCCGCTTTTTCCACCGGCTGATGTATGAACCCGGAAAAAACCTCTACGGCGCGATGAGAACTCTTTGCAAAACCGTGCAGGGCACGCGGATCGAGCCCTTCTTCCACAAACTGGAACACCTCACCAAAGTTGCCCTCTTTGACTGCCGCGACTGCGGCGATTGCGCCCTTCCCGACGCGGCCTACCTGTGTCCCATGTCGCAGTGCCCGAAAAACCAGCGCAACGGCCCCTGCGGCGGAAGCTTTCAGGGATGGTGCGAAGTATATCCCCAGCAAAGACCCTGCGTCTATGTCCGGGCCTACGCCCGGTTGAAAAAACACGGGGAGGAATCGCGCCTGGCCGGGGACATCGTGCCGCCCTGCAACTGGGACCTTTATCAAACCTCCTCCTGGATCAACTACTATCTGGGAAAGGATCACACCTCCGCAAAACAAGATGGCGCGGGATCGCCCGGGACCCCCTGATCGTCTTGCTCCCAGGAAAATGAAATTTAACCGTTGAAGATTATGAGGGGATAGTGTAGAAGCACCCGCGTGGGCGATTAGCTCAGATGGATAGAGCGCTGGCCTCCGAAGCCATAGGCCGAGAGTTCGAGTCTCTCATCGCCCACCAAGTCATCATCCAACATCATTCCATGAAGTGCAAAAATCCGCTGGAAACAGCGGGTTTTTTGTTTATCCCAAATCCCGCAAGAAAGAATTATGTTTCGACAAGATCGTCATTGCAAGCGAAGCAAGCTAAACCATTGATGATATGAAATTGCTTCGTCATTTCGCTCCTCGCAAAGATCGTAGTTTGGCAAATTACTTTCTTCCAATGTGTACAGCGGGATTCAATAGTCATCTATCTGCCTCCCGTTGTAAAGTTTTCTTCTTGCTGCCTGCGAAACTCATACCCCGGCTGGAGGCTAACGTAAAGATGGACCGGCAAGAAGGCTGCAATTATTTTTCTTTTGCGTAATCTGGGTTTATTATAATTTCAAACGGATTTTATTATGGTGATTCCTAATCTCTTCATCCGATTAATTAACGTGGTGCGTTTCATTCCAAGAAGCGCTGATGCGCCATTTTGACCCCCGATTTTCCCATTGGTCATTGCAACGGCCTTTCGTATATGCTCTTTCTCCATTTCACGCATGGTTTGGGGGCTATTTTCAGCATCTGAAGTCGTTCTCAAAAGCCCTGGCGCAAAGAATCTGATCTTATCTCCGCCCATAACTACCGCGCGCTCCATCATATTTGCCAGTTCCCTAACATTTCCGGGCCAGGCGTAAGCTTTCATTTTATCCATTTCAGCATCAGGGATGTCCGGTTCAAGCCGTCTATATTGTGCACAGAAAAGCTTCAGAAAATGATATGCCAGCAATGGAATATCCTCTTTCCTCATTCGGAGTGGCTGGATATGGATGGGGAATATGTTTAATCGGAAAAAAAGATCGGCGCGAAATCGGCCCTGCGTAACTTCTTTAGATAAGATTTTGTTGGATGCGGCGAGCAATCGAAAGTCGGAGTGAAGGGTTGTAGTCCCGCCCACACGCTGATATTCCTTTTCCTGAAGAATACGCAATAATCTGCTCTGGGTAGGCAGCGGCAATTCAGAGATTTCGTCCAGAAAAATCGTGCCATGATTGGCCAGTTCAAAGCGTCCCTGCTTGGTCCTGATTGCTCCGGTGAATGCGCCTTTTTCATGGCCGAAAAGCTCACTGTCAATGAGAGTTTCTGGCAGCGCCGCGCAATTGACGCGGATAAAGGGGCCTTCAGCGCGAGGGCTGATGCGGTGAATGGCCCGGGCAACCAACTCCTTGCCGACACCTGTTTCGCCATGAATTAGCACTGTTGAGGGGGTTGGCGCCACTTTGCGTATCAACCCACGGAGATCATCTATAGCCTTGCTGGTCCCAATGATATTGTCAAATGGCACAGACTGTTCCAATTTATCGGAATCTTGACGATTTTCATTTCGCAGCTGGATTTGCAGCTTGGTGATTTTAAGGTAGGCGTGAACGCGGTCAATCAAGACGGCAATCTGAGAACCGAGAGCAGACAGCAGTTTTAGGCTGTCTTGGTCTAAATCAAACAATTGAAAGCGTCCATCCTGATACAGAACGCCCATTGACTGCCCATCAAGTATTAAAGGGACGGAAATGACGCGGCGAAAACCAGGAGCCAAAGATTCATCTAATTCACATTGAATGATCTCGCCAGTAGGACTTTCAGCAGCTTTTCGAACAATATCGATCATTTGATTGAAGGTGGCATCCGGGATGTCTTCAGGGATCAGATTCCTTGATGCGATCATATTTAACTCCTGTGATTCATAATCCTTGATAAAAATTGCGGCTCGTTCGGCGCCGGTTAGTCGTGATATAGAAGTGATGATTTTGGCGAAGAGTTGTTCCGAATCTTTTTTCCCACCCATGGTATTGCCCATCTCTATTACCAAGTTGAAAAGAGGGTCACTCTTCGCAAACGGCTCTGGAGAGATCAATTGTCTCATATCGTCGGGGAAAACATCTTTGGCAATGGGTTTCAAAAATTCCCAAGCTTTTCGACCTTGAACTTCGGCCTTCTTCCAATTGTTCGTTAGGATATAAAAACGGGCTAAAGCAATGCGGATCTTGGCCTTTTCCAGGTCGGCGCCGCTCTTTTCCACCATTTTCTTCAATTGGAGGAGCTCCCGAATTTTTACCTGCGGTGGGATGTTATCTTCCAACAGCTCAATTTGCAGCCGACGAATAGTCGCATAAACGACAGGATTGATTTGTTCCTTTTTCAGCTGATGTAAATAGTTGTTCACTGGGCCCAGTTCAACAGGCGACATATTCGTTTTCGTAAGCCTGTACCCGGCGTCAAAGACATGAGCATTGTTAAGAGTATGATACCAACTGGACTTGGGGATTTCCCAAAGCACTTTGAAATAGTCAGCGGCCTGATTAAAATGTCCTTTGATACAAGCGATATCCGACAAACCAATTCCTGCAATAACTTCTGCCATAGGAACGCTTTCCCGCCGGGCCAGCATCAACGCTTTTTTGAAATAAATTTGACTGTTTTCCAGTTGCCTGATTTCGAGAAGAATGATTCCCATAGTCGCCAGTGAATATGCAACCAGAGACCAGTCACTGTTTTTTTCCGCCTGGACATAAATGGAATGAGCAATACCAATGCCGCGATGAGGCATGCCCATTTGAGTGTAACATAAGGCGAGATGGAGGGAGGTCAGGAGCGAAAAATTGTCTTCCACAATGGAATCCAGTTCGCCCAAAGATTTTTCATAAGATTGAACGGCCTGATTTAGGTTACCCTTAATCCAGTGGGCAAAACCTTGGAGTTGAAGCGCCCTTCGGTACAAAACATCATCCTTAATGTGACGAGCCATTTCCCATCCCTTGTTAAAGTGATGGAAAGCTTCCGCATATTCAAATGACATCCAATAGTTCTGGCCGATCAATAATTGTAAAGAGGCTTGTGTTTTAAGGTCAGATAATCTTTCGGCCATATCCAGGGCCAGGGTAAGGAAGCGATAGACTGCCTTCAGATTGGGATGAAGCAAAGAAAGAGAGGCGCGGCGCTCTATCGTCCGTATCAAAACTTCGTAGGTTCCAATGTCCGGTTGTTCGCCCTTGTCCGAAAACTGACCAGCGATGAAATCAAGCAGGCGGTCATAAAGATTGATTGCCGAAGAGATGCGATGGTTTTTCTCCTCAAAAATGGCCGCCCGGCAAATGATTTCAATATCTGTTTTTTGAATTCCTGCAAGAAGACACTTTTGCGCAATGTTAAAACAATTCTCATCGCTTTCCGGTAGTTTTTCAATGAGCACATCAATTGCTTCTCTATAGTATCTCGACAATGTCTTTTCTTCGATTTGATGAAGGATCTCTTTTCGAGGACATTTCGGTGTCCATTCATAGCGTCCACTTCCATCGATTCTAGATACAATCCATTTTTGCTTTTCGAGAAAGACAATGGCGTCAACAAGTCGTGATGGAAGCCAGTCAGGCCTTCCCGAGAACCAGTCCACTGAAAAATATTCGTTAAAGGTGGCAAGTCTGCAAATAATGCTCCTTGCGTTATCGGACAGTTGTAACAATACTGCATTCTTTCTTGCCATTTTTTACCGCATCCAACGTTTAACGTTTAATCGATATGGGTGGGCAAGACGGTTCCTTTAATCCAACTTTTTAATTATAGCCATAGTCTCTGAAATTTTTGAAACAATACAGCACCTATCTGTGTCTGTCAAGCATTTTGTCCTAATAGAAACATATGTCCATATAAGGACAACATCTAAATTCAAGAATAAAAACGATTATTCGCATCACATTAATATAACTGATAAATATCTTATCAAAATCAAATGGCACCATTATTGCTGAATGTGATTCAAGGTTATTAATGCAACAAGATGATGAGATTTTGGCCATTGCCGGTAAAACAGGTTTTCATTTTTACCTGTCTTGATCAAAGAGTTCTTACATTAGAAGAATGATCAAAAATAAAAAACGGCAGGAAGAGGAATTTATGAACCTAAAAGGTCAACTACATATTCACACAACTTTTTCTGACGGAAGCCTGACCATTCAGGAAGCAGCCAATGTCTATAACGATCTTCGTTTTGACTTCATTGTTATTAGCGACCATGATCACCTTTTAAAGCCTGGTTATCGGGACGCTATTGAAAGCGTCAAATCAAACATGCTTGTCTTCTTAGGCATTGAGCGCACAGTCCATACGCGATGGGGCTATGTGCATGTGAGTGAGATCGAAGGTGAAGAAGAAAAACTGTATATATTCAACCACCCGTTTGAATATGGATTAACCCTCAAGCAGTCAAAGGAATGCATTGAGGATGTGAAGAAAGCACATAAACTCGATGCTGTCGAAATATCACATCAGGGTTTTTATACTCCTGCTTTTGATAGTGTAACAATTCCTTATCCAAAAGTGGCGACCGATGACTCACACGCTCTATTGGGTTGTGGCCGGGCATGGATTGAAATGGATTGCGAAAAAAGAAAGGATCCTATCTTGAGGCAAATAAAGAAAGGAGAGTTCAAATGTCGTTTTGTCGGAGGCCAGTAAATTATTATGTTGCAAAATAATGTAAACAATTGAGCAGGAGGTGCGAAAAATGAAAAGAGTTGCCATCTGTGCAGCGGCTCAACACGAAATTAAATCCAACATTTGGCACAAGCGTTTTCAGGATATGTTGATGGATCTTCTCGAAGACGTGCAGGGGCAAACAGGTTTTACATTTGGCGATAACGGCGTGAAAAATGTCTTGACCTGTTCGGATGATTTTTTCGATGCCAGAACAATATCGGACAATGCAATCAACGATGTTGTCGGCGCGGGTAATTATCGCGGTGAACAGAAAATGGCACAGGAAGGGCTCAATGGAATCGGATATGCGATGGCTTGCATCTTGTCCGGGCATGATGATGTTATCTATTTCGCAGGGCACTGCAAGGAGTCATCCTCGGCAAGCAGAAATCAGATATCGAATATGGCTTATGATCCGTTTTACTGCCGTTGCCTTGGCCTGGACTATCTTAGCGCCGCAGGACTGCAGGCCAGGGCGTATATGGAAAAGGCAGCGGTTACGGAAGAACAGCTGGCCAAGGTGGTTGTGAGGGCGCGCCAATGGGCATCAAGAAATGAATATGCCAATGAAAAAACGCAACTTCATCCAGGCGATGTTATGTATTCTTCCGTTCTCTGCGATCCGATAAGAACGCTTCATGCTTATCCAGTGTCGGACGGCGCGGTGGCCTTGCTTCTTGCTTCCGAAGAAAAGGCCTATGAATATACGGATCAACCTATTTGGATCACAGGCTTTGGAAACTGTATGGATGGTTATGATTTAGGCACGCGCGATCTTGCAAGCAGTAACGCTTTGAAAAAAGCAGCTAATCAAGCTTACAAGATGGCCGGCATCAAGCAGCCGAAAAAATCGGTCAATCTAGTTGAAGTCATGGACTGTTATGCCTATCAGCAACCCATGTGGATAGAGGGGCTCGGCCTGTGTGACGAAAGGGAGGGGGGCCGTTTTATCGATGAATACGGTCCGGCTAAATATAACGTTAATCTTTCCGGCGGCATGCTGGCGGGGAGGCCTCTGATGATCGGTGGCCTATACGGAGCGGCAGAAGCTTTCCTTCAGCTTAAAGGCCAGGCCAATGAGCACCAGGCATCTGACGTCAATTGCGCTGTCATCCAGAGCACAACGGGGGGCGCGGGGCAGCACCAGACAGTTGTTGTGCTTGAAAGATAGGAGGTGACACGATGTCGCAAAAGAAAAATCGCAACGTGGGGATTACCGGGATTGGAATGACGGAAATTTCCAGCCATAAGGAAAATCAAAATCAACCGGAGATGATCAACGAGGCGGTAAGAGCGGCCCTTGCCGACGCCGGGATCGCTTTGCGGGATATTGACTGCGTGATTCACGGAAACATGGAACTGTTCGAAATGGTGCATCAGCCCGACATGTGGCATGTGATCGGGACGGGCGCTTTAGAGAAGCCTTCATTTAGAATCACGACAGGAGGCACAACGGGCATGACGCTGATTGCCGCCGCAGACAACCTTGTGGCTTCCGGCATGTATGACATTGTCATGGCGATTGGTTTTAATAAGTTGCAGGAGGCGGGGAGCACGACGGGCGGCATCACAAACATGGCGGATGCTTTGTGGTATCGGCATTTGCAGACCGGCGCACTGACAAGCACTTCGGCTAATGTGACCATTGAGGAAATAGGAGAAGAAAGAGCAAGAAGGGCTGCCATGAAATATCGAATCATGATGGATAAACATGCATGTTTGAATGAGAGAGCACACAGAAGATTAGGGCTTGAGTATGACCAGATAGAGAACCTGATGAAAAACTCACCTCCGCTTATCGGAGAATTGAGACTTATTCATATGTGTTCACAGAGTGACGGAGCGTGCGCCATGATATTAGCTTCGGAGGAAAAGGCAAAAAAGATAAGTAAAAAACCCGTTTGGATCAGAGACCATATTGCGATTCACCGGGAAGAAACCGCATCCAACGCCTATTTCCCGATATTGAGCGAAAACTCTCACCGTGTCGCGGCCAGGAAACTCTTTGCCCGCAACGGCATTACCAATCCCATTGAGTATTTTGACGTCTTTGAAATGTATGACCCATCAGCCTGGTGGGGAATTGAATGGCTGCGCGATTTCCTTTTACTGGATGGGGATCAGGTCATCAAAATGGTGGAAGATGGAGAGTTTGATCTTGATGGCAAGCTGCCGGTCAATCCATCGGGCGGCGTTACCGCCAGTAATCCTATTAGCGCGACGGCTATGTTGAAACCTGCGGAAGTTTCTTTGCAGATGAGGGGAGACGCGGGGAGACATCAGCTTAAACGTGAAGTCAAACATGGGCTGGCTTCAGGATTTGGCGGAGTGATGTGGACGGAACTGATGATCCTTGAAAAAGACTTAGATTGGCAGGGGGATAACAATGGCTGAAAATATACAAAAAATAGCGGCTGAGGAATTAATTTCCATCCAAGTTATCAATTCTATTGACTACAGCTTCTCCACCGGACCGATCATGGGAAAATGGTTTCAGGGCCTTAAGGAGAAGAAATTTTATGCCACCAAATGTCCGTCCTGCGGTCGTACGATGACGCCGCCCAGGGGATGTTGCGCTTTATGTGTTGTGCGCTCCGAAGATTTTGTGGAAGTAGGCCCCAAAGGAACTGTTGTAAATTACGACATTGCCTACTACGCAAGCCCTGATCCCTTGACCGGGAAAGTTCGTAAAACGCCATACTCCGCACTTTTTGTCATGTTAGATGGATCTGCACGAGACATTTTTGCCCATGAGATTAAGGATGATGATATTCCTAAACTCAAGCGCGGAGTGAGAGTGAGACCCGTTTGGAATGAAGTAAGAACAGGGAGCATCCACGACTTACTCTACTTTGAAATTGATGGTTAAGGAGGATTGGGCCATGAAAACAGTCACAAATGAAATCAGCAAGGCGTGTTCGGTAATACCGGGAAAGATGGCGCTTCCCAATCAGTACTTTGCCGGAAGAGTGGGATCGAGGTTTATCATCTCCTTGCGGGATTCAAAGAAAATACTCGGCGTCAAATGTCCGAAATGCAAAACCGTTTATGTCCCACCCATGGAATGCTGTCAGAAGGACATGACCAAGATTGATGAGAATTGGGTTGAACTGGGGGATACGGGGGTTCTTGTTAACTATACGGTGGTGAATTACCGTGATGCTCATTTGCCGCGGAAAACACCGTATATCTTGGGAATGATTCAAATGGACGGCGCAGAAGCAACATTAGTCCATCTTGTGGAGGGTGTAGATCCGCAAAATGTGAAGATCGGCATGAGAGTCAAGGTCGTTTTTGCAGGCAAAACAACGAACACCATTCTGGATATCGATCATTTTGAACCCATTGAGGAGTAGGAAATTATCGTCAACATGGTCCAAAATAAAAGCTTGGTGTCCATCAAAAGCCGGAAAGGTTAAGGGCATGGATTTCAGAATATCCGAAGAGCATCTTGCAGTTGTGGATAGCATTGAAAAATTTGCCAGAAAAGAAATGCTCCCCTTGGCTCAAGCGCTCGATGAAAAGGGCGAGTTTTCAATGCCGTTATGGAGAAAGATGGGTGAATTAGGTTACACGGGTTTATTGGCTGGTGAAAAATACGGCGGCAGCAATCTTGGAGCGCTTGGCACGACCATGGCTCTGGAGGCTGCTGGAAGAGCTGGGGCCGATCAGGGCACTTTACTTTCATGGGCTGCGCACATGGTCATTTCGATGTTAAACATCGAGCACTGGGGAAACGACGAACAAAAACAAAAGTATCTTCCCAAAATGGCGTCCGGCGAATGGATTGGAGCAATGGCTTTAACCGAACCCAATGCCGGCAGTGACGCCAGTTCGGTAACAACTAGCGCGCGACTTCAGGGAAATAAATACATTCTCAACGGCACCAAGATGTTCATTACCAATGGACCCATCTGTGATGTCGTAGTCGTTATAGCGCGATCTGAAGCCGGCTCGAAAGGAGCGAGTGGAACGACCGCCTTTATCGTGGATAAGACCATGCCGGGATGGCATTCAAGTAAAAAACTGGACAAGATGGGTTTGCGGGCTTCACCAACGGGAGAACTTGTTTTCGATAATTGCGAAGTTCCGGTTGAGAACGTTTTAGGCGAAGTCGGCATGGGTATGAAGGGCGTGGCTTTCTCCGGAGTCAATTGGGAGCGTACAATCCTCGCTGGTCATTTCCTGGGGGGCATGGAATTCAATATAAATGAATGCATCAAGTATGCAAAGGGAAGAGTGCAATTTGGTCGTCCTATAGCCAGTTTTCAAACGATGCAACATAAAATTGTCGATATGGCTGCGGATATCGAGGCTCTCAAACTATTATTATACAGACAGGCATGGATGATCGATAACAATATGCCCTGTATAAAAGAGACTGCGTTAACTAAGTCCATAATGGGTGCAATGATGCTGCGAAATGCAGATGAAGCTATTCAGATATTTGGTGGTTATGGGTTGTGTAAAGAATACCCCGTTGAACGATTCTACCGTGATTGGAAGCTTGCAACCATCGGCGGAGGAACAGCTGAAGTTAACAGGGATATCGCAGCCCGGTTTTTGTTTAAATAAAAGATAAATGACCGTCTGTTTAAACAAGAGGCGGCCACCAGCAATGTGATGAATATTTAAACAGGCGCCGATTAGCGGCAGCTAGCGCCGTGAGAGCAAATGCTTTTAGGCCGGCGTTAGCGGCGGAAGGATTATACCATAAACGGCGACAATGGTTTCGATGGTTAAGGGGTTTATCCATAACCCGGTTACTGTGGCCCGTTACAAGCAAGACGGCAGGTGGTGACAATAGTCTCAAACGTTTAACAAACTCTTAAAGGAGGAACATGACATGACGAAGAGTTTAACACCGTATGAAGAAAATGTGGTACGACGAGTCGCCGTTGGAGATCTGCTCATCCGTACCGCGGCGCGCTACCCGCATATGAAAGCATTATGCTTTCGTGACCGGAACTATTCATTTGCTGAACTGAACACAGCCGTCAACCGATGTGCTTACGGACTGACAAAGATGGGAATCATGAAGGGAGACCGCTGCGCCATTTTATCCCATAATTGCGACCAGTTCGTCATTCTCTGGTGGGGCCTGATGAAAATCGGAGCAATCGTCGTCCCCCTCAATTTTATGCTGAAAAATGAAGAAGTCTCATACATCATCAATCATTCAGAGCCGGTGGCTTTCTTCGTGGAAGACAAGCTCATTCCAAACGTTCTCCCCATCAAGGATAAATTAAAGACCGTCCAGACCTTCGGATACATCAACCTGGCGGGCGATGCTTCAATGGAAGATTGGATGAACATTGAGGACCTTTGGAAAGATGAATATCCGGTTACAGAACCGGAAGCGCTAATTTATCCGGACGATCCGGCCCTTATCCTTTACACATCAGGCACTGAATCTGCGCCCAAGGGTGTCGTCAACACGCATCTTAACTTTTTCACTCTTGTTTTGAGCGCCGCCGTAGATCTACATTTCGTCAGAGGGGATGTGGCGATTGGCGGCATTCCACTGTATCATGTTGCCGCCATGTATCTCTTCATTGCCGGCATTGCCATCGGCGCCACAAACCTGATGGAATATGCTCCGGATCCCGCCGAAATCATAAAATTTACACAGCAAAACAAGGTGACGGTCTGGGTTTGGCCCCCGACATTATACATCAACTTGCCACTTTTGCCGAACTTCGACCAGCTTGATTTTTCATCGCTCAAAGTGTGCATCATTTTCGGATCTCTTTGCCCTCCGGCCATCATTGAACGGTGGAGAAAAAAACTGCCTTCAGCGCAGTTTTTGAATTACTACGGCCAGACGGAAATGAGTCCTCTCGGCGCCTGTTTACAGAATGAAGATTTTACCGCTCATCCGGACTCTATCGGACGTTCTCATCTCCCATTGGAGTTGAAGGTTTTCGACAGCATCCATAACAAAGAACTTCCGAGGGGTGAAGTCGGCGAACTGGTTGCCCGTGGTCCAGCCATCATGCTTGGTTACTACAAGGATAAAGAAAAGACCGCCACAGCTTTTCGGGGAGGTTGGCACCATACAGGGGATATTGTCCGAATGGATGAAGAAGGATTCATCTACTTTGTTGATCGGGCCAAGGATATCATCAAGACAGGCGGCGAAAATGTTTCATCGCAGGAAGTTGAAGCTTTTCTGTACAAACATCCAAAAGTAGCCGATGCGGCCGTGATCGGAATGCCTGATCCGGTCTGGTCGGAAGCAGTGACGGCGGTCATTGTTCCCAAACCGGGAGAAACCATTGACGAGAAAGAGATTATCAATTTCTGCAAGAGCAACATTGCAGCATACAAGGTCCCCAAGAATGTTTTCTTTGTGGAAGCGCTGCCACGCAACCCGAGCGGCAAGGTATTGAAAAACATCCTGCGGAAGGAATGTGAAAAAAGATTGCAGGAGAATTTTCAGGCCCATGGAGAGGGTGTTAAGTAAATTGTTTGTATCGAATCTCTCCCGGTCGAATCCCCCCGCCCATTGGGGCGAATGGAACGACTAATCTGGGGTGACGCCCCGCGCCTGCGGCGGAGCAGTTCATTATGCGCCAGATTTCTCTTCGACATAAATATGATGATTGTTTCAGGTTCATATTAAGAGAAAGGGAAACACCGCCGTGGAATAAATTTGCCTTGAAGATTGCAAACTGGGAAAGTTTTTGTTTCGCCAGGCAGGACATTTACAGAAACTGATATTGTTCTATTTTCAGCCTTTGCCGGTGATTGGCATCAATGTCCTGTACGCGTCCAAGCCCTCTTTTCAAGAGCGAATTGCTCACGGTTTTCTTGTTTTAGTCGTCGGCAGCGCACTGCTTTTCCGATGGGGGCAATATGTTGTTTTGCCTAAAAGCTTCATTGCTTTTGATGGAAGAGAGTCTGTCCGCTTTGCTTCTCCGGTACGGATAGGTGATACGATTCAATGCGAGGCTAGAGTTAAAAGCCTGTCGGAGAAAGATGAAAAACGGGGCATTATCGAATTGGAAAGTTTTGCCAAGAATCAAAAAGAAGAAATCGTATCCACTTATATCTCAAAAATCCTCGTGGCCCGCAGGGAATGAGCGGCCATCTGGGTTCTTCGGCATTGGTAATAAAATAAATATTGCGAGGTGAAAATTATGAGTAATAAACGTATTGTTAGCTGTGCAATAACCGGATCGATTCATGTTCCAACTATGTCGGAGTACCTGCCTATCACCCCGCAGCAGATTGCGCAAAATGCACTGGATGCAGCAGTCGCCGGAGCCGCAGTAGTTCATATTCACGCCCGTAATCCTGCCGATGGCATGCCGTCTTCAGACCTCAACCTCTTTCAGGAAATTATTGATCTCATTCGTGCAAAAAATAAAGATCTTATCATCTGCCTCACAACAGGCGGCGGAGCAGGAATGACAGTAGAGCAGCGATTGGCAGTGGTCCCGCGGTTTAAGCCGGAGCTGGCCTCCTGCAATTTAGGTTCAATAAATTGGGGCGTATTCGCAATCGCAGAAAAATACAAGGAGTTCAAGTATCCCTGGGAAGGCGCCATGATGAAAATGATCGAGGGATACATTTTTCAGAATACCTTTGCCGATCTGAAAACGATGCTTCCGGTTATGGCGGAAAACGGAACCAAGCCGGAGCTGGAAGTTTATGACATAGGGCATCTCTATAATCTGGCCTATCTCCTTCAAGCAGGCTTTATCAAGCCGCCGGTTTATTTGCAGTTTGTGACCGGAATCCTGGGGGGCATCGGTTCCACGCCTTATGATCTTCTCAACCTGCACACGACTGCCGAGCGGCTTTTTGGCGCTGGGAACTACCAATGGTCGGCATTTGGAGCGGGGCGGGCCGAGTTTCCAATCTGTACTCAAGCGTTGCTTCTGGGAGGCAATGTGCGAGTCGGCATGGAAGACAACCTGATGTTGAGCCGCAAGAAAAAAGCGAAGAGCAACGGGGAGTTGGTGGAGAAGATGGCGCGGATTATGCGGGAATTCGATTTGGAGCCGGCTTCACCGGATGAGGCGCGAGAGATTTTGGGATTAAAGAAACGATAGCGGCATTTTTAGTTAAACATGAGAGAGAAAATGTTTTAATAATTACGGGAAAACTTAAAGCAATGAAAACCCAACCGGTGCCGTCAACTTTTTCGTGTAAATTTTTCGCGGCTAGAACCGCTCATACTTCCGCTTGTACTTTTCATACTGCCGCTCGAGAGCCTCTCTGTCGCGAGCCGTCCCGTGCGCGGGAAGATAAACGAAACAGCCCGTCTTCAGCAGGTTTCCCCAACTTGCCACCATGAGCTTCTCATCCGCCGCGAACGGAGGAATCACCGAACCCCGGAAGACGCCGAACAGGGCATCGCCGACGATCGCAATTTCATTTTCGAGGATGACGCTGAGGGACCCGGGCGAATGGCCCGGCGTGGCAAGAAGATGTCCCTGAAACCCCAACGGGCTCAAATCATACCGGTCCGCGATCGTCAGATCGCCGTCAACGGGCCGGTACCGGAAGAACCGTGAAAGATACAGGTGGGACAACCGGTCGGAGATCCATCCGGTCAGCGGCAGCGTTCCGTGGATCACGGGATTTTCTCCCTTGCGCACATAGTCCGCTTCCTTCTGGTGGACAATGATTTTCGTGTTGTAGCGCTCTTTGATCGCCGCCGCGTTTTCCGCGTGGTCGTAATGGGTGTGCGTCAGGACCAGGCCGGCCAGCGAACCGCCGCTTACGCCCTGTTCATCCAGCTCCCGGCACAGATTCTTCCAACTGCCCTTTCTGCAGGCGTCCACCAGCAGATGCCGGCCGCGGCAGGAAACAAGAAAGCAGTTGTACATGCCGTGGGAAAGCCTGGAGATGACCTGCCCGCCTTTTGTCGTCCATTGCTTCATCCCTTCCTCCTCCGGCTGAAGTTCGTTTTCGCCGCGGACGTCTGTTCCCGGTTTTTTGAAACGTGGCGCCCCGGAATCTTCCCCGGCAGCCTGCGCCCGCGGGAGACGTCCGCTGCCCGGAAGCAGACGAAGCCGGCGGAAGAAACAAAAAACCGCCGTTAACGGAGACGGGCGTCAAAGATGGGGCGGACGGTCTGTTCGCCCAGCGACGCCAGCTCATTGGCGCAGAATCCCAGAGGATTGGCCTTGCGAAATTCCCGGACGGAGTAATTCGCCAGGATTTTTTCAACGTTGAGAAGCAGCGCCTCTTTCCGGTCGCTCCAACGCTTTTTCTGCAAATACTGCATCTTCAGGCAGTATTTTGTAAAATGCTCCGTTTTGTCGGCAAGATACCGGCGGTTGGCGAGGCCGGGGTCAAAGCCGGGCAGCGCCCGTTCGCGGACCAGCCGGCTCATCTCCAGAAGAATGCCTTCCAGATTCCGCACAAAGAGTCCTTTGTGAAAAACGACCATTCGGCCGGCGTCCTGCTTCATCTCCGCGAGGCGCTTGAGGTAGTAGGCGGCCACCTGACTGAAGGTGATGGTGTGAAGCTGCTGGAGGATCTCAAAGAGCGTCCGGTTGAATTCATCCTTGGGCTTGCGAAAAAACACCGGCTGACCGATGCGGATGAAAACGTCTTTCGCACCCTTCACCAGACGGTCCACCTTGATGTTGACGGGCAGAATAAACACTTTCCGCCCGGTGCCCTGGAACGTGTTTTCCAGGATGTGATACACGGAGCTGTGAATTTTTTTCAGGCCGCCGTATCCCCAGGTCGTTCCTTCGGGGAAAATCAGCGTCGAAATCCCCCGCGCGCTGCTTTCCTTGAATTGGTTCAACTGGCCGGATATTTCCCGCCGCAGATCCTCTTCTTTCCGGCTGAAAGACTCCACAAACGGACGATCGATGGCCGCCACCTTCAGCTTGCGGAAAATCGCCAGGGGAAGACCCAGCCGGTCGATCATCAGCAGAATGCTTCTCAGAAACCGGTTCTTTTTCCCGTAGTTCGTGGAAAGATACCGGCCGCTCAGAAAATCGTTTTTGACCATGACCATGAAATCCGGCCTGGGTTTCAGGGCATAGTAAATCCGCGACAGGGACGGAACTTCAAAATAGCTGTCGTGGGTCACGGCAAACATGACCGGGGTGGGCATCCGGGAAAGGTTCTCCTTCCCCATCAGATGGGCCTTGTGGCGCATGATTTTGGAAGCCAGAAAAAATCCGAACAAAATGAATTCATACAGCACGCCGCGGCGCTCCGGTTTCATGTTCGCGCTCCTTTCGCCCCGAAAGCCCTGAAAAACGGCAAGGGATTCTGTCAGGCATGTTTCAGGACAATCCCTTCCAGAATATTGGAGACGTCTTCGCAGACGTCGATCGCCTCTTCGATTCGTTCAAAAATCTCTTTCCACTTCAGCAGTTCGATCGCATCCTGCTCGTGGATAAACAGGTTGGTGATCATGGCCCGCAGCGCAACATCGCCGGCGTTTTCCAGCGTGTTGATTTCGACGCAGCCATCCAGAATCATCCGGCTGTTTTTCATGTTGCGCAACCCCTGGATGATGCTTTTGATCTTCTGGATCGCCGAAAAAAGAATTTCCGCCTGTTTCACGATGTCGTCATTGGGCTTTTTTACCTTGTACATGTAAACGCGGACGGCGGTGCCTTCGATGTGGTCCAGAATTTCATCCATTTTATTGACCAGCGCGTAGATATCTTCCCGGTCGATGGGCGTCAGAAA
>Ga0255340_1000880_pt1 | contig 44630 bp, 30 predicted proteins | sample wastewater_treat_7_FD_192417 | JGI IMG/M metagenome (GOLD analysis project Ga0255340, IMG submission 192417) | Wastewater microbial communities from Lulu Island WWTP, Vancouver, Canada - plant10 | ecosystem: Engineered > WWTP > Wastewater > Unclassified | place: Canada: Vancouver, British...
AAGAACGCCAGTTTTGGTTAGGATCTTCGAGAACCGTAAAACGGGGAACAGTGTTGGATGTACCTTCGCCTGTCCACCTGTTGAGCATCCACTTCGGAAGATTCACATAAGCAAGGTCGGTGCGGCGGGTTACATTGAACACCTGAACACCTGCAACGCCCTGGAATAATAGACCAAGGTCGAAGCCCTTGTATGTGAGATTTATGTTGAGACCATACATCCAGTCCGGAGTGCCCTTTCCGATGTAGCCGCGGTCATCATCATCAATATCACCGTCTTTGTCAAGGTCTTTGAAACGTACGTCTCCGGGAATTGCATTAGGCTGATAAAGATTACCGTCTGCATTTACATAAGCATTTATCTCATCAGCATTCTGGAAAATTCCATCAGTAACCCAACCATAGAAGAATGGGAAGGGATAGGAGTTTTGAGCACGGGTGAGAGTGCCTATCTTATGTGTGTCGTAATTCTGCCAACCGGTATCGTTGCCCAAGTTGATGAGCGTATTCTTAAGATAGGTGGCATTTGCCGTAGCCTGGAAGAAAAGGTCGCCGAACTGCTGCTTATAGCCGAATTCGAATTCCCAACCCCTGTTTTCCATAGTGCCCACATTCGCTGTAGGAGCCGAGTCTCCGGCATAAGCGGGGATAGGCCGAGTCATAAGCATACCGATGGTCAGCTTTCTGTACCAGTCGGCAGAGAAAGTTACTGCGCCTTTCAGGAATTCAAGATCAGTACCTATGTCGGTCTGAACAGATTCCTCCCAATGAACGTCCGGATTCGCAAAACCGCTGGGCTTGGCGCCGTTTACAATCGTTTCATTTGCGCCTTTGCCGAACACATAATTATTGCCCTGATACATCGAGGTGGTAAACACATATTGACCTATATTCTCGTTACCGTTCTTACCCCAGGATGCACGGAGTTTTCCCTTGGAAAGAATTTCGTTGTCCTTCAAAAATTGCTCGTTGGTGAAATTCCAGCCCAAAGAGAAGGATGGGAAAATACCATAGAGGTAATTGGCTCCGAAGTTGGAGGAACCGTCCCTGCGTATGGAAGCCTGGAACATATAGCGCTCGTCATAGTTATAGCTTGCTCGCGCGAATATGGATGAAAGGCGGTGAGGATTGTAGATGCTTCCGTAGCCCAAATCGGTTTCGCTATAATTTTTGGCATCGGTAAACCAAATACCTGCCTTATAGGGATTTTCCTCAAGCAAACCGCGTCTGGTGGCACCTACGCCTCCACCCATATTGCTGCTTGCAGACTGGCCGATGGTTGCAGCTACATTGTGCTTGCCGAAACTCTTATCGTACGACAGCACATTTTCGAACTGCCAAACAAAAGAGCGGTTCATGCTCTTATATCCTTCTGTCGTGTTTCTATAATTCTTAGAAGACATATAATAGGTAAAACTATAGCCTTGGCTGCCCCAGAAAGAAAGGTCGTAACCGAAATTGGTGGTAAACTTAAGATTGTCCCAAATTCCTAAAGTTGCTGTAGCCGTGCCCACAATCTTATCGGAATCGTTACGTCCTCCAGGACGTGAAAGATCGGCAAGAGGATTGTTCATTTCATTATAAACCACGCCGTCCACTATGGAGAGAAGTTTTCCGCTTATCTTATCATAAATCGGGTTTGCTCCGGCAGCGGCTGTCGCAGCCAAAATAGCAGCAGTTTCATCCTCAGTGGCAAAAGGACTGAGTATCGGAGACAAGGCGATGGCAGAGCCGAGCGGACCTCCAAACTCAGAGTTTTCGGTAATGCCGCGGGAATTTATGCGGGCGTAGCTGGTGTTGATGCCTACGCTGAGCTTGTTCAGGTAATTTCTTTCTCTTGTGGCATCGAACACAATGGTGTTCACATTGCCGCGTATTGAAAGACGCTCATAATTGGAACGGTCATAATTGCCGCCCACAATACCTTCCTGACTCTGATAACTGGTCGAGAAATAATAATTCAGATTCTTGGTGCCGCCCGTAGCGGAAATCTGATGGGTGGACTGAGGAGCATTCTTATTGAATACATAGTCCTGCCAGTCGGTGCCTACACCATATGAGTACGGATCTGCAAACTTGGCGGCCTTGCCGGAATTGAATTCCATTTCATTAATCATCAGGGCATATTCTGTGGCATTAAGCACTTCCAACTTCTTCCATGGATTGGATATACCATATTGGAAGTCGTAGTTTACTTTGGTTTTACCCACAGAGCCCTTTTTAGTGGTTACAAGTACAACTCCGTTTGCTGCTCGCGCACCATAAATTGCAGCTGAGGCAGCATCCTTGAGAACTTCTATACTTTCGATGTCCGCGGGGTTAAGGAAGTCGATCCCGCCACCGATATGCATACCGTCAACAAGGAAGAGCGGATTAGAATTATTAATGGTACCGTTACCGCGGATTGTTATCCTGGGAGAAGAACCGGGCTGACCGGATGCAGAGGTAACATTGACTCCGGCAGCGAGTCCCTTTAGGACATCGTCCATACGAGTCTTCTTTACATACTTGAGGTCATCCGAAGAAACTTTGGCGATAGAGGCAGAAACAACGCTCTTTTTCTGTACTCCATAGCCTATAACTACTGTTTCTTCGAGCATTTCGGTATCTTCTTCCAGAACGACATTGAGCGAGCCTCCGTTCCAGGTGATTTCCAAAGGCTTATAACCTATGGAAGAAACCACTATAACAGAACCCGGCTGCACGCCGCGAAGAGAAAATAAGCCATTGACATCGGTACTGGTCCCGGTCGTAGTTCCCTTTACAATCACTCCGGCTCCGATAACACCGTAACCGGAAGCGTCTGTAACAACTCCGCTGAGACCTTCCTGCTGTGCAACGACTTGTTGCTGGGCAAACGTACTTACGTTCCCCATTCCCAAAGTCACAAAAGCGACTAGGGCTGCTTTAGCAAAAAAGTGTTTCATTAGCTAAGATTTAGTTAAACACATATTGGTTAGTAAAAAATTTTAGTATTTTTCTACCACAAAACTAAAAAAACCAATATTACAAAGCTAATTTTTCATTTCACAAAAACTCAACAAACAGAAATTTGTGCTTTCGCATAAAAACGCTATCTTTCACCGCTAAAACTATATGAACATGAAAAAAGCCCTCATCATAGCTCTTCTTGTCACTACAACAAACCTCGTTTTCGGCTACAATCCATTAGTGCGCAACTATTCGCGCGATACATATAAAGGCGGCAGTCAAACCTGGGACATAGTGCAAGACAGCAAAGGCAATATGTATTTTGCAAATAACAGCGGAGTCTTGGAATATGATGGCATAAGCTGGACTCTTACAAGGTTGAACAATAATAGTTTTGCAAGGAGCCTTTACTTCGACCGCTCCGAACAAAAACTTTATGTCGGGGGCACAAACGAATTGGGATGCCTTAGTGTTACTGAAGAAGGCATAAATTATACTTCCCTGCTCGATTCCATAGATGTATCTGTATTGGAAATCTGGGAAATCCGTAAAAACAGCGCCGGAGAAATAGAATTCGACTGTCAAAACATGCGTTATACCCTGAAAAACGGCTCTCTCCATAAACAAGAAATAAGTTCCAGAATAACCGGAGAGGTTTTTTGTACTGCAGAAAACAGTCTCTATTATGCAGAAGGCACCACCTCCGACGGAGTGTTCATCCATAATAAAAAAAGCGGGGCGGTTTATCACCTTAATACAAACAACGGCCTTCAGAATAACACTGTTTTAAGCATGTGCTTCGACTCCTCCGGCGGTCTTTGGCTCGGACTCGACAAAGGCATCGACTATGTTATGATGGGCTTCCCCATCTACCGCCTTTTCGGCAATCCCGACAGATTCGGCACAGGCTATGTTTCCGTACTTTATAAAGGATACCTGTATTTAGGCACCAGCACGGGTGTGTTCCGGATAAAAGAGTCTCTCCTGAAAAAGGGATATGACGACTCTGATTTCCAACCCGTTCAAGGCATCAAAGGTCAGGTTTGGGAACTTCAAATTATAAACGACCTTCTTTTTTGCAGTCAAGATAAAGGCATTTTCATCATCTCCCCCGAAGGAAAAGTAAGCAAACATATAAATCTTCCGGGCTGTTGGAAACTTGAACCAATGCAAGACGGCTCACCTGACCATCTTCTCGGAAGCAGTTACGAGCGCTTTTTTATCTTGAACAAAAAACAAGGCAAATGGGAGTTCAGCAATTATCTGCCCGGCTTTTCCGAAGCAGGCAGGGCTTTTTACCGTGATTTCGACGGCAAAATATGGTTTGGCCATCATATAAAAGGGCTGTACCGATTTTCTCTTAGAAACGATTTCTCCGATGTCGATGAAGTAGAGCAGCTCGGGACAAAAGACGGATTCCCTCCGGAGAACGAAAATTATCCGTTTGTCTATCGTGGAAACATTGTTTTTACCACGCACTCAGGCTTTTACCGCTACGACTACTTTGATGAAAAAGCTAATCCGGCAGTCGAACTTAATGCTTCGTTTACAAGCGAAGAAATACGCAACCTTATGTTTTACGAAACCCCCGACCGGAAAATCAAGTTCTATTGGTCAGGTAATGTCCAGGCGGTGGAATATGTGGGAAAAGACGGCAAAAGGAAACTTGACAGACACACCTTCCTGAACCTTGCGGCAAGACGTCCGAGAGGCTTTGAGAGCACAACCAGTTTAGGCGGGGACAAGCTTCTCATCAATTCCGAGGACGGGTTTGACATTTTGGACATTAACACTTTAAAGAACGGTTACGATATACACAACTCCCCCACCGTATATATTAAAAGCATCTATCTGAACAGTAACGGCACTATTGTACACACTTCCCGCGGATGGAACGAAGGAGTACAGATAAAATTGCCATATAAACAGAATTCCATTGCCATAGAGTTTGTAGAGCCCTCATTCACAAGTACGGATGCCGTGGAATATTCCTGCAAATTAGATGGCTATGACGAGGCGTTTTCTCTTTACAGCCACGAGAACACCCGCAAGTACTACAAACTAAAGCCCGGCCATTATAATTTTATTGTCCGCGCACATAACAGCCACTTGGCCGGACGTATTTCTACAGCATCAATATCCATCATCATAGCCAAAGCTTGGTTTCAAAGCTGGTGGGCTATTATAATATATATACTGGCCGGTTTATTATCCATTTGGGGTATATATCTGCTGATACAACATTATACCGACAAAAGAGCCCAAAAGATAGCCGCTGTCGAAGCCGAAGAAATGCGCAAGGCCCAAATCCGCAAAGACCTTCAAAACAAGGCGGACGACCTTGCGGCCAGCACCATGAATCTGCAGCGCAAGAACGAATTGCTGCAGAAAATCAGTTTGCAAGTAGACAACGCAATAGAAAGCGTTAAAAACGGTGAGCCTGTGGATATGAGGCTCAAACGCCTGCGCAGCATCAGTGAGGTAATACGCGAAAACATCACTCACGATGCCGATTGGCATAAATTCCAAGATAATTTCGACCTTGTGTATGATGACTTTTTAAAGCGGCTCGGCGAAGAATTCCCAAACCTCAGCCTGAGCGACAAGCGGATGTGCGCCTATCTACGCATGGGTTTGAATACTAAAGATATATCCCCTTTGTTGGGAATGACTGTCCGGAGCGTGGAAATGACACGCTATCGCCTGCGCCGCAAACTCGGTCTAAGCCGCGAGCACAATCTTACCGACTTTTTACAGAGATATTAATATTTGAATTCCACGCTTGTGCGGATATCGTCCGAGGCTGAGCCTACGTGAGCGATAAAACTGCCTTTTTCGGCCACCCACTTGTGAGCATCAGCATCGAAGTAGCTGAGAGCTTCCTCAGTTATTACAAATTCCACGCGCTTGCTTTCACCGGCTGCAAGGAAAATTTTCTCAAAGCCTTTAAGTTCTTTTTCCGGACGATCCACGCTGCACTCAGGGTCGCTTATATAAAGCTGAACCACTTCCGCTCCCGCTACATCGCCCACATTTTTAACACTGAGACTCACCTTGCCGTTACGGTATTTGGCTTCGCTGTATTCAAACTCGGTATAACTCAAACCATGACCGAAAGCAAACATGGGCTTAACCTTTTGGGTATCATACCAGCGATAACCCACATAGATGCCTTCGGTATAATACAGGTCAATAATACGGCTGTTTTCGCGCCCTATTCCTGGATACTGCTCGGGAGTTGTAACCGGACCATCCTCTAAGTTTACAGGGAAAGTGAAGGGCAGTTTTCCCGAAGGGTTGACATCGCCGCTGAGAACATCGGCAAGAGACCTCCCCGCCTCGCTTCCAAGGTACCAATCCTGCAAAATTGCACTTACACGGCCCTCCCAGGGCATTGCCACAGGGGTACCGCTGATATTTACAACCACCACATTCGGGTTTGCGCAGGCCAGCTCTTCTATAAGCTCATCCTGCCCGTATGGCAGACCGTATTGAATGCGGTCAACCCCTTCGCAATCTTGATACTTGCTCTTGTTAAGTCCTCCTACAAACACAACCACATCAGCCTGCGCCGCCTTTGCCACCGCATCAGCAATCAATTGTTCCGGACTGCGCTCATCGGAAAGGTCTTGTCCTGAGCTGACACCATTATAAAAGCCGGTGACATCCCCCACATAGCCTCGCTCATACTCTACATTAGCAAAACGCTCGCGAATGCCCTCCAAGGGTGAAATTTCCCTCTGAACCTTTAGAGAAGATGAACCGCCTCCGACTGTCATCATCTTTACGGCATTTTCACCAACCACAAGAATTTTGGCATCTTCCTTAATAGGCAAGAGTCCGCCCTCGTTTTTAAGCAATACTATGCCTTCGGCACCTATTTTTCGTGCGGCAGCATAATGCTCCGGACAAGTGAAACGACCATGACCATACTCATCTGCCATGGCAGTTCTGGTTATGAGTCTGAGAACTCTGCGGACTTTTTCATCCAGTTCCTTTGTACCAACCTCACCTTTGGCGATAAGCTCTTTATACGGAGCAGCCAAATAATAGCTCTCATAAGAATTGGTCTTCCCCATGGTAAGGCCGTCTGTCCAAGTGCCGAATTCCAGGTCCAAACCATTCTTTATTGCCTCATCGGTATCGTGAACACCTCCCCAGTCGGATATAACAGCGCCATCAAAACCCCATTCTTCCTTTAATATATCGTTAAGCAGTATTGAGTTATGACAGGCATGCTGATCTTTATAAAGATTGTATGCTCCCATCACTGACCAGGCTTTTCCTTCCTGCACCGCCGCCTTAAAGGCCGGAAGATAAATCTCATAAAGAGCGCGGTCATCAATATGAATATTCACATTATGCCTGTTCAGTTCCGTGTTATTAAGTGCATAATGCTTTACACAAGTGGCCACTCCCTTGCTTTGAACACCCTGAATATAGTCCACCGCCAGCTTTCCTGCAAGATAGGGATCCTCGCCGAAATATTCGAAATTGCGTCCTCCTAAAGGTGTGCGGCAGATATTTACGCCCGGGGCAAGCAGCACGTCCTTGCCGCGGTAACGGGCTTCCTCACCTATGCTTTCACCATAAAGACGGGCAAGGTCTCTATCCCATGTAGCTGCAAGGCAGGTAAGGGCGGGATATGCAGTGCAGGAATCGGATGTCCAACCGGCCTGCTCCCATTCATCCCAAAGCACCTCAGGCCTGATGCCGTGAGGCCCGTCGGTACACCAGATTTCAGGTATACCCAAACGAGGCACACCGGGGGAGCTGAACTTGCTCTGAGCATGCACCATAGCCACTTTTTCGTCAATGGTCATCTGAGAAAGGGTCTCTTCTATCCATTTCTCGGAATACTTGGCGCCCTGCCTGCAAGAGGGGAAAAGCAGGACAGCAAAAAGGATAAGAGGTATTAACTTTTTCATGTTTTATTTAGTTTTAATAATTATCATTTGTAGTTACCGGCTGCCGAATATGGCCGTACCTATGCGGACCTGGGTGCTGCCATGCTTAACGGCAATACGCCAGTCACCTGACATACCTATTGAAAGCTGAGTAAAATCGCTCAGATTAGGAAAATTTCTGCAGCATTCATCAAAAAGAGCCTTTATTCCGGCAAATTCTTTACCAATAATATCTTTATCCTCCACATTGCTGGCAATGCCCATAAGTCCGCAAAAGCGGCAATATTGAAATTCTTCCGCACGCTCCAAAACCGCAAGTATTTCCTCTTCGCTGAATCCATACTTGCTTTCCTCCATGCCTATACGGAGCTCAAGAAGGATGTTTATTATCTTATCGTTGCGTTCTCCCCAGGAATTGACCGCCTCTAACAGACGCTCTGAATCTATGCTTTCCACGATATGGGCATACGGCAGCACCAACTTTATTTTATTGGTTTGCAGATGGCCTATAAAGTGCCATTCCACATCTTGGGGCATCTGCACTGCCTTTGCGGCAAACTCCTGAGCACGGCTTTCGGCAAAACTCTTCTGTCCCATGGCATAAGCCTCCATCAACGCACCAAGTGAATGGGTTTTGGAAACTGCCACAAGTTTAACTCCCTGTGGCAGTTCCGAAAGAATGTTTTCCAGATTTTGGGCTATCATATCAGCGGCGCTTGTTTCTCATCTGCTGTTCCTGCATTTTCTGCGCCTCTTCCAGCCTTTGCTGCCACTTGCTCTTAGGCAGCGGTTTGCCCTCGCTCTCTTTAAGTTTCTGCATAATCTCCTCCGGATGAATAAAGAATTTCTTTATAATGAAAATCTGTATTATGCTGATTATCTGCGAAATAAAATAATAGTATGAAAGTGCGGCGGATAGATTATTGCAAATAAAGAACATCATGATGGGCATCATCCACACGCTCATAAACTGCATGCTCTTGGCATTGGGATCGTTGGAGGCCGTTTGGTTGCTCATCATGAGTTTGCTGTAAGCCCACATGGTAACAGCCATGAGCAGGGCGAAAAGCGAAAGATGATCTCCAAGCAGGGGTATGCGGGTGCCGAAGTCCCAAATGCTGTCAGGAGAAGAAAGGTCGGTCGCCCAAAGGAATGGTTGCTGTCGAAGTTCGATGGATGCAGGGAAGAAGCGGAACATTGCCCACAATATCGGGAATGTGAACAGCGTGGGCAAACACCCTCCCATCGGACTTACTCCCGCCCGTTTATAGAGATTCATAGTGGACTGCTGCTTTTTCATGGCATCCTCAGGCTTGGGATAGCGTTCATTTATTTTTGCTATCTCGGGCTGAAGAACCTGCATCTTGGCAGAAGAAGAGTAGCTCCTGAAAGTCAGCGGAAGCACTGCTGTCTTTATTATCAAGGTCATCAGAAGTATGATGATTCCGTAATTGGAAATGAATCTGCTTAAAAAGTCAAACAAGGGAATTATTACAAACCTCGTAAACCAGCCGACCAACCAACCGCCGAGAGGGATAATTTTTTCGTACTTCTGGTCATAGCTTTTCAGGGTTTTGAAGTGACTGGGACCGAAGTAGAATTCAAATGGGAATTCCACATTATCGCTTTGCGTAAACTCCTGGCGCATTTGCGCACTGCAAGCCATAAGATTTTTGCTTTCGTCGTCCTGCCCGAAGAAATTCACGGCAAAATTGCCTGAATTGAAACAGTCCTTGCTGCGCATTATGGCACTGAAGAATTGCTGCTGGAATGCAAACCAACTTACACTGCTGGCAGAACTGCGGGAAGCGCTGCGTCCACGCCCCACCTCCACCGGTTTCTTCTCATCAGGATGATAAATATTGAGTTTGGAATACTGAGTTTCGTTTTTATAACTCTTTTCCATACGGGGAATTGTCACTGCCCAATCCATATCTATAGAATAGACATTACGAGGGATAATGCCGTCCATATTCTTGAAACTCAGCATATTATCCACTAAATACTCGCCTTCGCGAATAATGTAGAGCTGCTCTATACATCCTCCGCCCGTGAATGGCAGACGGAACAAAACGCTTGTATCGGTGACTTCGGCTATCCTGAAATCGAAATCCTTGGTTTGGATGTATTCCCCTGTATACAGGCTGATGGAATATTCGCTTGCACCCGGTTTGAAGATGTAAAGATCGGTGGAATCATGATTATAATAATCCTTAATCTTGACACTATATGGCTGAGCGCCTTTGGAAGTCAGTTCCAGCACCATTTTATCGTTCTCCAATGTAACGATTGTACCGGAACCGCCATGCAAAACATTAAGCGAACTATCCTTGTAGATAGGTGCTGTTTCGGCGGTAATTTCCTCTACTACAGGCACGGCAGGCACCGCAGGAGCTTCTGCAGCCGCTATGGAATCGGCCGCTGCCTGCCGGGCAAGCGCTATCGAATCCTGCTGAGCGAGAAAGGCGGCCTGTTTAGCGGCCTGTTTGTTCTGATAAAAAGTAAAACCAAAAAAGATTGCTGCGATAAGGACTAAGCCTATTACTGTATTTTTATCCATTACTCTGTAGTTTCTTTACGAATCTGCTCCCCTAAGGCTGCAAGTTCTTCTTTAGACTTTTCTATTTTCTTGCGCATCTGCTTGATTATGGCCTCTGAACTATGAGAATCTGCAAAGAAGCCGATATTGTTTTCGTATGTCTCTATTTCTTGCTGCAAGGCATTATACTTACGCACCAGCTGGTCTTTGGCGCTGAGCGGACGATTGCTCTCACCTCTTGAACCCCTGCCGCCGCGCTGCTCGCGCCAACCGGGGAATTTCTCTTTCATCGCCTCATTATAGGCCGCGTTGACGGCATCTTTCTCCTTCATAGGCACAAAGCCTGCCGCACGCCAATCTGCCGAGAACTTATTTGCCGCTTCCCTATTGACGGCTTCGTCTTCGGAAGGGGTATAATCCTTAATGTCTTCGATAATCTGCCTTTTGACTTTAAGATTTGCATAATAATTATCACCGCTGGCAGCATAGCTTTTGTCGCGGGCATCAAAGAAGGCATCACACGCAGCACGGAATCTGGTCCATAGGGCCTCGCTCTTTCTACGGGAAACGGCGCCTATGCTCTTCCACTCCTTTTGCAACTCTATAAATGCTTCTGTAGTATCCTTCCAGTCGGTGGAATCCTTCAGAGCTTCGGCCTTTTGTATCAGCTCTTCCTTTTTCTCCGCATTCTCATCCATATCATCCTTCAGAGTGCTGTAGAAATCCCTCTTCTTGGCAAAGAAGGCATCACAACCCGCACGGAAACGCTCATAAATTTTCTGGTTCTCCTTTTTGGTGGCAAAACCGATTTTGCGCCATTCTGCCTGCAGGGCTATAATTTCCTTGGATGCAGAACTCCATTCGCCGGAAGTGCTTATATCCCTTGCCACAATATCTTCCAACTGCTCGCAGAGCTTGGTTTTGGCTTCGAGATTTTCTTTCTGCTGGCTCTTGAGTCCCTCAAAGTGAGCCTGATATTTTTTATTAATTATTGCTGTGGCTGCCTGAAAGCGAGCCCAGATGCTTTCGCGGAATTCTTTCGCTACAGGACCATACTCCTTCCAGCGCTCGTGGAGCTTTTGCAACTCGGCAAAAGCAACTACTATATTTTCGTTTTCTGCAAGTTTTTCGGCCGCTTCGCAGAACTTTTCCTTAACCTCTAAATTCTTTTGGAAGTCGAGGTCGCGGAGTTCGTGCGAAATTTTCACCTTGTCGTAGAAGCGCTCTACGTTATACTGATAATTATTATTAAGGTTACGGAAAGCATTTGCAGGAACCGGTCCTGTTTCTCTCCATCTGTCCTGAAGAGCGCGGAAAGCCGGGAACAGGGTGCTCACATCTTCATGACTGTCTATAAGCTCTTTCAACTCCTCTACTATCGCCTCTTTTTTCAGCAGATTTTCACCCTTTTTCTCATCCATCAAACGGTTATATTCGGCACGCTGCTTTTTATAATCTGCATACAGGGCCTTGAAATTCTGCTCTATGGCATCAAGTGTTTCATCCACGAGACTGCCGGCCTTTCTGCGAACTTCTCCAAGTGTGCGGTAAAATGCGCTCTTTACGCTTTCGGCCTCTCTGTTACGCCTCATTCTGTCTTCACTGTCCATAATGCCCTGGAAAATATCATTCAGCTCGGCAATTGTCTTACCAACCAACGATGCCGGCTTCTTCCTTTGCTTCTTCTTATCATCTTCGCCTTCAGCTGCCTCTTCAGTTTCCTCCTCATCCTCATCTTCTTCACCTTCCTCTTCAAGTTCATCAAGCTCTTCCAACTCTTCCTCCCCGCTTTCTGTAATTTCTTTTACCTCCTCGGCTTCTTTCTTATCATCCTCACTCTCGGCAGGCTTTTCTGTTTCCTGTTTATCTACTTCTGCTTCAGCAACTTCTTTAACTTCCTCCTTCACTTCAGCCTTGTCTTCTTTGCCTTCAGCGGGCTTGTCAGCTTCACCACTCGCTTCGGTCTTCTTCTCAGGAGCGGTCTTCACCTCGCCCTCAACAGCTTCCAAAGCCTTTTCAGCTTCACCACTCGCTTCGGTCTTCTTCTCAGGAGCGGTCTTCACCTCGCCCTCAAGCTCTTTAGCTGCTTTTTTAACCTTAGCACTCGGTTCGCCCTTCTCTTCAGCAATAGCTTTCGCCTCCCCCTCTTCCGTGGGGGCGGACTCAGTGGCTATCTCCTTCGCCTCTGCGACGCTTTCATGCGCCTCTACAATCGGCTGATCCAGCTTCTTTTCGAGTTGATCTTTGATTTCTTCGCTCATTTGACTTCCTTTTACCATTTAACTTACAAATATACTGTTTTTTATTTAATTTTGCAGAAAAGCGAAGATATATGAGAATCGATATTATTACCTGCGTTCCCGAACTTTTGGACAGCCCTCTCAGTCATTCCATTGTAGGCCGCGCCATCAAAAAAAATCTTGTGGAAATACATATACAGGACCTCCGCGAATACGGGCTCGGCCCCAGAAAAAACGTGGATGATTATTCTTACGGAGGTGATGCGGGCATGGTGCTTATGATTGAGCCGGTATATAATCTAATCAAGGATTTGAAGGCACAACGCTCCTATGAGGAGGTTATCTATATGTCTCCTGACGGTGAAATACTCAGCCAAGCCATTTCCAATGAACTTTCTCTAAAACAAAACCTGATTCTGCTTTGCGGACACTATAAGGGCATAGACCAACGCATACGCGAACACCTTGTAACACGCGAAATATCAATCGGAGACTATGTGGTGAGCGGAGGAGAAATTCCCGCGGCTATTTTGGCGGACAGCATAGTCCGCCTGCTTCCCGGCGCCCTGAGTGATGAGACCTCTGCCCTGAGCGATTCGTTCCAGGATGGCCTCCTCTCGCCTCCCGTCTATACCCGCCCTGCCGAATTTAATGGTTGGAAGGTCCCTGATGTGCTTTTAAGCGGAAATCCCAAGCTTATCAAAAGCTGGCAAGATGAACAATCCTTAGAAAGGACCAAGTTATTAAGACCCGAACTTATTAAAAAATTTTAATAACTCCTAAAATTTGTGAGAATTTTTTAGTATTGCCCTTGTTAATTAAAAAACTAATCGTATATTTGCATTCAGATAAGCAACAGATTCTAGCCAGTAATTAACCTTCAAAGGGTAATACACTACTAACTAACTGATTGATAAAGCTCGCCTTACGGCGGGCTTTTTGCGTATTCAGCGTTGATTTTAACTTAAATTAAAGCGCCTCAATACCTTTAATAATATTTATAACGCCTAATTATATTTATATCGCCGCTGCTTAATATATTGCTCCGCTGCCCAGCATTTCATACTCCTGCGAGCCGGCATCCCCGAGCCTTGAATACCATACGGCAAACTGCCCGGGCGTAATGCCTCTTTGCGGCTGGTCGAAAAAAATATACATTACGTCTTCTTGCATATACAAACAGGCCTTTTGCAATGGCTGGCGATAACGGATGCGAACGCTCACGGGAAGACTCCCACCGGCAGAAAGCGCAAGGTCGGGGCGAATCCAATGAATTTCCTCAGCCCTTATATACAAGGCGCTGCGATAAAGCCCCGGATGCCTGTATCCTTCTCCCACAAATACAAGATTGCGCTCAACATCGGTGGAAAGCACAAAAACGGGCTCTTTATGACCGCCTATGCCAAGCCCCTTCCGCTGGCCTACCGTAAAGAATTGCGCCCCTTCGTGCCTGCCTGCATGCTTCCATAGACCGTTTTCAACGAAGCGTGTCTTTTTCGTATGATGCCTGCCGGAGCGGTAAGATTCTGTTTCAAGTGACACATCTGCATAATTCATAGGGGTTGCGAGCAGCGAAAGTTCATCGGAAGTGAAAGGAGCGCCCTTGGATAGGAGGGCCTTTTGCTTTTGGAACAGCTCCGAGCCTTTATAGTAAGCGGGAAGAATCTCCACCGCATCGCCTTCCACGGAAGATAATTTTTGCTGAAGGAAGGTGGGAAGATCCACTTTTCCCACAAAGCAAATGCCTTGGGAGTCTTTTTTATCGGCAGACGGGAGATCCGCCTCGTGCGCAAGACGGCGAACCTCTTGTTTGGAAAGTTCCCCTATCGGGAAGACTGCCTTGGAGAGTTGTTCTTGCGTGAGCCGGCAGAGAAAATAGCTCTGGTCTTTATTGGCATCCGAGCCCTGCAAAATGCGGTAAACCGGATTTCCATCCGGACCGCAAAACTCTTCTTTCCGGCAATAATGCCCCGTCGCCACCATATCCGCACCCATCTTACGAGCCACTTTCAAAAAAGCATCGAATTTTATCTCCCTATTGCACATGACATCCGGATTGGGCGTGCGGCCTTTGGAATATTCATCAAACATATAATCCACCACCCTTTTGCGATATTCCTCCGAAAGGTCCACAAAATAAAAAGGTATTTCCAATTTGCGGGCTACCATTTCGGCCACAAACCTTTCTTCCTCCCATTCGCAATCGCCGTGCAGAGTACCGGTGGTATCCTTCCAATTCTGCATATACATCGCAAACACATCATGACCCTGCCTTTTAAGAAGCAGAGCGGCCACGGAGGAATCCACCCCTCCCGAAAGTCCCACACAGATTTTCACAGCGCAAATTTAGTTAAATTCAAAATAAATTCCCATCTTTGAGTTCCTTTCTACAAGATAATGAAAAAACCACATATAGGCCTACTTCCCCGCGTTTTAGCAGCCATAATACTTGGTATAGCATGCGGACTCTTTTTTCCTGATTGGGCCGTAAGGATATTCACAACCTTCAATGCCGTATTCGGGCAATTCCTCAGTTTTCTTATTCCTCTGATTATTGTCGGATTGGTTACCCCTGCAATTGCCGACCTTGGGAAGGATGCCGGCAAAATGCTGCTTACAACATTATTCATTGCCTACGGAAGCACCATTTTGGCCGGGCTATTAGCTTATGGCACAGGTAGTTGGTTATTCCCGAACATGGTTGACTCGGGACTTAAAAGCGTGGAGCAAATACAAATGCCGGCCCCCTATTTCAACATAGAAATTCCACCGATGTTCGGAGTGATGACGGCGCTTGTATTCGCATTCCTAATGGGCCTGATTATGGCCAAGACCCGGGCTCAAACGCTTATAAATATTTTCCACGAATTCAATGAGATAATCACGGTAGCCATTCAAAAAGCAATCATTCCTCTGCTTCCTTTGTACATTTTCGGTATTTTCTTAGGAATGACCTGCACCGGTCAGGTTTGGCACATAATGAGTGTGTTCCTGCAAGTAATAATTGTTATCATAGCACTGCATATTTTCATAATCGTTTATCTCTTCATAATTGCAGGGGGGATTACCAGTAAAAACCCATTCAAACTCATCTGGACTATGATTCCCGCCTATCTTACCGCACTCGGCACATCATCTTCTGCGGCCACCATCCCGGTTACCCTGCGCCAGTCTGTCAAAACCGGTTGCAGTGAAGAAGTTGCTAGCTTTACGATTCCCCTTTGCGCCACTATCCATATGCCGGGCTCTACAATGAAAATTACCGCCTGCGCCCTCACAGTCTGCCTTATGACAGGCATGCCGCACGGCTTCAATTTATTTTTTCAGTTTATCCTGATGCTTGGAATTATGATGGTGGCAGCCCCCGGAGTGCCGGGAGGAGCTATAATGGCAGCTCTCGCCCCACTCGGAAGCATACTCGGATTCGGCGCAGAGGCTCAGGCTCTCATGATTGCTCTTTACATTGCTCTCGACTCTTTCGGAACTGCCTGCAATGTTACGGGCGATGGAGCAATAGCTCTTATTGTGGATAAAATTTTTAAAAAGTCGGAATAATTTGTCATCTTTGCTAATTCAATTTTCGACACTGAACTATTAAGCATGAAAAAGCTGATAATCTTGGCAACTCTGCTTCTACCAATTACCGCATACGCGCAAGGCGGCAATACAGGAATGGGAGTGGAACAGGCGGAATTCGAATCTGTTTCACAAAGACTCTTCAAACTCGAAAAGAAGTCAAACGCCTTTAATCTATATATCAATTACGCAGGCAGTTTCACCAGCCAAAACGGAGATGGATTGGCCTTCAGCGGCTGGCAAAGCGCTTTCAAGGCCAGAGACCTCCGCTTGGAAATCAAAGGCGAGCTGACAGATGCCATCTATTATCGTTTCCGTCAGAAGCTCAACAGGGCCAACGCCCCCGGCTCGCTCGACAATTATTCTCCTGCAACTGATTTTATGATGGTGGGCTTAAAGCTTGGAGACCATTTTACCATAGAGGGCGGTAAGATATGCCAGCACTGGGGAGGCTTCGACTACGACGAAAATCCCCTGTACATATATCAGTACAGCGACTTTCTGGACCGCATAGACATCTTCTTCGCCGGTGCGGCTTTCTATTGGAGGCCGTCCGCCACTCAGGAATTCGTTTTTGAGGCCACCAATCCCTTGAACTCCACCTTTGAGGACACTTACGGGCCTGAGGTATATGTTACCGGCAGCAATCTAACGGAACTCACAAGAATATATGGCGCAAGACATCCGATAAATCTTTTGGTAAACTGGAACGGCAGCTTTTTAGATGGCAAGGTGCTCACCCGCTTTGCTGTGGGAGGCATGAGTCAGACGGACAAGCTTAGGAGCAAAATTGCAAGCGGAGGAATAAAATTCAACTTCCCAAAGATTCAGTGGTATATAGATTATATGATTGAGAAAGATGATATGGATAGATTGGGGATTGCCACGGAAGACTTCGGGCTGAGCGCCGGCAAACGTATAGGAAACGTTTCTTACACCTCACTAATCGCCAAGGCTTTTTGGCAATTCAGCCCCGGCTGGAACCTTGTGGCAAAAGGCAGTTACGATACGGTCGATACCGAAGCTACGGGAAAATACCGTAAAAGCCTTATGGGTGTTTGCAGCTTGGAATATTATCCCGAAGCCTCGCAAGACTTTCGCATCTTTCTTGCCGGAACTGCTCACAAGCTGATTTTCAACAATACCAGCGGACTCGAGCCTTTCAATACCCTCCGTTTAGAAACGGGCATAATATATAGAATCAAATGTTATTAAAAACAACTAAATACAAATAACCATGTCAGAAAAAAAATTCCGTTTAGAATCAGATCTTTTAGGGGAACTTCAAGTGCCCGCTGATGCTTATTACGGCGTACAAACGCAAAGAGCTATCAACAATTACAAAATCTCCGGCAAAACCATGTCGGATTATCCCGAATATGTGATAAGCATGGCTTATGTAAAGTGGGCCGCCGCAGCTGCCAACAAGGAGCTTGGCGCACTTGAGCCAAAGATTGCCGATGCCATCTGCGCTGCCTGCAAAGAGCTGACTGAGGGTAAAATGCAAGACCAATTTCCTGTGGATATGGTGCAGGGAGGAGCCGGCACATCTGTAAATATGAATGCCAATGAGGTGATTGCCAACCGCGCTCTCGAAATTTTAGGCCATAAGAAAAGCGAATATCAATTCTGCTCTCCCAACGACCATGTAAACTGCGCCCAGAGCACCAACGATGCCTATCCTACAGCTTTACAATACACCATACTTCGCATGAACCGCCATCTGGAAGATGCTCTCAAACAGCTTGTCGCATCTTTCCGTAAAAAAGGCAAGGAATTCAAGAATGTTATTAAAATGGGACGCACCCAGCTTCAAGATGCAGTGCCTATGACCAGCGGCCAGGAGTTTGAGGCCTTTGCTGATAACCTTGAGGAAGAAATCGCCAACTTAGAATACAATGTCAACCTGCTCACATCTATAAACATGGGCGGCACCGCAATAGGAACAGGCCTGAATGCAGTTCCCGGCTTTGCAGAGCTCTGCGCAAAAAAAATGAGCGAACTCACCGGCGAGAATTTCGTATCCGCCCCCAACCTCGTGGAAGCGACACCCGATACCGGTGACCTTGTAAGCTACTCCGGCGCTCTCAAAAGGCTTGCAGTCAAGCTCAGCAAAATCAGCAACGACCTTCGCCTGATGGCTTCCGGACCCCGCTGCGGCTTGTTCGAAATCAATCTGCCTCCTATGGCACCAGGCTCCTCAATCATGCCCGGCAAGGTGAATCCCGTAATCCCTGAAATCACCAATCAGGTATGTTTCAAGGTTTTCGGTAACGACACCACAGTCAACTTCGCAGCCGAGGCGGGTCAGCTTCAGCTCAATGTAATGGAGCCTATAATTGTGGAATGCATACTCGAAAGCATGACCTGGCTTACCAATGTAATGCATACGCTCCGCAGCAAATGCATTGACGGCATAACGGTGAATAAAGAACATTGTGAAGCCATGGTAAAGAACAGCATAGGCATTGTAACGGCGCTCAACCCCTACATCGGCTATAAGAACAGCACCAAAATAGCCAAGGAGGCCCTCAAAACCGGCGGCAGCATTTACGATATTGTGCTGGAGCAAGGCATCCTCACCAAGGAAGAAATAGACAAGATTCTGGACCCCGAAAACATGCTTGCAGCCCATAAGGTGCCGCAGCTGTAATTTCAACTGCAATTCTGCTACAAACTTTACAACCCGCCCCTCGCACGCACCTGCAAAACGGCAAAGGGCGGGTTATTTTTGACTTGTTGGAAAAAGTTTTTTAACTTTGAAGTCCCTAAAAAACAGAAAATGACTGAAAAACAAATAACCATCAAGTTCCACGAATACCAAAATTTGGAAGAACTTCCCGAGCAGGACCGCATTCTTGCGAAAGAAGCAATCTCTGCAATGAAAGGCTCATACGCTCCTTATTCCCATTTCAATGTGGGAGCAGCGATACGTCTCAGCAATGGTAAAATAGTTCAGGGCGCGAATCAAGAAAACGCGGCATTCCCCAGCGGACTCTGCGCCGAACGCACCGCAATGTTTGCAGCCGGAGCAAATTATCCCGATAAAGACATGGAAAGCATAGCCATTGCCGGCGGAGTGATGGGGCGCTTGACAAAAAGCCCTGTAACCCCCTGCGGAGCCTGTCGTCAGGTTATGGCTCAATATCAAACCAAGGCCGGAAGGCCCATGAGCGTAATTATGATTAGCGACAGTAAAATTTGGAAGTTTGACCGCGTGGATGACATCCTGCCTCTTATTTTCGACAGCATATAGCCTTTGCGGCTGACTCCCCTGCCAACTTTCCCGTACAGAAGGCTAGGTGCATATTATATCCGCCCGTATCGGCATCCATATCAAGAACTTCACCGCAAAAGTACAGTCCCGCGCGTATTTTCGATTCCAGCGTTTTAGCTACCACCTCTCCGGTATTTACACCTCCGGCGGTAATCACGGCGCGCTCATATCCCACAAAGCCCTCTATTTCGAATTTCCATTCTTTGAGAGTCTTGGCTATTGTCGGAAGATTTACCCATAGCTTCGAATCGCTTCTGCCGCGTTGCTCCAAAGTGGTGATTCCGGGATTCATGGCGCGGAATGCAGGAATCAGGTCCCAGGGCATAAGTTTCCCGAGCAAGATACGGCATTTTTCTTTTTCGCGAAGTCCGATGCTGCGCTTGTCCCTATCCACCTCTTGCCAAAGCTCTTTTACGCGGGCGGATAATTCTGCGAGAGGGACACCCGGCTTAAGGTCCAGCACCACAGTCACTTTTGAACCGTTTATAAGCGTTTTAACCGCTTTTCTGCTGATTTGGAAGCCGACAGGACCTTCAATTCCGCCGTCGGTAAAATCCACATCGCCAAACTCGCTTTGAGCCGGAACACCATCTACAAGCAAGTGAACGGCTACATTTTTTAGTTGAATCCCGCAAAGCATCCTGCCTGTTCCGCTAAGAGGAAGCGCTCTGTCTATATGATGGGGCAAATTAGCGGATTCATGCGGAAGGGTAGATTCGGGTAAAACTGCGGCTTGGGGTGAAGATTGGGGTAAGTGGGCGGATGCGGAAGGCTTTACCTTATACCCCTTTGGCACCAATGCGGTAAGGGCTGGAAAGAGAGGAGTTAGAGAGTGCCCGGCGGTTTGAGCGAAAGCATAGCCGTCACCTGTAGAGCCCGTAGTCGGATAACTGAGGCCGCCGGTGGCGATAATCAATTTATCGCAAGTGTAATTTGAGGCCAAAGCGGATGAAATCGCAAACCTCTCACCATCAAATATAATCTCCTTTGCCTCCACCTCGCTTTCTATCTTAACCCCGAGGCCATGGCAGGCTCGGACAAACGTATCCACCACATCGGCGGAACGATAACTTGCGGGATAAGCCCTGTCGCCGCGCTCCACCACCACCGGCATACCCATTTCCTCGAAAAAGCTCAGGGAGTTTGCAGGGGTAAAATTAAAAAATGAAGGTTTTACAAAATTCGGGTTGCTGCGGATATGCGAACTGAACGAATTCCAATCCTTTACATTGCAGAAATTGCAGCGCCCTTTCCCCGTTATCATGATTTTGCGTCCGGCGCGAGGCATCTTCTCCAAAAGCGTAACCTGCGCAGAAGAGCCGGCATCCACAAGAGTGCGTGCGGCGCTATAAGCAGCCATAAGGCCTGAAGCGCCTGCGCCAATAACGATGATATCCGAATACATATAAATAAAAAAAGGGAAAGCTTGATACATCGCACCGCTACGACCTCCTACCCTTGCTGCATTCCTACCCTGGGGGAATTCGGAGGGAGCTGGTCGTGTACGACTTTCCCCACGGCAAAGTTACAAACAATTTGCAGAATTACAAGGGGTCCTAAAAATCCGCCATTCGCGAAACCGGAACAACGTCAAGGGGCGTACGCTCGCCGGCAAGATAATGATAGTAGCCTGCAATCGCAATCATGGCGGCATTGTCGGTAGTGAATTTGAGGGGAGGAAGATAAGTGTTCCAGCCGCGCTTTTTGCCCTCCTCATTGATGCGGCTCCTGAGCTCGCTGTTTGCAGCCACTCCCCCTCCTATGCTTATCTCTTTTATGCCGGTCTGCTTCACGGCCTTAAGCAGTTTATCCATAAGGATGTCGATAAGGGCTTTTTGGAAAGATGCGCAGATGTCTTCCTTATTCTTCTCAATAAAACCCGGGTCCTTTGCCATTTCGTCCCTGACAAAATAGAGCAGAGATGTTTTAATCCCGCTGAAACTATAATCCAGTCCTGCAATATGAGGTTTTGCAAACTTGAAGCGATTGGGATTGCCGAGCTTGGCAAGTTTGTCGATGACAGGGCCGCCCGGGTAGCCGAGACCCATCATTTTTGAGCATTTATCGAAAGCCTCCCCTACGGCATCATCTATGGTCTGCCCTAAAATCTCGAATTCAAGATAAGAATCCACTCTTACTATCTGCGAATTTCCACCGGAGACCAAAAGGCAGAGAAAAGGAAAAGACGGCTGCACTACAGGTACGCCCTGCTCTTTTAAAAATCCAGCTAAGATATGGCCTTGTAGATGATTTACCATAACGATTGGAACATGTAGGGCAAGAGCCAAGGATTTGGCAAAGGAAGTGCCCACAAGCAGCGAGCCGAGCAGGCCGGGACCTCGCGTGAAAGCTATTGCGCTAAGTTCCTCTTTCTTTACCCCTGCCCTTTTGAGCGCCTCGGAAACCACAGGAACAATATTCTGCTCATGAGCGCGGGATGCAAGCTCCGGCACCACTCCTCCGTACGCCTTGTGAACATCTTGCGATGCCGTCACATTGGAGAGCAGCCAACCGTCAGAAATTACGGCCGCAGAAGTGTCGTCGCAAGAAGATTCTATCCCTAAAATAATGTCCGCCATATTAGATGGGCAAATTTAATAATTATTTCCTATTTTTGTAGGATACAACTATTCTGCGATAGACTTACAATAGAAGTATGAACACAAAAAGGAGATCAGACCTGGCGGTACGAATATTCGGCTTCGTGCTTATCCTGCTTGGAACAGGCTGGCTCTTTGTGCAAACTTCCGAAGTCCAGACAAGCATTGCGGAACGGGTGCTGAAAAAATTAGAAGCGGACTGGCAGGGCAAAGTGGAGGTCGGAAGCGTATCTATAGAACTTGTCAACTCCTTCAAAATCACCGACATAGTAGTCCTCGACAATGCCCCCTACAGCAGGGACAATCCTGTGGACACTCTCTTCAGGGCAAAAAGCATTTCGGGGAAAATCTCCACGGCAAGCCTTCTCGGCGGAGGAGTATACTTCAGCCGCGTAAGAATTCAAGATGCGCTTTTCCATCTCGCAATAGAGCCCGACACAACCAGAGAACTCGGAGCAAGAACAAATCTTGAACGAATCTTCGGCTTCGAAGAAAAAGAATTGAATGGTTATGCCTCCACTCCCGACCTCTTCCAAATCAAAAAACTATCCGTGAACGGCATACGCTACCGCATGACCAATTATGTAATGCCCATCCCTCACAGGAAAGGCGGCATAAATTGGTCTGACCTCGACGTATCGGCAAAATTCAAGGCTCACAATGTAAAATATACAGGCGGGAGAATGTCCGGCATAGTGGATAGATTTTCCGCCAAAGAAAAATGCGGTTATGAAATAAAGAGCCTTACAGGAAGGGCCAGAGTGGGAATGGGCAAGGCCACAATAGAAAAAATCCATCTCATCGACGAATGGTCAAATCTTAAAGCCCCCCTATACTCCATGGGTTGGAATAATGTTAAATACGACTTCCACGACTTCCTCAATAAAATCCGTCAGGAACTCATAATAGACTCCGGCACCCTTTCCGCCCATAGCATCCACGCCTTTGCCGACATCCCCGATGTGGACATCACCCTTCAAATGGGAAAAAGCCACGCCAAGGGCTATCTCTCCGATATGAAAATCGAGCGCCTCCGCTTTACCGAGCCGTTGAGCGGCATTAAAGGAGATGTATCCGCAATCCTTACCGGCATTCCGGATATTCAGAATCTGCTTACTGACGCTAAAATAAACAATCTCACCTTCACCACCAAGGGCTTGCAGCGTCTGCTTAAGCATATAGGCATAAAAGCCAAGCTTTCCACCATAGCTCCGACTCGCGTATTTTCGTTCAGCGCAAAGGCAAAAGGGCCGCTCAACCGTCTTGACGTAACGGGGAATTTAGGCTCGCGAATCGGCCGCGCCAGGTTCAGGATGGCTATCCGAGACCTCAGTAATCCTAAACGGCCTACATATCTCAAGGGCACTTTAAACACACGCAATTTAGGACTCGGAGAATTGCTTTCGCAAAAGGCTCTCGGCGATTGCACGGCCGAAACAGGTTTCCGCGCCACCCTCGGCAAAAAAGGCCCTTCAATTATTTTGGATTCCCTTTTGGTGGATAAATTGGGCGTTAACGGCTACGAATACACAGGCATCAGGGCGCAGGGCAAATATTCCGCCGAAGCATTGGAAGGGCGCTTGATTTGCGTGGACCCCAACCTGAATTTGATGCTTCAAGGAAACTCCAAAACGGGCGGGGCCTTCAACTTTTCGGGCAACCTCGCCTACGCCGACCTTCAGGCCATCAACATCGACAGGCGTGGCAAAAGCCGCATTTCCGGCTCCATTGATGCCGATTTTCACAATAGAGAATCCGGCATCCTCTCCATACACGACTTAACTGTAGAAAACGAATTGGGGCGGAAAGAACTCGGCGACATCTCCATGGAAGCCATAGCCAGCGGCGACAATTACATGCTGAATCTCAGGTCCTCATTTGCAAACGGGGAATACTTCGGGAACCGCAATATCTTCGAACTTTTCAACAGTCTTCAAGACATAAGCATAAAACGCGAACTTTCGGCCCTCTACCCTGCCGGAAAGGCAAAAATAAGAGATAAGGATATGCGCTGCGACCTTTCCCTGAGCCTTGGGGACACCCGCGACCTACTATCCTACCTGCTTCCGGGTTTATATGTGGCAGACTCCACCGCCCTTATGTTAGAGGTCGGCGAATACGGCGGACTCAGCGCCAATCTCAACTCATCCCTTGTGGTATGGCGCTCCAATTACCTCAAAAATCTCGACATTAATTTCGACAACTTCGACAGCAGCCTAAACGCCCTTGTGCTCAGCGAAGAAATGAATCTTAACGATATAAGCTTCTCCAATGTCGCCCTGACCGCCTATGCCAAAGACAATTCCATGTTCACCGGCTTTTCCTATGACGGCATTAAAGGGATAGACAACTTGGGAGAACTCTATATTACCGCCGAACTTTCCCGCGACAAAGAAGACCGTATTTGCATAAACGCAAGGCCTCTCTCCTCCTTCCTGCGCTTTGGAGGACAGCAATGGAATATAGAGGAATCGCTGATAAGCTGGCGCTACGGCATGGCAAAAATAGACGGCTTCCGCATCCACAACGGCAAGCAATCCCTCAGCATAGACGGCGGCATCTCCATGAATTCAGCCGACACCTTAGCGATAGATATAAGCAATGTTGACCTATCGGTAATCAACTATTTCACCCGTCAAAACTATGATATAGGAGGCCGCACCAGCGGTACAGCGGTCATCTCCTCCCCTCTCAACGGCGGAATGCAGGCTCTCGGCTTCCTCAACTGCGACTCTTTGATGGTGGGCGGCGCATCAGCAGGCATAATACGGGCTGCAGGGGTATGGGATTCAAAGGGAGATAAGGTTAATTTGTATGTGAGGAATTTGGTAGATGGGAATGAAGCCATAAAGGCCTCCGGAATCTACCATCCAACCACCCGCAATCTTGAGCTGAAGGCCAATCTGGATGGAATGAATCTGATAATGGCCCAACCTTTCGTCGGCAAATACCTAAGCGAACTTTCGGGAGGGCTTACAGGCACTGTGTACGCCAGCGGCAACATCGACAGCCTTAAAGTCTATAGTCAGAACACCTCAATCGATTATGCCCGAATGAAAGTGGCGCCTACAGGCGTCTCCTACACCATCAACGGCCCCTTCCATATAGACAACAGCGGCCTGCATTTCGACGACATAGCCATAGCGGATGACAATTCCGGCAGGGCGGTGCTGAGCGGCGGCATAGCAATGCGCAGTCTGAGCGATATGAGTTTCAACTCCAACCTGCGCCTCTATTCTTTAGAACTCCTAAAACGCTCCGGCAGCGAGGTAATAGGCGGTAATCTGTTCGCCAGCGGCAATGTATATATTTCGGGACCACCCAGCGCCATTCTACTCGATGCCGACATAATGACCGCAGGTGACGGCTCGCTGCATGTGCCCATAAACAGCCTTAACTCTGCGCAAAACAGCAATCTGCTCTCCTTCACACAGCACGAGGTAAAATACGACCCGTATGAGGATATTTTGGCTGAGCTGATTAAACGCCGCGAAGTGCAGAAAAAGAAAAACTCAGAATCGGAATTCATGGCCCGCCTGCGCGTCACCACCACCCCGAACACCGAAGCCATATTAGACCTCGACAAGACGGGGGAAAACATGCTCCGCTTCCGCGGTGATGGAGTGATAAACATTAATCTGCGGCCTGCCAAAGAGATTTTTGACATTAGCGGAGACTATAATATAAATGAGGGCAGCTACCGATTCTCCCTGCCCGGCGTAAGCAAAGATTTTACCATAGACAGCGGCAGTTCCATATCTTTCGGAGGAGACCTGTTGGAAAGCCAATTGGATATCGGAGCCACCTATACCCTGCGGACCTCTCTGAACAAGTTCCTGGCCGATACAAGCTCGGTAAGCAATCGGAGAGAGGTGCAATGCGGCATACACATAGCAGACAAACTGATGGCGCCCACGGTATCTTTCAGCATAAATATTCCCGACCTCGACCCCTCCACCAAGGCCAAAGTGGAATCTGCCCTCAATACCGAGGACAAAATTCAAAAGCAGTTCATTGCCCTGCTCGTTACCGGCTCATTCATACCCGATGAACAATCCGGTATAGTGAACAACCCGAACATACTCTATTCCAACGTATCTGAAATAATGTCGCGGCAATTAAGCGATATGCTTTCGCGTCTGGATATTCCTTTGGACATGGGCTTGGGCTACCAGCAAAACACCTCAGGCACCGACCTTTTCGATGTCGCGATTAGCACCCAGTTATTCAATAAACGGGTGGAAGTGCACGGGAGCGTGGGTAACCGCCAGAATACCACCGGCACCGCCGCCACGCCTTACGGCGATGTGGTGGGAGATTTGGATATAGACTGGAAAATTAACCGCTCCGGACAATTGAGGCTCAACGCCTTCTCGCATTCAGCAGATGAATATTCTTCTTACTTGGATAACACCCAGCGCAACGGAGCCGGCATTACCTATCAAAAAGAGTTCGGCACTTGGGGCGAGTTCCTGCGCAATCTGTTCAGCAGCAAGAAAAAACGCGAAGAGCGCGAGGCCGCAAAATTGGGCGTAAAGCAGGAGCAGAAAAAAGTAAGCATACATGAATAGCTTATATCTCATACCATCCACTCTCGGAGACACTCCCCCTCATCAGGTGCTTCCTGATGGCACGTTAGAGGTGCTGCCCAAGTTATCCGTTTTTGTGGTGGAAGAATTACGCAGCGCTCGCAGATTCCTCAGCGCCGCAGGACTAAAAGGCAAGATAGACGGCTTGGAGTTTCATACCCTTAACGAGCATACAACCCCCGATGAGATAGAGGCGTTGGGCGCATTATTCAACAGGGGCTCGGTTGGGCTTATTACAGAAGCGGGCTTGCCTGCGGTTGCAGACCCCGGAGCCGCCTTAGTGGCTCTTTGCCACCGCAAGGGAATTCCTGTGGTGCCGCTTGTGGGGCCCTCCTCTCTCATGCTCGCACTCATGGCATCGGGCCTCAACGGGCAGAGTTTCGCCTTCCGAGGTTATCTTCCCGCCAAAAGCAATGAGCGCAAAAGCGCCATCAAAAAGGTGGAAAAAGACTCTTACCTCTTTGCCCAAACCCAAATCTTCATAGAAACCCCTTACAGGAACGATGCTTTATTGGCGGACTTCCTTGCAGGGCTCTCCCCCGCGACGCTGCTTTGCATAGCCGCAGACCTCACCCTCCCCTCGCAAACAATTCTGACTCAAACGGTTGCCGAATGGCGCCGAAAGACCGACTTTATTATAGGCAAAAGACCATGTGTATTTCTAATATTGGCACAATCGAATTAGAAGGGATGCAATTCTTCGCCTTTCATGGCGTACTCCCTGAGGAAAGGGAGGAAGGCAATCTGTTCATAGTGGACTTCAAGGGCAAGTACGATATTTCCGCAGCCATGGATTCCGATGAGCTTTCGGACACTTTGGATTATGGTAAAATCCATCATATAGTGGCCTCGGAGATGGAAATCCCCTCCAAACTTTTGGAACATGTCGCAGGTCGTATCGCCCGCCGGATAGAACGGGAATTCCCCAAGATAATCAGTTTCTCGATAAGCGTCGCCAAGCAGAATCCCCCTGTGGAAGGCAAGGCGGAATGGGCGCGCATAACGGTTTCAGGAGGCAGAGAGGAGTGAAAATCGCCTTTGTCACTTTAGGCTGCAAGCTGAATTATGCCGAAACTTCCACCTACGAGCGCGATTTCGCCTCTGCAGGCCTGGAGCCGGTGTCCTGGAGGGACGGCGCCGATGTGTTTGTGGTGAATACCTGCACGGTTACGGCCACCGCCAACAAAAAGTCCCGCAGCGAAATCCGCAAGCTCCACCGCATAAACCCGAATGCGCCTATAATAGTGACAGGCTGCTATGCGCAGATGAAGCCGGAAGAGGTAGAGGCCATAGAGGGCGTGAAGATGGTGGTGGGTACGGAAGATAAGGCTGTGCTGGTGGAGAGGACGCTGGGATTGTTGGGGATAAAGGTGGCAGGCAAGAACGGTGCGGAGGGCAGGCAGACAGAGGGCGGCGCGGAAGGCTTTGCGCAGGGCAGGCAGGTTGATAGCAGTGGTCAGGTCAATACAGCGGTGACCGAGCGCTCTAACATTTTTGGGGCTTACTCTTCAGGCGAGAGGACGCGTTCTTTCCTTAAAGTGCAGGACGGCTGCGACAATTTCTGCCGCTACTGCATCGTGCCTTATGCTCGCGGACGCAGCCGCAACATCCCCATCTGCCAGGCCGTAAAATATGCGCAGGAAATTGCCTCCAAAGGCATAAAAGAAATCGTTCTTACAGGAGTGAACACAGGCGACTTCGGCCGAAGCACAGGGGAATCTTTCCTTGACCTTCTCAAGGCCCTCAATGGCGTAGATGGCATCGAGCGCTACCGCATCTCCAGCATAGAGCCCAATCTTCTTACAAATGACATTATAGACTGGATAGCCTCAGGCACCAAATTCCAGCCGCATTTCCACATTCCCTTGCAGGTCGGCTGCGATGAACTTCTCTCCTCTATGGGGCGCAAATACACAACAGTCGAATTCGCTGAGAAAATAGAATACATCCGCCACGCTATGGAAGGGCCGGGCAAGCCCTTGGTCTTTTTCGGAATCGATGTTATGGCAGGCCTCCCCGGCGAAAGCGAGGAACTTTTCCTCAAAAGCTATAATTTCCTGGAGAAGATAAAGCCCGCTTTCATCCACATCTTCCCCTACTCCAAACGCCCCGGCACCCCCGCCGCCGTAATGCCGGCCCAGACATCCCCCAAAGTGAAAGCCTCCCGCGTCGCCCGCTTGGAAGAATTGTCCTCACGCCTCCACTCCGAATTCATAGAGGCCAACAAAGGCATTCGCGAGCGCGTTCTGTGGGAATCCCGCGAAAAAGACGGCACCATGGCCGGCTACACCGGCAACTACATCCGCCTCTCCCGCCCATACGAAAAAAACAAGGTGAATACTATCGAGGAAGTGGTGATTTAGCCTTGTCCAATTCTTTCTGAATGACCCCGATAGAATAATCTTCCATGTATTCAGATTAAACTACGCAATAATTATCCACCTGCCGCCCTTGGCAGGACCATCGCGACGGATAATGCCGGAGTCTTTAAGTTTTTGAAGATGCTTCGAAACGGCGCTTCGGTTAATTCCAAGTGCATTTGCCATTTGTGTGGAGCTTGTTTTTTCATCTTTTCTTATCAATTCCAGAATGGCATCGCGAGTTTTCTGTCCACCTTTTCTGTCCACCTTTACCTTTTTCTGTCCACCTTCTTTGTCGGCTTCTTTATCTATAGAGCGCTTGAAATTGCTTATCTCCCTCTGCAGATTCTTTATATGCTCATCAAGCATAAACTCTCGAAACGGCTCCTTGCTTTCCTGCTCACGGGAATAGATTAAGGCTTGTATATAGTCGGCCTTATCTTCTTTATCTACCTTAACAGGAACAAGACCATATTCAATTTGCAAAAGATTCATTATTAGACGGGACATCCTGCCATTGCCATCTGCCCATGGATGAATTGTAACCAAATCATAATGAGCATCAAAACTCAAGAGATATTGCTCTATTATATCCTTACTGCCAATCAAGGGCTTTCTGCGTTCATTTATTCGAGAGCAAAAATCCGCCAAACTGCCCGGCACTTTCAAAAAACTCATGTAGGACTTTCCTCCGGCGCCGGCGGTAACATTCACTAAGCGCAAATCTCCTTTTGAGGCATCGAAAGAACCTTGCGGAGCATTATAGACGCTACCGGTGTTTTTCATTACTATGGCTGACAGTTCTTTAAGCATTTCTACGGAGAAATCCGTATGGGCCTTGGCTTGCTTGATACCGGCTTCGTATGCCTTCTTAAGGTCGAGATTCATTTGCTGCTCTTGAATAGTTCGTCCGCTTGCAGAGATGCCCTCATCGAAAAGCACTTGATTCTCCACCTCTGTTACTGTAGAGCCTTCTATAGCCGTAGAATGGGTAATCAAAGAGTACAGATAGAACTTATCGTAGTCTATCTGCTCTGCTATTCCCAGCTTTTTGTACTCTTCCAGCAATTGTATCAGTTGTTCCTTTCTGTTCATACCCTTGTCATTTAGCAAGCGTTCATACATTGAGGCCTTCTCGCATATAGATGCAAATTTAATAAAAATTTACTGCAGTCTTGATGCCGAAATCACTGCATTCGTAATTACCGAAAATACAGCACTTCTGGATGCCGTTAACATTCCCGGCAAAGTGTCGATTTTACTTTACCAAAATATGTCGATGCAAAGTTGCTTGTTACAAGGCAAGGATTAAAGCTTTGTACAGACATATGTATCAAAGTCCACAATCGCTGGATAGCTGCCCATGCTTCGCACTTTCTTTATGAAATCGTAAGCATCCTCCTTTGTTAGCAACCCGCGATAAATAGCGTAATATAAAAAATCATTTGTGGTCAAAAATGTGATTCCGTACTGATTACAATAAGCCTCAATATCTTTAGTATTGCTGCTGCCGACAACATCATTATGGAAACGACAGTAAACCATACATGCACTTTCCCCTCTTCCGAGATGCATCCCCGAAGTAGCTGTTAGTCTTAAGAATTCCTTTTTTTCTTCGCCGAATTCATTAAAGTTTTCTTCCGATATGCTATGATCTTCATTAATTACCTTATCAAGCATAGAAACAATGAGGATAGGCAGTTCTCTTTTTACTATATTCAATACAATAAACTTATACTCTGGAAGGATTTTGGGAAGTTTTCGAAGTAAGCCCCCTTTAGCAAAATGATGAATCACATCAGCATCAAGGACAATCTTAGTTTTTTTTACTGCCATAAGATATCATGTTTAGCAACTCAAAATAATGGCTTTCGGATATTTGGCCGGATTCAAAAAGCGTTCTTGCTTTTTCGCCGAAATCTCCAATGAAGACGCCATCGTTCCCGCTCTCATATAAAGATAAATCATATCCATATTCTCTGGCTGTATCTTTAACCGATAAGCTTTGAATATTCTGCAATTGTCTTTCATTGATAAGTCCAAGATCCTTCAAACGAAGGAGGAGATTTAATCTTGAGACTTCAAACATCTGTTCAATCCTCAGGATAGTCGCTAATTCTACTTTATGGCTAATTATTTCATTTCTACTAATTAATGGAAGAATACCCTCCTTCGGGAGAAGGAGCGCAGAAGCGAACATATTAGCATTTTTTTCCTCTCCTGATGCTATACCCCGGCACATATGGGGAGAGGGATTCTCGTCATAATACAGATGATATAACTCATGGGCAATAGTGAAGTGTTGCCGCCCTCGTGTTGAGTTGCTGTTGACAAGCATAAACATCTTGCCGCTTTTCGACCTGCAACTGATTCCAAATGAGTTATCAGACAGGGGTCTGTACATCGCGGTTATATTCAGCTTCCTAAGTAGGGTTTTTGTGCTGATAGGGGCAGCAGGACTCAGACCGTTTTCCGAACGAAACTTGCTGGCAAGAACCTCAGCTTCCGATAATGTTAGTTTCCTCATTTTGACAACATTGTATCCATCATTAATGAATTTTTAACAACCCGCTTGAACGCAGCAATCTGCTCCATGTCACTTGAAGACAGATTATCAACGCGGAATGCTGTTGCAAGCATGCTTTCGATTACATTTGGATTTTCCTCATACATAAGGTATGCATCACATCCATAAAGATCTGCTAATTTCTCCATACAAGAGAGAGGCAATTCTCTCTCTCCTGTTTCGTAATTAGAATAGGTAGAGCGCTTAATACCCAAGAACGAAGCAACATTTTCTTGCGTATAGTTACTTGCCTTGCGCATCAACTTAATATTTTTGGCGATAGTGAGTCTTTCGTTCATAATGCTTAGTCTCTGTGTTACATTGTTCTTTATTTGGCGTGGCAAAGATACGAGAAATTTCAATATTTATCAAATTTTGCCACACTTTTGTTTAAACAATTAAACTTGCTTAGCCGAATGCTTATGCCAGACTAAAACACTCTTGCTTATTACCCCAGCACCAGTCCATCCCAGGCGGGATGGACGTGCGGAGGGAGTTCGGCGGCGAAGTCGGCGTGGCGAGGAAGGAGATGCGACATGTGGGTGATGTAGGATTCGCGGGCGCCAACCTTTTCGAAAAAATCCAAGGCCTCATTTAAGGAAAAATGCGAGTGATGAGGGGACCTCTTCACGCAGTTTGCCGTAATGTAGTCGAGCCCCTTGAGCTTTTCGAATTCGCTGTCTTCCAATAGATTAAAGTCAGTAATATAAGAGATGTTCCCGAAGCGGTAGCCCAGCACCGAAAGCTCTTTCTCCTTATGGTGCCAACCCTGAATTGGAATTACCTCCACAGAAGGAATTTTCGCACCACAATCAGCCGTACCATCGACCGCGGTGCCACGATTAGCACCAGCAACACCGGAACCGGAACTGCCACTTGCCGAAGCACCAGCAACACCATCCGCTGCACCACCAGTCCCGCCGCCATCAGCATAACGGTACCCCACTCCGCTCTCCCAAACCAATCGCCTCTCCCCCAAATTGGAATACACCCGGAACGGATGCGAGGCATCTATCGTATGCATACGCCATTCGGGGGCCCCCGGGTAGCGCGGACAGGCAAAAGCATAGTCGTACATGCGCTTCAGACTGTTCAAAACATACTCCTCGCAATAGATATTCACCGGTTTTGCCTCGAAAAGATTGAAGGCTCTTGTTTCATCCAATCCCCCGATATGGTCCATATGGTCGTGAGTGAGCAAAATGGCATCTATATGCGTAACGCCTGCGCGGAGCATCTGCTGGCGGAAATCCGGACCTGCATCCACCACTATCGTAAGCCCTCCGTATTCCACAAGAACGGAAGCCCTTAAACGCTTGTCGCGAGGGTCGGTGGAGGTGCATACAGGGCAGTCGCAAGCTATCATGGGGACGCCGGAAGAGGTGCCGGTGCCTAAAAAAGTGAGTTTTGCCTTCATCTTTTCATTAGTCTTCCCACCGCATGCTCAAGGCTCACCGATGGTTCAATAATATTATAATCCTTCCAAAAATCGGGATCGGTAAACAGCTCCGCCTTGTCGGAAAGAGCCTCCCTCAGACGGAATTGCTCTGCCCGCGGAATAGGCACGGCATCAGGATACTTATCTGTAACCACCAATTCGTTAATGGAAGTATAATTCGTATAAAACAAGCGTTTGCGCCAGTCGCAGGAGAATCTCAACAGCGAACGGAAAAAACTGATTCTCCACCTGTCGCCGTCCAAGCGGTAATTTATGACAATCGAAAGTTCCTTCGGATGAAAGCGCAGTCCGGCGGGTTTTCGGAGGAGTATATCATCTGTAGCTTTTCTTTCATCGCTCATATCCAGCGAAAGCTCTATCCTCGAAAAAGCATAAGTTTCGGAATCTATATAAAACGTGCCGAAATAAAGGGCATAAGGACGTTCCACCATAGGATAAATCTGCACCGTAAGATTCAGCCTGCCATCTATCTTCACGGGAACACCCATCTCCATATTGTAGAAACCAAGTTCGGCCTGGTTCAGCAGAAATCTCAAATTTTTCACCACATCGAAATCGACCGCCTGGGTTGGCCCTCCCAAAAATTTTACGCTGAGCGTGTCCTTCCTGCGGGAGCTGATGAGTATGCGGCTTTTCACAAGGGCGGCGGCATCCCTGTAAACACCGCGACTGTATGGAGTTTTAAAGAGTTTGGACACCGCCTCTGAAACATAAATATAGCGTTGGCGCTTCTGCATAGTTTCGCGGTAGAAGCATTGCAGCAGCTCTTCCTCATTGGAATAATTGTCGGGGATGCGCTTTATGGCCTGTTGAACGAGCAGGCGCGGTTGGGCCGACAACACAATGGCAGGGTCGATTGAGAAGATGGAGGGGGTAAGATAGACGGTCATAGAAGATGCCTCCACGGGAAGTTTCCTGCTCTCATAGCCAAGATAAGAAAACACAAGGGTATCGATGGGTATGTCCGATTTGATGAGAAAGCCGCCGTCAGAATTGGTAACGGTAGCATAATGCCTGGCCTCCATAAGAACATTGACGAACTGAAGCGCATTGCCTGTCTTGGCATCCCTCACCTTGCCGCTTACGCTGTATTGAAGGCCCTCAGATTGGGCCAAGGCCGAAACTGCCGCAACAGAAAGAAGCAGAGCCAAGAAAGCCTTTTTGAGGGAGAAGCGTAGCATAGCAATCTGAAAGATAGCAATAATTTTCTATTCCTCATCCAGAATACTGCGGTAAATTTCCAAGGCGTTTGAAGACAGCCGGTTGGATGGATTGGCGCAAAAGGCCCTCACCTCCGAAATGGTGGCAGAGGGATGGGCGGCGCGGAAATCCAAGAGTTTCTTGCGGGTATAATCCTCGAGACTGCGCGAACGGCACACATCACAACCCCCGCATTCGGAAGAATTCTCCTGCCCGAAATATCTCAGCAAATACCTAGACCTGCATTCATCTTTCCCTTCCACATAGGCAATCATGGCCTCCGTGCGCTCGGCAGACATCTGCTTAAGACGCTCATAATCATTAGGTTTAAGGTCCAGATTGCCCGGCACGAGGCGGTTGTGATGCAGGAACACCACATCCGATCTGTCCCCCGGAATATAAAGTATCACATGCTCCAGCGAAAGGCGGTAGATAAGCTGATGCAGCTGCGGAATCTTCATATCCATATCCGCCGCAAGAGCCTCCTCGCTCACCGGAACGGCATAATCGAAAATGCCTGTATACCTGCGCATAAGGCGCTCCAAAAGCTCTACCATAGCCGGTTCGGGAAGGTCCACTTCATAAAGGGAATTGCGGCTGAAGAGAATTTTTATCTGAAGATTGATGGGGGCGTCTTCAGCAAGGGAGATATGGCCGGAGCGTTCCAAATAATGAAGGGCGTTGCGCACAGAGGCCCGCGAGAGAGAAAAGGCCTTGCAAAAATCTTCAAGATTGAATTTAAGCTGGCGCATTTGCCCCTGGTCGTAAGGGATTTGATAAAAGATATGAAGTTTCTGGTAGATGTCGGCGATATATTCGAGAGTAGGGAAAGATATGGTTTGAAGCTGATGAAGACGTCTGATGTCATCTTTACTCCAAACTAATACCGCATAAGAGAGCTTGCCATCTCTTCCGGCTCTCCCCGCCTCCTGAAAATAGGCCTCGGGGCTGTCGGGAACATCACAATGGGCCACAAAGCGCACATCCGGCTTATCTATCCCCATGCCGAAGGCATTGGTGCAAATCATCACCCTTATATCCCCCTTCTTCCACGCCGCCTGCCGCTCGCTTCGGCTGTAACTATCCAATCCGGCATGATAGAAATCGGCGCTTACACCCTCCCCTTTCAAAAATGCGGCCTCCTCCTCACAACGCTTGCGGCTGCGCATATAAACTATGCCCGAGCCCTTTACCCCTCGGCAAATATCCAGCAGCTGTCCGCACTTGTCTTCCGACTCGCGCACAATATAATTAAGGTTGGGCCTCTCGAAACCGCTTTTCAGCATCAGCTTTTCCTTAAAGCTGAGCTTGTCCATCACATCATCGGCCACCTCAGGAGTGGCGGTGGCGGTAAGGGCTATCACGGGTGCCTCAACGAGTTTACGGATATTGCCTATTTGCAGATAATCGGGACGGAAATCATACCCCCACTGCGATATGCAATGCGCCTCATCGACAACAATATAATTGATGTCAAGAACATCCAAATAGCTCTTGAAAAGCGAGGTCGAAAGCCTTTCGGGCGACACATACAAAAACTTGCATCCGCCATAAGCGGCATTATTCAGAGCCAAATCCACCTGATGACGCTGCATCCCGGCATGCACTGCAATGGCATGTATCCCCCGCTCCTCCAAGCTCTGCACCTGGTCTTTCATCAGCGCAATCAAAGGGGTTATCACCAACGCAGTCCCTTCGGTAAGCAGTGCCGGCACCTGAAAGCAGACGCTCTTGCCTCCTCCGGTTGGAAGAACCGCCAACACATCACGCCCCTCAAGCGCAGCAGAGATTATCTCCTCCTGCATCGGCCTGAAGCTCTCATAGCCCCAATATTCCTTCAAGGTTTCCAGCGCTCTCGACATGACGGTGATTAGGTTTTTATTTAAACAAAGCCAAACGAGCTTCCAATAAATCAATATATTTCATCTGATTTTCGGATGATAGAAAAGATGACTTTATTTCTTGTTCCATTGTTTTTTCTTCCTTGATAAAGCGATTAAAAGCATTTAGAATCTGTTTTTCTGTTAATCGAAAACTCATTCCCAAGTTAATAAAATCGGATTTGGTAAGTTTTCTTTTCTTCCCCCCAATAGTAAGCGCCGTTTCCTCAGTATCTTCCGAAAGATGCAGATTTACATTCAATAAATCATATGCGGGCGCCAAGCTCCAATCTTGACCGGACAAAATCAATGAAAAATTCTTCAGATGCATATCGTTATTTCCCGTGATATAGCTGAAAAGCACTACTTCAAAAAGTCGAAGCAAATCGAGTAATGTGTTGGAAGAATATTCTGCAACAGCTTTACCCACCTTTTCTACAGAGCTTTTGTACTTATCAAAAGCTTCTAAAATCTGAAACATATCCAGCATATGAATTTTTTCTCCCGTTTCCGTGCGGTCTATCCGTTTGGTCAAGTAAGAAAGTTCGCCCGATTTTAATCGAATGAGAGTAGATGGAACTACAGAAATGCCGCAAAGTTCAGCCATTCTCATGGTAAGATGTTCGTTTTCGGGCATTTGAGGAAAAATTTCATTTTGAGGCTTGAGAATATAGTTTCCTCCCAAAGCGCCCATCACTGTTAGCCGTCCTTTACTGCCATCTTGCAAAACCTCTTTAATAAAGCCTAATGAGAGTTTCGGTTGAACTCCGGGAACGCTTACCGAACTTTCAACCACTTCTTTGGCTAATTCCGCCATTTCCGACATGGTGTAATTCAAAACAGGAGGTTCCGGACTTCCAAAAAATCGAATGCTGCAGGAAGGATGAAAATCCCCCTCAGTATCCATTTTTTTATAACAATATAAACACCTCTTACTCATTGCCTTCATTTGTTGTTACAGGTATAACACTTACAGCGCCGATGCAGTTTTGGCAACATGCTAAAAGCAAGCCCATACGGTCGTTTTTATTAAGTTTCCAACTTTTAGATGCTATCTCCAACAACCAGCCTTCCGGAATCAGTCCTTCAAAAAAAGGGAACAAGCGATTATCTTTATAAACTTTATCGGAAACAGGCATCGAAAAAGTAATTGCCTGATTAGGGTATTGATCTATGTACCCTTTATCATACTCAAACTGATACTCGCCGTCATCTGTTTCCGTGATTATTCCGGCAAAGTTATCTTTATAATACACTTTACCTTGTCTCATAACTCTATTTCTTTATGATTTACAGGTGCCAACTTGTGGCCGAACATCATCAAAACCTGATTGACTTTTACCAAACTCAGATTTTCTTTGCCTTGCTCTATTTTCCTAACAACGGTAAGCGCCACCCCTGCCCTATCGGCAAATTCCTGCTGGGTTAGATTGGCTTCTTTTCGTTTTGTCTTAACAAACGCAGCTAAACTTAATGCCATAATTATATGCTTTTGCAATCATTTTGCACAAATATACAAAATTATATTTAAAAACATATAAAAACGGGGAAATAAGTTATTTTATATGCAAATCGCCCTTTATAACCCATTTGCCGGACTTTGTCGGACCTTCATGTTCGATGATGCCTGCATCTGTCATTTTTCGTAGATGATAACGAATACTGTTCTCTGTCCTTTCCAGACGCTCTGCTATCTGCCTTACTGAAAGGTATGGTTCCAAGGCTAGTAAGTCAATCAATTCTTCCTCTATTTTTCTTTGGCTTTTCTTTGGCTTTTCTTGGGCTTTTCTTGGACTTTTCTTTGGCTTTTCTTGGGCTTTTCTTGGGCTTTTCTTGGATGTTTCTTGGGTAGTTTCTTGGGTGGTTTCTTGGGTAGTCTTAACTTTAAAGCAAAAACCCTAATTTTCCCCCTCATAAATAATAATGATGGTTTGTTTTTTGTAGCTAATTATTATTATCTTTGCACCTCGATTTTTAGGAAACTAAAAATTATAAGTTAGTTAGCGTATTAAAAATATTTACATCAATCATATGGATAAAAATGTTCTCGCCAAGTATGGCATCACAGGGGTTACAGAAGTAATCTATAACCCTAGCTACGAAGTTCTCTTCAACGAGGAAACCAAGCCCGGTCTTGAGGGCTACGAAAAGGGACAGGTTACCGAACTCGGCGCCGTCAATGTAATGACAGGCATCTATACCGGACGCTCCCCTAAAGACAAATACATCGTGTATGACGAAACCTCCAAAGAGGGAGCCCCCGGAGAGGTTTGGTGGAGCACCGAAGGCTACCCCAACGACAATCGCAAAATGTCTGAGGAAGTATGGCACGAGGTTAAAAAGATTGCTATTGAGCAGCTTAGCGGCAAACGTCTTTTTGTTGTTGACGGCTTCTGCGGCACTCACAAAGATACCCGCATGAAGGTCCGCTTCATAGTGGAGGTTGCATGGCAGGCTCATTTCGTTACCAATATGTTCATCCGCCCCAAAAACCAGGAGGATTTCGACCAGGAGCCCGATTTTGTGGTATTCTGCGCATCCAAGGCAGAGGTAAAGAATTATAAAGAATTGGGCCTTCGCACCAGCACCTGCGTTGCCTTCAATGTTACCAGCAAAGAGCAGGTTATTCTCAACACCTGGTACGGCGGTGAGATGAAGAAGGGTATCTTCTCCATGATGAATTACTACCTCCCCCTCAAGGGCGTTGCTTCCATGCACTGCTCTGCCAACACCGATATGAACGGCGAAAACACCGCCATCTTCTTCGGTCTTTCCGGAACAGGCAAAACCACCCTCTCAACCGACCCGAAGCGTCTCCTGATAGGCGATGATGAGCACGGCTGGGACGATAAGGGCATCTTCAACTTTGAGGGCGGCTGCTATGCAAAGGTTATCAATCTCGATAAAGAATCCGAGCCTGACATCTACAAGGCCATACGCCGCGATGCTCTCCTCGAAAATGTGACCGTGGACAAGGACGGCAAAATCGACTTCAACGACAATTCCGTAACCGAAAACACCCGCGTAAGCTATCCTATCTACCATATCGAAAATATAGTCCGCCCCGAGAGCCATGGCCCCGCCGCCAAGCAGGTCATCTTCCTCAGCGCTGACGCCTTCGGAGTTCTTCCTCCGGTGAGCATCCTTACAGAAGAGCAGACGAAATATTATTTCCTCAGCGGTTTTACCGCCAAATTGGCAGGTACCGAACTCGGCATTACCGAGCCTGTTCCCACTTTCAGCGCCTGCTTCGGCCAGGCATTCTTAGAGCTCTATCCCACCAAGTATGCGGATGAACTCGTTGAAAGAATGAAACAGAGCGGAGCAAAGGCATATCTCGTGAACACCGGCTGGAATGGTACAGGCAAGCGTATCAGCATACGCGACACCCGCGGAATCATCGATGCCATCCTTAATCACAGCATCGACAAGGCTCCCACCAAGACCATCCCCTACTTCAACTTTATCGTTCCTACCAAGCTTGAGGGCGTAGATACCAACATCCTCGACCCGCGCGACACCTATGCCGATAAAGAGGAGTGGAACAGGAAGGCCAAAGACCTTGCTTCCCGCTTCATCAAGAACTTCAATAAATACGAAGACACTCCTGATGGAAAGAAACTTGTAGAGGCCGGTCCGAAACTCTAATATTTCTTCTTACATCAATAATACCGCACTCCTTCCAAACGGGGTGCGGTTTTTTTTACTGCTGTCCTTTAAAAGACTTATCTTCTGCCTGCTTTTGCTTCTGCCGCGGTTTTTTTATTCGCCATATTTCATGCATGGTTTAAAAGCGTCATTTCATTTACCGCCATTTTCATGCACTGCTTTTTATCCCCTCCGCCAATGCATTTTAAAGGAAAATCGCTATCTTTGAAAGATAATGAACGTACTCGAGAGCGATATTCAATATTTGGGAGGAGTGGGGCCCAAAAGGGCGGCGCTGCTGAAGTCCGAACTTGGGGTAAACACCATTGGGGACTTGCTGCGCATCTACCCCTTTCGCTATATTGACCGCTCGAGGATTCTGCGCATTGCCGATATTGCGGGAGATTCTGTATTCGTGCAGGTAAATGCGCGGGTGGTCAGCCGCACCCTTTTCGGCGCAAACAGCAGCATTATAAATATAGATCCCGCCAAACCGCAATGGGGTGCCGTCAAAAGGATGAGTGTAATTGTAGAGGATGATTCCGGTCAGATGGAGATGGTGTTTTTCAAGGGGATAAGATGGAATTGGCAGAAGTTGGCGCCCGGCTCGGTGTTTGTTTTCTTCGGCAAGCCTGCGATATTCAACGGAAAACTGAATATGGTGCATCCCGAAGTGGATGCCCCTCTGCCGGAGGGAGCACTGCTTGGTAGCGGCTTCACCGGAGTATATCCGAGTACGGAAAAACTGAAAAACGGCGGCATTACCGGCAAGTTGATGTGCAAATTGCAAAGCGGAGCCATCAGTTTGGGATTGAAGGAGATAAAAGAAACCCTGCCGGAATATATTCTTAAAGAAAACGCCCTGTGCCCCTTGCAATACGCAATTAAAAACATCCACTTCCCCGCCAGCCAATATGCCCTCCAAAAAGCCATCCGCCGCCTCAAATTCGAGGAACTGTTCCTTCTCCAACTCAGCCTCTTAAAGCAAAAATATATACAATCCCGCAGCCACAAGGGACTCCCGATGCCAAAGGTGGGACCGGCCTTCAATGCCGTTTACAACACTCTTCCCTTTGCCCTTACAGGCGCCCAGAAAAGAGTAATCCGCGAGATTTTCGAGGATATGAAAAGCGGACATCAGATGAACCGTCTGCTGCAGGGCGATGTCGGCTCAGGTAAAACCATAGTTGCATTGCTCTCCGCACTCATTGCCATAGACAACGGCTATCAGGCCTGCCTTATGGCTCCCACCGAAGTGCTTGCTCAGCAACATTTTGCGAGCATCAGCAAATTCCTTGCAGGCGGCAGTGTAAAATGCGCCTTGCTTACCGGCAGCAGCACCGCCAAAGAGCGTAGTGAGATTGATGCAGGCCTACGTGACGGAAGCATAGGAATAATCGTGGGCACCCATGCGCTCATAGAAGAGAATGTGATTTTCAAGAATTTAGGTTTCGCGATAATAGATGAGCAACAGCGTTTCGGAGTGGACCAGCGCTCTAAATTATGGACCAAACGCAGCGATGGAGCTTATCCGCATGTGCTGGTAATGACTGCCACCCCCATCCCCCGCACCTTGGCCATGACTTTGTACGGCGACCTCGATGTATCTGTAATCGATGAACTTCCTCCCGGACGCAAGCCCGTCAAAACCATAGCCTTATCCAATAGCAGGATGCCGGCGGTGTATCGTTTCATGCGAGATCAGATTGCGCTTGGAAGGCAGGTGTTCGTGGTTTACCCTCTCATCTTCGAAAGCGAAAAACTCGATTTGGGCAACCTCGAACTCGGCTATGAAGAAATAGTCAAGCGCTTCCCTCTGCCGGATTACAAAGTGGCGATAGTGCATGGGCAGCAGTTGAGCGAGGTAAAAAAATTCAATATGGCGGCTTTTGTGGAAGGAAGGGCGAATATTCTTGTTTCCACCACCGTGATAGAGGTGGGGGTGGATGTTCCCAACGCCAGCGTGATGGTTATAGACAGCGCCCAGCGCTTCGGCCTGTCGCAATTGCACCAACTGCGCGGACGCGTGGGTAGAGGGGCGGATGAAAGCTATTGCCTGCTGGTATATGATTACAAGGTCAGCAAAGAAGCCCATGAGCGCCTGCAACTTATGTGCAGCACCAATGATGGTTTTGAGATAGCGGAAGAAGATATGAAGATGAGAGGTCCGGGCGACCTTGAAGGCACTGCCCAAAGCGGTCTGCCCATTAAATTAAGCATTGCCTCGCTTGCCAAAGATGGAATCATGCTTGGTGAGGCCCGCGCTTATGCCGAGAGGGTGCTGAGCACCGACCCCATCCTTGAAGACCCGCGCAATGCCCTGTTGGTCATAGAATTGCGCAAAGGCAAATACGAAATTAAAGATTATAGTAAAATATCATGAGAAGATTAAAATTTATCGCTGTGGGAATTTTGCTTGCAGCAACAGTAGGATGTATGAAAAATCAAAATGAAAGCGGTTATATAGGGCCGCAGAAAGTAGAAGTCGGAGAGCGCATGACACCCGAGATTCTGCTTGCATTGGGGCGTTTGAGCGACCCTCAACTGTCTCCTGATGCCGGCAAAATCCTGTTCGGAGTAAGCTATCAAAGCATCGAGAAAAACAAGAGCTGCAGGAATCTCTTCCTCTGCAATACCGATGGGAGCGGCAGAGTACAGCTTACACGCTACGCCAAAAGCGTTAATTGCGCCCGCTGGAGCAATGACGGCAAGAGCATTTACTTTGTACAGGACGGGCAGATTTGGAAGGCTCCCCTAAAAGGGGGCAAGCTTGGAAAGAAGATGCAGATAAGCAATGTTCCGGCAGGAGTGAGCGAATTTGCAATTTCGCCTGACGAAACCCGTATAATGTATGTTTCCTCCATCCCGTCAGCGCTTGAAACCCCTGCAAAAAAGGGCTTGGACAAAGCGCAGGCATATGCCACCGAGGACCTTATGTACCGCCATTGGGACCATTGGGTAACTGAGGTTCCCCGCACTTTCGTGGCGGAACTCGGCGAAAACATCACCCCCGAAAATTCGGTGGATATTTTAGGCACGGATGAACTCTTCGAACTGCCTACCGAGCCTTTCGGAGGCATAGAGCAGCTCAGCTGGGCTCCCGACAGCAGGCATATTGCCTATTCCTGCCGCAAACTCACGGGCAGAAAGTATGCTTTCAGCACCAATACCGAAATCTATATCTACGACCTTGTTTCCGGCAATACCGTGGAAATCCCCATGGGCGGCGGTTACGACACCGACCCCGTTTGGAGCCCTGACGGCAAGCACCTTGCCTGGATAAGCATGGAGCGCGACGGCTATGAGGCAGATCAGCAAAGGCTTATGGTTTGCAGCGTGGATCTGTCCATTCCTGAAACCCCTGTAGTTTCCGACATCAAGCGGCTCGGCGCCGACTTCGACCACGATTGCGCAGGCATAGTCTGGAACGGCAATGAAGAAATCTATTTCAATTCTCTTATGAATGAGGCGGTACAGAGCATTCTGCGCACCGACCTCTCCGGCAAGATAGAGCGAGTAACCCCTGGAGATTTGCTTTACGACTTTAATTCTCCTTTCGGCATTATCCCCACAGAAAACGGCGTAAAGCTCCTTACAAGCTATGCCAGTCTCAACTTCCCCACCGAACTTGTGGCGGTAAACGCTCTTGATGACGGCAGCGTCAGCCTCGAACGCATCTCGCACGAGAATGATGCTATTTTTGCGCAACTCACCGATCCCGTATCCGAAAGCTGGCAGCTGACCACGGTGGATGGCAAGAGCATGCAGGCTTGGGTAACCTTCCCGCCTCATTTCGATGCATCAAAGCAATATCCGGCCATCACTATTGTTCTCGGCGGTCCGCAAGGCACTAACAGTCAGGATTGGAGCTACCGCTGGTGCTATCGCCTTATGGCAGAGCAAGGATATATAGTAATCCGACCCAACCGCCGAGGCACCACCGCTTTCGGGCAGGAATGGAAAGAGCAGATCAGCGGCGACTACATAGGCCTCAATATGCAGGACTATTTAGTTGCAGCCAAAACTCTCAAGGCCAAGCCTTATGTTACTAAAATGGCTTGCTGCGGCGCCTCCTACGGAGGTTATAGCGCCTATTATCTGATGGGTATCCATGGGGATGTGTTCGACTGCTTCATTTCGCATGCGGGCATTTTCGATGAGGCCGGTCTCTGGTTTACCACCGAGGAGATGTTCTTCCCCAATTTCGACAACGGCGGCTTGCAGATTGCTGAATTTGCTGATGACCTGACCATCGGTAAACACATGGGCAAAACCGGCGAAAACGCATGGGGAGGCATTGCACAGGCAGGAGCTCCCTACAGCAAGGCTCCCAAGGCGGTGCGCCATTATACCAACTCGCCCAAAGACCTTATCGAAAACTGGCATACCCCCATTCTTTGCATTCACGGCGAATTGGACTACCGCATCCCCTACACTCAGGGCATGGCCGCATTCAACGCAGCACAAATGATGGGCGTGCCGAGCAGACTGATTATCTTCCCTGAAGAAACCCATTGGGTGCTCCAGCCGCAAAACGCCCTCTATTGGCACCGCAACTATTACGACTGGTTAGACAAATGGTGTAAATAACCTTAACACGGAGCGGCTGACATAAATAACCGCTGGAATAAACAACTGCCATAGTAAACAACCGCTGGTATAAAAAAAGCTGGTATAAAAAACCGCCGGTATAAAAAAAACCGCCGGCATAAATAACATCACCCGCAACCCCTCGATTTGGCTTTGGTCTAGCCTTGGCCTAGCTTCGGTCTAGCTTCGGTCTAGCTTCACTCCGCTACTCCTCAAAAGCCCTCCACATTAAGCACGGTGCAGACATTTTCCACCGCTGCCGCTCCCTT